>SXGU01486677.1_pt1 | contig 12104 bp, 12 predicted proteins | sample 3174531 | NCBI WGS metagenome assembly SXGU01 (sample SAMN11356863, study PRJNA531348) | freshwater metagenome | isolation source: freshwater sample F1-140 | place: China: Fuxian Lake, Yuxi | collected 2017-12-25
CGAGAGGTGGAGGCCCGTGAACGCGTACCCGGAGCCCCAGTTACCTTCGTTGGTGATCGTGGTTTCTGTCCGCTGGATGCGTTCGACCTCCGGGTTCGCCCGCGACTTCTGCGTCACCGCGGTCAGCTGGTCCCGGCGGGCCCCGTCCTTGTCGTAGAAGACCGCGGAGTAGGTGAAGCCACTGACGTAGACGTTCTTATCGCTCTTGATGCCCTGGAAGAATTCCGTGGGGTAGACGGTGAAGGTGCACTCGTTGCCTTTCTCGTCGACGCCGGTGAACTTCCTATCGGCCTCGAGGCCCGGGATGCCGCCGGAACCGAGGCGGTTGGCGCGCTTCTTCTGCAAGCTCTCGCAGCTCGGGACGGTCTCCGCGAGGTCGACCTCGAGCTCCAGGCTCTCGTCTCGATTCTTCGATCGCCGGGACTTGGACTTCTCGAAGTAGCTCTTCGACCCGTCGGTGATGGAGACGGTGCCCTCGATTCCGGTCATGATGCTGTAGGTTCCGACCCACATGCCGCCGTCGACCCGGCCCCGGACGACCTGGGTCTTGGAGTCGTAGACCAGGTCTCCCGCTGCGCTCTGCTGGCCCACCAGCGGCCGGTACCCCTTGCTCACCAGGACCTGGAGCTCTCTCTCGTTCGCTCCGTCGTCCACGATGTGGATCGGGCACTCGGGACCCGCGAGGGAAGCGGTGGAAATGAACAGGGACGCGAAGAGGAGCTTCTTCATGCTGGCCTTCCGGTAAGAGGTTTCGGGCGACCTGGATGATCTCAGACTCGGGGATCCTCCGCAGGCCAAAAGAAGGGATTACAAAGGAGTGTCTAAGAGTTAGACGGTCGCGGGCGCGGGCGAACTGGATAGGCAAGCTAGTTATTACCATCCTTTGAAGGCTTAGTTCCAATGATCTTTTCCACCTCAGCGGGAAGGATGACGGAGAAGCCAACGGGTCCGGTCGGGCCCGGGAAGGAGAGCTCGACGCCTCTGTCTGCGCAGTAGAGGAGCTTGCCGCCGGACCCTTGCACCACGGGCTCACAGGTTTTGAAGAACTCGGCGAAGGCCTTCGGCTCCGTTGCCTTCGGGAGGCTCTTGCCTTCGTACCGGAGGGTGCTCAGGTCCTTCCCCACAAACCAGATTTGCACCACCCGATCGTCTTCCAGTCGAACGAGGAGCTGATCTTTCGTCAGGTAGGAGAGGGAGCCGGGGATTTCGATCCGCACCTTGTCCGCCACGAATCCAGCTTTCAGGAGGCTACTGGACGTCTGGCCCACGCTAACTTCTCCGAGGCTCTTTCCGGGATCGATCTGGATCGGTTTCATGAGTTTTGCCTCGAGGTGGAAGCTGAGGAGCAGCAGGAAGGTTGGAAGAAACTTGTCCATGGTCAGAGTATCACAGGAGAAACCTCCGGGGTCAAGACGAGCTCCTGCGCTCCATCCGGATGAAGTAAAAATCCGAAGCCGCAGGATGGTTACGGACCCGGATCTTAAACCTACTCAAGCACCTTCTGTGCTTCTTCGACCTGCCTGACTTCCTCCGCCTGCATACCCGGGCCGACCACGTCAGGATCGGAGGTGTTGCCTCCCATGCTGAAGTTTAGGGTCGTCGTGTACACATTAGTGGTTCCGGTCTCGGCCAGGGCCGCCGAACTGTTGAACTCTCTTCGGGCTTCCTGGATGGACATGTCTCCGCGGGAGATCTTGTCCGCGAGGTTCAGCGCGAGGACGTTCATCTCTTCCTTGCTACAGCGGGAGGAGATCTCGCCCTTGGTGCGGTCGATGCGGACCGACCCGTTGAACCGGTAGAGGTCGTCGACCTTCCCGGCGGGGACGCGGTAGTTGATCACCTGCTCGAGCACGTCCGAGTGCTTCTGCGGGAAGAGGTGCGTGACCTCCTCGCGGTAGACCACCGAACGCTTGAAGGGAGCGGTGTTGTACCAAACCAAAGAACTCTTGTTCATCTCGGCCGGGGGTCCGTACTTCGTGAGAAGGGTGTTCGCCACGGACCGTGGAGCCTCGGGCCATGACTGGATGTGGTCCGTCACCTTGGTCGGCGTGATCACGTCGTTCTCCTCCATGGATACCGGAGCGGGGACCCGCCGCACTTTCTCGTCCTGGTCCCGCGAGCGATGCGCGCTACACGCGGTCAGGACCAGCAGTCCCACCGTGAGCACGGGAGCTAAGGATTTCTTTTTCATCAAGCCTCCTGGTTTAAATTTAACGATGAGAAGTTCCAAGCAAGCCCAGGGCCATATTCTTAAGCGATTAAACGACGGCACGGAACCGGGAGGGAAAATTGTCTTGTTCCCCGTGGGACAATCTGGCTCATAGGAAACAAAAGAGCTAGGGTATCGCCGATTGTAAGACGGTGACAGAGGTTGTAAGCTGGGGGCTATGATCGAGTTCGAAAACACCTTCAAGACATTGCCGAAGTTCCTGTACGAAGAAGTGACGCCGACGCCGATCAAGAACGCCAGGCTCGTTCACACGACCTCCCTGGTCCAGCATCTTGGCCTCCGCGAGCTGGGGCCAGAGAAACTCAAACTCTGGCTCAACGGCGAACTGACCCTCCCGGGAGAGGAGCGGATCTCCTCCCACTACGCCGGACACCAGTTCGGAGTGTGGGCGGGGCAGCTGGGGGACGGTAGAGCGATCTCCCTCGGAGAGCTCAAGACGCCGGCCGGGGGCCGCCTGGTAGTGCAGACCAAGGGCTCGGGCCTCACCCCGTTCTCCCGGATGGGCGACGGGAAGGCCGTGATCCGCTCGTCGGTGCGGGAGTACCTCTGCTCCGAAGCCATGGTGGGCCTTGGCATCCCCACGACCAGGGTCCTCGCGATCCTCACCGGCGACGACCGCGTCCGCCGGGAGACCATCGAGCGCTCCGGCCTCGTGGCCCGGGTCTTCCCGACCAACCTCCGCTTCGGCCACTTCGAGCTGTGCTTCCACCTGGAGATGGAAGAGGAACTGGACGCGCTCATCGCCTACACTCGAACCACGTTCTTCGGCGGAGTGACCACCGAGGAGATGCTCACGGAGATCGTGGCCCGGACCGCGCGGCTCATGGCCCAGTGGCAGGACGTGGGCTTCTGCCACGGGGTGATGAACACGGATAACATGTCCGTCCTCGGGCTCACCATCGACTGCGGGCCCTTCGGGTTCCTGGAGGACACGGAGCTCGGGTACGTCTGCAACCACTCCGACCACCAGGGGCGCTACGCCTACAACCAGCAGCCCTCCGTCGGCATGTGGAACCTCGAGCGGCTCCTCGTGTGCTTCGTGAACAAGGTCCCGCGGGAGAAGCTCCAGGAGATCCTGAACACCTACCCGGACATCTTCGAGAAAGAATACCTGCGCCTGTGCCGGCGGAAGCTGGGCCTCCTAGGCCAGGACGCCGCCGACTACAAGCTCTTCGTCGACCTGCTCCAGACCATGTCCAAGCTCTCCTTCGACTACACCTTCACCTTCCGGCAACTCGCGGGCTACCGGAGAGGGAATCCCCGGAGCCTGAGGGAGGTCTTCGATTACTACGGGAACCGGGAAGAGTTCCTCGACTGGCTCAGGAAGTACGACCTCCGGCTCGCCGGGGAAACCGGAAGCGACGAGGAGCGCGGCCTCCGGATGAAGGAGACCAATCCGAAGTATGTGCTGAAGAACTACATCGCCCAGGAAGTGATCGCGGAGGTGGAGCGGGACCGGGCCGACCGGCTCGCGGCGTGGCTCGAGGTCCTATACCGCCCCTACGACGAGCACCCCGGGTTCGAGGCGTACGCCGGGCCCACGCCCCCGGAGCACAAGCACTACGAAGTATCATGTTCTTCTTAATCCCAGCGCCTGGAATGGTCGGGATAAAGATTTTTTAATCCGCGGAGTTGTTACGTCGATAAGGAAGTATGGAAGTAGAAAATAAAGATCTCCTGGTCAAGATGGCCATCTCAAAGCTCATCGTCTTCGCGGAGAAGTTCAAGGGGATCGAGGTCCACCTCCCGGTGAGCGGCCGCTACGTGAAGCTGAACTACTCCGAGGACCAGTTCATCGAGATCCTCCGGAAGCTCCAGCAGAAAGAGGTGGAGGACGTCTACATCCACTACGACGACAGCGAGAAGATCATCGCCCACGCCCACGAGCAACTCGGGGCCAAGGCCTTCTACGACCCGAAGACCGTGGACGAGCAGCGGGTCGAGACCGTGAACGCCGCCATGGAAGTGGTGAAGTCCGTGATCAACCAGCTGGGGGTGAACGCCGAGACGGTGAAGCTCCTGAAGACCATCAACACCCGCGCGATGGCGCTCCTGAGCGAGTCGCCGTCGATCTTCGCCTTCGTCAAGCGCTTCAAGAAGAACTGCTCGGAGGAGTTCCTCCTCTCGATCCTCACCAACTACATCATGTCCCTCGTCATCGACCAGTTCCCGTGGAAGTCGGACCAGGTGAAGGAGAAGGGGTCCCTCGCGTCCCTCCTCTGCGACGTCTCGCTGACGAAGGAAGACTTCGCCGTCATCCGCGAGTGGCGCCTGGGGAAGGCGGTGCTCCCGGACCACATCAAGAAGCACCCGAGCAAGATCGCCGAGGGCCTCAAGCGCAAGCGGAACCTCGTTCCCCTGGAGACCATCACCATCATCGAACAGCACCACGAGCTCCCCGACGGCCGGGGCTTCCCCTACGGGATCCAGGGCCACCGGTTCAACCAGCTCGCGTCGATCTTCATCATCAGCCAGCAGTTCGCCGAGCTCCTCCACGAGTCCACGTACGACTACGAGAAGCGCTTCGAGCTCATCGAGGTCCTGAAGCTCAAGTACGGGAGCAGCAAGACCTTCGAGAAGGCCATCGAGGCCCTCGTGACCGTCATCACCTGAGCTCGGCCAGGGCCTTCTTGAGGCTCTTCTTCAGGTAGGCCGACGCCTTGTCTTCCATCCACTTCTCCGCGAACTTCAGCTCCTGGGTCACGATCCGCAGGACCTCCTCCCGCGCCTTTTCCTTGTCGTCGGTTTCGATCACGTGCCAGGGCGCGGTGCGGGTGTTCGTCTTCTCGAGGAGGTCGCGGATCGCGACCATGTACTCCTCCCATTTCTTCCGAGCCTCGACGTCGTCCTTGGTGATCTTCCACTGCTTGTAGGGATCGTTGAGTCGCGCCGTGAACCGGGCGAGCTGCTCCTCCTTCGAGATCAGGAGGTAGATCTTGATCAGGTAGATCCCGTCGTCGGTGAGCATCTTCTCGAAGGCGTTGATCTCCTCGAAGCCCCGGGTCCAGGCTTCCTTCGGGATGAGCTTCTCGACCCGTTCGACGAGGACCCGCCCGTACCAGGTCCGGTCGAAGATGGCGATCATCCCCGGGGCCGGGAGCTTCTTCCAGAAGCGGTAGAGCCAGTGCTTGCCTTTTTCGAGGGAAGACGGCGGGCCGATGGGGTGGACCTTCACGCCGCGGGGGTCGATGTCTTCTGTGATCTTCTTGATCGCGCCGCCCTTCCCCGCGGCGTCCATGCCTTCAAAGGCGATGATGACTCTTTCTTTTTTATGGAAGAGACCCTGCTGGATGCGGATGAACTTGTGCTGGAGCCGTTTCAACTTACTCATAAGATTTCCTGCGGTAGTAAGATTCTTAAAGTTTTCTTTGGTTGTAGGCACCGACTAAAGAATCTTTAATAGATGTATGAAGATTATAATAACTTTTCTTATCGCTTGTATCCCTTTTATCGACGCTCGCTCACAAGCCATCCCCGCGAAGTACACGGAGCTTCTGAAGTTCGTGCAGATGGGTCCGGATCAAGGCGATACCGCGTCGTGCCTCTTCGTCGGATCAACGGGGGCCATGGAGCTCATCGCAAACAAGCGCCACAACATCGTGAACCCGAAGCCCTACGGGCCTTATGATCTCGCGGAATCCTACCTCATGCACGCTCCGGATTACACCACTGCAGGAAAGACGTTCTGGGAGCAGGCGGTCCTCAAGTTCAACCGCGGCTTCGGCATCCACATCGACGACTGGTCCTTCGAAGCGTGGAACGACACCTACGAGAACCGCGGCGTGTGGAACTACCGCAGCTGGAACGGCATGCGGAAGGTTCCGCTGCCGAAGCTCGAGACCATCCGGCTCTTCGCCAAGGGAAACCGCTGGTCCACCTCCGTCCTCACGGACGCGGACGTGCAGAAGGTGAAGGAAGCTCTCTGGCGGTACAAGTCTCCCGTCCTCATCAACTACAACGACAACCACTTCTGGCACGTGGTGACCATCGTCGGCTACGACGATAACCTTCCGGGGATCTGCTACGACTCACCGGCCCGGGCCTGCCCGAGGGAAACCGGGGCCTTCTACGTGCGAGACTCCTTCGGCATGAAGGTCGAGGTGCGGAACTACGGCTGGTTCAAGGCCAAGGGGAACGCGGCCTTCGTGGTGAAGGAAGCGCAATGAAGTCCCTCATCGCCGTTTCCTTCGCACTGGCCTTGACTCCGGCCCTCGGGCATACGTTGAAGCTCGAGCAGTTCGACCAGTTCAAGCTCGGCGAACTCGTCGGGAACCTCCCGACGACCGTGCGGGAGAAGACCGTGTCCTCCCTGGGAGGGCCAGGGAACGGCTTCGTGATCCGCTCGGTGTTCCCGAAGCACAAGGCCCCGTTCGAGATGGCCTGCAAGAGTTCCTACTACAACGGCTCTCCGTATCCCTCCTATACCAGCTGCGACGTGACCGTCGACCTCAATGACCCGGCCCTGGACTCGAAGTACGACCAGCACCGGTTCGTCTTCACGGATCCGACGGTGGTGACCGCCCTCCGGGAGGCGATCCCCTATGGTCGGGTGAAGAAGCAGTTCAATTCCTTCGAGAGAAACCGAGGCACGACCTACGAGGGCCGGTACACCAACATCTTCCACTACATCTTCACCTGCCAGCGGACCGCCTGCGTGCTCAAGCTCTCGAGTAAGATCTAGGGAATGATAAAGGCACGGCGTTCCAGGGAAGGGATTCCACACCTGTGCAGAAGGATTCACTCAAGTACAATGGAAGGATTACTCCAAGGAGGATTGTATGAAAAGACTGATGGGTTTCTTCGGCGTCGCTCTGGTCCTGATCGGCGTGGCCCGGGCCTCGGACTGCAGGCTCGAGCGCAGCATCCCGTTCCGCGGCAGCCTCCTCGAGAACAAGTACTTCACCGACATCGAAACCTCGGAGCCTCCAAAGTTCCTCAACCGCGACAGCTACGACCCGGACTCCGATACCCTCGCCATGCTGATCTTCGAGATCAACAACAACGGCTCCCAGTCGGGCCTCGGCGGAGCGAAGCTCGGGATCGAACGGAAGAGGGACGTTGTCGGCTTCTCTAACTTCTACACGGGATCCACCGTCCTCGACGGCGGGAAGGAAGAGACCGAAGGCCGGACCACCTACTGGACCCGGTGGGTCGCCACCTACCCGGACGCGCCGGGGGAGGCGGTCACCGAGCTCCGGGTGGGAGTGGAGAACAGGCGGATCGTGTCCATCGAATTCACGCACCCGGTGTTCGACGTCATCGGCACCGACGGCCCGTACACCTACGTGCAGTTCACCGGAGAGAACCAGGTCCTCTGCGTGACCCGCGCGCGGCTGACGAATAAGGTGTGGATCGACACTAAGTAGGCAGCTCGACGATGAACCGGGCCCCGGCGCCCGGTTCGCTCTCAAGCCGGACGCTCCCGCCGTGCTCTCCCACGATCTGCCGAGTGATGGCCAGCCCCAGGCCCAGGCCGCTCACTTCGCTCGCCGAGATCGCCCGTTCGAAGCGGTTGAAGATTCGCTCTTGGTCGGCCTTCGCGATCCCGGGACCCTGGTCTTCGACCACGAGGTAGGCGAAGCCGCCCTTCCTGAAGGTCCTCACGCGGATGGGCTTCTTCTCGCCGTACTTGATCGCATTGGTCAGGAGGTTCGTGATCACTTGCTCCATCCGCGTGTGGTCGCAGGGGTAGGTGAAGCTTTCGAGCTCGGCGGTGAAGTCGATGCCGAGGGCGACGAACTGGTCCTGGAAGCGCTCGATCACCTCGGTCGCCAGGTCCTTGAAGTTCACCTCGGAGAGGTCCAGGGCGAGCTTCCCGGTGGCGATGCGGGAGATGTCCAGCATGTCGTCCACCAGACGGCTGAGCCGCGTGATCTGTCGGTTTGAGGAGTCGGTGAGCTTCTTCACGTACTCCACCGGGAGGTTCTCCGAGGGAGACCGGGTGATCGTCCGGCTCGCGAGCTGCATCTGGATCATCAGGGAGGTGATGGGAGTCTTGAGCTCGTGGGAGGCGATGGAGATGAACTCGTCCCGCTGCTTGATCGCCTTCTGGGAGCCCTGGTAGAGGCGGGCGTTGTCCAGCGCCACGGAGCCGATGCGGCTGAGCTCGATGGCCGTGGCCAGGTCGTGTTCGTCGAACTTCCTCCGCTCGGTGGTGATGAGGAGGCTCATGACCCCGAGGATCTGCCCGCGGATGATGAGCGGGACGGCGAGGTGGGAGCGGATGCCGATCCGTTCGATGAGGTCCGCGTGGTCCTTGTTCACGGTCCGGGAGAGGACGACGTTCCGGTCGACGGTGGACTGGAGGTCGGGGACCCCCGAGCGGAGCACCCGGGACGCGGGATGGGGCGAGTCCGCCGAGGGCGGAAAGTTCTGCTGGAGTTCGCCCAGGAGGCCCTCGGTCTTCGGGAAGCGGTGTCTGGTGGTGACCCGCTTGAGCTTCCCGTCTTCGACCACGTCGATGATGCAGCCGTCGGAGAGGAAGGGGATCGCGGCACTCACGAGCTCTTCCAGGACCTTCTCGTACTCCAGGGTGGTCTGGAGGTGAGACGAGACCTCCGAGAGGAAGTGCTGGGCCTTCTCGAACCGCTTCTTCTCCGTGATGTCCGTGCAGACGACGACGGCCGCCTGGATCTTCCCGTCTTTATTTATTATCGGACCCGAGCTGATGCTCACGTAGCGCGTGTACCCGTCCGGGCGGTTGAGCTCGACCTCCTCGCCGTTGATCACCTCGCCGGTGCGAAGGGAGCGGGCGAGGGGCCACTCCTCCGGCGTGTACTCCGACCCGTCCGGCCGGAGCCGGCGGTGGAGGTGGAACTGCCCGAGGACGACCTCGAGCTTCCGGTTCTGGAGGCTGATGCGGCCGGAGGAAGCCTCGGCCACGAGGACCCCCGCGGGCATCTCCCGGAGGACGGCCTCGAGGCGGGTGCGTTCGAACTTAAGTTGCTTCAGGAGCTTTTCCTTTTCCGCGGGGGCCTTGTGCCGTTCGGAGACGTCCTGCTGGATCAGCACCAGTTCCTGGACCTCCCCGCTCGCGTCCTTGAGCGGATAGATCACCGACTGGATCCAGTGCGTGCGTTCTCCGTTCTCCGCGTTGACCATGTCGTAGACGGTCTCCGGGATCTCCACCACTTCGCCCTGGAAGCCTTTCCTGATGTACTCGAGGACGCCCTTCCGTTCCAGCTCCTGGTCCTCGAGGACGTTGTAGCCACGCAGGAGGTGGTTCCGGATGACGTCGTCGCTGAGGTTCCAGAACTTCTGCCAGGCCAGGTTCACGAGGATGACCTCCCCGGTCTTGGAGAAGATCTGGATGCTATAGGGAGACTGCTGGAAGATGGTCTCGAAGCGAAGCCCGCTCACGGAGGACCTCGCCGGGAGCTCCGAGAGAGTCACGAGGGTGCCGAGCTTCTTGCCCTCCGAACTCTCGAGAGCTTTGCCGCGGAGTCTGACGAGCACCGCAGGTTTGCCTTCCCGCTGGACGAGAAGTTCGGCATCGGCGAGATCGAAGGGGCTCTCCGGGAACGGCGTCCCGTCCACGGTCTGAAACTGGTAGCGATCGGTGAGGATTTCACGTGCGCGGAGATTGAGGTAGCAGGGCGTTCCGCTAAGGTCGCAGGCCAGGGTGGCCTCGGGGAGGTTTTCCAGAACCGCGTGGAGAAAATCTAAAGAAAGTCCCTGATTCATAATCTTGGGATATTAATCAGGCCCATGTGCCATGACAAAGGTTTTATCTCTTAAAACTGATCCACGGCATTCATAAAATTGCCTGGTGCATGAGCACTCCAGACGAAGTTTAGGAAAGGTTCGATGAGTTCCAGTTCCATGAGGGCGTAGGAGTTTTCGTAGGGGATGAGGTCCACTCGGGCATATAGCAGTGGTTCCTTAATATTGCTTAGTATCTTCTGTCCAAGTTGTTGAAGTTCATCCGACGGAACATAGGTCTGGAAGCGCCCCCCGTGTTCCTCCTGAACGCGGAAGTCCCCGGCCTTCGGGACCTTGAGAACCCCATGGGAAAAGCGACCGCCGAAGTAGTGGAGGGAGATCTCGCCCCGGGTGATGTTCTCAAGGAAGGGCTGCAGCATCCAATCGCCCTTGAAGAGCTTGCTCCGGAAGCTTCTCGTGACGATCTCCTCTCGCGTGAGGACGTGGGTATCCCGGGCGCTCGCGGAGATGCAGGGCTTGATGATGAATCTACTCTGAGACCAGGCCAGCGGAATGGTGACTTCCTCGCTTCCCTCAAAGAAGAGTGTCGGGACGATGAGGACCCTAGACTTCTCAAGGCTGGCCAGGTACCCCTTGTGCTGGTTCCACTTCACCACGGAGGCCGGGTTCAGGAGCTTCGTCCCGGCCGCTTCGATCGCCTCCAGGGTCCGCAGGAAGGCCTCGAGGTGGAGGGTGTAGTCCCAGGTCGAGCGGATGATCACTAGGTCGTAGGTCCTCCAGTCGGTCTTGGCCTGCCAGGGGATGAAGTCCACGAGGTAGCGGCCAGACTCGACGAGGGCCTTCGCCGCGAGGACGTCGTCGGCGTTCTCCGGGGCCGCCGTGGAGGTGAGGAAGGCGATCTTCTGCATGCGATAGAACTCTACTGTTTGTGTGTGAAGTATCCTTTCAACACACTAGCACCGGAGTCGGCCGAAACGCAATCGAACTGCATCTCGAAGGGCAGGCCGTCGGCGATTTCTTTGTTGATCGCCGAGGGGAAGGCCAGGAGGGTCCCCTTGGCCTTCTTGTCGGAGAAGTCCAGGGTGGCGGCGGTCTTCACGGAGAGCTTGCAGACCGTCTTGCTGTTGGGGATCCCGAGGTAGAGCCGCGAGGTCGAGAGCTGCACCCGGCAGCTGTCGGTGTCCTTCGGGTTCTCCGTGCACTCGTACGGGTGATCGGTGTCGATCTTCTTCTCTCTGAACGTGAACCGGAGGTCGATGAAGGGGACCTGGATCCCCTGGAGGGTCGCCCCGGCGTTGTTCACCTCGAGCATGAGGGGCCTCCTGTCCGACCGCTTCGGATCGAGGGAGATGTAGGCGTGGTTCCGGATGGAGTCATGGTTCTCGAAGGACTCGTACTTCATCTCGAGGACCTGCTCCTCGTGGATCGCCTCCAGCTGGTCGGTGGCGGCGCTCTTGTAGTCGATGTGCGTGACGACGTTCACGGTCGCGCCGAAGGCCTGGAGAGCGAAGAGGGAGGCGAAGGCGAGGAGTGCGTTTCTCATTTGGATACCGTTAGTGTGAGGTTGACAGGATTTGTTGCGGACAGGCCGAGGAGGCCTGGTTTCCGATCTGCAGGACGGCGATGGCGTCGGCGAGCATGTTCGCCATGGCGGACGGGGAGATGGTGGTCGAGCCGACCGTGTAGCTGATCGAGGAAGAGGAATTCGGATCGATGGTCGACCGGAAGCTTCGGAGCGAGGAGACCTTTGTTCCGAGGGTGCTACCGGAGTCGACGCAGACGATGGCCAGCGTCCCCGGGGCGGACTGGGCGAGCTCGACGAAGACGATCCCGTCGGACCGCAGGCCCGAGAGGCTGTAGTTCTTCGTCGTCTTCTTCTCTTCCTTTCCGCAGGAAACGAGGGTCAGGAGGACGAAGAGGAAGCAGAAGTGCTTGAGGTTTTTCATAGGGGCTCCAGGTGGTTTACGGGGATCAAAGCAAGGCTTGTGCCAGAACTCCGCAGTCCGGTCCTGGGCTAACCCTTTGCAGACCAGTCATGGGCCATGAAAACAATGTCCAGCAGAGGCAGAGGGTGTTTAAAAGTTGGACGATTCTGTCACCTCTTTACGGTCAAGGGATTATGTCACCTCCGTAAGTTATGTGTTCTCCTAATATAAATACTATTTAGGAGCACTCATGAAGGATGTGATCATGTCCCAGAACCAACTCAAGC
>SXGU01025864.1_pt1 | contig 12100 bp, 11 predicted proteins | sample 3174531 | NCBI WGS metagenome assembly SXGU01 (sample SAMN11356863, study PRJNA531348) | freshwater metagenome | isolation source: freshwater sample F1-140 | place: China: Fuxian Lake, Yuxi | collected 2017-12-25
CATCGACGATGACACGCCCACACCGGCCCATGCACGGTTCCGCTGGCGCTTTTTCAGCCAGGTGCTGGCGGCCAGCCTGGGGCTGTGGGCGCTGGCACTGGGCCTGCTGGCCGCCGCCTTCGGCTGGCAGGGCGCGCTCAAGGCCAATCCGCACCTCGCCGAAGGGCTGAATGTCCACGACGGCAAGGTGACCTACAAGGCGGTGGCGGACGAGCTTGGCTACCAGCACGTCGCTGTGGAGGACGTCCTCGGCTAGTCAGTCGTGCGCGATGAAGGGCGCCGCCACCTCGGGGCGAATGCGCACCAGGCGCCCGCTCTCCTTGTCGAGCATCGCCCAGGTCGAGCGCACCGCAACCAACAGCTTGCCCGACGCGTCGTGGAAATCGACGCAGCGGTCAAAGCGTGCGCCGTGCGGCTTGCCGGGGATATAGGTAGTGGCGGTCACCTCGGCTCCTTCCCCGACGTTGCCGCGGTAATCGATCTCGTGCCGGGTCACGACCCAAACGAAAGCGTCGACATGCTCGGGGGCCGCCACTGCGCGCCAATGCGCGGTGGCGATCTCCTGCACCCAGCGCACCCAGACCGTGTTGTTCACATGCCCGAGCTCGTCAATGTCCTCGGGCCGCGCGGTGAAGGTCTGGGCGAAGCTATTGCTCACTTCTCAACCCCGATCTGCCACAGGATGAAGGCGTATTCCTCGGCTACCTCGCGCAAGGAGTCGAAGCGGCCCGATTTGCCACCGTGGCCCGCGCCCATGTTGATCTTGAACAACAGCTCGTTGTCGTCAGTCTTGAGCTCGCGCAGCTTGGCGACCCACTTGGCCGGCTCCCAATAAGTCACCCGCGGATCGTTGAGGCCGGCGGTCGCGAGCGTTGGCGGATAGGACTGCGCACGCACCTGATCGTAGGGCGAATAGCTGCGGATCAGGTCGAAGGCGGCGCGGTCCTCGATCGGATTGCCCCATTCGGGCCACTCGCCCGGCGTCAGGGGCAGGCTGGCATCGAGCATGGTCGCCAGCACGTCGACGAAGGGGACGTGCGCCACCACGGCGCCAAACAGCTCGGGCGCCTGGTTCATCGCCGCACCCATCAACTCGCCGCCCGCAGAGCCGCCCGCGATCGCGATCTTGCCCGCGGCGGTGTAGCCGCGCTCGATCAGCCCGCGCGCGACATCGACGAAGTCGTTGAAGGCAGTGGTGCGCTGATCGAGCTTGCCCGCCGTGTACCACGCGCGCCCGAGATCCTCGCCACCGCGGATATGCGCGATCGCATAGGCGAAGCCGCGATCGACCAGGCTCAGCCGCGCGGTCGAGAAACCGGGGTCGATGGCGATGCCATAGGCGCCGTAGCCATAGAGGTAGAGCGGGCCGCCCGGTTGGCGGTCGCGCCGCACGACCACGCTGACGGGGATCATCGCGCCGTCGCGCGCGGCAATTTCCAACCGCTCGGTTTGATAGAGCGAGGCATCGTAGCCTGATGGGATTTCCTGCACCTTGAGGGCTTCGAGGCGCCGCTCGGCGACGTGGTAATCGAATACCGTCGCCGGGCTGACCATCGATTCATAGGACAACCGCAAGCTCGCCGCGGCCCATTCTGGATTGCCGCCCATGCCGGCGGAATAGCTGGCCTCGGGGAAAACGATGGGCTCGACCCGGGCTGGCTCGTCGTAGTACCGCAATTCGATCTGATCGAGCCCGCCGCGCCGCCCCTCGACGACGTAGAAATCGCGGAAGAGGTCGAATCCCGTCAGGTAGAATTCGTTCGAGCCCGTAATCAGCGTCGACCATTCGCCCGGCGTGGCCAGCGGCGCCGTCGCGAGCCGGAAATTCTCATGTGTATCGTTGGTATGCACGAACAACGTCTGATCGCGCACATCGACATCGTACTCGACGCCCTTTGCTCGCTCCTTGACCAGGATCGGCTCGGCCAGCGGATCGGTGGCGGGGATCAGCCTGACCTCGCTAGTTTCGTGGTCGCCGGCGCTGAGAATGATCCACTTCTCCTGTGCTCCTAGCGACACCGAGCAGGAAAAGGCCTCGTCTGGATCGTGGTAGATCACCACATCCTGGGAAGGCTCGCTACCCAGCCGGTGCAGCTTGATGGTACGATGACGCCACGCTTCGTCGCTGAGGCTGTAGAGCACCGCGTCTTCAGCCGCGCTCCAGACGATGGAGCCGATGCTGTCCGGAACCGCGCCGGGCAGATCGGCGGCATTCTCCCCCAACCGGCGGAACCGGATTACATAGCGCTCCGATCCGTCGGTATCGGTCGAATAGGCCATCAGCCGCCCGCTCGGGCTGACTGACAGCGCCCCCAGGCGGAAGTAGTCGTGCCCCGCCGCCAGCGCGGTCTCGTCGAGGATCAGCTCGTCCCGGCCGTCCGCTGCCGTGGTTCCCACCAGCCGCCGCCACCATTTCTTGTACTGCGCACCTTCCTCGAACTCGATCCAGTACAGCCAATCGCCGTCCTTCTCGGGCACTGAACTATCGGCCTCCTTGATCCGCCCCTTCATCTCCTGAAACAGCGTCTCGACCAGCGGCTGATGCGGCGCCATCCGGGCCTCGAACCAGGCGTTCTCGGCTTCGAGATGCGCCAGCACCTCTGGGTCTTCGACCTTGGGATAGGCGGGATCGCGCAGCCAGAAATATGGGTCTTCGATCGTCACCCCGTGGTGGCTGAAACTATGGGGCTTGCGGGCGGCTAGGGGTGGGGCGGGTGGCGGCTTGACGGTGGCATCGTTCATTGCGCCGCCCTATGTTGCTCGCGAAAGGACTACAACCATGCTGATGCTCACTCACGAAGCCCGCCTTGCCGCTTTGCGCGAGGAACTGGCCAGGCGCGGGCTCAATGGTTTCGTGGTGCCGATCAGCGACGAGCACATGAGCGAATATGTCGGCGCGTATGCGCAGCGTCTCGCCTGGCTGACCGGCTTCGGCGGGTCCGCAGGGACGGCGGTGGTGCTGGCGGGAGAGGGGTCCACCGGCAAGGGCGCGGCGATCTTCACCGACGGGCGCTACACCGTGCAGGTGCGCGAGCAGGTGGACGGCAATCTGTTCGACTATGAGCCGGTGCCCGAGACCAGCCCGGCAAAATGGCTCGCCGAGCATGCGCCCGCAGGTACGCGGATCGGCTACGACGCCTGGCTCCACGGCATCGGGTGGGCGGAGGCGGCGGGAGCCTTGCTTGCCGCCAAGGGCATCGAGCTGGTGCCGCTGTCCGATAACCCAATCGACGCCGTGTGGTCCGATCGGCCTGCGCCGTCGCTTGCACCTGCCGCGCCCTATGCCGAAGATCTGGCCGGGCGGAACAGCGCCGAGAAGCGCGCTGCCGTTGCCGACTGGCTGAAGGCCGAGGGGCATGACGCCACGGTCATCACCGCGCTCGATTCGGTCGCCTGGCTGCTCAATATCCGCGGGGCCGACGTGGCGAATACGCCCGTCGCGCTCAGCTATGTGGTGGTCAGGGCCGACGGCACAGCCGAGCTGTTCATCGCGCCCGAAAAGGTGACCCCCGCGCTCGCCCAACATCTCGGCAACGCCGTCAGCATCCGCCCGCGCGGCGAGTTCCAGCCCGCGCTCGCCGAGCTAGCCGGCAAGCGCGTTGCGCTCGATCCGAACCATGCAGTAGCGGGCATCTTCCACGCGCTCGACGCGGCCGGGGCGAATGTTGTGCGCGCGCCTGATCCCACCGTGTTGGCCAAAGCGATCAAGAACCCCGCTGAACAGCGCGGCCACCGCGACGCGCAGGCGCGAGATGGGGCCGCGATCGTCAAGTTTCTGCGCTGGATCGAGGAGAACGCGCCCGGCGGCAAGATCGACGAGCTCACTGCCGCCGCCAAGCTGCGCGAATTTCGCGGGCTCGATGCGAACCTCGTTGACACCAGCTTCGACACCATCAGCGCAGCCGGCCCCCACGCCGCCCTGCCGCATTACAAAGTCGACGCGGACAGCAACATCCCGATTCCGCCGTCGAGCATCTATCTGTGCGATTCGGGCGGGCAGTATCTGGGCGGCACCACCGACATCACTCGCACCGTGTGGGTCGGGCCGGGCGAACCGACGCCGGAAATGATCGATCGCAACACCCGCGTCCTAAAAGGTCACATCGAGCTGGCACGCGCCAAGTTCCCGGTCGGCACCAACGGCGGCCAGCTCGACGCGCTGGCGCGGATGCACCTGTGGGCGGCGGGTGTGGATTACGGCCACGGCACGGGCCACGGGGTGGGCAGCTATCTTTCAGTGCACGAAGGGCCGCAGCGGATCGCCAAGCCAGGCGGCGCCTTTGCCGGCGCGGACACGCCGCTGGCGGCGGGCATGATCCTTTCCAACGAGCCTGGTTATTACAAACAAGGGCATTTCGGTATCCGGATCGAGAACCTGGTGCTGGTGGTGCCCGCCGCGATCGACGGGGCGGAGGGCGATTGGCTGGGCTTCGAAACGCTGACCTTTGCCCCGCTAGACCGCCGACTGGTGGACAAGGCGCTGCTGACGTCGGCGGAGATCGACTGGTGGAATGCCTATCACGCCGATGTCCGCCGAATCCTTGCGCCGCGGTTGGAGGGAGCGGACCTGGCCTGGCTCGAGCATCGGACGACCCCCTTGTAATTTTAGGTTTGTTCCTGTATTGTTCTCCAATCGCGAGTCGCTTGGTGGGAGCAGGACATGATCGGTTACGTGACTTTGGGGACCAACGATCTCGCCCGCGGGGCGCGGTTCTATGACGCGATCGGGGCTGAACTCGGCGTCGGGCGAATGATGGAGTTCGACAGCTTCATTGCGTGGGGCGCGCCGGGCGGAGCGGCTGGAATTGGCTTGACCAAGCCATTCGACGGGCAGGCAGCGACGGTAGGCAATGGCGTGATGGTGGCGCTCGAGGCGAAGGACCGCGACCAGGTCCACCGGCTTTACAACATCGCGCTGGCAAATGGCGGCACGGACGAAGGTGCGCCGGGGCCGCGCGGGGATACATTCTACGCTGGCTACTTCCGCGATCCCGATGGCAACAAGCTCAACGCTTTCGTGATGGAAGCGGCCGATGGCTGAGGCATTGCGGCTTGCGGACAGCTTCATCCACCTGGGCTTGGGCGCGACGGCGGTTCCGCAGCCGCTCTTCGACGGGATGGCGTGGTATGAAGCCTATGGGTCGCGCCACGCCACTGATGGGGCGGAGGGGCGGCTCGCAGTACGACTTCGCGGAAAATTGGGATAGCTGGGAGATGCATCCCATTGGCAGCGAGGTGGTGATCTGCACCGAGGGGGCGATCACGCTGACGCAGGAGTTGCACGACGGTCGGGTTGAAACCATAACGCTCAAGGCGGGAGATTACGCGATCAATCCGCCAGGCGTGTGGCACACGGCGGACGTCGCAGGAGGGGCGAGCGCCATCTTCATCACACCCGGCGAAGGGACCGAGCACAGGCCGGGATGAAGGCTGTGACGGACCACAGCGATGTCTTGCGGATGGAGGACCTGAGGCGCCGCGACCAAACGCCGCGAAGCGCCGCTAAGCGCTAGCCTGCCCGGCTCGCGCGCTCCGCAATACTGGCTTCCGCGGCGGGCAGAGTGCGATAGGCGTAAATCAGCAGCACGAGTGAGATCGGAGCCACCGCGATCAGCGACAACACACCAATGCGCATGCTGCCGGTCAGGTCGGAAATCTGACCCACCATGTACGGCCCGATTGCCAGCCCCACGAGGGTGGTCGCAAGGAAGAACGAGGCCGTCGCGGTACCGCGCATGCGGGGCAGCACCAGATCCTGCGTGGTCGCTGCGGCTGCTCCAAGAGCGGTTGCGGCAAACATCCCGGTCAGGAAGTTCATCACGTAAAAGACAGTGCCGTTTTCCGTGGTGAAGCCGATCCAAAGCGGAATGATCGGAGCCAGAATGCCGAACATGATCACGAGGATACGTCCTGACGGATTGCGCGCGCGCAGCGCATCGGACATCTTCCCCCCAAGGATCACGCCGAGGAATCCCGAGACAGCACCATTCGCGCCGAGAATAAAGGCCAGCTCCTCCTTGGGCAGTTGGAGCACGGTCTCTGCATAGGGAGCGGCCCAAAAAGCGAGGGCGTAGGCGCCGAGCGCCACCAGCCCATAGCCGAGCGCCGTGCACACGAATGCGGGCGTGCCCCAGATCAGCTGGTAGGTCGCTGGATCGCGCTGCCGCAGAGTCCCGGCCCAGGAAAATACCGCATAATAACCGAAAGCCATCGCCGACCACTGCGGCACATTACCGGTCAGGCTGATCATGAACAGCGCAAACGCTACCATTAGAGCGGCGACGGCAATGTTGATCACGACTGCCATCGCCCCGCGCTGCGCCGCATGCCACAGGGTGAAAGGGGGCATGAGCATCGAGAGGTCTATCGCGAAGTCCTTCAGCGGGTGCCGCCCACTGTCATGGCCATCCGGGCGCGCGGGCTCCCGTAGCGTTGCCACCCACACCGCCACGAGCAGGCCCGGCAGACCGACCGCCATGAACGCCGCCTGCCAGCCCACCAGCCCGCCCCAGCCGCCGCCGGGATAGGCCGCGTCCCATACCTTGGAGATTTTCGCACCGATCAGCAGCGAAACGCCGCCGCCGATGTAAAGACCCGACGAGTAGATCGCGAGCGCCGTGCCGCGCTTCTTCGCCGGGAAATAGTCCGAGATTAGCGAGTAGGCGGTCGGACTAGCGCTGGCTTCGCCCACCCCAACGCCCATTCGCGCCAGTGAGAGCGTGAGGTAGTTCTTGGCGAGGCCAGAGGCCGCGGTCATTGCCGACCAGAGCGCCAGGCCGATGGTCAGCAGCCTCACCCGGTGCCAGCGATCGGCGAGCCGCCCGAGCGGCACCCCGAACAGCGCATAGAACACCGCGAACGCTGCACCGCCCAAAAAGCCGAGTTGGCTGTCTGTGAGGTCGAGATCGGCCTTGATATCGACCGCGAGGATGCTCAGGATTTGCCGGTCGATGAAGTTGAGGATGTAGACGACAACCAGGGTGAACAGCACGTACCAGCTGTAGGCGGGGACGTGATCGTCGTCCGTCTGCCCGACGCCCGTCTGCTCGCTACTCTCCGTCAAAGTTCTACCCCGCCCGTGTTAGCGTGTCGCTTTCGTAGGCGGTGCTATCGGTAACGCCCGCATCGGCAAAGCCTTTTCGCCGCAGACGGCACGAATCGCACACGCCGCAGGCGATGCCGGTAAGTGTGGGGTCGTAACAGGACCAGCTCCACGCCGGATCGAGCCCGAGCCGTTGGCATTCGCGCGCGATGTCCGCCTTGCTCATGTGCTGGAGTGGGGCGTGGATAGTGAAAGGCCTGCCTTCGGCGCCCGCCTTGGTGCCCAGGCGCGCGGCTTCGGCGAAGCTGGCGATGAATTCGGGGCGGCTGTCGGTATAGCCGTAATTGTCTATCGCGTTCACCCCGATGAAATGGTCGCGCGCACCAACGGTCTCGGCTAAGGCTGTGGTGAGCGCCAGGAACACCAGATTGCGTGCCGGTACGTAGGTGACCGGGATGCCCCCATCGATCCCGTCCGTGGGCACCGCAATGTCGGCCGTCAGCGCCGATCCGCCAAATACCCGCAGATCAAGTGGCTGGACGACATGGCGGGTAACACCCAAGCGCTCCGCGATCGCGCGCGCGGCATCGAGTTCGCGTCGATGACGCTGGCCATAGTCGATGCTCAGCGCGTGGAGCGCATAACCTCGCTCGCGCGCCAGCGCGGCGACCACCATCGAATCGAGCCCACCCGACAGTAGGACGACCGCGGGCGCGCCGCTCAAGGCCGACATCCGGTCATCCGCGCTAACGGCAGGCGCCGGTGCGGCGGGCCTCGGCCCGGAACTGAAATGGGCGGCCGGAAGCGACGCCCTGGCTTTCGATCTGCACCAGGGAATCGGTCTCGCGGCGAATGCTTGTCCGGCCGTAGCCATTGCCGCGGCAGGTGTATTGCACCGTCACCTTGCCCGGCTCGTCCTCCACCACATAGCGGCTGCAATTCGCAATGCCTGCATGCCGGAGTTTCACGAGCTGCAGCGGGTCCCCCAGGCAGATCTGGCGCGTTGGACTGCCGTCGCTCGGCGTGACTGTCCACTGCCCGCGTTGCAGCTTCGCCAGCAGATCGATCGCAGGGGCTTGTGCGACCAGCGCGCCGCCCGCGCATAGCGCAGCGACCAGCAGCGCAAGTTTGACCTCAACACGCATGACACCGAACCTCGTTGCTTCACGGCATGCCCGTCCCGGTCCGCCTGTCACCTGCGGTTCGACCGGACCATAACCGAATCCGACCGGGAACGCCAGTTGTCGACCCTAACCCGCGATAGCGAAGCTTCGTGAACAAAACGCGCAATCGACCACAATCGCGCCTTCTTCATTGCGCATCTCGGCGCGATCTTCCTCGGAAAAACGTGCCAGCACCTGCTCATAATGCGCGGGGCTGCAGCGACATCCGCGTACGATCGGGGGCCCAGCGAATACGCGCACCTCGGCCTCCTCATGGAACAGCCGCCAGACGATCGCGTCCAGCGATAACGCCGGATCGAGCAACTCGTCATGCCGGACCGAGCCAGCGAGGACCGCGACGTGCTCCCATTCCGGATGATCGAAACGGGTGTGCAGGCGCTCGCGGCCCTCTTCGCCTTCCGGCAGATGCTGGGCCAGCAGGCCAGCGGCGCGGGAATGGCCCGCTTCGGTCGCGATAGCCACGCGAATAAGCGTCGGCACCTGCTCGGACTGGGTGAAATAGCCCTGACACGCCTCTGCGAGGCTGTCGCCTTCAAGCGGGACGATGCCCTGATAGCGCCCCTTGCCGTTGGCGAGATCGAAGGTGAGCGCGAGGTATCCCTTGCCGAACAAGGCCTCGAGCGAAGGATTGGCACCAAGGGCGGCGAGCCTGTCGGCGTCGAAATCGACGTAGCCACGCAATTCGTCGCCACGAAAGTCGCATACCAGCAGGCGAACTGGCCCATCCTCGGTCTGCGCCTGCATGGTAGCCTGCGAGCCATCGTCCTTCAGCAATGATCCGGCTAGCGCGGTGAGCACCAAGGCCTCGGCAAGCAGATGCGTTATGGGCGGCGGATAAGCGTGCGTGGAAAGGATTGTGTCGAGCACCCCGTCCAGTCGGACCACGCGCCCGCGCGCATGCTGGGCCGGGATGGTGAAACCCAGCACCTGATCGGTGAAAATCTCGGGAGTGGCGGTCACGGCAAAGTCGGTCATGGTCGCCGCATATGGGGGCGCGGTTCCAGTAGGGAAGGGCTCAAAGCCGGCCGAAGCACCACAGCAGGATCGACTTCTGCGCGTGGATGCGATTCTCGGCTTCGTCGAACACCGCCGATTGCGGTCCTTCGAAGACGTCCTCGGTGACCTCCTCGCCGACATGCGCGGGCAGGCAGTGTAGAAACAACGCGTCGCTCTTGGCGCTCGCCATCAGCCGTGCATCGACCTGGAAGGGGGCCATTGCGGCGAGCTTGTTGTGCGTGTGCTCCTGCCCCATCGAAATCCAGGTGTCGGTTACGATCACGTCGGCATCGCTGGCTGCTTCGGCGGCGTCGCAGGTCTGCGTAACAGCGCATCCGGCAGCACGCGCCGAAGCAACGAAAGCGGGCTGGGGCTCGTACCCGGGCGGAGTCGCGATGCGGACGTTGAATTTGAACAGCGCCGCCGCTTCCAGGATCGAATGGAGCACGTTGTTTCCGTCGCCCAGCCAGGCGAGCTCGAGGCCGGGCAAGGCCTTGCCACGCTCCACCAGTGTCAGGAGGTCGGCAACGATTTGGCAGGGATGCGAGCGATCCGTCAGCCCGTTGATCACCGGCACGCTTGCATGGCGGGCCAATTCCTCTGCCTTGGCGTGATCGCTGGTCCGGATCATGATGGCATCGACCATCCGGCTGAGCACCCGCGCAGTGTCGGCGATGCTTTCGCCGCGAGCGAGCTGGCTGGTGCTCGAATCGAGGATCAATGCGCTTCCGCCCAGCTGCCGCATCGCCATGTCGAAGCTTACGCGCGTGCGGGTCGATGCCTTTTCGAAGATCATCCCCAGCACATGCCCGGCCAGCGGCGCGTCGGCGTCGGCGCGCCCTTTGGGCCACTCGGTGCGGGCCTCCTTCCGGTCGATCGCATCGCCCAGCATTGCGGCGATGGCATCTCCGCCCGCATCGCTTAGCGAGAGGAAATGCCGCGACATGATCAGGCGGCTTCGTCCAGCGCGAAATCCGCCGCGCCCGCGCTGAGCTTTTCGAAGAACTCGTCGAACTCGACCTCGCCCGCCACCAGCGGCGGCAGGACGCGCAGCGTGTTGTCGCCGGCGGCAACGGTCAGCAGGCGGTGCTTGTCGCGCAAGTGGGTGTAGAACGGGCGGCTTTCGGCCTTCATCTTCAAGCCCAACATCAGCCCCTTGCCGCGCACGCTGTCGAAGAGCTCGGGGTAGTTGCCGATGAACTGTTCGAGGCGGCTGCGCAGGCGCTCACCCTTCTCGGTCACTTCGGCGAGGAATTCTTCGTTGGCGACCGCGTCGAGCACTGCCTCGCCCGCGGCCATGGCCAAGGGATTGCCGCCATAGGTCGAACCATGACTGCCATGGCCCATGCCGCGCGCGGCCTTTTCAGTGGCGAGACAGGCACCAAGCGGGAAGCCGCCGCCGATGCCCTTGGCTGTGGCCAGGATGTCCGGGGCGACGCCGTAATGCTCATAGGCATACATCTTTCCGGTCCGTGCGACCCCGCATTGCACCTCGTCGAACACGAGCAGCAGGTCGTGCTCTTCAGCCAGCGCACGGAGACCCCTAATGAAGGCGTCGGAAGCCGGGCGAATGCCGCCTTCACCCTGGATCGGCTCGACCAGGAAGCCTGCAGTGTTTGCGCCCATCTGCGCCTTGGCCGCGTCCAGATCGTCGAATTCGGCGTATTTGAAGCCTTCGAGAAGCGGCAGGAAGCCCTTGTGCATCTTCTCCTGGTTGGAGGCGCTGATGGTCGCCATCGTGCGGCCGTGGAAGGCGTTCTTGAAGGTGATCAGCTCGAACTTGTGATCATTGCCGACGTGTTGGTGATAAGCGCGTGCGGTCTTGATCGCGCATTCCACTGCCTCGGCGCCGGAATTGGTGAAGAACACCGTGTCGGCGAACGTCAGGTCTACCAGCCGCTGGGCCAGATGCTCCCCCTGCGGGCTGCCGGAGAGGTTGGACACATGCATCAGCTTTGCTGCCTGTGCCTGGATCGCGCCGATCAGGCCTTCGTGCGAATGGCCGAGCAGGTTCACGGCGATGCCGCTGGCAAAGTCCAGGTAGCGCGTGCCGTCCTCGTCGATCAGGTGACAGTGATCGCCCGCCACTGGGCGCACGCCGCAACGGGGATAGACGGGCATCAATGGGGTGATCGACATCGGCTACTCCGGACAATTCGAATCGGGTCAAAAGCAAATGGCGGCTCCTTTGTGGAGCCGCCATGTTGATGTCCGGCAGGTCTATTGCCTTCCTTCACCCCGGTCAAACCGGGAGGAATGCCTCATTCGCTGACGGGAACGAGATTGACCGCCGAATGCTTGCCGCGCCGGTCGACCTCGAGGTCGAACTCGAAGCGCTCGCCCTCGTTGAGGCCGCTGAGGCCCGATCGCTCGACGGCGCTGATGTGCACGAAGGCATCGGGCTGGCCATCGTCGCGGGTCAGGAAGCCGAAGCCCTTCTGGCCGTTGAAGAACTTAACCGTGCCGGTCGCCTTCTCGCCGGTCAGTTCGCGCTGCGGCGCAGCGCGGTCACCACCTGCGGCACCGCCGCGGTCCGCACCGCCGCTGCGCTCCTTCACCTCGATCACATCGCCCACGATCTGCAAATCCTGGGCCGAAATCTTTCCGCCACGATCGACAAGGTTGTAGGCCAGCTCCTGCCCCTCGGCGAGACCCTGGAGGCCGGCGCGTTCCACTGCGCTGATGTGCACGAACACGTCTTCGCCGCCGGTCTTCTGCTGGATGAAGCCGAAGCCCTTCTGGACGTTGAAGAACTTTACCGTGCCTTCTCCGGTGCCAACGACCTGGGCAGGCATGCGCGGACCGCCGCCGCCGCCGCCGCCGCCGAAGCCGCCGGGGCGGCCCCCGCCACCACCGAAGCCGCCGCCGCCGCCACCAC
>SXGU01509158.1_pt1 | contig 12100 bp, 11 predicted proteins | sample 3174531 | NCBI WGS metagenome assembly SXGU01 (sample SAMN11356863, study PRJNA531348) | freshwater metagenome | isolation source: freshwater sample F1-140 | place: China: Fuxian Lake, Yuxi | collected 2017-12-25
GAGAAGTCCAGACCGGTGATCCTCTTCACCCAGCACTCGGTGACCACCGAGTTCGACCAGGCGAGGAACCAGATCCTCCCGTCCCTGGAAGCCCTCGACCGCCTCGCGACCGAAGGCACCCAGGTCATCATCACCTACCCGAACAACGACGCCGGCGGGAAGAGCATCATCCAGACCATCAAGGAGTTCAAGTTCAAGTCGCCGAAGAACATCCAGGTCCACGAGTCCCTCGGGCGCTCCAACTACCACGGGGTCCTGAACCTCAGCCGCGAAGGCGTGCGCGTCGCCTGCGTGGGGAATTCGTCTTCCGGGATCAAGGAAACTCCGGTGTTCTTCTGCCCGACTGTGAACATCGGTTCGCGGCAGGACGGCCGCCTGCGGGCCGAGAACGTCCTCGACAGTAGGTACGACGCGGCCGACGTGTACAACAAGATCAAGACCTGCCTCACCGACGAGAGTTTCCTCAAGGTTTGCCGCGAGTGCCACAACCCGTACGGGTCCGGGGGAGCGGGGAAGAAGATCGCCGACTTCATCAGCAAGGTCGAGCTCAACTCTAAACTCGTGCAAAAGAAGATGACGATCTGATGGTACCAAAAGTCCTTTTGACCGAATCGATTCTCAAGACGATCGAGGTCCTCGAGAAGGGCAAGAAGACCCTCGTGGTCGTCGTCGACGCCAACAACATGCTCTGCGGAACCGTGACCGACGGAGACGTGAGACGCGGCATCCTCAACGGCGTGAACCTCGCGAGCTCCGTTTCGAAGATCATGAATCAGAACTCCATCACCGCTCCGAAGACCGTCGCCGACAACGAGCTCCTGAGCCTCATGGTGGACAATAAGATCGAGGCCCTCCCCATCGTCGACGACGAGAAGCGGGTCCTGAAGGTCGTCCACCGGAACGACGTCAAGGACGGCGGCTACAAGAGCGAGAGCTCGGGCTTCGAGGCCGCCATCATCATGGCCGGCGGAGAAGGGCGGCGCCTGCGGCCCCTCACCAACGACGTCCCCAAGCCCATGCTCAAGGTCGGCGGCGTGCCGATCATCGAACGCCAGATCATCATGCTCCAGCGGCAGGGGATCCGGAAGATCTACATCTCCATCAACTACCTCGGAGATAAGATCCGGGACTACCTCCGGGACGGCAGCTCCTTCGGCGTCTCCATCGAGTACCTCGAGGAGAAGGAAAAGCTCGGCACCGCCGGCGCGGTCTCCCTCCTCCCGGTGACGTTCAGCTCCTCGGTCCTGGTGCTCAACGGAGACGTGCTGACCTCCATCAACTACGGAAGCCTCTACGACTTCCACAGCTCCCACGACTCCGTCATCACCATGGCGGCGATCAGCTACAACATCGACATCCCGTACGGAGTGGTGCGGACCGACGGGGCCCGGGCCATCGCCCTGGACGAGAAGCCCTCCCAGCACTTCCTCTGCAACGCCGGGATCTACGCGCTCTCCCCGAAGGGCATCTCCATGATCCCGAAGGACACTTTCTTCAACATGACGGATCTCATCGATCTGTGTCTAAAAAATAGTAAGGACGTCATCGTCTTCCCGGTCCACGAATACTGGTCGGACATCGGGACTCAGCACGAGTACGACAAGGCCTCGCGGCTCTTCTCGGACTCGGAAATTTAAGGAAGGTTAGCGTGGGCGAATCAGTCAAAGGCAAAACGGTACTCGTGACGGGCGCGGACGGTTTCATCGGAAGCCACCTGGTCGAACTCCTGGTTCGGCAGGGGGCGAAGGTCCGCGCCTTCGTCTATTATAATTCCTGGAACCAGATCGGCTGGCTCGACGACGTCCCCGCCGACGTCCTCTCGCAGATCGAGGTCATGTCCGGAGACATCCGGGACCGGAGCCGGGTGGAGGAAGCCATGAGGGGCATCAACTACGTCTTCCACCTCTCGAGCCTCATCGCCATTCCCTACAGCTACGTCGCGGCCCAGTCCTACGTGGAGACCAACGTCGTCGGCGCCCTGAACGTCGCCGAGGCCGCGAAGAAGTCCGACTCCCTCGTCCGGCTCTTGCACGTCTCGACTAGCGAGGTCTACGGGACCGCGCAGTTCGTCCCGATCTCCGAGCTTCACCCGCTCGTGGGCCAGTCGCCGTACTCCGCCTCGAAGATCGCCGCGGACAAGATGATGGAGAGCTACAACCTCTCGTTCAACCTTCCGATCGTCACCGCGAGGCCCTTCAACACCTTCGGGCCCCGGCAGACGGCGAGGGCGGTCATCCCGACCATCATCGCCCAGCTGCAGATGAAGAACCCCGTGCTCAAGCTCGGCGCCCTGAGCCCGACCCGGGACTTCAACTACGCCACCGACACGGCGAGCGGCATGCTCGCTCTGGCGCTCTGTAAAGCCGCCGAAGGGCAGGTGGTGAACATCGGCTCCGGCGAAGAGTGGTCCATCGAGGAAACCGCCAAGCTCCTCATGGACATCTCCGGGCACAGGCCCCAGATCGTCTCCGAGGAAGTCCGCCTGCGGCCCGAGAAGAGTGAGGTGAACCGCCTCCTCTGCGACGCCACCAAGATCCACAACCTCACCGGCTGGAAGTCCCAGACCGATTTCAAAACAGGCCTCAGGCAGACCTTCGACTGGTTTGAGAAAAGAAATAAGATCGCTGCGAGCTCATCCAAGCAGTACGTGATTTAAGGAGACAGCTGTGCACCTCACGACCGACAAGATCAAAGAACGCATCGAAACCCTCGGGAACACCCAGCCCTGGAACCACGCCTTCGACTTCGGGAATGGGATCAAGACCCCGGTGAACACCACCACCTCCTTCGGGAAGAACGTCAACAAGTGGGAGCGGATCAAGCCCGTCCTGAGCCAGCTCCTCACGAAGACCTCCACCGTCCTCGACGTCGGTTCCAACGACGGCTTCTTCAGCATCCGCATGGCGGAGATGTCCCAGGAGGTCATGGGCCTCGACGTGGACGAGCACCGGGTGGAGAAGGCCCAGTTCGCCAAGGAGATCCTGAAGGTCGAGAACGTCCGCTTCGAGAAGCTCAACATCCTCAACGACGACGAAGCCGCGCGGCTCAAGAAGTACGACTTCTGCACCTGCCTCGGCGTCCTCCACCGGCTCCCGGATCCGTTCAAGCTCCTCCTCGTGCTCTCGCAGAAGAGCGACACCCTGATCCTCGAGTGGAAGACCCACAAGGGCGTGGGCCTCGAGGAGGCGAGCCTCTACTTCTCCCCGGCCACGCCGAAGCCGAACGACCCCTACGGCGAGCAGTTCTTCCTCCCGAGCTTCGCCTGCGTGGAGAAGGTCCTCGAGAAGAACGGCTTCCGGTACTTCCAGCGGCTCAACAAGTCCCACTCCAACCGCGCGCTCCTCATCGCCAGCCGGAGGACCTTGAACCTCAAGGTCGAGAAGGAACCGAAGCTGGTCTCGAAGCTCAACAACATCAAGTTCCTCACCAAAGGGTACCTGCGCTCGCTGATCAACATCATCAGTTCCGACAGATAAAGATGGCGCGGAAGCTCGGCATTCTGGACAGGATCTGCGGCAAGCTGATCCGCTTCGAGGTCCCGCTCTCGAAGGTGGTCACCGTCTTCGGCGCGACCTTCGGGGAGGAGAGCTCGAACCACATCAAGAAGACCCTCGAGCTCTACGACCGGAACCCGGACGTTTCCTTCAGGGAAACTCCGCTCTACCCGTTTCTGAAAACCTTCTGCCCGACGAAGCTCCGGGACTACGTCGCCGGAGTCTCCACGGACCTTCCGCTCTTCGAGTTCCCCTGGGGGGAGCTCGTGCCGGGGATGGCGACGAAGGACCGGGGCCAGTCGCGCTTCTGCGGCCCCTCCACCGACGAGTTCGTCGAGGAGGAGTTCCACCGGATCATCGCCCTCTACCAGAAGATCAAGCGGGAAGGGTACCTCCCCGGAAGGGTCCCCGGCGGCTACTCGGCCGGGACCTTCCTCCTGGGAGAGAAAGATTACCGCTTCATCGTCCTCCAGGGAAACCACCGCGTCCCGATCCTGAGCCACCTCGGGTACCGGGCCCTGAGCGTGACCCTCTATCCCTTCTACATCAAGCCCTTCGTGAAGCTCCGGTCCGCCGCCGGCTGGGAGCACGTCAAGGCCGGGAGCTGCACGCTCGAAGACGCCCGCACGATCTTCAACTTCTACTTCGGACCCCGGCCCGCATGAGCTTCAAACGGATCATCCTGAAGAACACGGCGGTCGGCTGGGTGACGGTGGTCATCAGCATGGGGACCCGGTTCGTGACCGTGCCCCTGATCCTCAACGGGGTCGGGAAGAACCAGTACGCGCTCTACGCTCTGGCGACGAGCCTCGTGAACTACCTCTACCTCTTCGACTCCGGCATCAGCGGGGCCGTCTGCCGGCTCCTCGCACCCTTGAACAAGGCGAAGAACCGGCCCGAGCTGGTGAAGCTCGTGGCCACCTCCTACGCCTTCCTCGTCTCCATCGTCCTCGTCCTCACCGCCCTCTGCGTGATCTTCCCCAAGGAGCTGATCTTCGACTTCCTGAACATCCCCGCGGCCGAGTACGCCATCTTCAAGACCGTCTTCTACATCAGCTTCCTGGAGTTCGTGGTGGTCTTCGTCAGCCGGGTGGACATCGGGATCCTCCAGGGGAAGAACCAGTTCAGCGTCATGTGGTTCATCGAGTCCGTCGTCGCCCTCGTGAGCACGCTCTTCATCTACGTCTTCTACAAGCTCGGGAACCTCACCCTGGTGAACGTCGCCCTCATCCTCTCCATAGGCCGCGCCCTCGGCGCCGTCGGCCTCTTCTTCGCCTCGGGGTTCGTCCGGGAGAAGGTCCTGTGCTTCCGGCACTACTCCGGCGAAGCCCTGAAGCCGATCCTCGACATCGGCTTCAGCGCGACCATCGTCACCATGGTCGGGATCATGCAGAGCTCGCTCGCGCCCTCGATCTACTCCCGCTACCTGAGCATCGAAGCCGTCTTCTTCTGCTCCATCGCCACGGCCCTCATGCTCATGGCGAGCCGGTTCATCAACACCATCTTCTCGAGCTTCACCCCCTACATCTCCGAGCTCAACCCGCAGAAGGACCACGAGGGGATCAAGCGCCTCATCGTGAAGGGCCTCTCGCTCGCGAGCTTCTCCCACGGCGTCGCCTGTCTCCTCTCGAGCCTCTTCCTCGACACGCTCGTGCGGATCTGGCTCTCGGACAAGGTCCTGAAGGATTCGGACTTCGAGGTCATCTACTACTTCGTGAACCTCCTCCTGATCTCGCTCTACATCTCGAACGCCCCGAAGATGATGGACATCACCTTCAGCTCCACGGGGAAGCACTGGAAGAACACCTACCTCTCGGTCGCGACGACGGTGGCCTTCTGCGTGTCGCTGGTGATCCTCGCGAAGCTGAACTTCCTCTACTGCTACCCCGTCGCCATGCTCCTCTCCGGGTTCGTGAAGACCGGCGGGACGTTCCGGCTGGCGCAGAAGGTCGGGTACCTGACCCTTTCCGAAACCTTGCGGCTAACTCTGGTCAACTTCGTCCTCCCGCTGGGACTGGTGCTGGTCGCCGTCTATCGGAAACTATTTTTCTCCGATGAGCTTACCTCCGTCGGCGTCGCCGCCCTGGCCCTCGGAGTTTTCATTGTCTACTACCTGAAGTTCCCGCTAAACTGGCTCCTGGTGAACCTCGGAGATCATCTGAGGAAGAGGAGAGCATGAGATCGGTAGCCGCAGGGATTAAGAGGAAGGTCGGAAGGTCGGTGGCGAAGGTCTACTCGTCGATCGCCGGAAAAGATCTGAAGACCAGCCTCCCGCACGCGGTCCTCGAGCACGAAGGCCACCACGTCTTCTTCGGCTACTACGATAAGCAGCCCTTCAGAGACGGGCGGACCCTGGCCCACGCCGTCCCAACGGGGAGCCGGGAGGATTCGAAGATCAAACTCGGGTACTTCCAGACCGACGTCACCGGCCCCACCGGCGCCGGGTTCACCAAGGTCGCCGAGACCGAGCTCTGGAACTGGCAGCAGGGGAGCAGGTTGATGTGGCACCCGACCGCCCGGGAGTCGATCCTCTATAACTCCCTGGAGGGAGGCCGGGCCCAGACGGTGATCCAGAACCTCTCGAGCGCAGAGAAGACTCGCATCCCGTTCCCCACCTACGACATCTCCTCCGACGGCAAGCACCTCCTGAGCCTCGATTTCCACGAGCTCGCCCTGATGAGGCCCGGCTACGGCTATCCCGCCCTCGATGCGGCGTCGACTCCGGAAGAGACGAAGGGGCGGATCCTGGTGGTCGAGGCCCAGACCGGTCGGATCAGATTCTCCATTTTGAGAGAGCAGCTCCGCGACCACCTCCCGGCCGACGTCCCGGCCGAGACGGGGTACTTCAATCACCTGAGCTTTAGTCCGGGTGGAAAGAACTTCGTCTTCTACTTCATCGCCACCGCCGGGAAGAAGCGGCTCACCTACGCCTTCGTCTGCGACGTCGGTACGCAGGAGCTCCGGATCCTCAGCCAGGCGGGGTTCATGTCCCACTACACCTGGGTCGACGACGAGAACCTGATCATCTTCACCAAGCTCCGGGGCGTCCCGTCCTACGTCAAGTACCGCCTGGGGCCGGGCCCAACCCAGGACGTCTTCTTCGAGGACTTCACCCTGGATGGCCATCCCACCTTCGTCGAGGGGAGGCTCATCACCGACTGCTACCCCCAGTGGCCGACCAACGAGCAGACTCTCTACGAGCTCTGGCCCGGAAAGGGCCCGCGGGTCCTCGCGACGTTCCTCACACCCCTCGAGTTCACCGGAGACGTCCGGTGCGACCTGCACCCGCGGGTCCACAAGCTCCGAGACGGCGAACTCCTCCTCTGCTGCGACTTTCCTTCCTACTCGTCCCGCGTTCGGAAGATGGCCCTGGTCAGGGCTCGGTACTAGGACCTTCCTCGTCGGCCGTGCAGAGGTAGATCGCGACGATGGACAGGAAGTTGAAGTTCGTCACGTTGATGAACTCCCGGAAGAAGATGTCCTGCGCCAGGGAGAAGATGAGGCTGAAGATGAAGAGGCTGCAGTACACTCGGGCGTGGAACCGGTCTGCTTTCTTGAGGGAGGAGCGGAAGAGCTTCAGGACGCCCAGGAACCAGAAGAACGGCATGAGCACGCCGTAGTCGATGACCATCCGGAGGAGGCTGTTGAACGCGCCCCCGAAGTTGTTCTCGAAGTACCCGGCGCCGAAGCCCCGCACGAGCTGGAGGAAGGTCGCGTTCGAAAAGACCTGGTAGCCGTTCTTCCAGGCGTCCATCCGGGTCGTGTAGCTTGCCATGTCGGTGTTGAGCCGGAGGATCGGAGCGAGGAGCTCCCAGCTCAGGGCTAGCAGACCGCCCGCGACGACTCCGGCGAGGAGCAACCACTTCAACCGGAGGATCCGGAAGAAGAGGAAGAGGAAGGAGATCCCGAAGGCGAGCATGGCATTCTTCGACGAGCTCAGGAAGAGGCCAAGGCCAAGGAACGGGATCATGAGGGTCGTGAACCGCTTGACCACCTCGTCCTTCTCGAGCTGGTGGACGCCGAAGGCGGAGAGGATCCCCAGGGCGCAGAGGCCACCGAGGCTGATCGGTTCTCCGAGGAGTCCGTGGATCCGGTTCGCGAAGTCCTTACTGATCCCGAGGAAGAGGGGCCCGAGGCTCAGCTCGAGGAAGTCGAGCATCTGGAAGAGGGAGAAGGCCACCATGAAGACCGCCGTGGCGGTCATGAATTTAAAATAGACCAGGAGGGCCTGGCGGAAGTCGTACCGGTGGAGGCTCGCGATGAGGACCCAGGAGAGGACGCAGAGCATGTCCAGGGAGACCATCCAGAAGGCGTTCTTGATCGCCCTCCCGTCGCTGAAGACGGAGTAGGTCACGAGGAAGACGTAGCTCACGGCGATGTAGAAGAGGGGCAGCTTGTGGCGTCTGAGGTTCCCGAGATTCTTCAGCGCCGCCGGGCCCCGGGCGATGAGCGTGTACCCCATGAAGAGGGAGATGAAGATCGTGCTCAGGTACTGGAAGGGCCTGAACGTCTCCGAGCCGATCTGCTTCGTGTTCACCATCCACAGGAAGGCGCCGACGAGGAAGACGGCCTGGAAGGTGACGAGGCTAAGCGTTCGCTGCACGGGAGGTTCGCTTGAAGAAGATGTACACCAGGGCAACCGCGAGGTAGACGAGGGAGGCGATGGTGAGGATGATCCTCCAGCTCGAAACCTGGTTTTCCTTTTCGAGCTTCGACCGCTCGTAGAGTTTCCTCAGGGAGTAGCAGCGGCCCGCGGTCTCCTGCGGGTAGCTCGCGGCGATGCTCTCCACGAAGCCAGAGGGGATGACCTGCTCCTGGGACCGGACGTTGATCTTAAGCAGGTCCGGGGGGATGAAGGCCGTCGAGTGGACGTGGTCGAAGACGTCCTGCTTGTAGGGATTGTCCTTCAGGAACTCGCCGATCTCCTGCGGAGACGTCCGGCAGGTACCGGCGGGTTCGTACTTCACGAGGGTCGTCTTGAAGTAGTTGGTCTTGGCGTCGAGGCTCCGGTGGTCGTAGAGGACCAGGAGGACCGTGAAGATGAGGAAGATGACTGCGCAGATGGAGTTTAGGGTTTTCATAGTCTTCTTAGTTGAGGGGTTTGATCTGCTTGGCCGGGTTCCCGCCGTAGATGTAGCCGGAGGGGAGGCTCGTGGTTACGACCGCGCCGGCGGCGATGATGAGGTTGCTACCGATGGTCACCCCCGGGAGGATGATGGCCCGGGAGCCGATGTAGACGTTGTCTCCGATCACCACCGGCCTGTAGTGGCTGCCTTGTTCGATGATGGGGAGCTCCGGGTCCTTGAACACGTGCTCCGCGGTGTGGATGAGCACGTCGGAGCCGATGAGGAAGTCGTTCCCGATGGTGATCTTCTCGAAGGAGTAGAACTGGCAATTGATCCCGATCGTGCCGCGGGTTCCGAGGCGGAGGTTCCGCGGGTTCGAGCACCAGAAGTTCGTGCGAATGAAGACTCCGGCTCCGGCCCGGAGGCCCTGGGCCCGAAGTAGGAACATCCTAAGATGTTCGAGGCTCCGGGCAATGGAGTCGGGAAGGATGTGTCTCACCGTGAGGCGGTTCGAGACCCAGAAGAGAGGAGCGATCACCAGGAGGTAGACCTTATAAAACGCCAGGAGGATTGGGTTCATGGGTTCGCAAATCTCACCAGGTTAAAATTACTCTTCCCGAGGAGGACCCGGCCCATCTGCCGGGGATACTTCAGTCCGGAGGCGAGGCCCGGCCTGACGGGCTTAAGGCCCGCCCGTTCGAGGAGGATCCCGAAGGACTTCCGCGAAAACCCATGGAGGTGTTCGAAGGGTGAGAGGATGTGCACGACCTCATCTTTAAAGGGGAAGGTCCCCATGAGCGCCGCCGGATCCTCTCCCCGGACCAGGGGAACGGAGATCCGGAGTACCGTCTCCGCAGAAGCGAGCCTTCTTAGAGCGGAGAGTTCCTCCACCGGGCTCAGGACGTGCTCGAAGACCTGCTCGCAGTTGATGGCGTCGAAGGTCTTCTGGAAATCTTTCAAGTCATTGGTCTTCGTGATCCGGGCATCCTCGGGGGCGGCGCTCAACCTCTCGAAGGATGGATCGTAGGCGTAGACCTTCCCGAACCCGGCGTCGAGCGCACCCTGGATCCAGTGGCCCCGGCCGCTCCCGTAGTCGAGGAGCTCGAGCGGTCTGCGCGCGGGACAGGAAGCTCTGAGGAAGCCCATCTCGGATCGGATGTACGCACGTCTTTCATCAGATAGTTCGTGCTTCTTCGCTCCCTCTCTCTTGCTGCTCCCGGAGTACATCTGGATGAGTTCCGGAAGGGCCGGGACTTCGTTGTGCCATACGTGGAAGCATTTCTGACACCGCAGAACCTTGAGGCTCAGGACCTCGGTCCAGCCGTCCATCGCCCCGGAGTATTTCTTCTCACTAAGGGATTTGAACTGCTCGATCTGCGCTCGTCCCGGGGTGAAGATGCAGGCCGTGTCCTTCGATGCACAGATAGGGCAGTCCTGTAGAATAATCTTATTCATAGTAGTTCAACGTTCCGGGATGATTTACCTAATTCCTACCACACAATGATCTCAGAATCCACGATAGCGCAACGTAGGCCAAGTGTGTCAAAGGTAATTTAGTTGTCAGTAGCCCGAGGGAAGAATAAATTCTTTGTCCAATGGACTTGAAAAAGATTTCTATCCTCATTCCTTGTTTCAACGAAGAGCAAACGGTCGGCAATACTCTATCTTTCTTGAGACTAAAACTCGGACCAGATCCGGAGATCATCGTCGTGAACGATGGGTCGAGCGACCGGACTAAAGAAATCCTGAGTGGCTTGAAAGATGTCATCGTCATCAATTCCAAGATCAACCGTGGCTACGGGGCCTCTCTCAAGAAAGCAATCAACGCCTCAACAAGAGAAGTCGTTGTTTGGTTTGATGCGGATGGCCAGCACCATCCTGATGATCTGGTTGCCCTGGCCACTCCAGTCGTCTCCGGCGATCTGGATGCGAACATCGGGGCGAGGAATTCTAAAGATGCGTTCGTCTTGAAGCGCGCACCGGGGAAGTTCCTGCTCCGATCGGTTTCACAGATCGTCGCCCGGAGGTCCATCCCGGACCTTAACTGCGGCTTCCGGTGCTTCAAGACCAAACTGATAAAGAAGTACCTGACCCTTCTCCCCGACGGGTTCTCGGCTTCATCGACCTCGACCCTCCTCATGATTCGACGAGGCTACCGGGTCGACTTCCATCCGGTGAAGAGTTCTCTCCGCGGAGGAGGGAAGTCCCGGGTGTCGATCGTCAAGGATGGCCTCCGGACCCTGAGGCTCATCGGAAACATCCTGCTCCTCTTCGACTCCTTCCTCGTCTTCACTGCCTTCAGCTTCCTCATGCTGTCGACCGGGCTGGTGTACTCTTTCTACATCGCCTACACCCTGCGCCTCGGGATCCCCGTGCTGGGAGCCACCGCCATCCTCATCGGCGTGCTCACCTTCTTCATGGGCCTGATCTCGTCTCAGATCAGCGAACTTCGGAAAGAGCTCCTCGAGTCGATGTAGCTCGCTAGAACCTTCGGTAGAGCTGGATCATGATGTTGGTCTCGAGGTCGTGATCGGTCCGCTCGAGGAACCCCGTCTCCGAGAAGGACTGCTTGTCGATCCTGCTCCTCAGGAGCTTCGTCGCATCGGGAACCTTCGTCGAGAACTGCCAGAGGAGGAGGACTCCGCCGGCGAGGGCCGCGGGCCTCAGGAGTTTGGTCGCGTACGGCACGAGGGTACTCAGGCCGTAGACCGCGCCGAAGATGAAGTAGAGCCGGAGGAACCCGAGGACGCGGGTCGGGAGGCCGTTGATGATCGCTCCGGACATCGAGTAGGAGAGCATGAGGCTCGAGAAGAACCAGCAGAAGAAGAAGCAGAAGCAGACGAAGAGGACCTCCGCCGCGGCTCCGAACCGGAGCGAAATCCTCTCGAGGAATGCCTTGAGAGACGTCTTAACGATGAGGAGCTTGAGCAGGGCCGCGGACCCGGCGACCACCAGGATCCCGAGGGGGATGGTGGAGCTGAAGTGCCAGACGTTCTCGACGACGGCGGTCTTGAGGATGAAGAGCCCGTGGAGGAGGAGGAGCTTCCTCGAGCCGCTCCTTGTTCCGAAGATCAGATCGAACCCGGCGAAGATGAGGTAGAGGAGGAAGGCGTGGGTCTGGTGGATGAAGGAGGCGAGGAAGAGGAGGAGGTAGCTCGCCTCGACGGAGACCCGGCGGAAGGCGAAGACCGTGAGGGCGAAGAGGCTAAAGGTCGACCTCGGCGTGAGCCCCATCTCCAGGAACTCGTCCTGGAGGCGGTAGAAGGTGTTCGGGAGCTTGGAGAGGTTCTCCGCGGTCATCGGGTTAAAGACCTCGAGGTACGCGTCGTCGGTTTTATGGAAGTTCTTCCAGTCGTCGAGGAAGAGCCTGGTCTTCATCCGCAGGGCCTGGGAGACCAGGAGAGAGCAGACGGAGACCACGAAGAGGTTCACCGGCAGGAAGCACAGGACGAGGACGGTCGCGAGGGCGAAGAGTCCGTACTGGATGAAGAAGAAGGCCGTGTACCGGTCCTTGTGCTCCAGGCCCGTGAGGCCCAGGAC
>SXGU01308913.1_pt1 | contig 12094 bp, 11 predicted proteins | sample 3174531 | NCBI WGS metagenome assembly SXGU01 (sample SAMN11356863, study PRJNA531348) | freshwater metagenome | isolation source: freshwater sample F1-140 | place: China: Fuxian Lake, Yuxi | collected 2017-12-25
AGTCGAAGGCGTTTCATTGACCGGTTGAATTCAAGGCCGAAATCGGAAGTTCGACTAGCTTTAGAGCGCGATGAAATTGGACAGAAGGTCTTAGTCCAAGCCTAGTTTTCTACGGGTCATCTTTACTTCTTTTTCAATAGGTCCGTTATGATGTTTTTGGCATTATCGACAGTTGCAGTGGCATCTTCAGCCACTTGTTTGCCAGCTTCTTTCAATAACGATTTTTTGGAGGCTAATGTTTCGTCAGAAGTTTGCATGATCTCTGCTTTCGAATCGAAATCCGAAATGGCAGAATTACTCCGCCCGCGTATCGCTGCGCCCTGTGCTTGAATATCGTTGCGAACATTAGAGGGTGTCGTTGAACTGTCTGCACTTGGCTCAAATATCGAGGGGCGCGAAACTTCTTGGCGATGTTGATGACCGATTGCAGTCATGTCCGGGTTTAATCGGGGATCGGTTGATGCTTGATCATAGCGATCGCGAATATCATTGAATGAAGCAGGTAGCGCTGATCCATCTGGGGAAACCCGATTGGGGCCTAAACCCTGGCGCGCGAGTTCCGCATTAAATAGTGTGAATGCTGCGGCGCTATTGCCACCGTATTGTTCCGCATATCGCATGAACATCTCGACATTGTGCGGATCTTGGGCGATGTCGATAGAGATTGTCTCTCCACGCTCGCGAGCACTGGACAGCCGGTCGGCAAAGGAAGTTCGTTGAGCAAACGAGGCATCGGCACGTTCCGACCTTGAGGTGGCCGTTGCAAGGCGCGACGATATATCTTTCGCTTCCCTGGAATCCGTTCCGATCACATTGAGAAAGCTCGAATCCCGAGACACACGATCACCAAACTGTTTGAATTCGGCGATTTGATCATTGGTCATTGCCCCTAATACTCTTTGCTGGTCTGCTGACAAGCTCGATTGGTAGCTCTTGTCTGCGCTCGCCTGGACCTTTGCACCGAAAAGAGGAATGGAACCGCCTAGTTGGCCGGATGCACCAAAAGCAATTTGTGCTACTTGAGATTGTGATAGGCCAGTTCTTTCAGAAACCACTCTGGTTATCTGATCCAAACGCCCCAGGTTTTCACCTGCCTCCTCAAAGCTGCTGGCTGACGTGCCGCCACTGTTGCTTGACGACCGATACTTGGCGATACCTTTTGTAAGCGCCTCCGCCAGCACTGTCGAGCGTTCCGTGTTGGCGGAGATCGCCTCGCTGCGCGCGGCATCGGCCTGCTTGTTGGCTTCGGTCACATCCTGTTCCGATACCTGCATTGATACCACGCGGGATGCAAAGCCTTGATTGCGCAACAAATTGACAGCGCTGCGGCCATTGAGAACATTCGACGAGACGGTATTTCCGGTGACATCGCTTTGCATGCTGCTCATGAACGCCGACGTACGGTTCGGCGCAAGCTGCATCTGATCCATCGAGACATTCCCCATATTGACATTGCCGATGGCTGACGCACCCGTCGGTGCGGTGATTGCCGATTGCAGGCCGGACAAACCGCCAACCACGGTGCTGCCGAAACTTTCCATGCGCTTCAATGCCGCCCAGGCGATGACGGGACTACTGATGGTCAGATAGCCGACCACTGCCTCGGAAGAAATGGCGTTCGCGTAAATGGACGATGCCGTCAGCAAGGACAACGCTTTCAATCCACCACCCACGTTGGCTGCCGCAGACATCTCGGAGGCAGCATACATACTCGCCATGTAGTTGAGGATGGCGTACAACGGCGGCCAAAGCTGGATCCAGATGAGTACCGCAATATAGTTCTTCAACGCCATCATCGTTTCCCGTCCACCAGTGAGAAACAACAACAGCACCACGATCGGAAACATCGCGTACGCAAGCGCTTCGACGACGTTGCGGATCACCGGCAACGCTTGTTCGGCGATCTTGCCGTTGTTGATCCAGGCGGCGTTTTTCTGCGCAATCGCCTGCGCCCGGCCCACGGCCCATACCATCGACGCAGGATCGTTGATCTTTTGACCGATGATTTGACTGGTGTCGTTGATCGCATGGATGACGGCATTCTGCCGGATGATGTCGGCGGCCGTCGCTGCCGCATTGGCGATCCCGTTCTTCAAATACGCCTGCTGGATCTGGCTGGCAATCACGCCGGCCGCCGCGGTGCCGGGCAGGGTGGGATTCAACTGACCGGCGAGCTTGTCCTGAATGCCGCCGATCTGCGCCGGAATCCTGCCATTCAAAGCGTTGTAGGCATTCGGGCAGGTATCGGTATTGACCGCACCACCGTCGCCGGTGAGCGTCGTGAAGCGGGCCGGGTTCGGGGTGGCCATCATGGTCCAGACATCGTCGGTGCGCGCGAAGGTCGCTGGATCGATGGTGCCGTCGATCAAGTCATACATGGTGCAGTTGTGAATGAAATTGATCAGGTCGGTGCGGAAATGCGGATCCTGGAAGACCACATTGCCGGTATCGCGGACCAGGCGATTGCCGAACACCAGACCATTTTTTTGATAGGTCAATTCGCTGGGCAGGTTGGCGCTTCCCGGAATGGCCTGGAAGGCGGTTTCAAATAATTCGGTCAGCGTATTGCCGATGGTGCTGGTGAGTCCTCCGAACAGTGCGATGCCAAAGGGAACATTGTCGACGATTCTTACCGGCGCGCCGCCAGTCTTGTCGACAATGCCGATTTGAACGCGCGGGACAAACAGGATCGAATACACGAGCACGACCGAAGCCAGCCATTGCCAGCCTTGCAACTTTTGCGGCGCGAATGCATACGCGAGCAGGGCAGCGACGAAGCCGCAAAACGCGACGCCGGCAATCGCGCTCAGATAGGTGTCGGAACCGCGGATGGCGGCGATCGCATTGAAGATGCCGAACAGGCTGTCCGCGTTTTGGTAGGCAAAGATTTCCCACATGATCTGCGTCGATCCGGTTGGTTGTCGGGGCTCATCTGCCCATATACGCGGCTTGCTGGCCCAGCATGTCGATGACGTGCTGCGGCATGCTGCTGCGCAGTTGGCGTTCGAGCTGTTCCAGATGCGCGGACACCGCTTTGAATGAGCCGACCTTTTGGTAGAGCAGATTCTTTTCATGGGCGAGCTGCAGCAGCAGACCCTGCGCACGCTGGCGGATCACATCCACTTTCCTTTGCTGCACGGCAGACAGGGTGAAATCCTTGTCGAGGACCGCCATGCCTAATCGAAGATTCTTTTCAAGGAACACGTACGCATAGTCGGCGGCGATGACGTCGCGGTATTGCCCGATCAGGCTGTCGGCAAGACCGGAACCGGGAATCGTCGCGCCAATCGACAGCATCTTGTACACCGGTTCGGTGGTTTGATTGACGAAGCCGACTTCCGGCGAATCGTTCGGAATGGCGGTGCGGGAAGCAATCCGCGAGGCGATCGAACGCATCCTGTTTTCGACCCGTCGGGTGAACGGCGTATGCACATACGCGGTGTCGACCGTCACCACGTCGCAATCGGTCATGTTGTTGCACCTGAGCAGATGCTGGGTGACGTCTCCCGCCGTCGCCGCGTTCGCCTGGCCGTACAGCAGATGGCTGATCGAGGTCAGCGTCGGCGCCACCGGTTCGGGGTCGCGGCCGGATTCTTCCGGATGGAAGATGACCGTGCCGATCATGCTCATGATGAGTTCGCGCTCCGGATCGTCCAGGTAGGCGCCGGTGTACTGCAGCGCTTTCCAGGTCAGGTTGCCGACAAACGGAGCCTTGTTCCTGATATTCGCGTCGGTCGACGCCCGCGCGGTGGCAAGAATGCTGGCGCGGTCGGTAAAACAGCGCCGCCGTGCGGCATCGCGATCGGTTTCCAGCCCGGTTTCGATCGCGATATCTGCACACGCTTCCTGCGAGCTGTACCCGACCGACTCGGCGGCAGTGCTGACCAGTGCTTTGGCTGTCTCGCAGGAATTGATGCGGGCATTGTTGATCCAGGTTTCCAATCCTTTCGCCCATTTGGTCAGGCCGCCAAGCAAGGGCGACACCGACTCCAGCGCCAGCTGGAATGCAATGCCCGGCAGCGCGGCGGTGATGTTCCTCAGCATGTTCCTGAATTCGGTCGCCGAGATATGCGAGAACGAGCCGCCAAACACATCGATGCCGCCACAGCCGGCTTTGGCGCTGGGAAATTGAATCGCAGCCAGTTGATACACCTTGTTGGGTGCGCGAAGAAAGAGGCTGCCGCCCGCGTACGTATTGAACGTCTGGCCGCGAAATGCGCCGGGGGCCGTGTAGTTGCCGATGGTGCCGAGGTTGTTGAACATGTTGTCGACTTCGCCATTCAAGTCGGCCGGACGGGCAGACAACGGCGCCAGCATCAGCGACAGGGCGGTGAGGTGGACGACAGCACGCTGAACGAGTTTGGCGGACACGGTGTTTCTCCTCAATCTGACGAATTCTGCAACGAGATTTGCCTGGTGATGCCCGGCGCCATGGTTTCGGAGGACGGGGTCGATACGATGGCAATGCGTTCCAGCAATTGCGATTCAGATAGAACGCCGAAGCCGATCGGTGCAATCTTGCCGGTGAATGGCTGCGCCAGGAATAGCGCCGGGACTTGCGTGACGTTCAATGTGCGGGCAATGCCATTGTCGCGCCTCGGATTGGCAAAGCCGGGAAGTCCGCCGCCGTCGACACTGACCGGGACCACCGTGATACCGTGCCTCGCCTGGAAGGCCTGCAGCGTCGGTGCGAAGGCATGGCAGTACGGGCAGTCGCTGCGAAAGAAAAAGAACAGCACATGATCCTTGCCCAGTGCGGCGATCGCGCGGGAGCGTGCCTGCCGCTGATCCTGTTCGAAAATTTCCAGCGCTTTCGCATTGACCGGGCGGCCGTGCAAGGTCGGATCGAGTTCCGGCGTCGCCCAGGCGACCCGTTGCGCGACATCGGCAAAGCGCGACGCCTGTCCCACGATCTTGGCTTCGAGTGCCATATAGCGGCGCACATTCGCTTCGGTCGGTTGCATGATCGCGATGGTGCGGTACTCGTCCAGTGTTTTCTGCAATTGCTCGAACTGGGCGAGTTCGGGCGCTTTTTGCGGCGCCGCTTTCGGCGGTACGGTCATCGGCGACCGTCGCTCGACCGGATCCGGTTCCGGGTCTTCGTAGAAATGCCAGCCGCGCTGGCTATCGGTCCAGTACGGAGAATGGCGTGGTTCGATGGCCTTCTCCTGTGCGGCAACCTGTGCGTTCGCGGCGACCATGCCTACCGCTGCAAACATTGTAAGGAGGCGGTTCATCATCCTTGCTTCTTTGCAGACAGCGAACGCGGCGGCTGTCCGTCGCGGCAATAGTCGATGCCGAACGCGATCGTCTGCTTGCGCGGTGTCGTGGCGCCGGGAAGCAGCACGCCGTCCTGCCAGAACAGCACGTTCAGACGGCTGCAGCCTTCTTGCGCATACCGCTTCTCGGTCGTGACGTCGATAAAAATCGGCGTTTTGGATTGAAACTTCCGCATGATGGCGTCGGCGGTGTCGCCGGCAAGCACGCCATGCGCCTGGCCGGATGGCGCGTCGATCGCGGCACGCATCAGCGGGCGCGGGTCCGGTACCGGCGTGCGCACGAGCTGGCCCGTTTGTGCGCTGGCCAAGGGTACCACCAGCAAAATCGACATGACATGAAACGGTTTCATCGGAATGTCCAGGCTCTGACGTAATTGACTTCAAAGGAATTGCTTTTGCCGGTCGGCGTCGAATCGTCCGGCATGCCGCTCGCACTACCGAACAGCAGGTCGAGCAAGATGTACATGCGGTCCGGCATCGATACATCGGCCGAATAGACTTCCTGGCCATCGAAGTAAAACGTCTGTTTGTTGGCTTCCCACTTCAGCGCGTACTTGTGGAAACCGGCCGACAAGTCGCCCAGGTCCTGCAGCATGCGGCTGCCGCCCTGGACGCCCGGCGCGCCGGTCCAGATGGTGGGCGCATAGGCGGTCGGATGAAAATTGGCATCCGACCAGCCGCTGGCGGGACCGCCGCCGGCATAGGCTTCCATGATGTCGATTTCCGGCCGGAAGGTGCCGGGATCGTCATGGTTGTACAGCCAAAACGCCGGCCAGGTGCCCTTGCCGACCGGGAGTTTGGCCTCGATCTCGAAATAGCCATAGGTCTGGTAAAACTTGCCGTCGGTATCGATGACGCGGTTGAAGAATTGGCCGCTGGCGTCTCTTTCCGGCCAGATTTTCAGCATGCCGTCTTCGACCGCGTAATTGATGGTCGGATTGCCGACGGTGTCCCAGGTATGGTCGTTCCACAGATTCGGATCAAGACCGTTTTGGAATTCTTCCGAAAAGGTCGACACATACAGCGCCGGATCTTGCCCATACGGCGATACATTGGGATCGGTTGGCGCCGGTGTCGGCTGCGGGCCGGGTGTGGTTGCCGTTGGTGGCACCGGGGTCGGAGCGTACGTCGGTGGCCGGGGTTGCGGCGACGCCGGCAGCGAAGGCGGGGTTGCGCGCGGACGGGCGACAAGTTGCGCGGCACGCACCGCTGCGGCGGATTGCAGGTGTTCCGGGTTGGGCAGGCTGGGTATGATAGAGGCATAGAATTCGGTCAAGTCCATCGCGGCGAAATTCAGCGATTGCAATTGCGCAACCGTGAACCCGGAGCAGTCGGGATGTTCCGCATCGCCCCAGCCCTTGCCGACCTGCGCGCGGCCCTGTTCGTTGATGATGCGTGACAGCACGGAATTGAAGCAGCACTTGGATGTCGATCGCGTCAGGCAAGATGCGCATCGGCCAAGAATGCGCAGGCAAGACGAGCAGTAAGTGCCGACCGAATGGCACAGGCGGGCGCCTTCCTTCATCGCCAGCCTGCCTTCTTCCGCGTCGCAGGATGTCGCCGATGTGACCGCATAGATGATCGCGGTGACGGCAAGCGACCACGGATCGAAGGCGACCGCGATACTGTCGCCGGCGGCGAGCGTGACGGACCCGGCCGGCAGCGCGGTGCCGTTGACCGCCACGGTCACGCCATACGACGTGAAGCTGCCGCTGAAGCCGGCGCCGGTGAGCAGCGCATGGACGCCCTGGTAAATGAATTGCCGGTTATCCGCGTTCATCAGGATGTCGTACACCAGCCGCGAGCCGCTGCCGAACACGGCTTGATTGGTCATGCCGGCACCGGCGCTGTCCGACGTGCAGCAATTCGTCAGCAGCCGGTCGCGGCAGCGGTTGCGCTCGCCGTTGAACACTTGCATGCGCGCGGTGTCGAGATACACGCCGGCTTCACGCGCGGCTTCCATATACGACATCGCACGGGCGAAGTCGGCATCGTTGGTGTAGGCGGTATTGAAACAACTGGTGCCGAGACAAAACACATTGCTCGGGCAGTTGCCAGCCGATGTTGTGGTGTGCGCCGGCACAGGGCAGTTGTACGTATCCTGAAACACTTCACAGGCGCCGGTCGCGGTATTCATCTGCCTGCACGCCGACGCGGCAGGCGTACATCCGGAGGCCGCCAATGGCGCGCATTCATCGAGTGGCGCACCGCCGTTGCATGAAAACGTCCTTTCATAGCGCCAGCAGGCACGCGTGACGTCTGTGCCATCGATGCGCCGGGTCGATGGCCCGTCGACACACACATCGGCCGTGGTCAGCGCGCATCGGCCGCCGGATGGCAGATCGGGGCATGTATCGTCCCAGCGGTCTTCGTCCGCACCCGCGCCGGCAATCAGGCGCCGCGTGCAGGTGACGGTGCTGAGCGCGGCGTGGCGATGGCATACCCGGGCGCGGGTGGTCGCCGGCGTAAGGACATCGGCGGTGGTGCAGCCGGCGTAATAGTCGGCGAGGCTGCCCAGCGCGATCGATGGATTGCGGGCAATATCCTTGGCGGAAATGACATCCGGATCGTACGCGGTGACGGCATCCCTAGGCGTATTGGCCGAATGGATCGCGCCACGCTGCGCTTCGCACACCGGGTCATCTGCGACAAGCGCGCAGTTCACAATGCGCGTGTTGGCATGGCCGGACAAATTCGGCTGGCCGTAGTATGCGCTTTCCGGCGGCGTGGCGGTGTAACCAGGTACGACGGTTGCCGCGCTATCTTGATTGATGGTGCCGCGAATGAATGGATTGGCCGCGTTGCCGGCGGCGATGCCAGCGTCATGCGAAGCGGCGACTGCGACGGTCTGGGTCCAGTAACAAAGAACGAGCGCGATACTGACAATGACGTTACGCATGGCTAACCCCGGCTTCGCTTCAGATAACGGCGCGCATCGGTGGCGAAACGCGGTGCTTGGCGCGCAATGAATTCGAGCGCGTAGTCGAGGCTGACATCGCCGGACGCGGCCGCAAATGCATCGGCGGCAAAACACAGACCGGCGCCGCACGGCTGTCCCCTGGCGCCGCCGCGCACCAGCACGAAGGTTGGCGTCTTGTCCACCGCGAACCGGTCGAACGCGTGCGGATCGATGTGAAACGCGACCTGGCGGTTGCCGATCAACTCTTGCGCCCGTGCCACCGTTTGCTGCAGCGATCCGTTGATAAAGCCGCGCACGAACAGCGACGCCTGCGTCTTGGCTGCCTGATCGACAAGCCGCCGCAGCGTCGGCTCCGGCATCGAAAAGCTGACAAAAATCATCAATCCGGGGCCCGCCTGCATTCCTTGTGCCGCAGCCATTTGGTCAACATTGGCTGCATAACCTTTTGCCAATGCTTGCAGATCGATAGGCGTTGTCGAGCCGGGTACGGGAAGCGCATCGAGCTTCGGTGTTGCCGGAACCGGTATGCGGCGCAACTCGTCGTCGGTCGGCATGCGGTGCTTCTTTTGCGCGCGTTCGATGTCCTTGTCGGTCACCACCGGTTGGCTGCGCTTGGCGCGCGCCATGTCCGCCTCGGTCACCACGGATTGCGCCTGCGCCATCGCGCTGTGCATGCAGCTCATCGCTAAGACGAGCATGCGGATTGTTTGCAAAAATGAATTAAAAGCCGACACAGCAATTCCTTTTTCTGAACAGCATGAACGCGAAGTCTTCGCCGCGGACCGGGTATTCCTTGCCAGCGCCCCACAGCACGGTGGTGCGACCGAACGGCTGACAGCATTTGCCGTCGATCTTGTCGGTGTTTGGAATCGGATACGTCAGCTGCGTCTTGTAAGCGGTCTTGTCCATCATCGGCAGGAAGTACGGGCCGCACAGCCCGGCTCGTCCATGCCAGCCCCAGGCCAGCAGTTCGCGGTGCAGCTTGGCGGTCAGCCGCTGCGTCAGCAGCGCGGCGGTGCGCACGCCGCCCAGGTGGTAGGGCACATGGCCATCGAGCGGATAGATGCTGCCCTGGCAGCCGGCGCACCAGAACAGGTCACGGATGCCGAAGCCGGTGGACGCCGCGACGCAATCGGCGGCACAGGCGGCAATGGCGACCGGGTTCGCAAACAGCACGGCGTCAGGGTTCAGAATCAGCGTCAGCTCGTCATCGTTCCACAGCGGATCGACTTCGGTCAGATAGGCCAGATCGAAGGAACCCTGTTCGATGCATGGAAAATCCGCGATCACGGCCAGCCAGTACATCACCGGGTTCACGTAGTAGTGCGCCTGGTAGAAACTACCGCCGTCGCCATCGCCCTCGGCGCGGGTGAAGCGGGCGGCTTCCGGCGCGGCGATGCCGGGATCGAGATCGATGCCGCCAAGCGACACCAGACAGAATGGCTTGCGCACCACCTCGACATGGCGCGCCGGCTCCCAGAAACCGACCGACAGGCCGATGGCCGGATTGGTGCCGCAACTGCATACCGGGCTGGATGGATTGTCGATGTCTTCCTGGCCGCCGATGTTGGCTACACGCGCGCTGCCGATCGAAATCGGCAAGATGCAGCTCCAGCAAATGTCGGTGATCGGGTTCGGAAACTTGCCGCTGCAGGTGGCGATCTGTGCGTGCACGCTGCCGAACGGCATCGCCAGGGCAAGCGCAAACAGAAGGCGAGCGAGTGTTGTCATGGCAGCACCAATTCATCGATACGCAGGCGCAAGCCTTCCTGCGACACGATCGCCGGCACCCGGGTGATGCCCAGGCGGCGCGTCAATGCGCCGTGCTGGTCGTAATACACCGGTACGCGCCACGATGTCATCAAGTCGAGGTAGGAACCGCCCACCAGAATCGGCTTGGCACGGCCCCCGTACAACGCCACCAGTTCTCGGGCGCGCGTCACCTGGCGCTTGTCACGCGCATCGAAGAAAAGCAGATGCTTGGATAGCGCAACAACTTCAAGCGGGTTTTTGCGCGTACCGGCCGCAAACAGCAGGCTGCCCTTGTCGTCGAGGACATGGCGCTCGAGCGTGAAGCTCGGATCGAAGTAGAAGGTGCGCGCCGCTTCCGTCGGCTGGATGCCCGCGACCGGCTTCGGATTGACGACCGTATCGATGCCGCGCGTGCGGGCCTGGTCTTCCAGCCGTTTCAGTTCGCCGCTGCGCGCCTTGTCCTGCAGGCGCTGCCGGATGAAGTCGAGCAGATGCGGCTCGTCGATCGGATAGACCGGTCCGATCGTGCCGAGGTCGCCGGCCTGCGCCAGGCCGGACATCATCAGGACGGTTGCGACCATCGATAACGGAATGCAATGCAGCATCGGTCACCTCCTTTTCATGCAAGAAACGGCGCGGGACAAGCGCTGCAACGCGGCCGTGTCGTGCCGGGAAGCGGCAAGCATCATCGCGATCAGGACCGGCTCGCCGGCGCCATCGGCAATCGCCCGGCGCAGTTCGATCGCGGTCAGGGACCGGCCGCAGCGCCGCTGAAAGGCGATCAGGTAGGCATCGGTGCCGGCACGCGCCGCCGGCGCTATCCGGCCCAACGTGTCCAGATACGCGTCGAGCGGTATATCGTCTTGCAATGCCGTCGCCGTCTCGCTGTTGGCGGGCGCCACCGTAGCGAACAAGGACAGCGCAATCAAAACAGGTGCTTTGTGCATGATGGCTTCCTCAAAACAACGTCATCACCTTGCCGATCACTTGATCCGCGCGCACCAGTCCGCTGGCGCGGTAGCGGGAGTCGAAGCTGTCCGGATGGGTGCCTTGCGCGTAGTAATGGCCGGGCGGGATGACTGTTGCCGCAATTGGGTCGAGCGGACGGCCGTCGAAGGTGACGGCTTTCGCCACGCCTGCCAGAATGCCGTTGACGAAGACTTGGCGATCGATGACGGTCACGCGGTCTCCCGGCACGCCGCGAATCTGCTTGAAAAACGGCTGCGCGCGCAGGCCCGGATACAGGCGGTGTGCGTCGCCGTCGAAGGCGTAGATGATGAAGTCGCCGGGCTTGAGCGGCTGCCGATATCCGTACTGCACCAGCGCAACCTTATAGGGCAGGCTGGCGGTCCAGTTGAACAGCAGCGGCAGGCGCGGCGTCGGATCGATGCATACCCGCACGAAAGCCAGTGCCCAGATGGCGAACGTGACGGTATACAAAATCCAGTATCGTCGCGCAACGCGCAGGGCATGGCCGAACAAGCCATGCATGCGGTGCAGCAGCTTGCCGCCCGACGCGGGCGGACCGAGCGTGGCCGGATCGACGATCATGGCAGCGCCACCTTGCGCTTGAGCAGCGCGGTCAGGTCGACGGCATGGGGCGGCGCGCCGGCAACCGACGTGCGCGGCAGTACCAGGCAACGGCAGTCGCGCGACAGTTCTTCCAATGCCAGCGGCAGCCGTTGCGCGAACTGACGCGCCATGTCCAGCGCCTGTTGCCGTTCGTCTTCGGACGCGGTGTTGGTGACGCGTTGCGTGAATTCGGCTTCTTTCAGCCGGTACACTTCGCCGATATCGACGATGCCGACCAGTTGCGCCGGCTGCACTACCAGACGGTCATAGGCGAGCAGCGCAATCGCCACCAGAAACAGGGTGGCGGCGCCATGGATAACGAATGTCCTCATGCTGCATGCCCTCGTTGCCGCAGCAGCTCGGCGATCGCGTCGTCGATGCTGTAGCCCTGCGCGCGCAACTCGTCGATCGGTGCATTGTCTTCCAGCTTGTTGGAAAACAGCAGATGCGTGGCGGGATCGAGGATATTGCGTGCCACCCCTTCGCCGACCGGCGACGATACATACAGTTCAGAAAACACGCCCGGTTCGGTGCGCAGCGAATTGAGCAGGCGCTTTTTCGATTCATCCAT
>SXGU01339932.1_pt1 | contig 12094 bp, 9 predicted proteins | sample 3174531 | NCBI WGS metagenome assembly SXGU01 (sample SAMN11356863, study PRJNA531348) | freshwater metagenome | isolation source: freshwater sample F1-140 | place: China: Fuxian Lake, Yuxi | collected 2017-12-25
AGGCGCCGGCGTCGCGGCGGGCGCCGGACGGGCTGGCGCCGCGTCGGCGGAGCGTCTCCCGTGGACCATGTTCCGGTGCCCGGCGTGGAACGACGAGGCGATGTTCGCGTTCGGCTCGGCGTCGTCGGGCGCCGCCGAGGTGGGCGAGATCATGGAGCTCGTGCGCGTGGTGCGCGAGAAGACGGGCGACCCGGTGAACCCCACCGCCGCCGACTTCGACGTGCTGGTCGGGGAGTGGCAGAGCCTCGCGGCCCGACTCGAGCGCCGCGCGGCGCAGTCGCAGGCCGCCGGCAACCTCGTGAGCGCGCGGCAGCAGTACCTGCGGGCATCGAGCTACCGGGCGCAGGCCCTCTTCTTCGTCCTCGGCACCTCGCACCCGTCGCGCGAGGCCACCGTCTTCGGCGCGTGCGAGCAGGACTGGCGGAATGGCATCGCCCTGTGGGATGTCCCGGTCGTGCAGGCATCCATCCCCTGGCAGGGCCTGTCGATGCCCGCCTACCTGTTCCGGCCGGCTGACGACGGGCGCAGGCGCCCCACGGTGATCGTGTGCAACGGCAGCGACGGCCAGAACGTGGACCTGCTCTGCGAAGGCATCACCGCCGTCCTTGATCGCGGCTGGAACGCCGTCACCTTCGAGGCCCCCGGGCAGATGTCGCTGGTCTTCCAGCAGAAGCAGCCGATGCAGGCGGACTGGGCCACGATCATCGATGCCGTCATCGGCTGGCTCGGGGGGCGCCCCGACGTGGACCCGTCGCGCATCGTGGCGGTGGGCATCAGCCTGCTGGGAATGGTCATCGCCAGCGCGGGCGCGGGCTCGCGCGGCCTGGCCGCCATGGTCATGGAGCCCGGCGCCTACTCCCTCGCCGAGGTGTGGGGCGACCAGAGGTCGGTGAAGGCCGTCCGCGAGGTGCAGGGGGCACCGGCCGCGGTGAGGCGCGCGGTGGCCGCCGACGTGAATGCCGGCATGGCCGGCGACTGGAAGTACATGACCCACCTCGAACGGTTCACCGTGTCCAAGCGCAGTGAGATCTACACCGCGAACGCCCTCGCCTGCGCGCGTCGCGGGGTCCCGCCCAGCGACTACTTCGGCCTGGTCGAGGCCATCCTGGCCTTCCAGTACCAGTCCGTGCTGCCCGGGGTGCGCATCCCGACGCTCGTCTGCCTCAACCAGATGGACGAGTTCTTCGGGCCACAGGGGCGCAAGGTTCCCGCGATGCTCACCGGTCTGGGCCCCAACCAGAAGTTCTTGCGCACGCTCACCTTCTCCACCGGCACCCAGTTCCACGACCAGCCGCTCGGACCGCAGGCGTCGCAGGAGTTCATCTGCGACTGGATCGCCGCCACTCTGGGCATCTGACCCGCATGCGAACGGCCGCCCGGTCGGGATGAGCGGGCGGGGTGCCACCGCGCCCCCGGGGTCGTCGCCGCGGTGGGGGTCCGCCGGGCGGCGTCCGCACCGAGGCCCTAGTGTGGGTCCGCTATCGGACGACGGTCGCCCCTCGGGGCGCTAAGTGGGAAGCCGGTGAGAATCCGGCGCGGTCCCGCCACTGTCACCCGGGAGCGAGTGGATCAGGCTCAGACCCGCCACTGGGGCGAACGCCCCGGGAAGGTGATCCAACTCGCGTCTGACCGGGAAGCCAGGAGACCAGCCGCCGCTCCGTCACGGACAAATCACCTCCGAGGAAAGAGGGATCAGTGACTTCCACCACACGCATCGCGTGCGCGGCTGCATGCGCGGCCCTGTTCGCCATTCCGGCCACCGGCCTTGCCGCCGAGGCCACCATCCGCATCGAGGGCACCACGGCCACCGTGCTGCGCGAGACGCCCTACGTCCTGCCCGGCTCCGGGACGAGCCTGAGCATCCGGGACACCGCGGACGGCGGGACGATGTCCGTGGGCGGGCGCACCGCCGCCGCCCAGCTGGGCAACGCGTCGCGTCTGTACGGCGTGGGGTTCGGCTTCACCGACTGGGGGCAGTATGGCTTCGGCCTCGACTCCATCGGCGGTGACCCGAGCGACTGGAACACGGGCCCCGCATGGTTCCTCAAGCACAACCACCGGCTCGCCGCGGTGGGAGCCGGATCGCTGGAACTGGCCGACGGCGACGAGGTGCTCTGGGCGCTGTCGCCGTTCGACGGCGTCTACGAGATGGCCCTCGCCGAACTGGCGATCACGGCCGCCGCCCAGCCGGTGGTGAGCGGCGCGGCATTCCCGGTGCGCATCGACTCCTATGACAAGGCGGGCGTGCGCACGGCCGCCGCCGGTGCCACCGTGGCCTACCGCGGCAGCACCGTCATTGCGGGTGCCGATGGAACGGCCACGCTCACCGCCGGCGGGTCCGGGCCCGCCGATGTGGTCGTCAGCCGCACGGGGGCCGTGCGCGACGTCGCACGTGTGTGTGCGTACCCGGCCGACGACCCCACGGTGTGCGACCTTCCCCCGCTCCCCAGGGCCTCGATGCCCGACGCCCCGGAAACACTCACCACCATCCGGGTGCCGCTGACCATCGGCGCAGGAGGTACGGAGGTGACCGTCACGGCCCAGGTGCCCCTGCCCGTACCGGGCGGTCCGCCCGTGGCGGTGCGCCGGCAGGTGATCCGCGGCGCCGACCTCAGCCCCGCCGAGATGCGCCGCGCCATGGGAACCGTGGCCTCGGCCGCAGCCGCCGATCTCAACGCGCGCGCGGAGCGCGGCGACACGTCTCTGGCGCTCCCCCCGGGGGTGTCCTGGCAGGCGTCGTGGCTGTCGGGCACCCCCTACGTCGTCCCGCTCCGCCATGACGAGGCACTCATGGGGGCACGCGCCGGGGGCCCGCGCAACACTCGTGCCATGCACGACCGCGCCGCCGCCTTCCGCCGCCACCTCGACCGCTGCGGCCTCGGGGGCACCACGCAGATGACGCGCCGCCATGGCTACGCCATGACCACGCTCCGACCCGCGACCGTGCGCCACGAGCTGGTGGCGTGCGTGAGGGATCACCGGTGGCCAGCGCGCTGAGGTCCGTGCCGGGTGCCGTCGGCGTCGTGATCCTGGGTGCCGCGCTCGCGGCGCCTGCGGGCCTCGGCGCCACGACCGCCGACCAGGTGGCCGCCCAGCGGGCGGCCACCTGGCTCGGTGGTGAGCAGCCGTCCTCCATGCCCGCCGGCCAGCAGGCCGACATCATGGTGGCCCTGCGCCTTACCGGCACGCGTGCCGCCACCCTCGCGCCGCGCCTGCAGGCGCTCGCCGATGCCGCGCCTGCGTATGCCGACACCGCCGGAGCGACGGCGAAGGTTGTTCTGGGAACACTCGCCGCCGACGGGAACCCCTCGCGCCTCGGCGGCGTGAACTACCTCGCGCGCCTGCGCTCCGATTCAACCCCGGCGGGACGCTACGGCCGGACCGCGTTCGACCACGGCCTCGCGATGATCGCGCTCCGGGCGGCCACGGGATCGGTGCCCCCGCGGGCGGCCACCGTGCTGGCGGGCCTTCGCTCGGGCCCCGGGTGGAACCTGGGCCTCACGCGGGGCGGCGTGCCCGACGTGGACAGCACGGCCTTGTCCGTGGTGGCCCTGCGGGCGGCCGGAAGGCCATGTTCCTCGGCCGCGATCCGCCAGGCCCGGGCGTGGCTCGCATCCCAGCGGACCGCCGGGGGCTGGACGGCCTACCCCGGGTCGCCGCCCAGCGCCAACTCCACGGCCCTCGTCGCCCGCGCCGAGATCGCGTGCGGCGCGTCGGCGGCGCCGGCCCTGTCCGTGATCCGCGCCCTCCAGCAGCGCTCAGGGGCCATCCGGTTCACGCGCACAGAACCCGAGAGCCGTCTGCTCGCCACTACCGAATCGGTGCCGCCCCTCGTGGGTGTGTCACTGGCAGGGGGCCTGCGCCCCGGCTGATGCGGCGGCGGCACGGCGTTCCCGGACGTGCACCCCACGCCGGGGTCACTGTCTGCCGTGAGCCGCGGACCCCTGCTGGGAACCGGGGGGCGGGGCGGCCGCCAGTTCAGGAGATCTCACCCAACCCCTGTGGATTGCAGGAGCAGACCACCGGCACGCCGCACGGCTGAGCGCGGCGTCGGGGGTGGCCTCAGGCCGGACGTGCCCGGTGCCGACCGCCGCAACCGGTGCGGCACAGGCCCGGGGTCCGCTCAGGGCCCGGGCTACTTGACGCGCACGGCCTTCACCGCCTGTGCCACCACGGCGCCGCCCGGGCTGAGTGCCCGGGTGGTGAGGGTCCAGGTGCCCGCGGTCAGGCGGATGGTGCAGCCGTAGGTGCGCTTTGCCTCCCTGCCCTTGCCCGTGGTCCGGATGGCGCACCGGCCTCTGGCGGTCCTCCCCCTGGGGACTGCGAGCAGATGGACGGATGAGGCTGCTGCTGTGCCGCCGATGGCCGACTGGGTGATGCGCGCCGCAGCGGTGGGAACGGGGCCGACGGTGATGCACCGGCCCTTGCTGCACCCGGTGCGTGCCCTGAGGGCTGCGATGGGATCAGGGTCCGGCGTCGACGGGGTGAGCACCCCGCTCGTCATCACCGGGATGCCATGGGCGGCGGTCCCGGACACTGCGACAAAGAGACCCCTCGCGTAGGTGACAGAGTTCCACGCGCTCGGCGCAGGGGTGCTGCGGTCGGTCCAGTTGATGCCGTCGGGGCTGGTTATCACCCCCTCGCGGCCCTCGTCCGCGTTCACGGCGACGAATAGGCCACTCCCGTAGGTGACCGAGGTCCACTGGCCACCCCCAACCGAGGAGCTGGGGGTCCAGGTGATGCCGTCGGGGCTTGTCATCACGTGCGCACCCCTGCTGCGGAGGGCCACGGCGACGAACTGGCCACCCCCGTAGGTGACCGAGAGCCACTCGGTGTCCCCAGGGGAGGTGCGGATGGTCCAGGTGATGCCGTTGGGGCTTCTCATCACCCGGTTGCCGGATGCGGCCACGGCGACGAAGACACCACCCCCGTGAGTGACCGAGTACCAGACGTTGTTCCCCGCGGAGGCGCGGCTGGTCCAGGTGATGCCGTCGGGGCTTGTCATCACCTGGTTGCCGTTACCGTTCGAGGACACGGCGACGAACAGGCCTTCCCCGTAGGTGACCGAGAACCAGTTGTTATCCGCAGCGGAGGCGCGACCGGTCCAGGTGATGCCGTCGGGGCTTGTCATCACCCGGTTGCCGACGCCGTCGGAGGACACGGCGACGAACAGGCCACCTCCGTACGTGACCGAGGTCCACCTGTGATCCAAAACGGAGGCGCGACCGGTCCAGTCGATTCCCGCAGCACCGAGCAATGTCGCAGGGGTGATGAGCACCAGTGCGGCCATGCCGAGGAGCACCGCGAGTACCCTGACGTCCCCGCGGACCGTCCCGCCACGCCGTGCGGCGGGCGGGGTGCCGGACGGGTGGGTGGGTGTGAGGAGGCGTGTCGACACCGGGCGAGGCCTTTCAGGTGGGACCCCAGCGGACGGATGGCCCGAGTGGGGCAATCCCACTGCGCGGACCGGACCGCAGGAACCGTGTCATTTCTCAACGCTACCAATGCTTACCCGCCGATGCCTGACCGGGTCCGCGGACACCGGCGCGTATCCCCATCGTCGCGAACGGCTGCACAGTGCAGGAGATCGGGTGCACCGGGGGCGTGGGGCGTGCGCCGGGGTGGAGCGGACGACGGGATGACGACGAAATGTGGCCTTCAGGATCAGGGGCATAGCGGGGGCTGGTGACCGCCCCCCGACGGTCACCGGTTGCGAACCCGGCGGGCGCTACGGCTTGCGCGCGATGGCGTAGAGCTTGTTGAAGTCGTAGGTCCAGCCGCGGGGGCCGGAGCGCTCGATCATGCGCGCCTCGACCTTCGCGAGCCACGCGGCCACGTCGGGCTCGGATGGGTCACCGATGATGTGGCCCGCAACCACGCGCATGCGCTCCATGTACTGCTCCACCGGCACGTGGCGCACGCGACGCTCCATCCAGATGTCCACCGGCTCGAGGCCGGCGCCCACGAGGTAGCCCTCCATCTCCGGGATGTCGCGCAGGTTGCCGTCGAAGGCACCGAGCCACTGGTAGTTGATGGGCTCGACATCGGCGATGACATCGCGGTAGGCCTGTTCGCCCCCCTTGCCCGAGCACAGGATCGCGATGACGCCGCCGGGGCGCATGGCGCGGGCCATTGCCTCCGCCGCCTCCCACCGGTGCTGGAACCAGTGGTAGGCCATCGAGCACACGACGAGATCGAACGCATCCGACTCGACCGGCATGTCCTCGACCCCCGCCTGAACCAGGGACACCTCGACACCCCCGATGGCGCCGAGCTTCGCCGCGAACTGCTCGAGCATGCCCTCCGAGGGGTCCACCCCGGTCACATGTGCGGGTTGGAACCGGTCAATCACGGCCTGAGTGGCCCAGCCGCTCCCGCACCCGACGTCGAGCACGTCGTCGTAGCACCCCGGGGGGATCGAGAGGACCAGGCGCTGGGCGCCCTCGAGGTTGTAGCGCACCGCCCCGTCGTAATCGGATGCGGTCTCGCTGAACCCCCCTGCGATGGTGTCACGGCGTTCTGTCGGCATGGGGGGATTCTCCCGGACGCCACCAGGCACCGCCCGGGGTGCCGGCGTCCTGGCGCCTACCCGTCGGTGCGGCGGGGCACTCCGATCAGGAACATCTCCACCAGCCGGCGCGGCGCGTTGGTGAGCATCGGGAACAGGAACGCCCGGGCGGGCATACGCACGGTGCGCCTGCCCTTCTCGACGGCGTGCACGGTCTTCCGCGCGACCGCATGCACGTCGGCGTCGGCGAGCAACCCGAGCCGGTGGAAGCGGCGGAACGACGCCTTGGTGGGCGGGTACGAGAGCACCGAGTCGGCCATGTCGGTGGGCGTGATGAGCCCCGTCTCCACCACGGTGAGCCCGATGGGCAGGCCCTTGACCTCCAGTCGCACGCCCGCGGTCATGTGCGTGACGAATGCCTTCGTGCCGCCGTACACCGAGATGCCCGGGAAGGTCCCGGTGCCGGCGAGCGAGGACACCTGCACGACGTGCCCCCCGCCCCGTTCCACCATCCCCGGCAGCACCTGGCGCGTGAGGTCGGCCAACGTGATCGCATTCAACTGGACCATGCGCTCGATGTCCGTCATCGGCATGTCCATGAACGCACCGGTCAGGTCAATGCCCGCGTTGTTCACGAGCACGTCCACGGGGCCGTGCGCCGCCTCGATGCGCCCGATCAGCCCGTCCACCTGCTCGCGGTCGGCCAGATCGGCCGGCATGGCACTGCCGCCCGTGCGCTGCGCCACGGCGGCGAGGGCATCCACGCTGCGGGCGACCAGCGTGAGCCGCGCCCCCTTGGCGGCGAACTCGTCCGCCAGTGCAGCGCCCACGCCGCGCGACGCGCCGGTGATCACCACGTGTGCGCCGCTCAGGTTCATCGCTCAGTTCCTCCCCGGGGATTCCGTGCGCACGCTACCCCCGCGCACGCCCGCCGACGTTCTCCGACGGCTCTTACGCACCTCTTCAGCACGGGTGCTGCAATCGGGGCGACACGAACGGAGGTGCGTCACATGGACCACGGGATGCGTGATCAGGTACTCGGAGGACCCGGCGGCGGCGGATGGGGCGGCATGGAGCACGGCCTGTCCGGCGGCGTCGGCTGGTGGTTCGCCCTCAGTCTCACGTTCATCACGCTCTCCCTCATCACTCTCGCGGTCGTCGCCGTGATGGTCTGGCTGAGGGGGCGCAGCGCAGGCGGGGCGTCGCCCGGGGGCGACCCCGAGGCCAGGGCCCGGCTCGACCAGCGGCTGGCCGCCGGGGAGATCGGTCCGGACGACTACACGCGGCGCCTTGCCATGCTGCGTGCCGGCGGCCTGCCGCCCGCGGGGGGGTGAGGCGTCCGGGTGGGAGGCTCGTCGCCGACGGGCCCCTGTCGGGCGCGGGCGCGGTCGGCGCCCCTCGGCGCCCGGGTCCCGCCCGGAGGGTCACCAGCCGGGCTGGACCCGGGCCCCCGGGATCGCCGGGTCCGCCCGGGTCACGTGCACGCGCGCATGCGCCACGGCATCCGCCAGTGACGGGAAGTCCCGGCGGCCGAGGGCCGGGTCACCCAGCACCCCCACGGCCGACAGCGCCACCCGATGGGGCTCCTGCACACCGCACAGGAGCACTGTGATGTGACGTCGCTCCAGTGATGCGATCACCTCCGCCAGCGCCTGCGCCCCCGTGGCATCGAGCACGGCCAGGAACCTCAGACGCAGAATGACCACCCGGACGTCGCTGACCTCGGTGAGTTCGTCGAGGAACCTCTGGGCGGCACCGAAGAAGAGGCCGCCGTCGAGGCGGTACACGGCGATGTGGTCGGCCAGCAGCCCGGCCTCGTCATCGGCATCGATCTCGGGGTGCGCGACGATGTCCTCGCGTGCCGGCCGGCTCGACCGGATGAGCGACCGCAGGGCAACGACGATGGCCAGACCCACGCCGATCTCCACCGCGAGGATGAGGTCGAAGGCCACCGTGACGACGGCTGTGACCGTGAAGACCAGCGCGTCGGCCCGCGTGGAGCGCAGGATCGCCCGGGCATTCGAATAGTCCACCATCCGCGCGGCGGTCACGATGAGCACGGCCGCGAGCACCGCCAGCGGGATGCGCGCCACCAGCGCGGCCCCCACCAGAACCACCGTGGCGAGGAAGAGCGCATGGGTAATCGCCGATACCCGCGTACGGGCCCCGGCGCGCACATTCACGGCCGTCCGGGCGATTGCCCCGGTGGCCGGCATCCCGCCGAACAGCCCCGACGCCATGCTGGCGAGCCCCTGCCCCACCAGTTCACGATCGGGATCGGTGCCCGGGGTATCGGCCATGCCGTCGGCGACCCGGGCCGACAGCAGCGACTCTATGCCGGCCAGCGCCGCAACCGCCAGTGCGCTGCCGGCCAGTGCGCTGATGGCATCCATGTCGAGGTCGGGCATGGACGGCATCGGCAACGACGCCGGGATCGCGCCGATGGCCGGGACGTCGAGCCCCAGCAGCACCGCGATCACCGTGCCGATGACGACGGCGATCAGCGATGCCGGCAGCGATCGACGGATGTAGTGCAGGCCCACCATCACGGCGACCGAGACCCCGACCAGCGCCAGCGACCAGGCGGTGGCCTGACCGCCCGCCGCCCGGATGGAGTCGATGGCGATCATCACAGCGCGGTCGCCGTCGGGTGGGGGTACGCCGAGAATGTAGGGCACCTGCTGGAGGGCGATGATCACCGCGATACCCAGGGTGAAGCCCTCGATGACCGGCCACGGCACGAACGTGATCGCGCGGCCCAGGCCGAGCAACCCGAAGCCCACCACGAGCAGCCCGGCCAGCACCGCCACGGCCGCCACCGCGCCCGCGCCATGGGCCGCGACGATGGGGAGCAGCACAACGGCCATGGCGCCCGTGGGCCCGGACACCTGCAGGGACGACCCACCGAACACGGCTGCCACCAGCCCCGCGATGATCGCCGTCACGATGCCTGCGGTGGCCCCCACTCCCGATGTGACGCCGAAGGCCAGAGCCAGCGGCAGGGCAACCACGCCCACGGTGAGCCCCGCGAGCAGGTCGCCGCGCAGCGTTGTGCGGAGCCCCGTGTAGTCGCTGCGACGGGGCAGGAAACGAGTAAGGTCGAACATGGGGAACGCGCCACCATAACCCCCTGTCGCGCAGGCCGGGTCTGACATCCGTCCCCGATGGGCGGTCCCGTCGGTGCCTACCCCCGCGGTAGCACGATGCACACGCGCAGGCCGGGCCCGCCGTCACGGTCGTGCAGCGTCACCGAGCCCCCGGCGCGCTCGACGAGGCGTTGGACGATCGGCAATCCCAATCCGGTCCCCGCCCCGGGGCGTGACGCCGCGGCGCGCCAGAACCGGTCGAACGCGTGCCCCCGGTCCTCATCGCTCATCCCCGGTCCGTCATCGATGACCTCGATGTGCACCTCGCCGGACAGGGCCACGGCCCGCACCTCCACATGTCCCGCCGCGCGACAGGCCTCCACCGCGTTGTCCAGCAGGTTGTCCACCACCTGGTCAAGCACCCCGTCGGGCCTCCGCACCGTGAGGCCATGCTCGATGCCGGTGGTGAGCACCACCCCCGACTCCGCCGCGAGGTCGGACCACGAGGCAACCCGGCCGCGCAGCGACGCCGACACATCCACGGACACGATCGGGGCGTCCCCGCGCTCGGCGCGGGCCAGGGCGAGCAGGCTGTCAACCATCAGGGTGAGCCGGTCGACCTCGTGCAGGGCCGCCTGGGCATCGGCCTCCCCGGCACCCCCCTGCGATGCGCTCAGGTTCTCGATGCGCAGGCGCAAAGCGGTGAGCGGCGTGCGCATCTGATGGGAGGCGTCGGCAACGAAGGCCTCCTGGGCCCCCACCACCTCCTCCAGCTGCGCGACGGTGAGGTTGAACCGCCGCGCGAGGGCCCGTACCTCCGGGGGGCCCTCGTCCTCGGGCACGCGGGTGGCCAGATCCCCGGCTCCCACGGCGGCGGCGCCCTGCTCGAGGCGCGCGAGCGGCCGCGACACCCAGCGCGCAATGAGCCATCCGATCAGCGCCACCGCAACAAGCGTGATGACGCCGACGCCGGCGAGCAGGAGCCAGTAGCCACGCGCGTGCTCGTCCACCTCGGAGGCGGGATAGGTGATGCGCACCGACCCGTATACCCGGCCGGATGCCGCGACCGGGACGGCGACATACAGGAGGTCGGTGCCCAGCGTCTGCGAGTAGCGGCTTCCCGTCGCGACGGTTCCGGCGAGGGCCGCGGTCACCTCGGGGCGCGTTCGCAGGGTGCGGTCCCCGGGGGCCGGCGGATCGGTGTCGGCGATCACCGATCCCGTCGGCCCCGTCACCGCCACCCGGGCACCCGTGGTCGCCGCATACCGGGCGATCGCCGCCCCGATCTGGGCCTCGGGCACCGATCCGGGCGAGCGCAGGTCGCCCTCGACGAGTGATGCCACCACGCCCGCATCCCGCTCCATCCGCAGCAGCAGGTCCTGCTCGAGGCCATGCCGGCGCGTGATCCCGAGCGGCACCATCAGCACCACCAGGACCACGATCGTGAGGGCGAGGTACCCCGCGACCAGGCGTCGCGTCATCCGCCGGGGGCCCCGAGCCGGAAGCCCACCCCGCGCACCGTCTCGACCCAGGCAGGGTCACCGAGCTTGCGGCGAAGGGATGACACGTGCACGTCAATGGCCTTGGTCTGCACCGCCCACGTGGTACCCCACAGCCGGCGCAGGAGGTCGTCCCGGCCCACCACGGCGCCGGGATCCGCGATGAGCATGGCGAGGATGTCGAACTCCCGGGGGGTCAGGTGCACCTCCTTTCCGCTGATCGTCACCCGATGGGTGCGCATGCTCACGACGAGGGGTCCGGCACGGTGCTCGTCGGGCGCATCGTCGGGCGCGCCATCGCCCACGCGCCGGAGCACGGCGTTGATGCGTGCGACGAGCTCGCGCAGACCGAAGGGCTTCACCACATAGTCGTCTGCGCCGATCTCGAGCCCCACCACGCGGTCCACCTCCTCGCCACGTGCAGTGACCATGATGATCGGCACCCGGCTGCGTGCGCGCAGCTTCCGTGCCACCGCGTACCCATCCATGTCGGGCAGGCGCAGGTCGAGCAGTACGAGATCGGGCTCAGGGGCAGCGAGGGCCGCCGCGCCCGTGGCCACCCGCTCCACCTCGAAGCCCGCGCGCCGCAATCCATCGGCGAGCGGGGTGGCAATGGAGTCCTCGTCCTCAACCACGAGTAAGCGCATAGGGGCAGTATCGCGCCCATGCAGGGCACGCGGTCGGCCTTGGACGAATCCTTACCGAACGCTGGGACGACCCCGGAGCGGTCCTCACCCGCGCCCCACATGGACGCCATAGCCTCCGATGCGTCACCACCACCGAGGGAGGAAGGGCGCCATGACCAAGCGAGGCATCGTCATCGTCAGTGTGATGTTCGGGCTGTTCGCAGTCTCGTTCAGCGTGCTCGGGATCCGGTCGCTGACCCTGGGCCCCGATGCGGCGACGCCGTCGGCCACCGCCCTCACGGCGCGCCAGAACGCGGCCGACGCGCTGGAGCAGCGCATCCGGACGACGCGGGCGGATGCCCCGCCGGCCCTCCC
>SXGU01343999.1_pt1 | contig 12091 bp, 3 predicted proteins | sample 3174531 | NCBI WGS metagenome assembly SXGU01 (sample SAMN11356863, study PRJNA531348) | freshwater metagenome | isolation source: freshwater sample F1-140 | place: China: Fuxian Lake, Yuxi | collected 2017-12-25
ATAACGTGACGGATGAAATCGATGGATTTTTTCGGCTGGCAAGGCGCGACGACGCGCAGGGTAGTCTCCTGCAAGGAGGAGCAACACCGCCCGACGGAAAAAGACGTGATTTCATGTCACGTTATGGGTGAGGATTGGTATAAGTGGACACAAAAATCAGAGCACACTAAATCAGAGTGCACTATATCGGCATGAAGGTGGCCATAGTAGTGGCAGCATGGGGGCAAGCCGAAGCTATGAGCGAGTCACGGCTGGGACGTGCCTTGTTGCAAAACCATGTCGCCAATCCTGCCGCGCTACGCATGCATCCACTGGATACCAAGCTGTCGAACAAGAAAGGCGCCGTTTTCGGCGCCGTCATACGATGCCATCTGTGTGACGCACACAGATGTGTGTCTTTACCGACCTCTCGATCGAGCTGAGGAATCGCTTGATGCGCAAGTGTTGCTTGAAATTAAATCGCACACTAAGGATTTAAACCGCCAAAATCAGCGGTGCAAAATTGAACCAACTTGCAAAAAATTGTGTCACCTTAACGCAGATAAATGACAATGCCTTTACTAAACCATCCCAAAACCAGGCGCTTCATCGAAGCAGGCATGCTCACCCAAATATCCGCATGGTATGAAGCCGAGCGAAATGTGTTGTGGACGATGATGCACGCTCATCCGCGACCCTGTTTCAACTTGGAACTCTTAACAGATATGATGAGCATCGGGCGCGCAGCACGTAACAGTGCTTTGCCCATCGACTTTTGGGTGACAGGCTCCACGATGCCTGGCCTGTACAACGTCGGCGGCGATCTTGCCCATTTTGCTAAGCACATTCGTGCCGGTGACCGCGCGCAATTAATGGCGTACGCGCGTGAATGCGTGGACGTGGTCTATGAAATAATGAACGGCTTTGGGGTTGGGGCAATCACCATGGCCATGGTTGAAGGAACCGCACTGGGCGGCGGCTTCGAATGCGCGCTAGCCCACGACTACATACTCGCGCAAAAGGACGCGAAACTAGGCTTTCCAGAAATTGCATTCAACCTGTATCCCGGCATGGGTGCCTATTCACATGTCGCGCGCAAGGCACACATGCGCCTGGCTGAGCAACTTATCAACACCGGCAAATCCCATACGGCAGAATGGCATCATGAAAAGGGGCTCGTCGACTGTCTGTTTGAGCGAGAAAATGCCTACCAAGTGACCCGCACCTTTATTGATGGTATGCGACCGAGGCTCAATAGCATTCGTGCCATGCTGCGTACGCGCCGCCGTGTTCTCCCCGTCACCAAGGCCGAACTACTCCACATCACGGAAGACTGGGCTGACTCCGCCTTTCAGCTGCAAGAAAAAGACCTCGCTTACATGGAGCGCCTCGTAGCGCTTCAGAATAAACGAAGTGTGGCTCAGCGGTCGTGAAGATAGGAGACGAGCATCGAAGAGCGCGCAATTGTCCTCGCCTCGTCGCTAATTCATTAATGGCCGCTAAAAGTTCTGGTTTGCGGCATTTTCTTATTTTAAAGTGATTCGGCTTAGCAGGGCGCGCGAGACATGGCGCGAGTGTTGGATTTGTTGAGTATCGAAAACGATATTTATCTATTGCGCTTGAGCGAAGGCGGCGAAAGGTGGTATTGCTTTAGTCTGGGTTTTGACTGTTTTTGTGTAAGCTGTGATGGGCGCTGCACCATCTCCACCTCGCGCCAATAGCATCGTCTCGGCGGTCGATGCGCTGGCGTTAAAACATGGCCCCAAGGGGAAGCTACAGGCAGAAATGCCCTTTTAATTGTGGCGTATGACATGCGTCACGGCACGATTGGCAATTTAATTTTAAGGATGGAAAATGTTTCCTGTAAATACCGCATACAAGCAGCATTGGGTTGCACGCCAGGGCACACCTGAGGTGTGCGTAGGTAAAATTTGTAAAAGCATTCATGGTGACTTACGTAATACAAATAAAGAGATATCACATAATGGGTCTGCAATTGACGGGGTAACAATACAAGTTCGCGGAGAGGGTGTTCAGGATATTGATTGTGTTTTACAGCAAAAAGAAAATGTGTTGGCGAACAACGTAGCAAAAGGGGCGTTTGGGCAACGACACCCTCACATAGCTAAGGCAATCGGTGGTGCCGCTGCCGTTGTTGCGTTTGCTGGGCTGCTTGGAGTTGAGGTTTTGGCTGTTGTAGTGCAAGGGATTGCTCGTTGTGTCGGCACAGTAAAAAATCCATTTGTGGGCGGATTTTTGGTCATGGTAGGTGCTATAGGCGGTGCTATAGCCGCGGTTCCCATGGCGCCATGCAATGCCTTCTATGATGCGGGTCGCACATATTACTCTGTGCAAGAAAAACTTGGTGTTCCGGATGCGTCGGAGAAGCTGAAAAATTTTAAGATTAACTTTGGCGACAAATGGACATCATTTCACGACATCTCAGAAGATGGCAAGGAGATAGGCTATTTCTGAGCGGCTGCAGGCGAAACAGGCATCGGGTTTGAGTGTTGGTCGCTGCTTGTGGCGCAACACGTGGAGCGTATTCGCGTGGTGCAGCCGGTAGCGCCGTAGCTGATCCGTGTGCCAGTGGTCGGGATGGTCCCGGTTTGCATGCTGGAGCTGCAAACGCCGAGACGCTACGTGCTGCTCCAGTGCCGAACAGGTCAGCTGGCTGCGGCGATTCTGGCGGCGGTGCGCTGCGCTGCGCTACGCTGATGGTGGCCGAGACGCTTGGCATGGAGCCGGTGGGCCTCACTGGCTTGTCTTCTGCGGGCGTGAGCGCGACAAGTTCAAGATTCTGCAATGGGATACCGTCCAGCGCGGTTAGTGTTTTGGTGCTCGCTTCGGCTATCAACCACTTGCAAAGCAGGCCACTAGGCAACCATTCAACAATGGTGAGCGCGTCACTAAAAAATCGATCTCTTATCTTAGCCGCGACTAATTTAAATAGAAGGTTTCTGCAAGGTGTCGCTTAATGAAATTTTTATGGAATGGGCATCCGTTTCGAGGGTTTGCTGCCGTATTTCCATTGCACATTGTCACCTGCATCGGTGTTGATGAATTTGCGCGTGGCATCCTCATGCCGAGGGTGTTCGCGTCAAGACTGGATTCTGTCGTGTGAAGCTTTGCTTCAACGGGAGTGCTTCTGATATCGCTATTGAGTTTTTTGAGTAAAATTTACAGGAGATTACTATGATAAACAGGAAGGCGGTGTCAGCCGTTGTGCTCGCATCACTGGTGTCCGGGCTGGTTGCCGGCGCGGCGTTTGCTCAATCACAGTCAGGTGCTAGTTCCCAGTGGAGCAAAGGCCAAGCCTATAAGGGTGGTGACCAAGTGCGCGGCTCCGATGGCGCGCTTTACCAGTGTAAGCCGTGGCCTTACACTGCTTGGTGTGCCTCCTACGATCCTGTCAGTTCGATCGGCAACCAGGCATGGGATGTATCGGCTGCAGCCAAGGCTCCAGCGGCGACAAGCGCGGCATCTAATGCGCAAGTCGCAGTCTGGCGCGGAGGATCCGCGTATAAGGACGGCGACCAAGTGCGCGGCTCCGATGGTGCGCTTTATCAGTGTAAGCCGTGGCCTTACACTGCTTGGTGTACCTCTTACGATCCGGTTAGCTCGATCGGCAACCAGGCATGGAATGTATCGGCGACAGGCAAGGCGCCAGCGACGACAAGCACTGTATCAACGCCCGTAGTTTCGACAACAGCGCCAACAACGCAGGCACCGGCGCAGGCGACGACTGGGCTTTCCACAACAACCCCGAGCACCACATCCGCGGCAACGCCGGCGACTGCTCCGCCACTCGGCACTGTTCCTGCAGGTACGGCGCGGCCTGTCTATGCGCCGCCCACCTCCAGCGGTGTTCCCGGTTGGCCTGGCTACATCGCCATGGGCGCGATCGGTGGCCCGAATATCCAGGCGCCGACTGCAAGCTCCACAGGGGGGGATGACGACTTCGGCGGAAAGCCAATCGACGCTGTCTTCAAATATGCGGGGATGAACGGTGATGGTGATCCTGGAATCATGGATCCACCGACTAATGTGTATCGAATGACGCGAGATTTGACAGCCATCAGTCAGATCAACCAGAAACCTGCAAAGGTCGTCATTGTCGAGTACACCTCTCAAATGAGCGGAGGCGAGAACCTCGCGGACTTCACCAATGGCCCGGCAGGGGCAAGCACGTCACAGCCCAATGCCTCCTACATCATGGCTCGACACTTTGTCACTTTGGGGGCGGACGCTTTGATGATGGAGTACTTCCCGGTGAAATACCAGGGGCAAAACCACTACGGATCGTTGATCCTCAATCCTGACTTGCTTGGGGCTATTCAGCAGAATAACTACATTGGCAAGGTTAATGCGGCATTGCCAGCCGGCTTGGTGAACCAAGCTGTTGACCAGGCGCTGTGTCTGCTGACAAACGACCGTCGCTATAAGAACACATTCAATCCCAACGGCTTAAACGCAGCCACTTACCTGAACAAAACCTATTCAGGCAATGTGGTGCAGATCCTCAAGAACATGCTGGATGACGGGTATCCGGTCTGGAGTATCGATAGTCAGGACGATGCCTACTGGAACCTGAACATGAGTAACTTCAGGCCGCAGACTAACGCTTACAGCCAGGTGGGCCAATGGTTCAATGAGTGTGTCAAGACACCCAAGTACAGCAACACGATTTATGCGCGCCCGAATTTTCCGGCGGGTTTCGAGGGCTGGGTGCAGGCTAACAACTGGTTGATTCGGACGTTCAGCTTGCGTGGTCATGTCACTTTTGGCTGGCAGACAAACATGTGGGCCATTGGTTCCGGCTTCTGGTTGCATAAGCCGCTGACTGACGCTCAGATCAAAAGCACTTTCTCTCAACCCGTGGCTAGCTGGCTGGCGACCCATGCACCCAGTACGGTGAGTCCACGCGATGTCGTGAGCCCTGACTTTTTCGTATTTGACCGGTATGAAATGGATGACAGTGCGGCGCCAGGATCGGCGACGCTGTATAACGCACGGTCGTGGGACAACTTCATCAAGGCAATGGGGCAATTTAGCAGCCTGCTTAACCGCATCCCGATCATGTTGTGGCAGATCCCGGGGTCGCACCTTCCTTATGCAAGTGAGGTGAATCCACCTTTATTTAATGGCTCGCAGGGTTCGTATGTATTCAGCACGGCGCCTGTGTACTTTTTTGGCGATGCCAACCTGAAGCCAGACCTTGGCAATCTGATCATGGGCACGCACAGCAGTACGGATGCCAACAGATCGGTTGGGGCCTTCCGTTTGAATTGCGGGGCATCTCAATACAACTGCCTCTCGCCTGACGCGAACTATCGGAGCTACCTGCTGGAATATGCTGGCAAGGCCAACAACTATGACTGGAGCAAGGACAACGGCAAGCTGGCCATGGCAGCGCAGAACAATGTCTTCGCGATCCTGTGGGGAGGCGGCAATACAACCAATGTCATTAAGAATTTCAGTAACCAAAACGACAACGGGTGGCTAAGCCGCAAGCTGATTCAGTACTACAAGAGTCCGACTCCGGCTACGCCTACTTCAACTTCAGCTACGTCGACGAATACGCCGCAGCAAACGAATACGCCGCAGCAAACGACTTCTGCTGCTCCAACGACTCCGGCCACTCCGACCACTTCGACTGCTCCGACCACTTCGACTGCTCCGACTGCTCCGACTGCTCCGACTGCTCCGACTGCTCCGACTGCTCCGACTGCTCCGACTGCTCCGACTGCTCCGACCACTGCGCCGCAGCAAACCACTCAGGCCGCTTTACCAAATACCCATAAGGTTTCTGCGGCATGTTATCTCGCAAAAGATGAATTGAGTGGCGCATCGCTCGATGGGATAAAGTCCAGTCCGGCTTGCACGAAGAGTAAAGGTGCGATGGCGCGCGAAAGCTTTAACGTCAGATATGACAATGCCTCGAAAAAACGAGTCGGTGCCTATTTTGCGTCGTGGGGGATTTACGGACGCGATTTTCAACCGGCGGACGTGCCGGTGGAAAACCTAACGCACGTCTATCTCGCTTTTGGCGGTTTGTGTGGCGATAATCCAGGTGCATATTCCGGTGGTTCTGCATTGAAAACCAGCTGCATGACAAACGGAAAATATACTGAAACCTCGATTCCCAAGACCGCGAGACAGAATTTTGAACTTGAGCTGGACGATTCCTATGCGTGGCTAGGGAAGTCGTTTGAAGGGGACCGTTGGGACCAGTCGTATAAAGGAATTCTGGGACAAATTCGTCACTGGAAGTCGCGCAATCCGAATGTGAAGGTGATCCTGTCCATTGGGGGATGGAGCTATACGCGCCCATTCCTGATGATGTCAGGCAACCCGCAGGCACGTGGGGTTTTCGTCAACTCGGTAAAAAACTTCCTGACGACGACCGATTTCCGGGACCTATTTGATGGCGTCGATATCGACTACGAATTCCCGGGTGGTGGCGGCCTTGATGAAGATCTTGATAGTGCACCGGAGCGCCGCAATGATGGCACCGAATTTGTCACATTACTTTCCGAGACACGCACCATGCTGGATCGCTTGACGACTCCCGCCAAGCGTTACGAGCTCACAATCGCGATCGGTACGGGGCCGCAGAAATTAGCAGCGGTCAATTACAAAAATGTTGCAGCGTATGTCGACCAGATTAATCTGATGAGCTACGACTTTCATGGTTCATGGTCAGCGGTCGGCCATAATACGAATGTGAAGCTTCCTGCAAGCGATAAGTCTGGTTTGTCAGTGCAGGACGTGGTCAGCACGCTGGTTGACCAGCAAGGCGTACCGCCTGGGAAGCTTTCGATCGGTGTGGCGTTTTATGGTCGCGCTTTCAAGACAAATTGGACTGGTTCAGCGACCAATGCCATTGGACAGAGCGGCATCGTGCCGAGTGGTGTCAAGACTGTGGAGGATGGCATTCTTAGCTATTTTGACCTTTGGAAGAAATATATTGGCCCGACTGGAAATGGCATCAATGGATTTAGCACAACCTATGACAGTCAATATGGAGCTTCTATCGTGTCGAATCCGCAATCGCAAATCTGGATCACGTACGAATCACCAAAGTCAATCGCCGATAAAGGGAACATCCTCACCAAATACAAGCTTGGCGGGATGTTTGCATGGGAAATCGACGATGACAATGGTCTGCTCTTGAATGCGATGCACCGAGCAGTCGGCAATCAGCCGAAGAAGTAACCACCGTAATCGCGCATACGTCTTTGCCTGGCAGGGCGAAGGCGTATTGTCGTGATTGAAGCGCTGATCCGTGATGACGTTTGCATCGTGTGCCGAGCGGGCAAGTGGGGAATGCAGTCATTCTCCGTAGTGTGCAACCGTAGAGGGTGCTCCCTGTAAGACTGGGGGCACCGTGATTCCAATCTCCCCATTTTTGGTTCCGCGTTACACGCATCTCGTTGGCCGCAAGGGCCAATTGACGCAAGCGCGGGTGTGTTCTTGGCGCGTTGCCCAGTCCATATGGGGGCGCCGCTGACCTCACTGTCGGTCTCCGCTTTGCCTGTTAGCTATTAATCCATTCTAATAAAAAGCGTGTTTTTACCCTGCCTGAGTATTCTTTGTAAAAGAGTTGCGGCTTAGCAAAAGCCGCGCGGTCCGAATGAAGATTTTCCGTAAAGGGGATACTGTGACGATTGTCATTAAACAACGATTGGCGAACGGCCAGACCAAGAGCATTTCCTTAACGGAGCCGCGCGTCCAATTAGCCGCTGTGGCCCATACCCATTATGAGGTCATCGACACTGCCACCGGCAAGATGCCCGCCGGGGCGATCGTCAAGCAGGTGGGCGACGATTTGTGGATCGAAATGGATGAACCGCACGGCATCATTCAATTGACCGGATTTTACAGCGCGTGTTCGACCGAAGCGCGGTGTTTTCTGGATATTAATGCCCAGCCCACTGCTGGCGGGCAGGACGCGCCACCGACGATCGTCCTCACCCAGGTCAGCGCCGCGGTGATCGATGCCGGGGGAGGCGAGGCCTTGCTGTATGCGTCGTCCTCGCGGCCGGCGGTGTCCTCCTCCCTCCCGCAAGATCAGGCGGAGGCGGGGGGTAAGCCGCATGAAGGAGGGTATGCCTGGGCGACCTTCCCGGCGCTGCTGCTGGCGGGCCCCGGTTCAGGGCAAGGGGGGGCGGCCCCGTCGGACACGACGGAACCGCCGGCGGAATTGACGGCGGTCGCGGTGCATGTCACGGCCGGACCGGTGATTGCCGGACTGGATGTCAAGCTGTACGATCAGGCCGGCAAGCTGCTCGACGCGGGAGTCACCGATACGCAGGGCAACCTCGGCCTGCACATAGCGAAGAATTATCGTGGCGCGCTGCTGGTCGAAGTGCGTAGCGCCAATGGCATCGCCGCCGACTATCAAGACGAAGTGGCCGGTGCGGCGGATTTGCCCGGCGTGCTGCGCGCGGTCGTGATGGCCGATGGTACCCCGTTGGCTATCGGCGTGACGCCGCTTAGCGAACTTGCCGTGCGCGAAATGGGCGTGATCGGCACGACGGCGCCGGCCGACGCCGCGCTCGTGCACAACACCAACGACGCCCTGGCCGCGCTGTTCGGGATTGCCAGCGTGACGGGCGCGGCGGTCGCGATCAATGCGGCCGGGTTCGACGGGGCCAGCGCCGCGGACAAGGCCTATGGCTACGTGCTGGGCGCCTTGTCCGGGGTTGACCACGATACGGGCGGCATGGCCAACACCTTGCAGGCGCTGTCGGACGGAATCGAAGTCACCGGCAATGTCGCGGCCTGGGTGGGCGCCGCGCCGACGCAGCTGGTATTGCAGGGAGCTGCAGTGGCCGGCGCCGCGCTGCAGATGGATTTACCGGCGATTATGCAACACCAACTTGGCATGGATGCGGCCGCGCCGACCGTGACGCAACTGACGCCGTCGGCAGGCGGCATGCTGGGTGCCGGTGGCAATCTGGTCATCACCTTTTCCGAAGCGGTCACCGCGGTGGCGGGCAAGCACCTCGTCATCCACACCGCGGCGGACCACAGCACGGTGGCCCGCATCGCGGTCGATGGCAGCCAGGTCGCGATTGCCGGCGGCACGGTCACCGTGAACCCGGCCGCCAACCTGGAGGCGGGGCAGGACTATTACGTCACCATCGATGCCGGCGCATTAATCGATGCCGCCGGCAATGCCTATGCCGGAATGGCCAACAGCGCCGACTGGCATGTGTCGGTCGGTTCATTGGGACTGAGCGTGGGCGCGATCGTCGCGGGCAGCCTGGTCAACACCGCAGAAAACGGCACGGTAATGCCGCTGAGCCTGAGCGCATCGAGCGCGGTACCGGGGATGCTGACGGACCTGCATGCCGCCGACTTCGCCATGACGTTCACACCCGAGAGCGGCGCGCCGATCGTGATTCAAGGCGCCAGCGGCAGCTATGATTCCCACACCGGCGCATGGACCGCGCAACTGCCGCCCAATACGCTGCAGCACGGTCAAACCTATAGCGTGACGGCCAGCGTCTCGGGCGCGAGCGGCGTGGCCGCCGGCGCGCTGGCCACGGCGGTGGGCAGCAGCCTGACAGTCGACACGGCCGCCCCGACCCTGAACATCAGCAGCGACGTTGGCACCGTCAAGAGCGGGCAGACGGCCAACATCACCTTCAGCTTCAGCGAAGACCCGGGAACGAGCCTCAGGACGGCTGACGTTGCCGTCACCCACGGCACGCTGGGCCCGCTGCTCGGCAGCGGCTCCACGCGCACCGCGCACTTCACGCCGGACGCCGACACCGAGGGCAACGCCAGCATCACGGTGGCCGCGGGTCGCTACACCGATGCGGCCGGCAATGCCGGCGGCGTGGGCACGACGCCGACGCTGAGCATCGACACCCGGTCGCCGACGGTGGCCATCAGCAGCGACGTTGGCACCGTCAGGGCCGGCCAGACCGCCACCATCACCTTCGCCTTCAGCGAAGACCCGGGAACGAGTTTCACGGCGGCCGACATTGCTGTCAGCGGCGGCACACTGGGAGCGGTGAGCGGTACGGGACTGACGCGCACCGCGGTCTTCACGCCGGGGGCCAACGTCGTTGGCAATGCCAGCATCACGGTAGCCGCAAGCAGCTACACCGACGCGGCGGGCAATGCGGGCGCTGCGGGCGTTGCGCCCGCATTGTCGGTCGACACGCTGAGCGGGGCCGGCGATTCCGGCGGCTCGGGCGGCGGCCCGGTCGTTCAACCGATGCAGGACGTCACGGTACACGTGGTGGCCGGCATGGTGATCGCCTCGATGGAGGTCAAACTCTACGACACCTCGGGTAGCCAGCTGGGCGCCGGGCTGACCGACGTGCAAGGCTACATCACGATCTCGGTGCCGGCGAGCTATCACGGCCCGACCCTGGTCGAAGTGCGCAGCGTCAACGCCGCGGCGGCGGACTACAACGATGAAGTCCAGGGGGCGACGGATCTGTCCTCCTCCCTTGCGCTGCGCGCGGTGGCGATCGCGGACGGCAACCCGGTGACGATCAGCGTCACCCCGATCAGCGAGATGGCGGTGCGCGAGATGAACGTGGTTGGCGCGGCCGCGCCGGAGGTGACGCTGGGGCAAACCGTCAACACTGCGGTCGCCGCGCTGTTCGGCTTGAGCAGCGTGACTGGACCGGCGGTCGCGGTCAATGATCCGGCGTTCGCGGCAGCGAGCAACGAGGCCAGGGAATGCGGCTACATGCTGGCCGTCTTGTCGGGGGTGGACAGCAATCTGGGCGGCCTGGAAGCTACCTTGCAGGCATTGACCAGCGGCGTCACGCTCACCAACGGCGTGGCCCAGTGGGATGACGCGCAGACCCTGCAAGTCCTGCTGCAGGGAGCGGTCACCGCGGACGAGGTGCTTAAGCCGAGTTTGCCGAGCAGCGTGGACCTGTTATCGAATGTCAAGACCAACATGCTTGGCCCAGAGTCGGCCGAGCAGCGCAGCAACATTGCCGACACCACCCCGCCGACGGCGCCGGCGGCGCTCAATTCCGTCGATGCGGCCAACGGCGGCATCAATATCACGGAAGCGGCCGATGGCGTGCCGGTGGTGGTCGCCCTCAGCGGCACGGGCGCGGTGGCCGGCGACATCGTCAGCGTGCAATGGGGCGCGCAGGGCGCGGTCAATTACCTGCTGCAAGCGGCTGACATCGCTGCCGACTCGGTGAGCCTCACGGTGCCGACGGCGATGGTCAGCGCGCAAGGAAACGGGGCGGTGAATCTTACGGCAACGATCATGGATGCGGTCGGCAACACCAGTACGGCGGCCACGCTGGCCGTCACCGTCGACCTGACCGCGCCCACGCTGGCCATCAGCAGCAACGTCAGCGCGCTCAAGAGCGGCCAGACGGCCACCCTCACCTTCACCTTCAGCGAAGACCCGGGAGCGAGTTTCACGGACGGTGACATCAGCGCCACCCGCGGCACGCTGGGGACGCTGAGCGGCAGCGGGCTGACCCGCACCGCGGTCTTCACGCCGGACGTCGACACCGAAGGCAACGCCAGCATCACGGTGGCCGCCGGCAATTACACCGATGCGGCGGGCAACGCCGGCGGCGCCGGCGCCACGCCCGCCTTGAGCCTCGACACGCAGGCGCCGTCCAGCCTCGCCACGCACACGCTCGATCTGAAGACGGCCGACGACAGCGGCGCAAGCGACACGGACAACCTGACCAGGATCACGACTCCGGTGATCACGCTCAGCAGCTTGAACGGCGTGCCGATGCAGGCAGGCGACGTGATCCAGATCGTCGACGCCAGCCAGGCCGACGCGGTGGTGGCCAGTTACACGGTGCAGGCTGGCGACCTCGGCAACGGTGCCTGGAGTGGCACTACCCGCGACTTCACGCTGAATGCGTTGGCGCAAGGCGAGCACGCGCTCACGGCGCGGCTGGTCGATGCGGCAGGCAATACCGGCACCGGCAGCGCAACCGCCCTGACCGTCACGATCGACACAGCAGCGCCAGCCGGCCCCACGCTCAGTCCTGTAGACAACGCCGTGGCGATCGGTCCGGGCGCCAATCTGACGCTGACGTTTGCCGAAGCGATGGCCAAGGGCAGCGGCAACATCCGCATCGTCAAAGATGCGGAC
>SXGU01441391.1_pt1 | contig 12090 bp, 11 predicted proteins | sample 3174531 | NCBI WGS metagenome assembly SXGU01 (sample SAMN11356863, study PRJNA531348) | freshwater metagenome | isolation source: freshwater sample F1-140 | place: China: Fuxian Lake, Yuxi | collected 2017-12-25
GAGGAAGGCAGAACCGCGACTTTTCGATCTCGAAAGGGCGCTGGCTTCTCTTTCGATACTCCGGACTTCTCTTCGGATATGCTGCACGAGTTTCTGCTGCATGACGAGTACGGGAGGGATCTTTGCGATTGCTTCGTCTCTTGCCGTCGTTCCCGCTTGCGTTCCCTTTCCGGCGCTGGCAGCCGCTCCGCCCACAGGGAGATCTCCTTTCTTGTCTTCGCGGACACGACTTGCGACCGTACCCATGAGATCGATCACTTCGACGATCTCCCTCAGTTTCGGCGGCTGAAAAACCTGCTCCGAAACCGTATTCGGGCTTGTTTTCACCGTGCTCGTTTGACTCTCGGCAGTAAGCTTTACTCCATCCATAGCACTACTATTGTAGCTTATTTTGGCGGAAAAGTCATTGTGAGGTAGGGGAGGTGTGGTAGGTGTGGAAGGTTAGGAAGGTTAGGAAGGCACTTTCCCTACTTTCCAAACTTTCCGTACCTTCCCTACCTCTTCGATTCTATCTATCATAAAGTCAATCCTTGTTTGTACTTATGCAGTCTCCCGACACCATTTTTCACAAAATTCTTCGTAAAGAAATTCCGGCAACGGTCGAGTATGAGGACGCCGAGGTGCTCGCCTTCCGCGATATTCATCCGAAGGCGAAGACGCATCTTTTGTTTATTCCGAAGCAGTTCGTTGCATCCGTTGCAGAGGTCACAGCGGAATCGGCGCATCTTCCAGGTTTGCTCATTCTGAAGGCGCAGAAATTTGCCAAGGAGAAGGGGATGGATGGCTACAAGCTCACCTTTCACGTGGGCAAAGGAGGAGGGCAGGAGGTGCCCTATTTGCATCTGCATTTTCTCAGTGAGCAGTCGCTGTAGTTTTTACGGAGCAGAATGAGGAAGTAGGATTATGAATTATGAACCTCTGCTACGAATGTAGTGGAGATCCATAATTCATAATTCCCTTTTTGCTTACTCCGCCTTCTTCGCCTTCTTCTTCGGCTCATTTTCCTCTTTTTCTTCCTTCACTTCTTCTTTCTTCGCATTGTCTTTCTCCTCTTGCTCTTTCTTGATGCGTGCGAGGGTGGCGGCATCGATCGGCTTCAGTGCCTTGATGGAAAGGCCGATTCTGCGTTCGTCGATGTCGATGTTAATGACCTGTGCTTCGACTTTCTGCCCGATTTTGAGTGCCTGAGCGGGATCTTGGATTTTCTCGTGGCTGATTTCCGTGACGTGCACAAGCCCCGTGATGTCTTTTTCGAGGTTCAGGAACGCTCCGTAATCGGCGAAGCGGGCAACGGTTCCCTCCACCTTCTTGCCGACCGGATAACGCTCGGCAATCTCTTCCCACGGATCTTTGCTCATCTGCTTGATGCTCAGGGAAAGCTTCTCTCCGTCGATGCCGATGATCTTCACTTTCACTCGGTCGCCCACTTGCGCAAACTCGGACGGGTTTTTCACGTGTCCCCACGCGATCTCGGAGATGTGCACCAAGCCTTCCAGACCGTCGAATGCCACGAAGAGCCCGAATTTGACGATACCGCTGACGATACCGTCTTTCGCGCTGCCGATGGCAAGATGCTCCAGCGCTTTCGACCTCTCCTCTGCCATCGCTTCGCGTTCGGAAACCACGATCTTCCCCGCACTTTCGTCGAGGGTGATGATCTTCACGGTGAACGTGTGACCGATGAACTTGGAAAGGCGGCTGATGATCTCGGATGTATCGGCATTGTTGACGCGCGGGTAGTTGCTCGGGGAGAGCTGGCTGACCGGCAGGAAGGTGCGGATGCCGTCGATGTTCGCAAGCAGTCCTCCCTTATTGGCTTCCTGTGCGGTGAATTTCATCGTCTTGTCGTCTTGGATCATCTTATTGAAACGATCCCATGCCTTCTGCTGGCTTGCCATACGCAAACTGAGGACCACCATGCCTTCGTCGTTCTCTTCTTCGAGCACGAGTGAAGCGACGACGTCACCGACATTCAGCTCGCGGAACGTGTTCATGGAATCCCGAAGCTCTCTTCCGGAGACGATGCCTGTCGAGACGCCATTGAGGTCGATGAGCATCTTGTTCTTCCCTTTGAAGATGACGATGCCTTCGATCAGCTCGCCGGGGCGTGCGCGGAGAACTTGCGGAGAATCCTTGAGAAGCTCCAACATGAGTGCAGACTGTTTCGCAGCAGTTTTGACGGTTTTAGCCATAAAAAATTTGGGGTGCAAGGAGAAGGGTAAGAACTTCTTCGGGCTCTTGCACGAGCAGCACGAAGGAAGTGTGCATACTGTATGTTGTTTGTCGTATCTTTGTCAATCTTCCTCCGACTCTGGAGAAGGATTTTCTTCATCTTGCTTCTTGAGATGATCAAGCCACGTCAAATTGTTCATTTTTCTCAGGTTACCCAGGGCAATTTCCAGAGGATGCCTCCCGGTTGCATCGATCGAGCTCATACAGTGTTCGATCAGCCGTGTTGTGTCTGTACAATATTCGGATATTTCCGATCGAAATTCCTCGATGGTAGGAGGTCTTTTTAACCTCATCCATGCTCTTGCATGCAGCGGACCGATGATGCCTTCGAAATAGTTGATGATTTGTCCTCTGGTGAAATTTCTCGTACCAAGAATTGTCATCACCGCATCAAGCTCTTCTTCGAGTTCACCAGCATCATTCAATTCTTTTGCGATCTCGAATGCAGTAGGCATACGGTTGATACTATAAAATTCTCATTTGATTGCAATTATTTTCTCATTGCCCTTTCTTTGTGCGCGACAAAGAAAGGGCGAAAGAAAACGCATGCGCCAATACCCGCCAGCTCACCCCCACCTGTGGCGCATGCCATCCCTTTGGATGTCGCTTGCGAAATAAAAAAAAGTCGTCCGAACAAGCGGGTCTCGTGGGCCCCGCTTGTGGAGGACACCACTAAAAGAAGGGAGAGCTCATGAGAGGGAAACTTTGTTTCCCTTTCACGTTAGAATAGCGCTGCCTTATCTGCGTTGAGTTCTACGGTTGAATTGAACTTCTGCTTCTGCGAGCTGATCGGGTTGTAGAGCGTGTAGTAGAGCTGCACAAGCTCGTCCGTCTTCAGTCTTCGCATGGTGATGCCGACGTTTTCGAGACCGGATTGGATGAGCGTGATGCGGTCGCGGAGGATTTTGCTGTAGGAGTGGAATTCACGCGCTCTGGCGATTGCTTTGCTTCTCGTATCGTCGATATTCAGCCAGTCGAGAAAGCGCATGATGAGTCCTCGTTTCACTTTGGACGGCGCATCGACCGGTACGATGATATAGAAATTCTTCTGCATGATGTCCGCGATTTCCACCAGTTTCTCCATGAAGCCGATGTAGTCGGCCGTCTGTTCCTTCACGAGCGGGTTCGTCTGTCCTTGTACTTTGTCTCTGAGACTTTTCAGGTACGGATCGATGTTCAGTCTCGTCGATCGTACGAGGATCTGGATGGGAAAGATCAGCGTGTTCAGGAATGCCTGATAACCCGCGATGATTCCCTGCTGTTCGATTTCGCTCTTCAGATTGAAGTTCAGCGAGTTCACTTTGAGCACGGCACGCAGTCCTCCGTTCTTCAGGATCACGGTGTCTTCCTTGATCTCCGCGATCGGCAGATAGCGCTGCGTGGACATCGAGTACGGCTTTTTCTTGCCGCGAACGCTGTCTTTCATCTTGGGTCCCTGCTTGGAGACGATGCCGACGGGGTCAGTTGATTGTTCCATAGATCAGGAGTGTTGTGCGGTGGTGAGGCGATCGTGTGCTCCGATTTCATCGACGATGCTGTCGATGGAACGCATGGGGTCGAGTCCGCCCGCTTCGACATTCGAGCTGTCGACCGGAGGGAGTGTCGTACCGTCTTCAGTATTGATATCGTGGGAAGATTTTTGAACGGTTTCCAATCTTGCTCTGCCGCTTTGGATGCGTTGGAGTTGCATCTTGATGGGTTCTAGGTCATCCGGTGTCGGCTCGCCGTGTTCTGCAAGGCGGGTCATGGCTTTCTGTCGCTCTTCCATTTCGCGAGTGACATTCGCAAGGCGAGCGGCTTTGGTGATGTTTTTCGTATTGGCCTCGCTGATTTCCTTCGCTACCTGGCCCGTGATGAGGTTGATCGACAGTCCCGGATGCGGGCTCCAGTATCTTTCTTTCGGTTTCTGCATTCCTTCGATCATGAGGAAGATGATGTTGAGGAGCGACAAATCGTTGATTTTCAGAAAAGAGAACGCGGCGGCGACGACTGCCGGCAGCCAGCAAGCACCGAGGAAAACGACATTACCGACGCCCGCCTTCAGGGCTGTGGAGTACAGCATGTACGAAATTCCGCCTCCGATACCGGTGATCGTCAGTTGCCTGAGAGAGACCGGACCGATGATATGGTCTTCGATTTGGACGTTCTGCGGGATTTTGACTGCGTCGATAGGCATGGGTTTTGGTTTCAGGAAATCTCATTAGTATAGCAGAAAAGACCCTGAAAGACCAGTGCACAGATCGGGTTTCGCTTGCTCTAGGCAACCAGCTTTTTCCTCTCTTTTTCCTGAGGCTTGAGCTCAATCGCCTGTGTTCCGTGCATCAGCATGAGTTTATCATTCTCTTTGCCGACGACGCGGATGATATCGCCTTTCTTGAACATGCCTTTGAGAATGCTCTCGGCGATTTCGTCCTCCAGATGCTCCTGGATGGCTCTGCGGATGGGGCGTGCGCCGTACTCGGGGTCGAAGCCGATTTTGGCGAGGACGGATACGGCCTTTGAATCGGCATCCAGACCGTAGCCTTGCTCTTTCAAGCGCAGTCCGAGCTGGTTCAAGTGAATCTGCACGATCTTGCGGATGGAATCCTGCGAGAGCGCGTTGAAGATGATCACCTGATCGATGCGGTTTAAGAACTCCGGACGGAAATTGTCCTTCAGCTCCTTCAGGACTTCCTGGCGCTTCTCTTCGTAGAGCTGCTCTTCGCGCTTTGCTTCTTCACCCAGCTTGAAGCCGATTTTCCCCGCTTCTTTCGTCAGTTTGTCGGCACCGATGTTGCTGGTCATGACGATGATCGTATTGCGGAAATCCACGGTTTTTCCCTGTCCGTCCGTGAGTTGTCCGTCTTCCATGATCTGAAGCAGCACGTTGAAGAATTCCGGATGGGCCTTTTCGATTTCGTCGAAGAGCACGACCGAGTACGGCTTCCGTCTGACGGCTTCCGTCAGCTGACCGCCTTCTTCGAACCCGACGTAGCCGGCCGTTGTGCCGGTGAGGCGTGAGACGTTGTGGCGTTCCATGAATTCGGACATGTCGATCTTAATGAGTGCGTCGTCACGCTGGAAAATCTCTGTTGCGAGTGCTTTCACCAGTTCGGTCTTTCCGACTCCGGTGGGTCCCATGAAGAGGAACGATCCGATCGGACGTTTCGTATCGGCAATGCCGACTCTGCTCCTGCGGATGGCTCTCGCAACTTTGATGAGTGCTTCGTCCTGACCGACGATGTGCTTCCGGAGCACACCTTCGAGCGTGGTGAGGCGTTTGCTTTCTGACTTCATGAGCCTCGAGACGGGGATGCCCGTCATGCGTGCGATGACCGCAGTGATGTCATCCTCTCCGATTTCCACCGGAGTACGGATATCGCCGTCGATACGGCTCATCAGCGTCTTCTTCTCCAATTCGAGTTCTTCCTCTTCCTTGCGGAGTTTCAGTGCGTGCTGATACTTCTGGTCGCGGACCGCCGACTGTTTCTTGGCTTCGATGTCCTTGAGTGCTTTCTCGATTTCCTTGATGCGAGGGGAGTGATCTTCCTTGTGGAGCACGCTCTTTCCCGCGGAAGCTTCGTCGAGAATGTCGATGGCTTTGTCAGGAAGGAAACGCTCGGTGAGGTATCTCTTGCTCAGTTTCACCGATGCCTCGATGGCTGCGTCGGTGATCGTGAGGCGGTGGAAGGTTTCGAACGTTTTCTTGAGGCCCTTCAGGATCGTGATAGCATCTTCGATGTTCGGTTCCTCGACCATGATCGATTGGAACCTGCGTTCGAGGGCACGGTCTTTCTCGATGCTCTTTCTGTACTCCTCGGTCGTCGTCGCACCGATGACCTGCAGAGCTGAGCGGCTGAGTGCCGGCTTCAGGATGTTCGCAGCGTCGAGTGAACCTTCGGCAGAGCCGGATCCGACCACGGTGTGCAGTTCGTCGATGAAGAGGATGATCTCCCCCTTACTCTCCGTTGCTTCCTTGATGATGTCGTCGAAGCGTTGTTCGAATTCTCCGCGGTATTTTGTACCCGCGACGATGGATCCCATATTCAGCTGCAGAACACGCTTCCCCTGGAGGGCGACCGGAACTTTGCCATCAGAGAGCCTCTGTGCGAGACCTTCCACGATGGCGGTTTTTCCGACTCCGGACTGTCCGATGAGAACCGGGTTGTTCTTGGTTTTGCGATTGAGGATGTGGATGAGACGCTCGATTTCTTTGTCACGACCGATGATCGGATCGAACTTTTTCTCCTGCGCTTTCTTGGTCATGTCTTCGGAGAAATAGTCGAGGACAGGCGTCTTGCTCTTGCCTTCCGTTTTGCGGCGTTTCAAGTTCTCAGGATCCTGTGCCGATCCCTGCATGCCTGCGAGTGCGCCTTGCAGCCCGGTGAAGAAGGATTCGAGCGAGGATTCGAGGTTCTTGTTCTGGCTTCTGAATTGGTTGATCTGTCCGAACATTTCCTCGATGTGCGCTTTCAAATCATCCGGATTGATCTGCATGTTTTCGAGCAGTCCCGTGGCGGCATTCTTTCCGCTGCTGACCAAGGCATAGAGGAGGTGTTCCGTACCGATGTTCGTATGACGGAATTTATGTGCGATGAGTACGCTCTGTTCGATCGCCGTATTCAGTGAGAGCGAGAGTCCGTGCTTGATGTTTTGACCTTCGTTGTCCTCCGTTTTACTCGCCTTCAGCAGAATGCGGATATTTTCGTGCGTGACGCCGGCTCCGGTGAGGATGGAAAAGCCCAGTGATTTCGGAATACCAAGGAGTCCGAGGAGCAGATGCTCCGTACCGATGTACTGCGCTTTCATGGTCTTCGCTTCCTGCTCCGCAAGTTGCAGTGCAAGCTTTGCATTCGGCGTGAATCGATCGAAGGGATGCATAACGGGAGAGGGAAGGGATTATCACTCTAAGTTTCAGAGTGATAAGATCATCGATTGATCGAGAATACTAACATGGTATGGGTCTATTTTGACAGGAGAATCTGTTGAATTTTTAGGTAGTTTGATTCCAATAGGAAAATGTTCTGTTTGTTTTACTATTCCCACCGTACTTACCCAACCTATCTCCTTCTCCGCAGGGTGTAGTAATCCTGCACGAAGATCGTGATGACGGCGGTCGTCGGGACGGCGAGGATGATGCCGAGAACCGGATGCACGGTGTTCGGGAAGCTGATGCCGACCAGCATGCCGAACATGATGGCGATCGGCGAGAGGCCGACGGCATGCTTCATGATCAGCGGAACCAGGAGATTGTTCTCGCAGATCTGGATGATGTAGTACACGATCATGATCACGATCGCCCAGATGAATCCCTGCTGCGTCAGTGCGATGAAGACCGAAGGCAGGGCACCCAGAATCGGTCCCGCGTAAGGGATGAATTCCGTGAAGGCCGCAAGCAGCGCCAGTGTCACGGCGTAGGGCATTCCAAGGATTTTGAGTGCGATGAACACGAGGATGCCGATCGTGAGACAGAGGATCAGCTGTCCCTGGAACCACTGTGATACTTTCTGGTGAATCGCTTCGGCTTTCGCATCGTAGTAGCTTCGGTAGTTGCGCGGGAGAAGCACGCGCATGAAGTCCGCCACCTTCTCACGTTCCATCTGGATGAAGAAGGCGAGGAAGAGGATGAGGATGAGTCGTACGACGAAGTTGAAGACCGATCCGGCGATCTGCACTGTAAACCCGATGGAGCTTTGGGCGACCGAAGAGAGATTCTGTCCGAACTGGAAGAGCGCGGAGGCACGGTCTTTGATGCCCATGGACTGCAGCGCCTGCTGGGTCATCTCCGTCAGCCTTTCGTTCATGCCGGCGGAGAGGAAGTCGAACTGCACATGAGGATTACTGAGGAACGAGTCCGCACTGTGGTTGATGAACCGTGCGATATCCTGGATCTGAGTCGCGACGATCGGAATGAGCGAGGCGATGAGGAAGATCGCGATGGAGAGGAACAGGAGGTAGAGGAGAATGACGGCGATCCCTCGCGGTATGCCGTACCTCTCGAGTCTGCGGACATGGGCGTCCATCACGAGAGCCAGGAAGAACGCCAGGAAGAGGATGAAAATTTTGTCCCGGATGATGAAGAGAATCCAGACAACGATGCATACCGTGAGGATGGCGATGGTCGCTTTGGCGACCGTCGATGTCGGGATGTCCATCGATACGACGGTTTTGCTCTTCTGTTCGGGCGGGAGGGAGGTTTTCGAAAACGCATTCTTCTCTTTGGCAGCTTCCATGCGTGTTTTGGCTTTCGCCCAGAGCGACTGAGCTTTCGCACTCAGGATCTGCATGGAGGTGAACGGGTCTTGAGAATTTTTCTTGGCCATAGAATTAGTTGGTAACGCTTCGAATGATGGTATCGAGAATGACGTAGGTAAGCAGGGACAGAGCGAGCCCCATGAGAGCCGCACTGATTCCTTTTTTCGCAGCATCCGAGCTGCCACCCGGCACGGCGGGACCCATCATGTAACGGAAGCCGTTGACCATGAGCATGATGAGACTGATGCTCGCGGCGAATGAGATAACGGTGAATGTCAGGATTCGGACATACTGACTGATGCATGCGAAGCCTACGCCCGGGAGACCAAAACCCCCGTTATTGAAGATGGCAGTACACTCAGCAGTGCCAGGATCCAGATTCGCCGGTTGAGCATGCGCTGTCGCTACGATCAGATCGTGAAGAGCCCCAAGCATGGAGAAGAGTATGCGCTCAGGGGAGCGCAAAAGTAAACCTTCTGCATCATCAATTTTCTGCTTGGCAACGCGTATGGAACCTTGTCTGTCATCGTATTGTCCGTACAATATGCCCTCACATGCCTTTCACTTGGTCCACCGTTCGCCGGCCGATGCTCGCGCTTGCCCCCATGGCGGGCATCACGGATGCTTCGTACCGTCAGCTCATCAAGAAAGTCGCGCCACAGACGATCGTCTTCACGGAGTTCTTAAGCAGCGATGCGCTTGCGTACGGCGCCGAGCGCACACTCCAGATGCTTCAGTACGATCCGGAGATCGAGCGTCCCTTCATCGTGCAGATCTTCGGTGCGAGTCCGCAGAAATTTCTGGAAGCCTGTAAAGTGATCGAACAGATCGGTGCGGACGGCATCGACATCAACATGGGTTGTCCAGCGGCGAAGATCGTTTCGTCATGTTACGGATCCGCTCTGATTCGAAATCCATCACTTGCAGCCGAACTTGTGCATGCGGCGACGAACGCCGTCTCCATTCCGGTCAGCGTGAAGACGCGTCTCGGGTGGGACACGACCGACACCCTCATTCCATTCTGCAAAGGCTTGGTCGATGCGGGCGCAAAGGCGCTCTCCGTGCACGGCCGCAGATATAACGACAAATTTTCGGGTGTCGCCAACTGGGAGCCGATGTATGCGCTGAAGCGCGAAGTGAGTGTTCCGGTCATCGGTAACGGAGACATTTCATCCGCTGAGGATGCGATTGAGAAAATCGGCAATCTGGATGGTGTGATGGTCGGTCGGGGAACATTCGGCAATCCGTGGGTCATGAAGGAGATAAGCGAAGTGTTCGAGACGCTGAAGGAGAGAGACGCAGAGAGCGGTACATGGAAAGTCGATGTTGAAAAGTGTTCAATTCAAAATTCCCATGCACTTTTGCCGGAAAACAGGCTTGGTGTTTTTCGAGAGAGATTGCCCTTTATCCTCGATCACTGCGAGCTATCGGTGAAGATGAAAGGCGAGAAGAGGGGAGTGCTCGAGATGCGTCGCCATCTCAGTTCGTACATCAAGGGATTTGACGGCGCGAAGGAACTTCGAATGAAGGTTCTGACGCTTGAGGATTATCAGGATGTCAGAAGCATGCTCTCATCGGTCTGACAGTCGTTCAGTCGTGCTGTCGAAACGATCTGAAGACGCTGCTCATCATCGATTGCTTGAGCTCTTTGGTATCTCGACCCAGTCGCAATGCAAGTTCGTTCCACTTCTCCGTACTCATTCCCGCGAATGCAGATTGCATTTTCCTACATGCCCTATCTTCCTGTGTTTCCAAGGTTTTGAAGTCCCGTGGATATGATCTTCGCGGCTTGATTTCAAGATGAATGAGCGCCTCGATGCCATGTTGTACGGTGTGCCGAACCACATCGTCATCGGTTTGTCGTTCCGCTGCATACAGAACTTCGACCAAGTCGGAGCATGATTCTCCGGGTTTTGAATTTACTTCGGCAAGCGCCGAAGCAAGATTAAGAGCATCTTCCCGACTTGCGCCGGCCAGACTGTTCTTGAATCCGAAGAGCTGTCTCGATGGAACGTACTGTTCTTCGTTATGGGCGAGGAGCATAGGAACAATGCTCCGACGACCGCAAAGAGAAGTCAAGAAAATTGCACTCTAGAGCTCGATCTTCACGCCCGGTCCCATCGTCGGATTGACGTTGACGCTCAGGATGTAGGCGGTCTTGATGCCGGACGGCTGTGCATCTTTGATGGCTTGCAGAAGAGCTTCCAGATTCTCTTTTAGTTTTGCCGCACCGAAGGAAACTTTTCCGAACGGCGAGTGAATGATGGCCTGTTTGTCCATCTTGAATTCGATGCGACCCTTTAAGAGTTCGGCGATCACTTTTGCAGGTTTATCGGACACCGTTCCGGATTTCGGGCTTGGCATCAGACCCTTTGGTCCGAGGACTTTTGCAAGCTTTCCGATGTCTTTCATGAGTTGAGGCATGGCAACCGTGCAGTCGAAGTCCAGCATTCCGCCTTCGATCTTCTTGATGAGATCCGCGCCTCCGGCGAAGGTTGCTCCGGCTTTCTTCGCCTCATCTTCAAAATCTTCGGTGACGAATGCAGCAATGCGAACCTTCTTTCCCGTGCCGTGAGGCAGACTGACTGTGCCGCGCACAAGCTGATCTGCTTGTGACATATCCGCTCCAATACGAATGTGCACTTCGGCAGTCGCGTCGAAGCCGACGGAGGCGACCTTCGTGAGGATTTCCACCGCCTCTGCAAGAGGGTAGGAGGACTTCGTAATGAGTTTCTTCTTTTCTCGGTATTTCTTTCCGCCTCTGGCGGCCATCGCGTGCTGAGTCTTCATGATGAGAAGGGGAACGTGGTAGAAAGGGGTCGCCCTGTACCGGAAGCCGCCTAGGCGGATGACTAGTACAGAGGCTCCCACGAGCCGAGGCATTGTGCCTACGAGAAGTGGCTGCCGCAAGAGAAAATTAAAAAAAGCAGCAAGGTATTCGATATCCCTTGCTGCTCTTTTCCGTTCTTACTCTTACTACCTCTTTTTCTTTGCCTTCTTCACCCCTCCGTTCACATGAACGGAAGCAGTCAGGGAGAGGAGGATTCCAAGGAGGATCAGGACCGTCGGCATTTCTGCACCTTCCAGACTTCCCGTCAGCAAGAATGTCATGGCGAGAGAGAGACCGGAGACAGCCGCGAGGAGCGAGCCGATCACTCTGCAGGAGTAACAAAACACCATATCCACGACGGCAACCGATGCTTTGTCGATCGATGCTGCGGTTCGGCTTTCATGGATCATGATGCCCACACCGACAACGAGGAGCACGAGAAGAGCGAGAAGGGTCTGTCCTGCGGGAAGAGACATGGCAAGAAGTCCGTAACCGATTTGCACCGAGCTTAAGCCCACAAGCAGAAGACCGAGAGTCTTGAGGATCGTGCAGCCGATTGCTTTGGCCACTCCTTCCGGCTTCGCGCCCGTGACGTGCAAGCCTGCAGTCATGAGGAGTGCGAACGTGAGGAAAACTCCCATCGGCACGTACACGAGGAGAGAGGATTGGAAGAGACTCGGAAGAGTGTTCATGGAAAAATTGGGGAAAGCGTGGATGAAATCGTAGCGTAAGCTTCAGCAAAAATCTGTTGCCGTTGTGTTCATTCAGTGATGTAGCTGTTTACGCAACAATCA
>SXGU01388853.1_pt1 | contig 12089 bp, 9 predicted proteins | sample 3174531 | NCBI WGS metagenome assembly SXGU01 (sample SAMN11356863, study PRJNA531348) | freshwater metagenome | isolation source: freshwater sample F1-140 | place: China: Fuxian Lake, Yuxi | collected 2017-12-25
CGACCAGACCGGATCTCCGGCATTTCGATCGAGTGCTTCGGTCAGAACCCGGGAGTCACCGCCACCAGCCGGAACGACCGCCACCCGGGGATTTCCATAAGCCCAGTACTTCGGGTCGCCGCCCCGGAGATAGACGATCCACTTGCCGTCCGGGCTGTAGCTCCCCCCGCCCCGGCTGCCGTCGTTGCCGATGTAGGTCGTCAACTGCTTCGGTTCGGCACCGATCCGCGCCTCGATGGCGTAGAGGTCCGAATTGTCGTTCCGGTCGCTGCCGGGCGCCCGCTTGCTGGCAAAGACGATCTCCCGGCCATCCGGCGACCAGCCCGGTTGGCCGTCGTCGAAGTCACCCCGGGTGAGTTGCTCGGTCTTTCGGGAGGCTAAGTCGAACAAGTGCAGGTGGTTGCGCCGGGGCCCGACATACCCGACATAGTCCCGCTTGAAATCCCAGCGGTCGATTTCGATCGGCTTCGGCACCTTCTTTTCCGCGGATTTCGCCGTATCGGGATCGGGGTCCTGAATCACGAAGACGAGGCGCTTCCCGTCCGGCGACCATTCGTAGTCATCGATGCCGCTCTTCTGATCCGTGACCTTCACCGCTTCGCCGCCGAGGCGGTCGAGGAGCCAGAGTTGGGCACCCTTGTCGCTGTCGCCCCGGCTGCTCAAAAAGCTCAGGTATCGATTGTCGGGACTCCACTTCGGGCTCGACTCGCCATCGGGCGACGAGGTCAGTTGGACCGTGCGCGCCCCGTCCCAACTGACCATGTACACATCGGCGTTGCGCTTGTCTTTGGCCGAGTCCGCGGTCGAAACCGTATAGGCCACCCACTGCCCGTCGGGGGACACCACCGGGGCGCCGACCTCCTTGATCCGGTAGAGATCCCCCTGCACCAGCCGTCGCTTGGCCGGAGCCTGGGCCATCACGATGGCCGGCACGAACACCACCAGGGAAACGAGTCTCATATGCGATTGGCCTTGAGTTCGCGAAGGGAGTAGAACGTCCCTCGCCATTGAATGCCGCCGGTCGCCAGGTTGACGACCATGGTCCGCCACAAAATGTACACGAAGAGAAGCACCACGACGGGATAGAGCAGGGCAACACTGGCCCGGGTGTCGATCGAGCGGGCCAGCTTGACAAAGATGACCAGACTCAACGCCACTTGTACCCCGAGCAACAGTTGGGTCGTTCCGCTCGTAAAGAAAAACGCCACCACCGGGACAACCCCCGCCGCCAACTGGACCACGCCGCCGATCACCGACAACAGGACGCTGTATTCGACCCCGGCAAACATGTTCTTCTCGAAGGCCGGAATCATCTCGCGAAGCGAGTGGTACCATTCGACGCGGACCAACCCTTGCCCGCTCAACGCGTCTTGCCGGAACCCGGCCCGCTTGAGAATCTTGCCCAACTTGAGGTCATCGTCGGGACGGAGCCGGATCGGTCGATGACCATCGACCGCCTGGTAGGCGGATCGACGGACCAGGTTGAACGCGCCGACCCCGACATGGAACCAACTCTTCGGATCCCGCGCCTTCCACGGTTTGGCAAACAACAGGAACGACCAGAGGAAGAAGACGCCGAATCCCTCGAGCAACAGACCCGGAAGAATCAAGTTCGGCGCGATGGCAAGATGATCGACCCCCCGGTCGGCGGCAAACCGGATGGCCCGGCCCAGCGCCGTCGGCTCCAAGTGAATGTCGGCATCGGTAAACAGAATCCACTCGCCCGACGACGCATCCGCCCCGACTTGAAGGGCGTGGTTCTTCCCGAGCCAGCCAGGAGGGAGATCGCTGACGTGGACGACCCGGAGCCGCGAGTCCTCAGCGGCCAAACGGTCGAGAATGGGGCCGGTCCGGTCTGAGGACCGGTCGTCCACCGCCACGATCTCGTAATCCGGATAGTCCAGCGTCAACATCGAACGCATGGCGGTTTCGATATTCCGCTCTTCGTCCCGCGCCGCCACCACGATCGAGACCATGGGTGCCGGCCCAGCCTCCCGGCACGGCAAGTCACGCAGCCGCCCGATCCGCGAATTGCCGATGACGGCCTCGAGCCCGATCAACGCGCTCAAAAGCAGGATGACGACCGCAAACCAGAACATCAGTCCGCGAAGACCTTTCCGGGGTTCATCAGCCCATCGGGGTCCAGCGCCTCTTTGATCTGCCGCATCACAGCTACACCCGCGCCATGCTCCTTCACGAGCGACCCCCGTTTGCCCATCCCGATCCCGTGCTCGCCGGTGCACGTGCCACCCATGGCAATGGCCCGGGCAACCATCCGGTCGTTGAGCCGATGAGCCTCGGCGGCCTCGGCCGGGTTGGCCGGATCGATCAAATACCCCACATGGAAATTGCCGTCACCGACATGGCCAAGGATCGCCCCCAGCAGCGGTGATCCCTCAACGTCTTTCTTGGTCTCGAGGATGCACTCGGCCAGTCGGGAAATCGGCACGCACACGTCGGTAATCAATGGCCGGGTCCCGGGACGCATGGCCAAGCCGGCGAAGTAGGCCTCATGACGGGCCTTCCAGAGTTTGGCGCGGGACGCCTCGTCCGTGGCCCACTGGAAGTCCGAGCCCCCGTTCTGGGCCACAATCTCCCGCACAGTTTCGGCATCCTCCGCCACGTTCTGGTCCGACCCGCCGTGAAACTCGAAAAACAGCGTCGGCACCGCTTGGTATGACAGGCCGGAGTACTTGCTGACCGCGGCCATGTACGCTTCATCGAGCAGTTCGACCCTGGCCACGGGAATACCAAGCTGAATGATCGAGATCACGCTGTTGACAGCCCCCGCCAGATCGGCGAACGGACAGACCGCAGCGGCTATTGCCGCTGGAATCCCGTGCAACCGGAGCGTCACTTCGGTGATGATACCCAAGGTCCCTTCGGCGCCCACGAAGAGCCGGGTCAGATCATATCCGGCCGATGACTTCCGCGCCCGTCCACCGGTCCGGATGATGCGCCCGTCCGCCATCACCACCGTCAGACCGAGAACATTCTCCCGCATCGTCCCGTACCGGACGGCCGTGGTGCCCGAGGCCCGGGTCGACGCCATCCCTCCGATCGTGGCGTCGGCGCCCGGATCGATGAAGAAGGCCAGGCCGGTTCCTTTGAGTTCTTCGTTGAGCTGCTTCCGGGTCACGCCGGCCTCCACAGTCACGTCGAGATCCTCAACCGACAGCCGGACCAACTTGTTCATCTGAGAAAGGTCGACCGTAATCCCGCCCCGCACGGCCGAAACGTGGCCCTCGAGCGAGGTCCCCGCTCCCCAGGGTACCATCGGAACGCGGTGGCGGCTGCATGCCGCCGCGATCTGACTCACCTCGTGTGTGGTCTCTGGAAACACGACTCCGTCGGGCGGATAGACCCCGGGGTAGGCTTCACCCTGTCCGTGGTGCTCCCGAATCGCCGGCGCCACCGTGGATCGATCTTGGAGCAACTCGGTTAACTCGGTCAGCAATTCGGCCGGGAGGTGCATTCAGGGCTCCACCACCGACACTTCGATATGGGACGGATACCGCGCCGACCGGAAGATCCGCTGAGTGGCCGATTGATAGTCGCGATCCTTCGCTTCGAAGATGTTGGGCACGAAACGTTGGGGATTCCGGTCGATCAGCGGGAACCAGGTGCTTTGCACCTGAATCATGATGCGGTGGCCCGCCAAGAACGTATAGTCGGCCGCATGGAGATCGATCGGATACTGATTGACCTGGTTCGGCACGAGCGGAGCCGGTTTCTCGAAACTCTTGATGAACCGACCCCGCACCACATCGCCGACGACCATCAACTGGTATCCGCCCATCTTGGGGTTGGCGGGGTACTCCTCCGGATAGACATCGATCAATTTGACGATCCAGTCCGCATCGGTTCCGGTGGTCGACGCAAAGAGCTTCGCTGCGATCTTTCCGGAAATCGTGAGATCTCGGTCGAGCGGTGCGGTCTCGAATGACAGCACGTCGGGCCGAAGGTGGCTGTGACGCTGGTCGTCGACCTGCCACAACGGCCAAGTTGACGGGGGGGCGTTCCCATAGAGCGGGACGATGGGCCGAGCCCGGTAGGGCACCGGCCTCGCCGGATCGGAGACGTAACTGTCGACGCCGGCGGAGGTAGTGGGGCGGCTCCAACTCAGCGATCCGTTCGATCCCAGGTACAATCGGCGCTTGGCCACGCCGGCCTTCGGCGGCCAGGATTCATGTCGCTGCCAACGGTTGGCCCCCGGCCGAAAGGTCAGGGCCTCGGGCAAATCGAGTTTGCCTCGATCTTTGAGCCAGTAGGCGAACCATGGCGCCTCAACCGAATCCCGAAAGAACGAACTGGTCTTGGATCCGAACGTGATGGGTCCGAGCGATTCGCCGTCCGTCGAACTGCCGGCCCACCCGCCGTGGTTCCACGGACCGACGACCAGATAGTTCAGGCCCTTGGTATCGAGGGATTCCATCTTGTCATAGATCGTGAGCGGACCGAAGAAGTCCTCCTGGTCCCACCACCCGGCCACGGTGAGGGTTGGTACCGTGACTTTGGAGATGTGGCGGGTCACCTTCCGGGACTTCCAGTAGTCATCGAACGTGGCGTGGGCGGCAAAGTCGGTCCAGGCCGGCTTGTTCCGATGAAAATACTTGGCGTCGACGTTTCCAAGACCACCGAGGCGGAGGAACCACTCGTAGGTATCGAGCCGATCGAACGCGAACGGCGTAAAGCGTTGTCCGTCCACCGCCGCGACGTATTCAAACCCGTAGCTCAGTCGAAATGCTCCGTTATGACTGAAATCGTCACCCAAGAACATGTCGTCCGGGGATGCCTGGGGCGACGCCGCCCTCAAGGCCGGATGCGGATCGAGCAGGGCCATCATCGTGGTCCACCCGTCGTAGGAGATCCCGCGCATTCCCACCCGTCCGTTGTTCATGGGGACGTGTTTGACCAGCCAATCGATGGTGTCGTACGCGTCGGTGGTCTCGTCGATACCGGCGGTGTCACCAGGCTTCCGGGTCGGCCGAATCATCACGAACGTGCCTTCCGATCCGAATTTGCCCCGAAGGTCCTGACAGACGATGAGATACTGATCCCGGACGATCGTGGGATAGCCGGCCAATTGCCCCCGACAGGTCGACTCGGCATCGTAGGGCGTCCGAACGAGCAGGATCGGGAGCGGAGTCGTCGCCGCCTTGGGCCGCCAGACCACCGTATTGAGCTTGACCCCATCCCGCATCGTGATGGCCGAGACGCTCCGTTCGTAGTCGGCGGGGCCGGCCTGCACGGCCAACAGGGCCAGAACAATCGGGTACATCATGGTGTCACCACCGACACGTCGAGATGAGAAGGGTATCGTCCGGATCGGAAAATTCGCTGCGTCGCTGGACTGAAGTCGGTGTCTTTGGCACGATAGATGTTGGGCACGAACTTCTGTGGATTGCGGTCGATCAGCGGAAACCATGTGCTCTGGACCTGAACCATGATCCGATGGCCTTTGAGAAATGTGTAGTCGGCGCCGTGGAGGTCGATGGTGTAGGGGGTGACTTGGTTGGCCACCACCGGGGCCGGGCGCTCGAAGCTGGCCCGGAACCTGGCCCGGAACACATCCCCCGCAATCATTAATTGGTAACCACCCATTTTCGGATCCGCGGGGTAGTCGTTGGGATAAACGTCGATCAACTTGACGATCCAGTCCGCATCGGTACCCGTGGTCGAGGCAAAGAGCTTCGCCATCACATCGCCGCTCAAAGTGACCGGCTCCGTCAGGGGTTCGGTCTCGAAACTCAGGACATCGGGCCGAAGATGGCTGTGACGCTGATCGTCAACCTGCCAGATCGGCCACGTCGAAGCCACTGGGCCGCCGTAAAGCGGGGTAATGGGCCGCTGCCGATAGGGCACCGGACGAGCCGGGTCGGAGACGTAGCTGTCGAAGGCGGCCGCAGCGGTCGGTTTGGTCCAAGCCAGGCCGCCGTCCGCTTGAAAGTAGAGCTGTTTCGAGGCCAGGTTCCGCCGCGGCGGCCAGGTCTCGTGCCGTTGCCATTGATTGGCGCCGGGCCGAAACGTCAGCGCCTCGGGAAGGTCCAGCTTGCCCTTGTCCTTGAGCCAGTAGGCGAACCACGGCGCCTCTACGGTTTCCCGGAACCAAGCGGCAGTGTTACTTCCGAACTGAATCGGCCCCAGACTATTTCCATCACCCCGTGCCCAGCCGCCGTGATTCCATGGGCCGATCACGAGGTGATTGATACCCTTGGTGTCGTTAGGTTCCATGGCCCGATAGATCGTGAGAGGGCCGTAGAAATCTTCCTGGTCCCACCAACCCGCCACCGTCAAGGTCGGCACCGTGACCGGCTTGTTCGCGAACACTGGGCGGACTTTTCGGCGCTGCCAGAATTCGTCGAAATTGGGATGGCTTTCAAAGTCGGTCCAGGTGGGGCGTCTGCCCTGGAAATAGCGCTGGTCCACATTGGCCAGTCCGCCCAACCGGAGAAACCATTCGAAGGTGTCGAGCCGGTCGAACTTGAACGGCTCACTGACCCGCCCGGCTTCCAGGTTGGCCACGTATTCGAACCCATAGCTCAACCGAAAAGCGCCGTTGTGGTGAAAGTCGTCACCCAAGTACATGTCGTCGGGCGAGGCCTGGGGTGATGCCGCCTTGAGGGCCGGGTGGGGCTCCACCAAGGCCATCATGGTGAGCCACCCCCCGTAGGAAATGCCGACCATCCCGGCTCGCCCGTTGTGTCCTGGCACATTGGCCAGAACCCAATCAATCGTGTCGTTGGTATCAGTGCCCTCGTCCACCGTTTCACCGCGCTTGGGGTCGCGAGGTGGCCGGATCATCATGAACGTTCCCTCGGACTGGTACTTCCCCCGAACATCCTGGAACACGAAGATGTAGCCCTCGTCGGCCAACAACTGATAGCGGTTGGCGAGCCGGGGACCGATTTGACGGGCATCGTAAGGAGTTCGCTCGATCAGGATCGGTAGCGGCCCCGATCGAGTCGCTGGCGTGAAGATCTCGGTGTAAAGACTGGTGCCGTCCCGCATCCGGATCATCTCCGTCCGCTGGACATAGTCGGAGCGGATGGCTTGAGCGTCGAGGGGAACGGTGACGAAGAGTAGAATTGAATAACGGAGGAGATCCCGGCGCATCGGTGCGAGGCCCTGAGTGAAGGTGGCCGGAAATCTACGCTCCCGCTCGGATCGGCGTGAGGCCACCCAGGGGTACCAACGAAAACGACGCTCGCCGGATGCCTACCTACTCCATCCGGCGAGATCTTCTCGATTCAAACTTGAGCCGCTCGGTCACGTCCCCGCGGGGATCCTGGCCCTAGAACTCCTCCCGCTCGAACCGCCACAGGGCCACCAGCAACATCACGACGATGAGTCCAGCCGTCACAGCCGACGGAATCCACAGCGGTATACCGACCGGATTCCACAACGCGATCGCGGCGGCCGCCCGGGGCAGGTTCCACGGCATCACCAAGGTGAGCCACTGGGGCACGAAGTTCGGGAGGACATTGCCAGCGACCCAGAAGCCAAGCGCCAGTCCGCCCACCGGTCCCCGGGATGGAAACCACGTCCCCAGCATCAACGTGAGCGCGATATAGAACGTCTGATGCAAAGCCAGGATCCCGACCGCCTCGCTGAAGTGGTCGAGGCCCGGGAGGAGGCCCCAGACCAGTTGGCAGACGATCAGGGTGGTCACGGCCGGAACGACCAATGACAAGAGGAGAAAGGTGCCGGTTATCGCCACGAACTTCGAGAGCACGAACGCATGGCGCGTCGTCGGTTTCGTAAGGACCCAGGCGGCCGTCCCGTACGACCGCTCGCCGACGATGGCCCCCTGGGTCACCAGGACCGCCCCGACCAGGGCAAAGAAGCCCCCGGCTTGAAAGAATATGTTCATGACCTCTTCGAGCCCGCGGGCCGGGGTAGTGCTACTCCGCGACTCGACCGAGACCAGGAGAACCAACCCGGTAATGACGCCGAGCCACACCACCACGTGGACCAACCACCGGCGGGTCCGCCACCAGGAGCCCAACTCCTTGTCGAGGAGATTGCCGAACCCGGTCGCCCATCCCGAAGCCTTCGAAACGATCAGGCTCATTTGGCGGTGCCTCCCTCGACCAGGCTCATGAAGACATCCTCGAGCTGATAGCGGCGCCGCCCAAAGGAGCGAACCGTGACCGATTCATCAGCCAAGATGGTTCGAAGCAACCCGGCGTCTGCCGCTGGGTCATCCGAGACCGCCACGTGCCACGAGACCCCATCCTTCGCCGCGGATTCGTCGACCGATACCACCCACGGAAGGCCGGCAACCCGACGCCGCGCCGCCTCCGGCGCCCCGGCCAATTCCACGAGGTACGTGGTATGGCCGGTCCCCGCCAGTAATTCGCCGATCGGCGCGATGGCAATCAGTGTCCCGCCATTGAGGATCGCCACCGTATCGCTGACCCGCTGCACGTCTTCGAGGATGTGGGTCGAATAGAAGATCGTGGTATGGGACCGAAGCCGGGCCATGACCTCGAGCACGTCTCGTCGGCCCATCGGGTCGAGGGAGGCCGCCGGCTCGTCGAGAATCAGCAACTCCGGCCGGCTGATCTGCGCTTGAGCAATCCCGAGCCGCTGGCGTTCGCCGCCCGAGAACCCCTTGATGGCCCGATCGGCCTTGTCGCTGAGACCCACGAGTTCGAGCGTCTCGCGAATGTGCTGCTCGAGCTCCGGGGCCGGACCGGTAAAGAAAAACTTGGCCGTAAACCTGAGGGTTTCCCGGGCGGTCATGTAGTCGTAGTACCGGGGATCTTGAGCCAAGTAGCCGATCCGCCGCCGGACTTCGAGGGTGTCGCGCTCACTGTCGAAGCCGAATAGGGTGGCCGAGCCGGCCGTCGGCCGGGCCAAACCCAGCAGGAGCTTGATGGTCGTGGTCTTGCCCGCCCCGTTGGGTCCGAGAAACCCGAAGATCGAGTTCCGTTGCACCTCGAGGTCGAGGCCAGCGAGCGCCGTCACGCCACCGGGGTAGGACTTCGACAAACCGTGGGTCTTGATCACGACGTCAGCCGGACCGGACGTGGCCATGGCAGCTCCTGAGGAATAGTGCGATGACTGAATTTGCCCCGCCTACGCATGGATCGGGCAACCAGTTTCACCGTGAAACGGCCGGGAATCCCCTTGATTGAAACATGTCGTACGATATATCGTAAGCTCTAACGTTCCGTGAGTTGCCGTCACAATCCAGCGAGGCTCGGATGTCTAAACACAATGATGACTGGGGCTTAGGTGAGATCTTCGGGTTTGCGTTCGACCCGGGTAAGTTCGAGTTCAAATTCGGCGGCGGTCCCCGCAACAAGAACTGGGGCCGAGGCCGCCGGCACATGTTCGAGTCCGGAGAGGTCAAGTTCGTCATTCTTCGCCTGCTCCGGGAAAAGCCCCGCCACGGCTATGAAGTCATCAAGGCCCTCGAAGAGCGCCTTGGCGGCTGTTACACGCCCTCCGCGGGAACCGTGTACCCGACGCTCCAACTACTCGAAGACCAAGGCTACGTCAAAGGGGCCGATCAGGACGGCAAGAAGGTCTACCACATTACCCCCGAAGGCGAGCAGTTCCTCGACGAGAACCAAACCGTCCTCGACGACATCTTCGACCGAGTCAAGGACACGGTCAGGGATTTCGCCGGAGGGCACATGGCCGACCTCAATCATGCCTTCACCCGCCTGGCGAAGGTGACCTACAAGCGAGCCTGGCGCTGGGGCCCTGATCACCCTTCGGTGCCCAAGATCGTCGAGATCCTCAAGCGGGCGGCGGATGACATTGAGCGCGAGTGGGAAAAGGCCTGAACTCCACTATCCAAAAGGAACACTGACATGGGCGTCGGGACGATTTTGTTGATCGTTTTCGTGGTGGTGCCGGCGGTTCAATGGAGCTTGGGGAGCGGGCGGTCGAGACGTCGCGGGCTGCGAAAGTGGGGCGGATGGCACGAGAGCGCCGGCGATTCGAGACTCGCCGATGAAGTGGCCGCCCTCCGCCTCGATCTCGAAGGCCGGCTCGGGGAAGTCGAGCAACTCCAAGCCCGGGTTGGGGAACTCGAAAATCGGCTCGATTTCACCGAGCGATTGCTGGCGCAGAAAGACCCGGCGACCCTCGCCAAGCCGCGGGTTGACTAGTTACAGTTCTCGGCCCTGATGAAGCCACTCGTGTCGACGGACGCCACCCCTGCCCTCGCGATTCGAGGGCTCATCAAGCGCTACGGCGACGTCACCGCTGTTGCCGGCCTCGACCTGACCGTCAGCCGCGGCGAGTGCTTCGGGCTCCTCGGTCCGAACGGGGCCGGCAAGACCACCCCCATCGAAATCTGCGAAGGATTGAACGAGGCCGACGAAGGCGAGGTTCGAGTCCTTGGGATGACCCACCGGGAACACCCCGACCAGATTCGTGCCTCGATCGGGATCTCACTGCAGGAAACTCAGCTGACCGAAAAGCTCACCGTCGAAGAGACGGTGTGTTTGTTCCAGAGTTTCTATCCGCGTCGACGACCCGTCGACGAGGTCATCGCGGCCGTTCAGCTCGGTGAAAAACGGCATGCCCGCGTGGGGACCCTGTCGGGGGGACAAAAACAGCGACTGGCGCTGGCCTGCGCCCTCGTCGGGGACCCCGAGTTGTTTTTTCTCGATGAACCGACGACCGGCCTCGACCCCCAGTCCCGCCGACAACTCTGGGAGCTGATCAACCGGTTCAAGGCCGAGGGCCGGACCATCGTGATCACCACCCACTACATGGATGAAGCGGAGCAACTCTGCGACCGGGTGGCCATTGTCGACCACGGCAAGATCATTGCGCTCGGCACCCCGCGTGAGTTGATCGGGCTGGTCGGCAGCGAACATGTCGTCGAGTTCCGGCTCGACAGCGCCATCGCCGATCTCGCAACCCTCGGCGCGCTGCCCGGCGTCACCCGCGTCAAGGCCCTCGATGATCGATATCAACTCGATGTTTCCCATGTTCATCGGACGATTCCCGCGCTCCTCGAGTACCTGACGGCCATCGACGCGAACTTGGCCGATCTGGTCACCCATACCGCGACGCTCGAGGATTTGTTCGTCCACCTGACCGGACGGCATTTGCGCGATGGCTAACGCCCGCAACTGGCGCGAACGCGCCATCGTCCAGCTGACCCTGGCCCGGTTTCGGGAGTTCTACCGGGAGCCGGAGGCCATGTTCTGGACCTTCATCTTCCCGATCATCATGGCCGCGGGACTCGGTCTAGCCTTTCGGAACAAGCCGCCGGAGGTGTTGAAGGTTGCCGTTGTTCACAACGACGCTTCGCCCGCAATCGTCGCCGGATTGACGCGGGACCGGCAGCTCGACGTCCAGCTGCTCGACGACTCGGTCGCCACCCGGTATCTGCGAACCGGCAAGGTCGCTCTCGTCGTGGCACCCACCACCGGTGCCGCCGTCGAGTACCGCTTCGATGACACCCGCCCCGAGTCGATCAGCGCGCGGCGGATCGTTGATGATGCCCTGCAACGCGGCAATGGGCGTCAAGATCCCGTGGTCACAGCCGACGCGCTCGTTCGCGAACCGGGATCGCGCTACATCGATTTTCTGATTCCAGGTCTCTTGGGCATGAATCTGATGGCCAGCAGCATGTGGGGCATCGGGTTTACGGTCGTCGACCAACGCCGAAAAAAGCTGCTCAAGCGGTTCGTCGCGACCCCGATGTCGAGGGCGGAGTACTTGCTCTCGTTTCTGTTGGCCCGGCTCGCGTTGCTGGTCGTGGAAGTCGGTACCCTCGTCACATTCGGGGTCCTGGTGTTCGGCGTGCCGCTTCGCGGCTCGGTGGCGACGCTTTCCTTGGTTTGCCTCCTTGGCTCTCTCGCGTTTGGGGGTCTCGGGCTCCTGATTGCGGCCCGGCCCAAGACCGTCGAGGCCGCTTCCGGGCTGATGAACTTCGCCATGCTTCCGATGTGGGTTCTGTCGGGGGTCTTCTTTTCGTCGGCCAATTTTCCGGACGGCATGCAGCCCTTCGTCAAGGCACTTCCGCTTACCGCCGTCAACGACGCACTTCGCGCCATCATGCTCGAAGGCGCCGGGTTCGCTGACCTGAGCCTCCAACTGACCATCCTGACGGC
>SXGU01404308.1_pt1 | contig 12089 bp, 11 predicted proteins | sample 3174531 | NCBI WGS metagenome assembly SXGU01 (sample SAMN11356863, study PRJNA531348) | freshwater metagenome | isolation source: freshwater sample F1-140 | place: China: Fuxian Lake, Yuxi | collected 2017-12-25
CGCGGCATCTGCAGGTCCATCAGGATCAGGTCGTAGGCCGCGGCACGCGCCATTTCCACCGCCTCGACGCCGTCGCCGGCAACCTCGGTCTCCAGTCCCGCGGACTGCAGCAGCTCGAGGGCGACTTCGCGATTGACGAGGCTATCGTCCACCAGCAGCAGGCGCGCGCCTGTGTGACGGCGGCGCAGGACCTCTTCCCCGGCAACCGCTGAGTCCAGGCCTGTATCGGCGGCGGCCACGGCGCCGCGGCCGCGCTGCAGGCGGACGGTAAACCAGAAGCGGCTGCCAACGCCCGGCGTGCTGTCGACGCCGACTTCACCGCCCATCAGTTCGGCCAGGCGGCGGGTGATCACCAGCCCCAGGCCGGCGCCACCGTAGCGCCGCGTCATCGAGGCATCGACCTGCTCGAAGGGGCGGAACAGCGCCGGCAGCTTGTCTGCCGCGATGCCGATGCCCGTATCCTCGACCTCGAAGCGCAGGTGCACGCCGTCGCTGCCTTCCTCGACCAGGCGCACCCGCAGGCTGACCTGTCCGCGCTCGGTGAACTTGATGGCATTGCCGGCATAGTTGAGCAAGGCCTGGCGCAAGCGCGCGGGATCGCCGCGCAACCAGGTCGGCACGCCATCGCTGTCGATCTCGAGCGCGATGCCCTTGGCCGCCGCCGGGCCGGCGAGCTGTGCGCGGAGATTCTGCAATACTGCAGCCAGGAAAAAGTCGACCTGCTCCGGCACCAGCAGCCCGGCCTCACTGCGCGAGACGTCGAATATGTCATTGATCACGGCGAGCAACTGCTGTGCGGCGGCATCGATCTTGACCAGGCGCTCGGCCTGGGCCGGGGTCGGCGAGGCGCGGCGCAGCAGGAAGCTCAAACCGACGATGGCGTTCATCGGTGTGCGGATCTCGTGGCTGATGTTGGCCAGGAAGGCGCTCTTGGCCAGGCTCGCGGCTTCCGCCGCGTCGCGCGCCGCCGCCAGCTCGCGGGTGCGTTGCGCCACCTGCCCTTCGAGTAAAACCTGCTGATCCTGCAGCATCGCCTCGATCTGCTTGCGCTCGGTGACGTCGCGCGAGAGCACGATGAAGCGCGGCGCCTCGCCCGGTGCCACCGCCTTGCGCGCCACCGATATCTCGAACCAGCGCAGGCCCTGGGGCAGCGGCAGGGCGAACTGGCTGCCACGCGAATAGCCGGTCTGGTCTGCCTCGCGCAGGGCCGCCAGGCAGACATCGGCTGCCTCGGGCGGCAGGATCTCGGCGACCGTCCGTCCCAGCAGCCGTTCGGGCGGCACGGCCAGCAGGTCAAGGCGCGGCGAGTGGTAGTCGTGATAGCGCCCGTCGCCATCGAGCTCGAACATCAGGTCGGGAATCGCGTCCAGGGTCGCCTGCAGCTGGTTGTGCGCGGCGAGGATTTCGGCTTCGTGGCGCTTGCGCTCGGTGATGTCCTGGGTCACGCCGACCGCCACGGTGGCCTTGCCATCGGCACCGAATTCGACCTGTGCCTCATGCCGGATCCAGCGCATTTCCGCGCCTACCGTGACCCGGTGCTCGTTCTCGAAGCGCCCGCTCTTCAGCGCCGTCAGCCAGGCAAAGCGCACCGACTCGCGGTCCGCCTCATGAGTGCGGCCGAGGTAGCCATCGATACTGCCAACGCTGCCGGGCGGCAGGCCGAAGATGCGGCAGGCTTCGGCCGAGAGTTCCATCCGCCCGGTGGGCACGTCGTACACCCAGCTGCCGATCTTGCCCACGGCCTGGGCGCGGGCCAGGTCGGCCTGGCTGGTGGTGAGTGCGGCAAGCTGCCGCTCCAGGGTGTTACCTGCCTGCTGCAATTCGGTGGCGCGATTCTGGTAGGCGCGCAATATCCAAAGGATCAGGATGGTCCCCAGGCCTATGCTCACGGCTTGCATCAGTCCATGAGTCACCGTTCCCCGCGGCGAGCCCACCGGCAGCAATTGCGTGGTTTCAAGGGTCGTGAGCCCGGCGATGCCTGCCACACAGGCAACGGCCATGCCGATAGCCGCAGTGGCGCCGAAGCGCCAGCCGACATATACGAGCAGCAAGGGATAGCAGACGGTGACCGGGGCCCGTGCACCCCCCGTATAAGCGGCGATGCCTGTGATCAGAAGCCAGCAGCCGACGGCCATCAATATCACGGAGGCACGAACCCGGCCTGTTGCAGCCAGCAGCCAGACCATGGAGAGCAGGAAGGCGGCCGCCAAATGGCCAAAACTGAGCCCAAATCCGCTGTCCGCGCTTTTCTCGCCGAAAACCAGGAATCCAAGGGCGGTGCCCACCAGCAGGAACACGGCCGCGCCAAGATGCCGCGCCGAGAATTCGCGCGACATCCTGTTGTCGAGATCCCTCTCGACGTGAGCGGGTGTTTCCGTCCTTGTCGGCATGGCTTGCCTTTTGGCGCCGCAGATAGCGCACTGGCGATACTTCAGGGAATGCTACTAAACCAAGTGGATTTTACGCCTGTCCGCCGGACGCGTGCTGATGGATGCCTCTACCCCGCCCGGGCGCCGGCAGCACCCCCGGCCTTGCCGGAAGCCGAACTTCCCTGTAGGTTTCGGGCCTTTCCCCAACGCAGGAGCACACATGAAAACCTGGCGACACCTCAGCCTGGCCACACTCACCGCCGCGTCCGTCCTGGCCGCCACCGGCGTCCTGGCCGGCAAGCCCGAAACCACCGCCTCCGGCCTGGTCTACGAATCGCTGAAAGATGGAACGGGCGCCCAGGCCACGCCGGACGCCAGCGTGCAGGTGCATTACCGCGGCACCCTGACCGACGGCAAGGAGTTCGACTCCTCCTACAAGCGCGGCCAGCCGGCGACCTTCCCACTGAACCGCGTGATCCCCTGCTGGACCGAGGGCGTGGCGAAAATGAAGGAAGGCGGCAAGGCGAAACTGACCTGCCCGCCCGGCATCGCCTACGGCTCGCGCGGCGCCGGCTCCGCCGTGCCACCCAACGCGACGCTGAACTTCGAGGTGGAACTGATCAAGGTGATGCGCTGAGCGTCAGGGCCAAGGCGGATACCGGCGCATGATCGCCCGCAACGCGGGCGATCAATTCACCAGGAATTCCGCGAGGACGCCCGATGTCCGCCGCAGCCGCCGCGACAGCAGCCGCGCCAGACAGAACATGAAACGATAGGCGAGCGTCGGGTGCGCCGCCGTCATCCGGTCCAGACCCTCATGACTCAGGGTCAGCAGCTCGCAATCCGCATCGGCCACGCAGGTGGCGGAACGCCGCTCGCTGTCGAGCAGAGCCATCTCGCCGATGATGCGCCCCTCCTTTTCATAGCACAGCAGATGCCCGACTCCTTCTCCTCCCTTGCTGATCGCGATGCGCCCATGCACCAGAATGAGCATATAAGCGCCGGGGTCGCCCTCGTGGAAAATCACATCGCCCTTGCGCGCGGTTATCGACATCAAATGGGGGCCGATGACCTCAAGCTCCCGATAGGAAAAATCCTTGAAGAACTCCAGGCCGTCAAGCAGGTCGGCAATCTTGTTGGTCATGATCAGGCAGTCCTCAAATATGCGCGCCGCCATCCTGCCAGAGACTGATCGATCCTGCTTGGCGGCAGCCCGCCCGACCGGACCATAGGCACCCGTGACCGAACTCGACCCGGCTTCGGCCCGGCATCACCGGCAAGTGGTTCAACTCCTGGAGCGCGGCAACGTCGTCGTGCTTACCGGCGCCGGCTTGTCCACGGCCAGCGGCATTCCCGACTACCGCGACCGCGAAGGCCGCTGGAAGCGCAAGCAGCCTGTTGGCCACCGCGAATTCCTGGCCTCGGCGGCGGTGCGCCGCCGCTACTGGGCACGCAGCTTCCTCGGCTGGCCGGTGGTCGGGCAGGCGCAACCCGGCCGCGGCCACCGTGCCCTGGCCGACCTGGAGGCACGGGGCCGGATCGCGCTCACCGTGACGCAGAACGTCGACGGCCTGCACCAGAAAGCCGGCAGCCGCGCGGTGCTGGAACTGCACGGCGGTGTCGCCTGCGTAGTCTGCCTGGCCTGCTGCGGCCACTATCCGCGCAGCGAGGTCCAGGACTGGATGCGCGCGGCCAACCCCGCCTTTGCCGACGTCATGGCGACGGCGGCGCCCGACGGCGACGCGGATGCGGCGGAAGGCTTTGACGAGAGCTTCGCCGCGCCCGACTGCCCGGCCTGCGGCGGCATGCTGACACCGGACGTGGTGGTCTTCGGCGACAGCGTGCCGAAGGCAAGAGTCGGCGCCGTGAGTACGGCGATCGACGCTGCCGCCGGCCTGCTGGTGGTCGGGTCCTCGCTGATGGTGTACTCGGGCTACCGCTTCGCCGAGTACGCGCATCGCCAGGGCAAGCCGGTGATGGCGATCAACCTCGGCATGACGCGCGCCGACCACCTTTTCGCGGCCAAGGTCGAACGCGACTGCGGTGAGTCCCTCGCCAGCATGCTTGCCGAATCATGACCCACGGCAGGGCCGTCGCCCTGATGGTGCTGGTAACGCTGCTGTGGAGCATCGCCGGCGTGGTGACGCGCCACCTCGATGCGGCGCGCAGCTTCGAGGTCACCTTCTGGCGCAGCCTGTTCAACGCCATCACGCTGCTGGTGCTGCTGCTGCCGCTGCGTGGCACGGCGCTGTTCCGCGACATCCTCGCCGGCAACCGCGTGATCTGGTTTTCCGGACTGTGCTGGGCGACGATGTATACCGCCTTCATGATCGCCCTGACCCTGACCAGCGTCGCCAACGTGCTGGTGGCGATGGCCACCGGCCCGCTGCTGACCGCGCTCGCCGCGCGGCTCTTCCTCGGCCACCGCCTGCCGGCGCGGACCTGGGTCGCCATCGGCGTTGCCGGCATCGGCATCGCCTGGATGTTCGGCGCCGAGGCAAGCCGCGGCGCCTCTGTCTTCGGCAGCCTGGTGGCGCTGGCCGTGCCGCTGGCCGCCGCCGCTAACTTCACCATCCTGCAGCAGCGCGCCGGGATCGCCAGGCAGGGCGGGGAATCCCAGGACATGCTGCCGGCCGTGCTGCTCGGCGCTCTGCTCTCGGCCGCCGTGACGCTGCCGCTGGCCTGGCCGCTGCAGGCCTCGGGTCATGACGTCGGCCTGCTGGCCATGCTCGGCGCGTTTCAGTTGGCACTGCCATGCCTGCTGCTCGTGCGCGTCAGCCGCGAGCTGCCGGCGCCCGAACTGGCCTTGCTGGCGCTGCTGGAAGTGATATTCGGCGTGCTGCTGGCCTGGTTCGGTGCCGGCGAGGTGCCGAGCGACACGACGCTCGCCGGCGGCGCGCTGGTGCTGGCCGCGCTGGCGGCGAACCATGTCGCCGGGCGGCGAGCTCAATAGGAAAAATACTTTTCCTGCGCGAGCGAGCCTGCTCCGAATGGGATTGCCTCAGGTGGCGGCCTGTGGCAGCTCGCGCTTGCTGCCATCGTCGTTGATCGCGACGTAGGTGAACTGCGCCTCGGTGACTTTGACCACCACCGGATGGCTTGGGTTGCGCTCGGCAAAAACCTGGATATCGACGGTAATCGAAGTGCGCCCGACCTTGACGATCTCGGCATAGAAACTGACGATGTCGCCGACCGATATCGGCTGCTTGAAGAGGAAGGAATTCACCGCCACGGTAGCGATGCGGCCGCGCGCCAGGCGCATCGCCGGTATCGCCGCAGCAATGTCGCACTGGGCCATGACCCAGCCGCCGAAAATGTCGCCATTGCCGTTCATGTCGGCCGGCATCGGCATCACCCGCAGCACCGGCTCGCGCCCTGCAATTTTCACACCTTCGTGGCCCATGGGTCTGCTCCTTCGTCATTCAGGCTGCCAGTATAGGGTGCCCGGCACCCGGCCGCCGTTCAGCAAGAATCGGGTGGCAGGGTGCGCCCGCATCCCCGATACTGTCCGCCCATGACTGCCGCCAGCCTCTTTCGCCTGCTGTTGCTCTCCGCCATCTGGGGCGGCTCCTTTCTGCTGATCCGGATCGGTGCCCCGGCCATCGGCCCGGTGCCGCTGATGGAGGCGCGCGTGCTGCTGGCGGCGATCTTCCTCGCCGCGGTCGCCCTGCTGCTGCGCCGGCCACTGGCCTGGCGCGCGCACTGGCGCCACTACCTGCTCGTCGGCTTCTTCAATTCGGCGCTGCCCTTCCTGCTTTTCGGCTACGCCGCGCTGACGCTGTCGGCGGCGATGCTGTCGATACTCAACGCCACCTCGCCGCTGTGGGGTGCGCTGATCGCCGCCGCCTGGCAGAGGGCCCCGCTGGGGGGCCGCACGCTGGCCGGACTGGCGCTTGGCGTGATCGGCGTCGCCTTCCTGGTCGGCTTCGACCGCGTCGCCCTGGAACCCGGCGCCGGCATCGCCATCATCGCCTCGCTGGCGGCGGCGCTGAGCTATGCCGTCGCCAGCAACTACGCGAAGACCGCCCGCAGCATCGAGCCCTTCGCCAACGCCCACGGCAGCATGTGGGCGGCGAGCCTGCTGATCGCACCGCTGCTGCTCGCCTTCCCGCCAAGCACCACGCCGACACCCGGCATTGCGCTGGCCGTGCTTGCCCTCGGCGTGGTCTGCAGCGGCATCGCCTACCTGCTCTACTTCCGCCTGATCGAGGACATCGGCGCCGCGCCGGCGCTGACCGTGACCTTCCTGATCCCCCTGTTCGGCACCGGCTTCGGCTGGTTCTTCCTCGGCGAGGCGGTCGGCTGGCACACCCTGGCTGGCGGCACGATCGTCATCGCCGGCACCGCGCTGGTGACCGGCTTTTCGCCGCGCCTGTTGACGCTGCGCAAGGAGGCCGCAAATGCCTGATCCAGTACTCGACACCTTGCTCGTCGGACCCGGCGGCGAATGGCGGCGCCAATACGAGGCGGTGGCGCGCGCTATCGCCTTCATCCGCGCCAATGCCGCACGCCAGCCGGAGTTGGCCGAGGTCGCGGCCGCCACGCAGCTGAGCGAATACCACCTGCAGCGCCTGTTCTCGGCCTGGGCCGGGCTTTCGCCCAAGCGCTTTCTGCAATACCTGACCAAGGAGCACGCACGGGCCGCCCTGCGCGACTCGGCCGACGTGCTCGGCGCGGCGCTTGACGCCGGCCTTTCCGGTCCCGGCAGGCTGCATGACCTGATGGTGAGTTGCGAGGCGCTGACCCCGGGCGAGATCCGCGCGCAAGGCGCCGGCGTCGAACTGCGGCACGGCATCGCCGCCACGCCACTGGGCGAGGCGCTGTTCGGCTGGACCACGCGCGGCGTATGTCATCTGGCTTTCGTCGACACCGATGCCGCGGCGAAGCTGGCGGCCCTGCGCGCGGACTGGCCAGCGGCGGACTTCGTTCGCGACGACACCGGCGCCGTTGAACTGGCGACGCGCGTCTTTCCCGCGACACTTGCGCCGGGCAGGCTGCACCTGCTGCTGAAGGGCACCAACTTCCAGATCAAGGTCTGGGAAGCGCTGCTGAAAATCCCGCCGGCTGCGCTGGTGTCCTACGGAAGGCTCGCCGGCCACCTGGGCATGCCGCGCGCCGCGCGCGCCGTGGGCTCCGCGGTCGCCGCCAACCACATCGCCTGGCTGATTCCCTGCCACCGCGTGATCCGCGAGGACGGCGAGAGCGCGAACTATCGCTGGGGCGTCGAGCGCAAGCTGGCGCTGCGGGTATGGGAACATGGGCACCAGCCACTGCGCGGCCCCAAGAGCGATCAGATGGTACGGTCAAACAAGGCCATGCCCTTGAGCCGATAGAGCTGCGCCGGCCGCTGCTTTCCACCCTGGAACGCGCCCGGAACCTCCTCCAGGAAATCCAGGTCGCGCAGCTTGCGGCGGAAGGAGCTCTTTTCCAGCGGCTCGCCGAGAATCTGGCTGTAGATTGCCTGCAGCTCGGAGAGGGTGAACAGCTCCGGCAACAGGTAGCCGGGCAGGGCGGAATACGATGATTTGTTGCGCACACGGGTAACGGCGGCGGCGATCAGCTTGGCATGGTCGAAGGCCAGGCGCGGCAGCTTGTCTGCCGGAAACCACTGGGAGTCGGTGGCGGCTTCGGGGGTGACAAGGGCAAGGTGGCACACGCTGATCGACCAGCCGCGGGGATCGCGTCTCCCACCGGAGAAGGTCCCGAGCTGCTCCAGGTAGGGTGGCCGCAGCTGCGCTTTTTCGCGTAGTACGCGGTAGGCGGCAGAAGCCGCGTCGGCGTCCTCCTCCGGGTGGACATATCCGCCAGGAAGCGCCAGCGCGTCCTTGAAGGGTTCCTGGGGGCGCTTCATCAGCGCCACCTGCAGCCGCATTTCCTTGAGGGTGAGCAGGACAACATCCACAGTGACAATGACTTGGTTGGGCATGTGCAGGCGCTTTCCTGAGCGTTTTGGGGAATTCTAGCGAAAATAGTTGCACAGTGCCACTATTTGTGCTTTACTTTGATCGTGGCGTTTTGCCACTAAGTAGTGACGAAACAAATCGGACCAAGACAAAGGAGGTGCACCATGTTCGGCATCGGCTTCATCAAGGCACAACCAACGACCTACCTCATCCAGTACCGCGGCGGCCAGGCCGTGCGCGAAGGGGTCGGTCTTTCGTTCTTCTATTTCCGGCCGACTGCGTCGCTGGTCGCCGTACCTGTTGCAAGCCAGGACCAGCACTTCATGTTCGAACTGATCACCCTGGACTACCAGTCGGTAACCGTCCAGGGTCAGGTCTCCTTCCGTGTGGCGGAGCCGCACAAGGCCGCCTTGCTGCTCGACTTCAGCTTGCGCCAGGACGCATCGGCCTACGCCTCGGAAGACCCGCAGAAGCTCAAGGCCAGGGTCCTGGCCCAGGTCGAAGTGCTGGCGCAGCAGGCGATCCGCAACCTGACGCTGAAGCAGGCCCTGCTCGGTGCCGAGCCGGTCGCCGGCAGGATCTCGGCCGGCCTGGCCGGCCACAGGGAGGTCGCCTCGCTCGGCCTCGAGATCCTCGACGTCTCGGTGCTGGCGATCAAGCCGACACCGGAAACGGCGCGCGCACTCGAGGCCGAGGCCCGCGAGGCCATCCTCAAGGCTTCCGACGAGGCCATCTACGCCAGGCGCAACGCGGCGGTCGAACAGGAGCGGGCGATCCGCGAAAACGAACTCGATACCGAAGTCGCGGTAGAGCAGAAGAAGCGCCTGATCCGCGAAACCCAGAGGGATGCCGAGGCACGCCTGCGCCAGCGCAAGGCGGAACTCCGCCAGGCGGACATGGAGGCCGACATCACGCTCGAAGAGCGGCGCAAGGCCTGGGTCGAGCGGAATGCCGCCAACAGCCGCATGCTGGCCGAGGCCGAAGCCTACCGTGTCGCCTCGGTCATGGAAGCGCTGGAGAAAACCGATCCTCGCGTGGTGCAGTCGCTCGCCGCGGTCGGCATGCAGCCCGGCCAGTTGATAGCGCAGGCTTTCGGCGGCATCGCCGAACGCGCCGAGCGCATCGGCCAGCTCAACATCTCGCCGGAACTGCTGCGCGCGCTGATGCCGGCAGGCGGCATGGAGGCCGGCCGTGGCGATCCCGCGTGAGCGCAAGGCGGTCCTGGTCACCCGCCGCACCCGGCTGGAGGAACTGGTGGCCCGGTACCACTCGGTGGCCCAGGCGCGCTTCTACATCGAGCACCTGGGCGCCGACTTCTCGGACTACGTCGCGGAACACGACACCTACGTGGCCGCACGCCATGCCGTCGTGGCGGTGCTCGAGGCCCACGGCCGCTACCAGGCGATCGATCGCGCCCTGCTGCCGAATTTCATCTTCGCCGCAGACGACGTCGTCATCGCCCTCGGCCAGGACGGCCTGGTCGCCAATACCGTCAAGTATCTCGACGGGCAACCGGTGATCGGGCTGAACCCCGATCCGCACCGCTGGGACGGCATCCTGCTCCCCTTCGAAGCGCGCGATCTTGGACCCCTGCTGCCGGACGTGCTGCTGGAACAGCGCGACCACAAGACAGTTACCATGGCACAGGCGACGCTTTCCGACGGGCAGCGGCTGCTGGCGGTCAACGACCTTTTCATCGGCCCGAAGAGCCATACCTCGGCGCGTTACGAGATCGCCAGCGGAGAGCGCCGCGAGGTACAGTCGTCGAGCGGCCTCATCGTCGCCACGGGGCTCGGTTCGACGGCGTGGATCAAGAGCATCGTCACCGGCTCGCTGGCGATAGCGACACAGTTCGTGGCGGCAGGCACGCCCCGGCGCTATGCGGCCGCGCCCTGGGACGCGCCCTTCCTGCAGTACGCGGTGCGCGAACCCTTCCCGAGCCGCTCGTCGCAGGCGACAATGGTGTTCGGCCGGATCGAGGCCGGCAGCGCGCTGACGCTGCGCTCCCACATGCCGGAAAATGGGGTCATCTTCAGCGACGGCATCGAGGCGGATTACGTCGCCTTCAATTCCGGTGTCGAGGCGAGCATCGCCGTCGCGGCCAAACAGGGGAGGATCATCGTATGAGCACGCCGTACGGCCGCCCGAAGGCGCGCCAGTCACTACACGGAGCCGCGAAGCGGCGAACCATTGTCACCCCTTTCCTCGGGGAGGGGGTTGGGGGGAGGGCACTCCCGTGAGCGCCATCCCGGTCATCCAGGCCACCGAAGGCTGCCTGCTGGGTTGTGCGGTCGGTGACTCGATCGGCCTGCCCTACGAGGGCCTGTCGACGCGTCGCGCACGCCGTTTCGCGCGGCTGCCGTTGCGGCACCGCTTCGTCTTCGGCAAGGGCATGGTCAGCGATGATACCGACCACTCGGTGTTCGCGGCGCAGGCCCTGATCATCAGCGGCACGGAACCTGAAGCCTTCCGCCGCGCAATGGCCTGGCGCCTCCGCCTCTGGCTGCTCTGTCTGCCGGCGGGCATCGGCTGGGCCACGCTGCGCAGCATCCTGCGCATGTGCCTGGGCCTGCGCGAAAGCGGCGTCTGGTCCGCCGGCAACGGGCCCAGCATGCGCAGCGGCATCATCGGTGCGGCAGTCCATTCCGATGCGGAACGGCGCCGCGCGCTGGTCACCGCCTCGACCCGCCTCACCCATACCGATCCCAAGGCGCTCGCCGGTGCGCTGGCGGTCGCCGAGGTGACGGCCCGCGTGGTCTCAGGCACCTGGGCGCGGCGACCGCCGACGGCCGATCTGGCCGCCATGCTGAATGCCATTTCGCCCGATCCCGACTGGCACACGAGCGTCAAGGCGATTGCCACGGCCTGCGAGGCACCCGATCCGATCGCTGCGGCCCACACCGCATTTGCCGGACCGGCGGGGGTTTCGGGCTACACGCTGCACAGCGTGCCGTTTGCCCTGGTCGCCTGGCACCACCATTTCGGCGACTTTCGCGCCACGATCGAATCCGTGGTCCGGGCCGGCGGGGATGTCGACACCGTTGGCGCCATCGCCGGCGCGATGGCCGGCGCCTGCGGCGGCCCCGCCGGCATTCCGCCGGACTGGATCGATGGCATCGTCGATAGGCCGCACGGCACGGCCTATGTCCGGAAACTGGCGCGCCGCATCCACGACGACTCGGTCAGCGTTGCGACCGGTTTCTCGCCGCTGCTACTGCCGCGCGGGATCGTGTTCACGACGCTGGTGCTGATACACGGCTTCCGCCGGCTGGCACCCCCCTTTCGCTGATTCCGGGATGCCGGCCGGTTTGCGCTGCGTTCGCCGCGACGAACCGGATCAGCCCTTGTTCGCCAGGTAGTTCATCGGCCCGCCACTATAGGGCGCGAAGCCGGTGCCGAAGATCACGCCGGCATCGGCCAGCTCGGCATCGGCCACCACGCCATCCCTGACCAGGCGCTGGGTAGCGTCGAGCAGAGGCTTCAACATGCGCTCGGCCAAAATCGCCGTGTCACCAGCGCCGACTCCCGACTTCTGCGCCTTGCCATCGACCCAGGTGTAGAAACCCTGGCCGGACTTCTTGCCGAGCTTGCCGGCCTCGAAGAGCTCGACCAGTTTCTTCGGCGGCGAGGCATCGCCGACCAGTTGCTTGCCGGCGTGGACGGCGACGTCGAGGCCGACGGTGTCCGCGAGTTCGATCGGTCCCATGGGCATGCCGAAGGCGACCAGCGCGGCGTCGATGGCTTCCGGCGCGACGCCCTCGTCGACGCACTTCATCGCCTCGTTCATGTAGGGCCCGAGCACGGCGTTGACCAGGAA
>SXGU01291710.1_pt1 | contig 12088 bp, 13 predicted proteins | sample 3174531 | NCBI WGS metagenome assembly SXGU01 (sample SAMN11356863, study PRJNA531348) | freshwater metagenome | isolation source: freshwater sample F1-140 | place: China: Fuxian Lake, Yuxi | collected 2017-12-25
AAGACTCGATTCGACGATCGATGGCTTTACGTCGAGTCGGATGGTCTGCCTCATGCGCCACTTGAGATGAAGATGATGGTCGGTATCACAGCCTGGCAGCAGCAGGTGCCCTTGCCGCAGAATTATGTCGGCGCGAATGCATGGCAGATCCCCCTCAAGCCGGAACTCGCGGACAAGCCTGTACTCGGGAAGGAAAATCTGATGAGGGGGGCTGTCGCGATTGCCGCGAACGGAATTCCGATTTTCAACGCGCTGAACAATCGGGGTGTCGATAGTTTCTCAATCGGCGAACTCGATGAATTCGGCGGGCATTGTGGGCGCGGAGATGACTATCACTACCATGCGGCTCCTCTTGTGCTCGAGACGGTTGTGGGGACCGGGAATCCGATCGCGTACGCGCTGGATGGGTTTCCTATATACGGTCTGTTCGATCCACGCGCGCAAGCAAGCGATGCGCTTTCATGCCCGTGCGGCTCCCACGACGCGCTTGATGAGCTGAACGGACACTTTTGTGATGTCCCCAAGGGGCAGGGCTTTGGCGCCGGAACGCGTTCGTACCACTACCACGCTTCGAAGAAGTTCCCATACATCAATGGCGGACTTCGAGGAAAGGTTGCCCTTTCTGGACCTGGGCCGGAGAACGAGGTCGTGCCTCAGGCTCACGCGATGCCGGTGCGACCGGCATTACAGGCATTGCGCGGTGCAAAGATCACTGCGTTCGAGCGAGTAGGTCTCAGAGCATGGTCGCTTGGGTACGAGATTGGCGAAAAGCACTGCGTGGTGAACTATCGCGTGAGTGATACGGGAACGGTCACGTTCGAGTTCGTTGATGCTGATGGATCGACGCGCGTGGAGGAGCACACGCCGCGCTCCAGTCGCGGTGACGGTGCCCCTCCGCGCGCCGGTCGCAATTCGCCGCGCATCCGTGGAGGCGAACGCGATGGCGCTCGTCGCGGGAGCGAAGAGATACAGCGAGATCCACCTCCCCAGTTGGGTTTCCGCTTGCGATGCGATGGAGTTGGCGACGACGGCCAGCTGCTTTCTCGGCATACCTGCGACGGCGAATCTGTCATGCCAGGATTCACTTGGTCGAATCTTCCTCCGGGGACGAAGAGTGTTGCACTCACCATGCATCACATCACGCCTGACGATACCCCGCGCGTTTATCTCGTTTACTACGGCATCCCCCCGAACGTGCTGTCGATAGACGAAGGAGCGCCGACGGCTGGGCGCTTCGGATTGAACAGCGTCACGCGACGAATGGAGTACGCCGCCCCGTGTTCGCAAGGTCCGGGCGAGAAGACTTACGTGGCGACGATCTATGCAATGTCAGCGGAGCCAGCACTCGCTAGTCGTGACGGTGTCACACGTGAGTTGCTTCTCGAGGTCATGAAGCCATTGATTCTTGGCACGGCATCGACGGAGTTGACATACATCCGACGGTCAGACGCAGCAACGAAATCTCCGACACCTCCTCCTGCGAGAGAGGGGAACGGCGCTCGAGGGGTGCGCGAGCGAATGACCTCTTTCAAGACCGATGTGCCTGTCTCGAGATTTGAGTCGATTCTCGCGCAGCCAACGAAGACGGGCATGACGGTCAGCGTTCGCGCATCGAGCGCATGCTTCGGTGCGATTGAGTTTGGGCGTACCGGTGCTTCCGAAACAACGGTGACGCCAAGAAGTCGGATGCAAGCCGGTACTCCGGTTCATTTCGCGTTGACAGGGCTGTCGCCGGCTGAGAGTTACACCTACAGATTTGTCTCGTGGGGCGACGCCGACGAAGAACCCACCTGGAGTGATGCGCGTCGATTTCATACGCCGCGCGCACGAAGTTCGCCGTTTGCATTCGTGATTCAGGCGGACTCACATCTTGACCAAGCTGTCACGACGAAGGTGTACGAGCAGACGCTTGCAAACATGGTTGCCGAAGCGCCCGACTTTCTTGTGGATTTAGGCGATACATTCATGACCGACAAGCGCGGCAAGGAGTACGAGCGATCACTTCCGCAGTACGACGGGCAGCGATACTACTTTGGCCTCGCATGTCACTCAATGCCGCTGTTCATGGTTCTTGGGAACCACGATGGTGAGTCGGGTCATGCTGAAGGGGGGATCGCTGCGTGGGCCTATCGTGAGCGAACGGCGCGTTTCCCAGCGCCAAAGATTGATGGAACCATGTTTTCTGGTCTGACGGACATGAGCAATGACCGCGGAGCCAACTATTACGCGTTCGAGTGGGGCGATGCGCTTCTGATTGTGCTCGATCCATTTTGGCCGACGACTCAACGGCGCGGTGGAGGCGGAGGCGGTGATGGCGGCGGACCTAACTCTCAGAAACTGGAGCCGATAGAGTCGAGTTGGGATCGAACGATCGGTCAGGCGCAGTATGTGTGGCTCGCTCAAACGTTGGAGAGGTCGACGGCGAAACAAAAGTTTGTATTCATTCATCACCTTGTTGGCGGCGTCGGTGGACAAGCGGCGCGTGGTGGTGTTGAGAGTGCCCGCTATTTTGAGTGGGGTGGCGACAACGCAGATGGAAAGAACGCGTTCGCCCAGCAGCGCCCGGGCTGGCCGATGCCCATTCACCAGCTTCTCGTGAAAAACGGTGTGACCGCTGTGTCCCACGGTCACGATCACCTTTATGCGCATTCGATGCTCGACGGGATCCACTATCAATGCGTCCCGCAGCCAGGCAACCTGGACGGAAACACACGGAGCGCTGAAGTTTACGGTTATGCGTCAGGGACACTCTTCGGAAGCCCGGGTCACGTGCGCGTGAGCATGCAGACCAACGGAAGCGCGCGAGTAGAGTTTGTTCCGCAGCACGTTCAAGCAGGCGCGAATGCAAATAGAAAATATCTCCTGGATAAGCCTCACGACCCGGTGGGCGACGCAACAGGAGAGAAATTTGCCGATAAGCCCATGCTTGCTTAGTCAAATCATCATAAACAATCAGGGCATCTTCGCCGCGCTCCATAAAATATTCACCCATCGCGCAACCTGCGTAAGGTGCAATAAATTGCAATGCGGCTGAGTCGGAGGCCCCAGCCACCACGACGATGGTGTGCTCCATAGCACCGTGCTCTTCTAGTTTGCGCACAAGATTCGCAACAGAGGATGCTTTTTGTCCTACGGCAACGTAAACACACTTTACCCCAGTTCCCTTTTGATTGATGATGGCATCAATGGCAATGGCTGATTTACCGGTTTGTCGGTCGCCAATGATAAGCTCACGCTGGCCACGTCCGATAGGAATCATAGCATCGATCGCTTTTAATCCAGTTTGTACAGGCTGGTCAACTGATTTACGGGCAATAACCCCAGGAGCGACTTTTTCTATGGGTGACAACAGATCAGAGTCGATAGGGCCTTTTCCGTCGATTGGATTACCTAGCGCGTCAACTACGCGGCCCAGAAGGCCAGGACCGACTGGAACCTCAAGAATACGGCCGGTGCATTTGCCTTTCTGACCCTCGGAAAGACCGCTAGCATCGCCCAAAATAACGGCACCCACCGAGTCGCGTTCTAAATTCAAAGCAAGGCCATAGACGCCACCGGGAAACTCTATCATTTCGCCCTGCATAGCATCTGCCAGCCCATGTAGGCGGACAATACCGTCTTTCAAACTAACGATCGGACCTTCATTACGTGCTTCTGAAACAACATTAAATTGTTCTATTTTTTTTCTGATTAATTCGCTGATTTCAGATGGATTTAACGCTACTTGTTCTGACATGAAATGTATCCTCTAAATTACGCGGCTAAATTGCTACTAAGTTTATTTAACTTGCCTCGCACCGAGCCATCGATGACTAAATCACCCGCGCGAATAATCGCGCCACCCAATAATGACTCATCAATACTCACGTCCAAGGTGACTTCCCTTTGCAGACGCAAACTTAACGAGTTGATTAGTTGCTTCTGCTGAGCTTGAGTCAACGCCTTGAAACTGCTTACACTTGCGGTCATTGTTTTTTCTTGTTCGGCACGCAATGCCTCGTACTGAGCATATATATCTGGTAACACCAGTAATCGCCTATTTGCTGCGAGCAACCCGATGAAGTGCTCTACGTCCTTCATGTCACTTGCACCACTTATTTTTGCGCATACCGCAAGCATCAGCTTGGTTTGCAGCTCTGTTGTGGTCGCCGGATTGCAGATGAACTGCTCTGCGTCTTTATTTTGTACGGTTTGTGCCAAGTTGAGCAGTATTGTTGACCAGGCGGCTAATTGCTTTTCCGCAAGTGCATGGTAAAACACAGCTTTGGCATAAGGCCTCGCGATAGTAATTGTATCTGACATGTCAAATCTCTTCGATCAAGTTGTCCAGTAATACCTGATTAGCTTGCTCATCAATTTCGCGCATCAGAATTTTTTCAGCGCCAGCAACAGCCAATGTAGCCACCTGCTTGCGTAACGTGTCTTTTGCACGATTGATTTCTTGCGTAATTTGCTCCGCGGCGACTTTAGCTAATTTTTGTGCTTCAGCACGTGCGTCGTCTTTCGCTTCTTCAACAATCTGTGCCGCGCGACGATTCGCTTTTTCAATGATATCAGACGCCTGAACCTTAGCCTGCTTCATTTCATCCTTTACGCGATGCTGAGCCAGCTCCAGCTCTCGACGACCACGCTCAGCCGCTGCCAAGCCATCAGCTATTTTATCTTGTCGCTCTTCCAGCGCCTTCGATAATGGAGGCCAAACAAACTTCATGGTAAACAACACAAATGCGCCGAAGACAAGCATTTGTACAACCAGTGTTAAATTGATATCCAAGATTTATCTCCTGTAACAATCAGGGCGCCGCAGCGCTCACCAAGTGTCGCCTCAAACGCTCCAGCCAGCATGTTTTTCACAAATCACCACATCATCCTTGTGGCTAAAGCGCTTGAGAATATCTTATCAAGAACCCAAATTACTGATGAATGGGTTAGCAAACGTGAAGAACAACGCAATACCTACCCCAATCATGGTCACCGCATCGAGAAGACCTGCAACAATAAACATTTTTACTTGTAGCATGGGTACCATTTCTGGTTGCCGTGCAGATCCTTCAAGAAACTTTCCTCCCAACAAACCAAAACCAATAGCAGTACCTAACGCACCTAATCCAATCAACAAAGCGACCGCAATAACCGTCATGCCTTGAACTTGTGCTATTAAACTTGCAGCTTGCATATAAATCCCCTTAATGGACAATTAAAAATAAAACTGGTTAATGATCTTCATGAGCGAGACTGAGGTAAACAATCGTCAACACCATGAATATAAACGCCTGCAACGTAATGACTAAGATATGGAAAATTGACCACGCCGTAGCCAATAAAAATTGCGCCACCCCCATCGTCACACCGCTTGTGATCGAAGACGAGTTCGCATTCAGCGTGAGCAAAGCTATTAAAATAAAGATCAACTCACCGGCATATAAGTTGCCGAACAACCGGAGTGATAATGAAATAGGTTTGGCGATTAAACCGACCAACTCTAACAACAAATTAAAGGGGATGAACAGTGGATTGTTAAAGGGTTGCATTGTTAACTCTTTAATAAAACCTTTTGCTCCCTTGACCTTTAAGCTATAAAAAAGGATAAGAAAAAAGACAGATAACGACATCGCAAACGTGAGATTAAGATCATTGGTTGGGACGACTTTTAAATAATGAATGCCAGCAAGCTTCGCTACTGCAGGTAATATATCTACGGGTACAATATCCATAAAATTCATCAAAAAAACCCAGATGAATATGGTTAACGCTAAAGGACCAATGACCTTGTTTTTTCCATGAAAACAATCTTTGACCTGATTGTCAGCAAAAACCAACATCATCTCAGCAAAGTTCTGTACTTTTCCAGGAACACCCGTCGACACCCGGCGAGCTCCAACATATAAAAGGAGTATGGCGATAATCCCCAGTGCTATCGAAAAGAATATCGTATCCAAATTTAACGTCCAAAACCCACCGCCTGAACCTAGGCTCATTGTCTTGACGTTATATGACAAATATGTAAGATGATGCTTAATGTAATGTGTATTTGATACCATTTCAGTCACTTTCTGCCCTATTCTGTTTTCGGAACCGTATTTCTAGTCAGTTCCTTTATTAACAAATATCAACGGTGCAAACCAAAATATCATTTGCGTCACTATGTATACAGCAAAAAACACCAGAGGGATGATGGTGAATAATTTAAACACCAGTGTAAATAAGGTCATCGCCAGCACGATTTTCAACGCTTCGCCCTTATAAAAGCGATTGACTATTTGTTTCGCTGCACGCGCGCCCTGGTATTGAAACAAGGCTCTTGCGAAATACGCATTCGGTACAATACACACTAATCCACCTAATATGGCGGATAATGCAGCTGTTGTACCAGCACACCATAGTGCCATTGTTGCAAGCAGTATCGTCATGCCGAGCTGGCATAATATTAACCGCCTAGCACCTTGCAAGCCCCGCTGATTTTTCACAGATCCACCCATCTTTTCGCGCGGATTATAAAGTAATCAATGTGGATAAGCAACGGCTACGCGTTCTTCAGCTATAATTTAAATAGGCTATGTGAACAAAGCCTAGTTGTCCAACTCAGTCTAAGGAATTTAAAATGTCTGAAAAACAGCAACACACGGTTGCGCGTATGCGCGAACAAATGAGTCATCGCTATGGCGATGGTTTACCGCACAAACACAATAAACTACATAATCCCTACCGACAACATTGCAGATCACATCCAATTCAAATGACCGATAATAATGAGCAAGAAAGGGACATAAACTGCTCTACCGGGCTTTTACATGAAATGAAATTACGAAAAGTTCGTAAACGACTGGATAAAGGGCGATTCCATTGATACAGTATACGTATCCCATCAGGTTGGCCACTTCCTGAAAGGGAAAAGCCTCAATGGCCTGAGAGTTCTCAGGCCTTTTATTTTATGGCCCATCAAAACCAAGTTCTGTTGTCGACACGTAAAAAGTGTAACGACAACGCCATCTACTGTGTTTAGCCAGGCTATAGCCGCTACTGAGCAGGCGCTTCCTCTGGATGGTCGCTCAAATTATAATACTTAAATAACTTCACGACCCGTTTTACCCCAGTGCACGCTCTGGCTATCTTGATGACATGCTGAGCTTCCTTAGGGATCACATCCCCCATCAAATAAACAATCTGCTCAGATGTAACAACCTTAAAGACATGTGGATCAACATCCGCATTTGCAAAAATTTGGCTACGAATTTTCATAGTAATCCAATCATCTAGCAGCACATTTTCAGTTTTCGAGCCTATCGCTAATTGATTAAACAGGCGGCGATACCCATCTAGTGCCGCGACACGTTTAAATGCTTCTTGCCGCAAAATAGCGGTTGGCACATGGCCTGCCAATAGAATGTCCCCATTAATGATGGCGACGTCAATAGAGCAACCCGGCCCTTTGAAGATTTGATCTTTATATAAAGCTCGGCTTGCATTAGCGGCTAATTGGAAGTCGCTGATGGTCTTATAGACATTATGGCGGTCATAAACCAAGGACACGCCAGTCCAAACATTACTGATACAGCCCGTTAAGAAGGCACCAAACACCATCAGCAATATCGCTAAACATCCTTGTTTGCACATCGGTGTAACTCCTAAACCAACCCGATTGCTCCGACTTTATGAGTCCTTGCACATGACTTAAACAATATATTGGAAAATTTTAACGACTTTATTCACGCCACTCACTTGTCTTGCCACGTTGACCGCTATATTGGCTTGCTCATGCGTCGCAATACCCATCAAATAAACGATTCCATTTTCGGTAACAATTTTAATTGACCCTGATTCTAGCCCCTTTCTTGCTAACATTTTGCTGCGTACCTGGCCTGTGATCAAAGTATCTTTGCTACGTCTGGTCATCGACAATGGGTAGTCAATAGTGACTTCATCATACACTCGGCGTACGTTCGGCGTATTTTGTACTATTTTTTCCGCGACGACTCGTAAAGAGGCTGTTGGTGTTTGGCCGGCCAGCAAAACAACTTGGTTAAAACTACTGACCACCATGTGGGAGTCACGAAAACGGGGATCATTCACGATGGCTTTGCGCACAACATAAAATATGCGAGCGTCGCGCTCCATCATCGATACGCTGCGCCGGTCATAAACAGCCATACCGCCTGCCGCACCCACAACAACTACCGCTGCACAACTCGTTAATAACGCACCCAAAAGCAAAAAAATGAATGTTTTTATCTTCATAATCTACCCCAACATTTGGCCAAATAAAGATTGATCAATTAAATCGCAAAAGCAGTGCAAGATAAATAAATGCGTTTCGCGGATCCGAGCCGCGGTATCTCCGGGTACCCTTATTTCAATATCTTCAGGCCCCAGATGATTAGCAAGAACACCACCATCACGACCACTTAACGCGATAGTATCCATGCCACGATCATTTGCTGCATTCACCGCTTGCAATAGATTATCAGAGTTACCCGACGTAGATAAGGTAAGCAAGACATCACCCTCCTGCCCAAGTGCCTGAATTTGGCGAGCAAAAATCTGATCGAAATGACCCTCATTAGCAACGGCTGTCGAAACAGATATGTCTGTGGATAAAGAAAAAACAGGGAGAGGAGGACGCTCCACGTCAAAATGATTCAGCATTGCTGCGGTAAAATGCAAACAATTGGCCGCCGATCCCCCATTACCACACAATAGAATTCGGCCATCATTGAGTAAACAGTTGACTAAACGCAACCCAGCCTTTGCTATCGCTGCCGATAATAAATCTGCAACGGCTATTTTTGCTTCAATACCGACACCAAAAAGATGTCGGATTCGATCTTCCATTTGTGTCATATGTTACCTCAAAGAATGGCTAAACAACCGTTTAATCATCGGCACCGAAAGCGTTTTTAATCCAACTCATGCGTGGCGGCATGCCTTCTAGACTCAGTACATCAAAGCGTATAGGCTGTTTATCATATAGCTTATTGGCCATCAGATAGAGAGAGGCGGTTTTGATAAGCTTCTGCCTCTTGCTATGGGTTACACTAGCCATCGCTCCACCAAACGCATTTGAAGTGCGTGCACGCACTTCAATGAACACTAAATAGTCGTTATCACGCATGATTAAATCCAGGTCACCCATGCGACAGCGATAATTGCTTTCAACCCATTGTAAGCCTTGAAGTGTGAGGTACTCCCTGGCGCGTTGCTCGGCGAGTGAACCTATTTTTAGTGACATTTGACCTCAGCTTATCAGCTGCCCAATCATTTGCTGTAGCGTATGCATATCATCGTAATGAATAACTAACGTCCCTTTACCTGCTTTCCCTTGTTTCAATTTTACCTTGGTTTTTAACTGCTGTGCCAACGTTTGTATTGCGCTCTCAAATAGAGGTGAAATGTCTACCTTTGTTTTTGGCACACTCCCGCTACCCACTTTAACTCGAGCCACCAGCGCTTCCGTTTCTCGCACTGATAAATTCTTGGCCACCACTAATTGAGCAACTTGAGATTGTTGACTTTCGTCTAACATTAAAAGGCTCCGTGCGTGCCCCATATCCAAGTCACCATGCTCCAGCATCCGAATAACATCCGCGTTTAAATTGAGCAACCGTAAATAATTGCTGACGGCCGCACGCGATTTACTTAATAACTCAGCAATTTGCTGGTGCGTCAGCGAAAACTCGGTGGTTAAACGATGCATAGCCCGAGCCTGATCCATCGCATTTAAATCTTCGCGTTGTAAATTTTCCACCAAGGCCATGGCCATGGCTGTTTCATCATCAACCTGGCGTAGCACGACAGGCACGTCACTTACCCCAGCCAATCGACATGCACGCCAACGACGTTCACCGGCGATAATCTCATAGCGCCCTGGAGATACTTCTCGGACCACTAAGGGCTGTAGCAAACCCTGCTTTTTGATTGATTCAGCCAGCTCAACCAGCGCTGCTTCATCAATTTCCCCCCGCGGTTGATATTTACCAGGTTGCAGACTATCTATTGTTAGTTTTAATCGCTCTGACCCGTCATGTTTGTCTGTGGCGTGCAAACTACCGTCAGTATGACTTAACAAGGCTGATAAGTTACGACCTAAACCACTCCGTTTCACGACCATAAACTACCTCAAATTCATTATGAACTGTGGACGACTTGTTTTCCGATGACCTCTGCCGCTAAAACCATGTAAGCAGCAGCCCCGGGCGATGATTTATCGTATTGCAGTGCTGGCAAACCATGACTAGGCGCCTCGGCCAAACGCACATTCCTTGGAACAACGGTGCGATAAACCTTATGATTAAAATGCTCCAACAATTGCTTAGAGACATCAGAGCATAATCGATTACGTGCATCATACATTGTACGCAACACACCTTCGATATGTAAGCGAGGATTCACTGAGTTTTTTACTTGTTCGACTGTCGATAACAACGCCGCCAAGCCTTCTAATGCATAATATTCACATTGCATCGGTATCAACACCGAGTCGGCCGCTACCAATGCATTAATCGTCAAGGTATTTAACGCCGGGGGACAATCAATCAAAATGTAATCGTAAGCACTTTGCAAAGGCTGTAATGCTTTGAATAAAAAGGTTTCACGATGATTGCGTTCCATCAAACTCACTTCAGCAACAGTTAAATCACCATTGGCAGGAAGCAAATCAAAACCACAAATCGTAGCCAAACAGGCCTGTTCTGCCAAACAGTCGTGCAGCAAAACATCATTCGTCGTGTGCACGAGTGCGCCTTTATCAACCCCACTTCCCATGGTCGCATTGCCTTGAGGATCAAGATCCACCAGCAGCACCTGTTGTTGATTAGCCGCTAACGATGCCGATAAATTAATAGCCGTCGTGGTTTTCCCTACGCCACCTTTTTGATTAGCAATGGCTATGATTTTTGCCATGGTTATTCCTTAAGATATTCTCAACAATGACGCAACATCGTTCGCCATCAATACCTGCAACACGATAAGGCTCCACCCGGTATGGATGATGAATGGCGGCTAGCTCAGCCTCAGGACGCCGCCCCTTCATTGCAAGCCAGATACCGTCTACCGCTATCAGGTGCTGCGTCCAATGTATCATTTGTTCCAGCGAGCTGAATGCTCGGCTGGTTACTGTATCAAACCGTTGCGCTTGATGATAGCTTTCTACACGCGTTTGTACGATGTCAATATTTTCTAACAAAAGCACACGTTTCACTTCTTGTAAAAACCTAATTTTTTTGCCATTGCTATCCAGCAATACCACATGTAACTCAGGGCGTGCTAACGCTAAAGGAATGCCAGGTAGGCCCGCGCCACTGCCAACATCTAACACGCGATGCCCCTTAACCCACGGTAATATAGCAAGGCTATCTAACAGGTGCCGGATCACCATGGACTCTGGATCGCGTATGGCCGTTAAATTATAAGCATGATTCCATTTATGTAACAGGTTTATGTACTGCAATAGTCCGTCCGTGGGCAGATGTAGTCCAAGTTGTCGCAAGCCTTCATGTAAACTCATGGCGATCGATCCTGGCCCACTGCTCATGCCAACATCCGTTGTTTTTTTAAATGCACCAAAAGCAACGACAGGGCCGCGGGTGTGACTCCAGAGATGCGCCCTGCTTGCGCAATGGTCTTTGGCTTCACCTGCATTAATTTTTGGATCACTTCACTGGATAAGCTGGACACTTGATGGTAATCAAATGACGCCGGTATTTGCGTATTTTCATGTTTTTGCAAGCGCGTAATATCCAATTGTTGCCGCTCAATGTAGCCTGCATACTTGCTTTGTATTTCCACTTGCAAAGCCACCTCATCGACTAAAGAGGGCAATCCTAATGCAACGACTGATTGTAAATGCTGATACGTTATCTCAGGGCGCTTTAGTAAATCAACGGCTCGGCAATCATGCAACAATGGTGCTTCTAAAACCGTTTGAAGATGCTCATTGTGACTGACACGGACCCAAGTGTTTTTGAGCTGGCCATGTGTTTTTTCTATTGCATCACGTTTTTCACAATACGCCTGCCAACGCGCATCACCAACCAAACCCAGCTCCCGACCTTTTTCGGTCAGGCGTAGATCGGCATTATCTTCACGCAGCACT
>SXGU01518499.1_pt1 | contig 12085 bp, 7 predicted proteins | sample 3174531 | NCBI WGS metagenome assembly SXGU01 (sample SAMN11356863, study PRJNA531348) | freshwater metagenome | isolation source: freshwater sample F1-140 | place: China: Fuxian Lake, Yuxi | collected 2017-12-25
ATATAAAAGATACTGGCGGTGACCGTGCCGCTGGCGACAATCAAGAGTGGCTCGAAAGCCGGGAATTTTGCGGTGAATACCGTGGCAAATCCGACCAAGGACCAAAAGATAGGTTTTCGACGATGTGACGACACCAGCCCGCCGAGTGTCGCGAGGATAACACCAAGGGCCGCTGCCTGCATTCCGATCAGAAATTCCTGAACATGAGGAGTGCTTCGCCATTGATCGTAGAATATGCCAAAGAGGATCATCATGAAAAATGAAGGTCCGATGAGTCCGATGAGTGCCGCGAATCCTCAGCGCCACCCGGCTCGATGCCTGCCAATAAATATAGCGGTTTGAAAGGCAACTGGACCAGGCATAGCCTTGATAATGGAAAATGCACGCAAAAAGACGTCAGCTGCCATCCATTTACGCTGCTCAATTAGGTCGCGTTGCATGCTGTTCAGGAGAGCGAGAGGTCCCCCAAATCCCATGAAGCCAAGCTTCAGAAAATAAAGAAAGACCTCTTTTACATGCTTCACGGGCATTACGGGTTTTACGACGGACGGGGAAGGTATTATCATTTAGGAAATCTTGAACGATCGTGGTTGATTTGTAACGGCAAATTTTCTTGTAAGAGCGGACATGAGCATTGAGACCCAACTGATAAGACTTCGTCCCTTTGAGGTTTCCGTTAATTCGGCGGGCCGGGCTGTGTTGGTTCGTGACGATGGCGAAAGATTTGATCTTTCGCCCGAGGTCTATGCGTCGCTCGGACCGCTTCTCTTGCTTTGTAAAACAGGTACCTCCTTTGCTGCTTTGGCACTACAAACGCGCCAGGGCTCGGCTCAGGGTGCGGGTGTATGGGGGCGTTATGCTCGGTTAGCGAGGTATTTGGGTTTCTTGTATGACTGTGGTCTGTTGATTGAGCCGCGCCTCATTCAGTTGGCCGAAGCCCTGCGTCCTGATTATGTCTGGCGCGAGTCAATAGCACTCGAAGAGTTGTTCAGTTTTGAGATTGTACGTTTGCGTGGCGGGCGAGCGGCGGCGGCCGCAATTCGAATTCTTGTGATTCTTCTCATGTCGACAAGTTTGGGACTGTTTTTGCTGCGTTTTCCGCAAGGAATCCGGGAGCTGACAAGCGCGTGGCCGAAACTTGATTCTGCTTGGCTGGTCGTGCTGGCATTTTTTCTGACTTTCGCGATTGGCAGAAGTATTCGTGCAATCGTGCAGTTCCTTTTGATTCGAGTCTTGACCGGTGGCGGCGCCTCGCTCCGGTTGCGCTGCGATGCGCTTTCAGTCTCGCTGGCGACAGACGATGCTTCGCGAGCGGAAATGAATGCTTGGGGTGTTGCGGCCAGTTTCTTTGCCTTAACTACTTTGGCGGCACCTTTGATTTTCGAACCTTATCTTTCGTGGTTTGGCGTTTCGTCCGAAGTAGCGCGTTTGATGCCATTTTTTTCAATGCTCTTACTCTTTGTTGATCTTTCGCCTTTTAGAAAGAGCGCCCTTACCGAATGTCTGCGCGCCTTGTATGTGCATGCAGATCGACGTTGGCGATCTGGGTTCGCTGAAGTCACGATCCGAAACCTTCATGTCTTCACTTGCATCGTGTGGGTGATGCTCTTCGGGCTCTACCTTGCTGGCCCAATGATCCGTTTCTTTTACTACATCAAGGAGGCTGATCTCGGTTCAACGCCGTCTGGATTGCTCTCATTGGGAACATTGTTTTTGGTTATGGTGATGGTCTTGGTTTCTCTTTTCGACGATATCGTCAGCGGAGTTGGTGATGGCGGCGGAAGTGATCGTCATTCGATTCGAAGATTATGGCGGCGACGAGAGGGCCTGAGGCGATCCACGGATTCGGCCTTGGTTAAGGGCAGCGATAGTGCTTTTGAGAGTCGTTTCCCGTCACGAGAGGAGCTTGAGCGCTTGCCTTTTTTACGTCAGATGGATGCGACGTCGCGCGAACTTCTATTGACTGATGCAAAGGTGATTGACCTTTCCGCTGGCAGCGCAGTTTGTCGACAAGAGGATTTGGATCGTACGCTTTATATATTGTTATCGGGACGTCTTGCGGTTGCGCGGCGTAACTCGAGCGGACGTCGAAAAATGATTGCTTATCTTGAACCCGGCGCCGTGTTTGGCGAGGTTGCATTTTTCTTGGGTGATCGACGAACTGCTGATGTTGTCGTGACGGAGGATAGTCGCCTTCTCGCCATTCGCCATAATGAAAAACTCAATAAATTGGATCGAAACCGCTCCGACGAGTTACGTATCCGAATATGGTTTTTGCAAGCCCTCGTCGCAAGCTCCTTGTTTAAACACTTGCCGGCTGATGCTCTTGATGCCTTGTTGTTTGCCGGTCAAAAGCGGGAATTTCGTCCGGGGACTAAGATCATTTCCGAAGGTGAAGTCGGCGATGCTTGTTATTTTATCATTCAGGGCCAGGCAACAGTTTCGCAAAACACCGTGACGATCAACCGGCTCAAGGCGGGGGATGCTTTTGGTGAGATTGCACTTTTAAATCCCGCTTTACTCAGAACGGCCACGGTGGTGGCTGACAGTGAGATCTTGGCAGTCGCCATCGAAACAAAAAGATTCCTAGATTTGCTCGATTCGCATCTGCCGCTCGCTCTCGAGGTGGAGAAGCTGGCTGAGGAACGCTTGCGTAGAGACTTCAAGCGGAATGCATCATGAAAAAGCATCATGAGTTGAAGCTGTGAGCTATTTTCGGCAGTTGACGCTTTGTCTCAAGAGCGCGCGAATGGGTTTAGCGTTGCGATTAGAGTCGCGAAGAACCGACCAGTAGCGGGCGCCACCTAACCATTTTTTTCCGCGTAGACCAACGACAACGCCGTCGTTCGGGATCCAGTGATTCAAGATTCTCACGCCACATTCAATATTCTTTCTGGGGTCGTGGAGCTCGCTCGAGTTATTCATGCCACAGCCGTAGGGGCGAGAGCTCCCAAGCGAGATTTGCAATAAGCCGCGGCTGACGACGGGCTCTCCGTTGGCTTCATTCCAGCCTTCACGGTATGATTCGCGGGGGTTATAAGAACTCTCGGGTGCGGCGATGGCCGAGATGAGCTTGACCCAAAAATCAATTCGGCCGCTTTCGCTAAGACGAGAGTATCGGGGGCAAAACTGTGCGATATCCGCTGGTGCTGTCCCTTGAAATAGATCGCGCCCATAGGTCTTGAGAGCTTGCACTGTAAACTTCGTCCACTGTGTTCCCTGTTTTGCGCGCTCATCCCAAAAGCCGCGAATCTCTGTTTTGGAGGGCGTTGGACGTTTGCCGGTGTCGCTTCTAGCGCCGCTGCGGATGCCGGGGTTTAATGGTGGCTGGGGTTTTTTGACGGTGGACCCAGGAGCCGGAGTTGAATCCCTCGACTCAGTTCCAGAGTCGTCACCTGAATCGTCGTCGTCGCCGTCGTCGCCGCCGTCGTTGATGGCGTCATCATTGCCAGGGCTCGGCCTCGCGCTGGAGGGTTTGGGCGTTGGCGATGCGGGAATGCCATGTGGTTGTTTAATTAGGCGATCAATAAGGCGATCTTCACGAGCCTTGGCGTGAGGGGTGTTGGTGAGTTCACCGGGACCGTTCATCTCACTGAAGCCAGGTCTGGCGCAGGCTGCGAACATTACACACGATCCCAAGACGAAAAGTGCAGATAGATTTCTCCAAAGGCGTCTTGCCGTTTCCATGTGGTTCCTCTCCCCTAAGCCTTTATAGCAGCAAGCCCGAGGCCACCGGAATTCTTCGATGGCCTGCAACTGGTGAGAGACCCAATCTTAGCGGCTTGTAGATGCCGGAAATTTCGTAAATACCTGAGCCAAAAACTGTCACTTTGTCGAACGTTTTGATGCTTCCCGTTGGACCGAATATTCCCCAAGCACCTTAAAAGGCTGTCTATTGGTGTTGAGTGTGTATGGATGTTGCAATCGAAATAAAAAGAGGCTTTGGCCGAAAGTTTGGGAGCGACAGAATACAAAATGAATCTGGCGGAATCACGGGAGACCCGAGCGTCTCATCATTTTCTGATAACAATGATTTTATTGGCAGCACTAGTTTCCGTAGGCATCTCAGCTTGCACACGCCCGCAGACAACGGCCATCGAGGTACCAGCGGACGCAGACTTCCTATTTCAGGAGAAGAATATTGCGCGTTTCGGTCTGCGTGGAAGTCATAAAGTTGCCTTGACGTTCGACGATGGCCCGAGCTCCCGAACTACGCCTCGACTCCTCGATCTTTTGAAGGCCGAAGGGGTGCGCGCGACTTTTTTTCTTGTCGGTGGGCATGCGAGAAAAAATCCCAGCCTATTGGCACGCCTGCGTGCGGAAGGGCATGTTATCGGCAATCACTCCGATACCCATGCGAATCTGACACAGGGACTCTATAGCGAAGAGCCCGAGTCTGTGATTCGTGAAATTCAAGATACTCATACTGTCATCGCGCCGTACCTTGTGGGACAAAAGCACTCCTATTTTCGAGCGCCCTATGGTGCTTGGACAAGACAACACGCGACCACACTGAATGAGATTGCGGAGTTGAGTACTTATATTGGTCCTATCTACTGGACAGCAGGCGGGCGCATCAAGTTTAACTCTGAGGGAGCGATCTTGGATGCGGCTGATTGGCAGTGTTGGAGTTCCAAGAGCCAGATGTCGGTCGAGCAATGTGCTGATGGTTACATGGCGGCGCTTGAAGGGCATAGCGGCGGAGTTGCGCTGCTGCATGATGGTCCGGAGAATACCTTAGCGCTTGTCAGCGTACTTGTTCAACGTTTGAAGGTGGCAGGCTATGAGTTTGTTACGCTTGATGATCTGGAAACTCTTGATCAGTATCAGTAAGAGCGTCATGATGACAGGGCGTGAAGAATCAAAAATTCCCCCGCAGACTTCAAAATGCCCTGAGAGGCTTGAGAGCAGCTACTAAGACTGAATTTAGTTTTCGCACACATCTATTCTTTACTGTTTCTGCATTCATTGGTCTTGTTTTTTTGCGCCCCGAACCCATTTGGTGGGCGATTGTCGCTCTTTCGGTTGGCGCGGTGTTGGCTGCGGAGCTCTTTAACACGGCTCTCGAAATGTTCGTTGATCACTTACATCCTGAACGGCATCCAGTGGTCGGTGCAGTCAAAGATTGCGCGGCGGCGGCGGTTTTGGTGTTGAGTCTGACGGCGGTGCTCATTGCCTTGGCTTTACTTTATTCAAAAATAGGATAGAGGGAAAATGATCAAACTCAGAAAAGCGGCTGCTCGCGGATTCGCTGATCATGGATGGTTGCGCACGTATCATAGTTTTTCTTTTGCGGATTATTATGATCCTGAACAAATGGGATTTAGAACGTTGAGGGTTATTAACGAGGACTTTGTCGCTGGTGGTGGCGGATTTCCGATGCATGGACATCGTGATATGGAGATCATCACTTATGTCATTGATGGCGTTCTTGAGCACAAGGATTCGCATGGTAATTCCTTGTTGATTCATCCAGGCGAGGTTCAACGGATGAGTGCTGGAACCGGGGTTCGCCACTCCGAGTTTAATCATTCGCCGGATCAACCTGTTCATCTCCTGCAAATTTGGATTTTGCCGCGGAAAAATGGCTTGAAATTCAGCTATAAGCAAAAATCTTTTGTGAAACTCATGCAGGAGCAAAAACTAGTTTTGATCGCCTCGGGCGAGCCGCGTGAAGGCGCGGTCTCAATAGCGCAAGACGTAGATGTTTTTTCAGGGCACGTACGTGCACAAGAGTCTCTGCAGTATGCGGCCATGGCGGACCGGGGGCTTTGGTTGCAAATGATAAAGGGCTGTGGCCAAGTCGACGGTTTCGATGTCTCAGCGGGTGATGGATTGGCTATGACTGACACGAGTAAATTTCAGTTTTCGGCCACCGAGGACAGTGAATTTCTGCTCTTTGATCTCGCTTAGGAGCGAATGGCGCGACTATGGTCGAGTGTGAAAATGGTGCGATTCAGGTCCACTGATTGACCTTTGGCGTCACGGGTGGGTATTAGGATTTCTAAACTTGTTTGTAGAAACGAAAATCATAGAATTGTCTAATGACAATGCAAACAAAAAGCCAGTTCCCGACGATCCCGTTGTTTCGTTTTACTGATACTTTGGGTGAGAGTATTCACTCAGTGTCCTATAAAGGTTTTCAAAAAACCAAAAGTGAAAAACCGATCGTCATCAAGGTCTTCAAAACACAAGATCTGAAAGAAAAACAGATTCGACGCATGCAACAGCAGATTGAACGCCTGCGTATTCTCAACGATGCGGCGATTATTACGCCGATGGCAATTGAGCATCAGGGCGATTTCATTTACATGCACCAAAACTACTTTGAGGGTGTGACTCTTAGGCAGTGGCTTCGTACCAAGGAGCGTATGGGCCTTAAGGAGTTTTTTGAGGTCGCGATTCAGTTGGCGCTTGCGGTCCATAAGGTTCATGAGTCGGGCATCATTCACGGTGGAATCAAGCCGAACAATATTTTGATCAATCCCGAGACTTTGAGTATTCGTTTGATTGACTTTATCAGTCCGTTTGACGTGCGTGACATCAGCCACTTCATTTATGATCGTTACTTTCTCGAGGAGACACTTCCTTATACGTCGCCTGAGCAAACCGGTCGCATTAATCACCGGGTGAGCTTTTCGACGGACATGTATTCGGTCGGTGTCTTATTGTTTGAGATGTTGATCGGGCGGCCGCCGTTCAAATCCACTGACCCGCTTGAGTTGATTCACTATCACTTGGCGACCGATCTTCCCAGTATGACGGCTCTAGATCCTTCGATACCGGAGGTTTTGAGTCAAATTGCCTCAAAACTTTGCGTCAAGGAGCCCGAGAAACGCTATCAGAGTTGTTACGGTCTCTATCACGATTTGAACCGATGTCTTCAGGCCTACTCGCAGACGGGTGAGTGCCCGGCTTTCCCTCTGGGTGTTTATGATTATAAACACCGTGTGATTTTCATTTCCAAAATGGTCGGTCGACGTGATGAGGCCGACCTGATCTTAAGTGAGTATCAGCACGTTGTGAAAGGCGAGTTTAGGTCGATGTTCATCTCGGGACTTTCGGGTATCGGCAAAACCCGCTTGATCCAAGAGTTGCAGCGACCCTTGGTGGAGAATCGTGGTTATTTCACCTCTGGAAAATTTGACCAGTATCAAAAGAACATTCCCTACAGCTCGTTGATTCAGGCTTTGCGTAATCTCATGCGCACGTTTTTGACCGAGAGTAATTCCCGCGTGGCCGTATGGCGGGAGAAAATCTTGACGGCGCTCGAGGGCCAAGGACGCATCATTACCGATGTCGTGCCCGAGCTTGAGGTCATCATCGGTAAGCAGCCTGCGGTGATGGCGCTTCCGCCGGTGGAGTCGCGTAACCGTTTTAATAACTTGTTTGGACAGTTTTTGACTTGTTTGGCGAGTAAAGAAAACCCGCTGATTCTCTTTATCGATGATTTGCAGTGGTGTGACGTTGCGACGTTTGATTTCCTCACCGACATTTTTGCCAATGCCTCGGATCACCCCTATCTCTTCTTCTTGGGTGCCTATAGACATAACGAGGTCAATGAGTCGCATCCGTTGACCAAACTTCTTCATGCGATCAAAGAACGTCGACAACCGATTCAGGAAGTACGTGTCGGCCCCCTAGCAATGCCCGATTGTCAGGAAATGGTTTCGTACATTCTTGATACTCCCGTTGAAAAAACTCGCTCGTTGACAGAGTTCATCTTTCAGTTGACCGAAGGTAATCCGCTTTTTGTCAGCGAGAGTCTCTGTTATCTTTATAACGAAAATCTTCTGTACTTCAGTGATGAGGGTGAATGGCATTGGAATATCGCCAAGATTCGCGAATCCAATATGCCCTCGAACGTAGTCGCATTGTTTAGCTCGAAGATTGCAAAATTGCCGCAAGAGACTCTCGATATTCTGGTTTATTGCGCCTGCATGGGCAATAACTTCGACCCGGACTTCTTGGCGACCGCACTGGATGTTCCGACCAGCGAGCTGTTCTTGCATCTTCGCCCGGTCTTGAGTCTGAGCCTTTTGATTGAAAACAAATCTGATCTGCAGTTCATTCATGACCGTGTGCAAGAGGCTGTCTTGCGCCTTTTGAATGATGAACGCAAAAAACAAATTCACTGGGAGGTCGGTCAGCACCTGATGAACGCGATCGAACTCAGTCCCGAGAAAATGGAGATGGATCAGCTGTTCACGCTGACGGCTCACTTGAACCTCGGCCGCCCGGAGAAGATCGACCGGGAAGCGGCTTATCAGCTTTCTGACATTAACTTTCAGGCGGGCCGAAAGGCACTGGATGCCTTGGCGACCGATGCCGCCAACAAGTATTTCTCAGTGGCGCAAAGCTTGTTGCCTGAGGATTGTTGGGAAACCCATTACCAAAGTACTTTCAAGATTTATCAGATGCTCGCTAAGACCGAGTTGATGAACGGTCGGTACGAGACCTCGGAAAAACTTCTCAACCAGCTTCTAAGTCATGCGCAGAGTGACCTCGATAAAGCTGAAGCCTTGGCGGATCAAACTACCTCGCTTTCGTCGATCGGAAACTTTATTCAGGCGATCGCCACAGCGAATCGTGGCTTAGCCTATTTCGACAAGTCGATACCTGAAGATTCGGATGCCGCACGAACCAAAATGTTAGAGTTGATGGAGGTCGTACGCCAGCACGGGGATGTTTGGACTAAGATCCTGAATATGCCTTTCACTCATGAGCGCAAGAGTAAAATTGAGCTCGCATTCTATAGTGAGTTGATCCCGGATCTTTATATGTCCGGTTTGGTGCCGCAGCTTTATTTGTCGGCAGCGCAATCGACGCAAAACTGCCTGTCGGGTGGTATGGACGAATCCGTGATTTATTCGTTCTCCATCATGGGATTAAACCTTGGTGAGCAGGAAAAGTTCAATGAAGCTTTCCTTTATCAGGATCTGGCGCATCAACTCTGTGAGCGCTATCCGAATACCTTTGGCGCTACGCGAGGAATGAACGGAATCGTTTGGTGCAATATGCACTCACGAAGTCATCCAGCGGATATCGCCGAGTATTCACTGAAGGGAATTCATTGCGGACGAAATTGCGGCGATCTCTACAACGCGGGGCTCTCTTATGGCCCGTTGATGTGGAATTTGCAGGTGCAAGGGGCGGACCTGAAAAAGGTCGAGCTCTATGCCAATGAGTGTTTGGTATTCTCGAACAAGAACCACCTTGCGTTCTCGACCGGGTTGGCGGAAGCGGTTCTGGCCGGCTGGGTCGCGCCCATGAATCGGAATTCTGATCCAATACCCATGGATGACAAGATCAAAGCTTGGGAAAAAAATAACTACGTTGCCGCGTCCGGCAGTTACTACGTTCATAGGGCGCTCACTCACTACTACCTTGATGAGTTCATTGAGAGTGAAGAGTGTTTGCAGATGGTCAAAAAATATCTCTTAGGTTTGACCGATAACGTTCTGAAGCGTCAGTGGTATGTGTTCCAGGTTCTCAATGGGCTCAAGCAGTTTGAGGCCGGCAAAGCAAAAAACACGGCGAGCGAAGAGTTTGACGAATTTTACAACCGACAACTGAAGCCGATTGTCGAGAAGATTGAAACCTGGGCTAAATTGGGTCCCTTGCTGCAGCCCTACTTGGCGTTCGCTCACGCCGAGGTCGCTCGTGTTCGCGGCGATTTAAGCAGCGCAAAAGTTCTCTATCAAGATGCGATTCAGATCTGCGAGCAGAGTGGCTATAGCTTTCTGCAAGGGCACGTCTATCAGGCTTATGGCGAAATGCTTCTCAGCGAAAGTTCGAGTTTAAGTCGGGTGTTCTTGAACGAGGCTCTGGCTCTTTACCGCAAATGTAATGCCGAAAAGAAGCAAAACTACCTCATTGAAAAACATCCGACCGCATTTAATCGTGAAGTGGTAGCCGGAGCGGTCATGCCGATAGGCGCCGGAGATGATTCGCTCGGTGACGATGCTTTGAGGCTACCCAACCTTGACGTGAACTACTTGATTAAGTCTTCGCTGATTCTGACTGCGGAAATCAATTTTGATACTTTGCTGCAAAAAATCATGAGTGTGGTTTTGGAAAACTCCGGGGCGCAACATGGCTATCTACTTCTGCTTGAGGGCGATGAACTTTTTGTCAGCGCCGAAAGCCATGTTGATAGAAAGGAGCAGGTTCGTACTTTGTACCAGAATATCAACGAACGTGAGGATCTTTGTCGGCCGATTATCCAATACACCCGCCGCACTCAGGAAGAAGTGATTCTCAATGCCGATACGCGCGGCAGCAATAAGTTCCTGTCCGCACTGATCGGCAATGACGAAGTTGCGACTCAGCAGCTACAGGCAGTTTTGTGTCTGCCGATTTTAAAGCAACAGCAGATGATCGGTGTGATTTATCTTGAGAATCGCTTAGTGGATTCGGTTTTCAATCCCTCGCAAGTAGAAATGACCAAGCTGTTGATCGCGCAGGCGGCCATCGCTCTCGATAATGCTCGCCTCATCGAGCAAATCAGAAAGATGAATGAGGAGTTGGAGCTCAGAGTGAGTGAGCGCACCAGTGAATTGAAAACCTCAAATAAAGAGCTTGAGGCGTTTTCGTACTCGGTCGCACACGACTTGCGAACACCCCTACGCAGTATCGATGGATTTAGCACGATCTTGCTCGAGTCAATGGGTGACTCCTTGAGTGATGAGAACCGCTCTTATCTCAATCGTATGCGTAGTTCCGTTGTGCGCATGGGCAAGCTGATCGATGATCTGCTGACGCTGTCGCGGACGGTGCGTAGTGAGATGCATCGCCAAAAGGTCAACCTCAGCCAGGTCGTTTCGGGTATCGTGGATGATATCAAGACTCGTGACCCCAATCGTCATGTTGAGATCAATATCGTTCCCAATCTCTTCGCGAACTGTGATTTGGGTTTGTTAAAGGTGGTATTGGAAAACCTTCTCGCCAATGCCTGGAAATTCTCGCACAAACGACCGGATGCGCGGATTGAGTTAAATGGACGTATCGAAGACGGAGCGATGATTTTTAGCCTTTCTGACAATGGTGTTGGCTTTGATATGACTTTTGTCGATAAGCTCTTTCTTCCTTTCCAGCGTCTGCACAGTGCTGACGAATTTGAAGGAACAGGCATTGGTCTTGCGATCGTCCATAGAATTATTGAGCGCCACGGTGGTCGTGTTTGGGTTGAGTCGGTGATCGGTCAAGGAACGACTTTCCACTTCACATTGACGCCTCAAAAGCGGGTTGAAAGTCTACCGGAATCCGTGCAAGGGCGTGAACGTTCAGAGGTGAAACCTAAGTTGGTTTCTTCGATGTATTGAGTTGTTCTTTGGTAGGTTCGTCAGGACGAGCGCGGAAGGCGCTCCTCATCAAGAGGGGTGTCCTTTACCCACTGCGTGATTTTTTCGATGAAGCGCTGCCGATCTAGTGGCTTAGCCAAGTAATCGTTCATGCCTTCGGCCAAGCAGCGCTCGCGATCCTCGTTGAGGGCGTGCGCGGTCATAGCTATGATCGGAAGCGAACTGAAGCGCGAATCACTGCGAATAATTCGTGTGGCTTCAAAGCCATCCATTTCAGGCATTTGCACATCCATTAGGACCAGATCCAAATGTTTGGCCCTAATAAGTTCGACAGCCTCTTTGCCGGTACTGGCGACTTCCACCTCGAAACCGAGATTATTCAGCAAATAGGTTCCCAGGATCTGACTGGGTTCGCAATCCTCGACGAGCAGAACGGTTTTTCCGGCAAAGTTGGGTTCCACCAGGGGTGGCAATGGTTTGAGTTCTTTGGTCGATGTTTCGTGGCGCGAGTGCTGTTGCGTATCAACTCTGAGATCAAGAAAGAAATAGAATCTGCTGCCGGCGCCGTCTTTCGAGGTGAGCCCGATCGCGCCGCCCATACTTTCAACCAGACTTTTGCAGATCGCCAGGCCAAGGCCCGAACCGCCGAAGCGTCGCGTGGTGGAGGAGTCAGCTTGTTCAAAGGGACGGAAGAGGCGTTTTTCTACATCGCTGGAGATGCCGATTCCGGTATCGCGTACTGAGAACTCAATCGAAGCGTAGTTGTCAAGAATGTCACCCAC
>SXGU01555847.1_pt1 | contig 12083 bp, 9 predicted proteins | sample 3174531 | NCBI WGS metagenome assembly SXGU01 (sample SAMN11356863, study PRJNA531348) | freshwater metagenome | isolation source: freshwater sample F1-140 | place: China: Fuxian Lake, Yuxi | collected 2017-12-25
AGGAAGTACATCGGCAGCAGCATCACTTCCCAGAACACGTAGAACAGGAAGAAGTCTAAGGCGAAGAACACTCCCATGACTCCGGTTTCCAGAACCAGAAACAGGATCAGGTAACCTTTGACGTTCTTCTCAATTCCCCACGAGGCCAGCATCGAGAGCATGAACACAAAACCGGTCAGCACCACGAGCGTCAGGCTGATCCCGTCGTAGCCGACTTCATAAAAGATATTCCAACTCCCGATCCACTCCTTCTTAACCAATCCCTGAATACCACCGTCGCCCGGCGTGTAAATGGACGCCAATGCCACCGTCAGAAAAAACGTGACGACGGTCCCCGCGAGAGTCCACAGACGCATCGGTTCCACCGCCTTCTTGTCAAAGAAGATGAGCAGCAGCGCGAAGATCGTCGGAACGAAGATGATCCAACTGGTCAGGGTTTCGGCACTAAACATGATCCGTCTTTCCTATGGAGTGCGGTGTGTTACGACCGCTATCAAATTCCAGTTCAGCCCTTCGGATACAGCGTGAACAGCAAACCGCATAACACAACCACGCCGATCGCGATAAACGTCACGTATTGGCGAATCCGACCCGTCTGAACGTTTCGCAAACCAATACCCAACGAGTACGTCGAGTTCCCCATCATGTTCACGAGGCCGTCGATAACACCCTCGTCGAACTTCCGATCCCATTTCGAGACCACAATTCCCATTCGCACAAACGTGTGCAGAATTTCGTCGAACACAAACTTGTCGATCGCCGCTGCAAACTTCGCGACCACATGGGCCGGCTTCACGAACATCACGTCATAGAGATCATCGAAGCCCCACTTGTTTGCGAGGAAGGCATGCACCGAAGCCGCTTGTCGCTTGATGTCGCCCGGATTGATGACTCCCTTGCCATAGATTAAGTAGGAGATCGTCATGCCAATGAACGCGGCCAACAAAGCGGCAGAACCAGCAGTGGAATGCTGAGCGTGAATCTCTGCATGCCCCGGCAACGAAACCGTGTGCGCCGCGGTGCCATCAACACCATGCCCCACACCAACCGGTTCGCTGAACGTCAGCATTTTGTAGAGGTTCCCCTCTTCGCCCCCGATGGCACATCCAGCCGCCAGCACGGCGAGCAGCAGCAAGGGGCCAGTCATCTCCCACGGAGATTCGTGAACGTGCTCGTGCAGATGCTGATCACGCGGCTTGCCGAGGAATGTGTAGAACCACAATCGAAACATGTAGAACGACGTGATTCCCGCCGTCAGCAGCGGCACCAGGAACAACAGGAAGTGAATCGGATTGAGCTTCGTGTAAGCCAACGCCGTCGCCAGGATAGCGTCCTTGGAGTGATAGCCGGAGAAGGCGATTGACGTTCCCGGAATCGCGAGTCCAGCGATCGCAATCACGCCGACGAGCATCGTCAGCGCAGTGATTGGCATCTTGCGAAGCAGTCCGCCCATCTTGGGCATTTCCTGCTCGTGATGGCAGCCAGCAATCACGCTGCCCGAGCAGAGAAACATCAACGACTTAAAACAGGCATGCGTGACAAGGTGAAACAGACCAGCTCCCCAACCGCCGACACCCAAGCCGAGCATCATGTAGCCGAGTTGGCTGATCGTCGAATACGCCAGCACTTTCTTGATGTCGGTCGCAACAATCGCAATCGTCGCCCCAACAAACGCCGTGATGCAGCCGACGTAAGCAATCGTCAGCAATACCTCCGGCACGAACATCGGATAGAACCGCCCCGCGAGATACACACCCGCCGCGACCATCGTCGCCGAATGCACGAGCGCCGAAACCGGAGTCGGTCCTTCCATCGCATCGGGCAACCAAGTCTGCAATGGGAATTGAGCACTCTTTCCGACGCAGCCTCCGAAGACTCCCAGTCCCGCAACAATCAGAAGCGTGTAAGTAATAGTCTTTTGATCACTCGGCTCTACAGGGGCCTGCCAATGACCGTCGCCATCTTGTTCGGTCCTCAAAACAACCGACTTTCGGTCCGATGTCTTGACCAACTCACCGTTGTGTCCACGAGCCAAATCGAACAAGCCGGGGGTCGCTTTATTCACGTTCCCAACGACTTCGTGCTGCTCCGCGAAGCTAAAAGTGCCGAACGACGTCCACAGGATCATCAACCCGATGATGAAGCCGAAGTCACCGACGCGATTGACAATGAACGCCTTGTTTGCCGCCGTGCTGGCGGAGTGACGTTCGACATAGAAGCCAATCAGCAAATACGAACAGATGCCGACCAATTCCCAGAAGATGAAGACCTGAAAAATGTTCCCGGCCAGAACCAGTCCAAGCATCGCGAAGCAGAACAGCGACAGGTACGAGAAGAACTTATAGAACCGTCCCGGCCGGTGGAAATGTCCGCCATCGTGCGTATGCACTTGATGGTCGACGTAATCATCAACGAGCTCTTCCGCCATGTAGCCGGTGGCGAAGATGTGAATGCAGGTCGCGATCAGCGTGACCATCACGAACATCGCCAGCGTCAGACTGTCGATGTAGTAGTCCAGCGACACCTTCAGTTTGCCGAACTGCGCGAGGTTGTAGAACGTCCCAGAGAATACTGTCTGCGTTGGCTTCTCATGGGTGTTTGCCTTGTGCTCGTGATCTCCATGCCCAACCGCCGGATGCTCTTTCGATGTCTCCTCGGCGTGGCCATGCTCCGTCGCATTGAAGGCTGCCCAGCCAGTCCCTTCGCCCCACTCGTAGAACGCGATCGAGCTACAGAGAAAACCGAAACCAATACAGAAGATCGCGAAGTAAGCCGCCGCTTTGCTCTTGCGGTTGGCGTTGGGCCAAGACATCGCGAACACTTCGACCACGAAGCCAAACAGCGGCAACAGCCACGCGATGGCCAAGAGCGTCGAAAGCCTGCTACCGAGTGATTCCATGTTGTTCTAATTTCAAATCTAAAACTTCAGATTTCAGATTGATTGAGACACATTAACCGTGCAACTCATCCCCGCGATCGACGTCGATCGTCAGATGGTTGTTGTAAAAGTTGAGCGCGATCGCCAAGGCCACGGCCGCCTCGGCCGCCGCTAGGACAATCACAAACAGCGAGAACACCTGGCCATCGAGACCCAGCGGCGTGAATCGCGAAAACGTGATGAAGTTCAAGTTGGCCGCATTCAGCACCAATTCAACTCCCATCAGGATGCCAATGCCGTTCCGCTTGGTCGTCATGCACACGACCCCGCAGACAAACAGCACCGCGCTGATGAATAAAAACGGGCTTGGTCCAATGGCTTGCATGAGAAACTTTCGTGCTTACGTTGTGGCTCGGCGCTTTGTACGGGCGAGATAAGCCGCTCCCACCAACACAACCAGCAGATGCACGGAGACGATTTCAAACGGAAGAAGATATCCAGCGCTCAGCGGCACTGAATGTTTCGGAAGAGGTGCAGCACCAGGCACGGCAGCGGGCATTCCCGGAACAACGAGATCCGTGTTGGCTTCGACAGACAATTCTTTGGGCAAACCAGGCTTCAAATCGCGATCCGCACGCAACGAGAGAAAGCTCAAGCCCAGCGGCCGAGTCGTGTTCCCCTGCTGAGTCGGATTAAATCCGCCTTCCTCCGCCTTGGCGTGTGTTCCGATCTTTATCTTTTGGTTGATGTCGTTGCCGTTTTCCGAATCGACCCAAGGGACAGCCGTGACCGTGCTGGCCACAATGAAGAGGAACACCACGCCAATCAACCCGGACAAAATAGCATCCGCAGGCGAGCTCTTGATTCTGGTGAACGGCCCCGTTGCCGTGAGCATCACGCCGAAGACCAGCAGCACCAGGGTGCCACCCACATAGACCAGCAATTGCGTCGCACCCACAAAGTCCGCACCCAGCAACAGAAACAATACCGCAGTCGAACCCAGCGTCAGCACCAACGAAAAGGCCATCCGAACAACGTTTAGACTGGCCGCGACCATGATTGCACCGGCACAGGTCAAGACGGCAAACAACCAGAAGAGAATGATTTCCGCAGTCATCGGCTGCTCCCTTCCGTGCCCGTTGCCGTGATTCGCAGATGCGATTCTGTTGTCGCCCCGGCGCTAGAGACACCCGCAGCCTTCTTTGGCTGCACCAATCGCTCGCCAGCCGGCTGACCGATGATCGACGTCTTGCCGGACATCGTCGCGAGCACGAGCGGATAAGTGACCGTTCCCGCGAACAGGAAGCAACTGATCGGGATCAAGTACTTCAAACAAGTGGTCATGACTTGATCGATGCGCAACCGAGGCAATGTCCAACGCACCCAAATCTGCACACAGACCAGCATTGACGCTTTCACCAAGAAGAACAGAAAGCCGATCGCGTTCGCCAGAAAACTTCCAACTCCAGTCGGCGAAGCAGCCTTGATGGAGCTCAGAATTCCCAAACCGTCATCCCAGCCACCAAGGAACAACACCGTCGCCAACCCGCTCACGAGAAACATGCTGGCGTACTCCGCCAGAAAGAAGAGCGACCAGCGAAACCCGCTGTATTCTGTCAGGAAGCCCGCGACCAATTCGCTTTCGGCTTCGGCGAGATCGAACGGAGCCCGTTTGCAACTGGCGGTCGCACAGGTGAAATAGACAAAGAACGCGAAGAAGTTGAACGGATGCAGAATGTTCCAGTTCCAGATCCCACCCGACTGCAGCAGCGCCACCTCGTTCAGATCCAGCGTGCCGGCCGTGACGATCGGGCACAGGGCGCAGAGGGCCATCGGGATTTCGTAGCTGACCATCTGGGCCGATTCGCGAATCGCTCCGAACAGCGCCCATTTCGAACCGCTCGAATAACCCGCCAGGATCACACCCAAGACTTCCAGCGAGAGCACCGCCAACGTCAAGAAGACGCCGGTATCGAGAGCAACGGCGGTCCAGCCATCGGAGAACGGCAGAGCCAAGTAAGCCGCTAACGAGGCCACGACGACGATGTAGGGAGCCATCCGAAACATCAACCCGTCGGCTTCCTTCGGCACCAAGTCTTCTTTTTGAATCAACTTGACGCCGTCCGCCAAAGATTGCAGCCAACCGAACTTACCGCCGACTCGGGTTGGCCCCAGGCGGTCTTGAATTCGGGCTGAGATTTTTCGCTCGGCCCAGATAAACAGCCCGGCCGGCAAACCGAACCAGCCGACGACCAACGCGACATGCGTGATGAGCGCAATCACATAGGCGGTATCCGCGCTGATCGGGATTCCCACCCACGCAAGTAGTGCTTGTAAGAACTCGGCCAGCGAGTTGGCAGCGAACAGTGTGTCCATCGTCCATTCGGCACGTTGTCGCCGGCGAAGATTTCGCCCGCGTGGATTGCGGAAGCCACCGACGGAGGCGACCCGTCGGCGGGTTTGTTGAGCCGCCTGTGGACGCGGAAGAACGCTCCATCTCTCAACAAACCAAGCCTCAGCATCTCCCGCCAAGGCCAAAGGAGCGGAAACTATGACAAAACGATTTTGGGGATTCAAGCGACTACGAACGACTTGCAATGCATGGGATAACAACAGACTTCGACACCCATTTCTCGAAGGGAGATTCCCTTCCCTCAATGGCCGCCGGACTCATGTCGGGGCTTCGAAGTCGTCGAGCGTTTCCGTCAGAAAGCAATGACTTCAAGAGGCTGGTCACTAATTCGAGTTAATGTCAAATGCTTGTCGGTCTTGAAATCCGGCAGAGACAGTTCCAGCGGGTTTCTCAGATTGAGAAACACCGGCACGGATTGATTCTTGGGGTTGGTGACGTTCGGATCGGTCGGGAAATAGAGTCCCTTGCCAAGCTGCCCAGCGTCGGTTTCTAAGCCAGCCTTCGCCAGCTCAAGTGATCCAATCTCGGAAGTGGCGTTGCTCCCGTGAAAAACTCGTTGCGGCGAGCCGTCTTTGTCGATGACCTTAGAGGCAGAATCGCGGTTGACGCGAAACCAGTCTTGGACCATGCTAATGACCATGCCTCGACCAGTAGCTGGACGCCCAACTTCGCTCTGCGATGCGGCCCGGCATTGTGACAAAAACTGGTCGAGGTTTTTCATTCCCATCAACTCATGGTCGTAAAATACTTGACCATTGGCATCTTCGTGAGCGACCACGCTGGCCATGAACTGCTTGCCACTAATTTCGAGAGGCGAGGCAAAGATATGGCTCGTCAGCGGCTTTCCATGCAGGCTTGGCCCTGAGTAAATCCGTTTCGCTTGTTTGATGAGTCCTGGGATTGCTGCGATCGCTTGTATTTTTTCTGGCCCGCTGCCATGAGCGATAGCATCGTCGATGCTCTTTTTCGAGACGGTCATTGATGTTGTGGTGTCGTCGTTGTCGTACTTACCGACGAGATTCTCTTTGGCCCACTTTTTCGCAGTCTTCCTCAGCGCCTTCATGTCCAGCGGTTCAACAAGATTTGATATCTCGTCTCCCTGAATTTTCACAGGGTCGAGATTCAGCAAGTCGTCCGCCTTCTTTGCCGACTCCCAATCGCCGAACCAATCTTTGAACTCCGGCGTCGAAATCGCGCTCGTCTGGCCGATGTTCGGCTTGCCGCCAGCCGCGAAGCCTTGTTGCTGTTTATGTTTTTCGTCGTAGTCGGGAATCTCCCAACTCGCATCGAAGCGGTCACGCTTGTCAGGAACGGCGTGAATGTCCGACGCGCCTTCGCCGACGATGCGAACTGGATAGCGTGTTTGCTCGCAGCTGATGCCGTCCGCGAGCCGATGGTAGCCATCCACGAGAAGATGTTGCCCGTGTTCAGTTTTCCAAACGTCGAGCGGTCCTTTGGATCGACTGCCACGTCCTCGAAAATTGTCGGCACTGGCTTTATCGAATGATGACTTGCTGGCGAGTATTTCGTGTGCGCCAAGTTCGTGGATGCCGTCGAAATCAATCGCGCCCGTCGCCACATTTGGCGTCGCATCAAACGACGCTTTCGCTCCGGCGTCGTCGGCAATCTGCGATCCGTCTTTGAACTGTCGCATGGTTCACATCCCGCCGCCCGTGTCCATCAACTCTTTCATCCGCCGGTCCATCTCGCGACCAGCCTTACTCGACTGGTACATCGCCTGAGCCTGCGCGTCGTCGTGGCACCACGCTTGAAAAACCTCCAACGGAGGCTCACCTAGCGCCGTCAGGATGCCGAGACCGACTCCGCGACCGTGTCGGCCTTCAGCTCTGGCGAGGTTGAGCCAGAGTCCGACGTGGCACTCGTAGTCGGTTCGTTGGTCGTCGGTGATGATGCCGGCACCGTAGGTCGCCGCGAGATCGGCGGCAGCCTGATGCTTTTTTTTAGCAGTCCGAGATAGCCCACGAAGTCGATCAGCAACGTCAGCGTTTCGGCTTCGGTCAGGCCGGTGCGCTTGAGCGTGTCGAAGGGCGTGACCCGAAAGACTTCCCGCACAGCCGCGAGTGTCGTCTCCGTCGCTTCCGCGTCTCCCGCGTCAATCTCTTTGGGATGCCGCTCCCAATCGAACCTCGAATGCGTGGCGAGCTTCCGGTAGACCGCCAGTGGATCGGCGGCGCGGAACGCTCGGCCGTCCCAATAACGAAAAATGGCGCGGCGTCGCAGGTCACGACGCCGACGCCACCAATTTGAGAACCAAGACAGCATGTCGCCCCTCCCTGAATGGGGAGAAGAAAAGGTGTCAGGGACATTCGGTACCCGTGACGGGTAATCTCCAGCAATCATGGGGCGAGCCAAACGAGCAGATGACGGTGGAATGGTGTTTCACGTTCTGAATCGCGCGAATGCACGCGCGGCGATCTTTGAGAAGCCGGAAGACTACGCGGCTTTCGAGCGTGTGCTGAAAGAAGCTCTGGACCGCGTGGACATGCGAGTTCTCTCCTATTGTCTAATGCCGAATCATTGGCACTTGGTGTTGTGGCCGCGACGTGATGGCGACTTGTCGAAGTTCATGGGCTGGCTGACGCTGACTCACACGCAGCGTTGGCACGCTCACCGGCGCACGGCGGGGACAGGGCATCTCTACCAAGGCCGCTTCAAGTCCTTCCCCGTGCAGGATGACGAGCACTTTCTCACGGCATGCCGGTACGTTGAGCGAAATGCTCTGCGCGCCAATCTGGTAAAGCGGGCGGAAGACTGGCCGTGGGGCAGTCTTTGGCACCGACGGAAACGGAATGACTATGGGAAGTCCGTGCTCAGCGAATGGCCCGTCCCCTGTCCGCGTCAATGGCGTCAACACGTCAATCAACCACAAACCGACGCCGAGATGGCAACCCTGCGGCGTAGCGTCAACCGAGGCGCACCGTTCGGCGACTCCGACTGGACGAAACGCATCGTCAAGCGTCTTGGGTTGGAGGTCACAATCCGCCCGCAAGGACGCCCTAAGCTGGCTTCCGACGCCAGAAACGGTTCCTGACACCTTTTCTTCTGCTTCTTGACACCTTTTCTTCTGCTTTCTTCTGTGCCCGGCGCCGAATTCGGCAACGGCGCCCACGATGCCGCCAAGAACACACGCGAACAACGATCGCAGCAATGCTCGGCAATGCAGGGATATCGACGGTCGTGGCAACCACACGGCGACGTTGTTTCACGGCATCATGCCTGTCAGCCAGACCGCGAGCGGACGCTCACAAACTTGCCGGAGAATTCGCGGGGTCGAGAAACATCCGCTGCCACAGCTCCAGACAGAGCAACGCCCACAAGCGGTGAGCGTGGTCGGTTTTGCCTTGGATATGTTCGTCGAATAAACGCTGCACGGCCGATGGCTTGAAGAAACCGCGCGCGAGTGTCCGCGAATCGAACAGTACGTCGCGCAAGAACGGTTGCAGCTCACCACGAAACCAGTTTGGAAGCGGAACGCCAAAGCCCATTTTGCGTCGACGCTGAATCGACGGCGGCAGTAAGTCGGAGAACGTGTCGAGCAGAATTTGCTTGCCTTGGTTGCCGCGCAGCTTCAGTTCGATCGGCATCCGGGCGGCGAGTTCCATGACCTCTTGGTCGAGGAACGGGCTACGGCATTCGAGGCTGTAAGCCATGCTGGCGATGTCCACTTTCGTCAGGATGTCGCACGGCAGATACGTCAGCACGTCGGCGCAGGTCGTGCGTGTGATGAGGTCGCGGCTCGGACATTCGTCATACGCTCGCAGCAAAAAATCGCCGGCGTCAAAGTCACCAAGTTCCGCCGCGAACTCCGGCCGATACAACTCGCGTCGCTGCGATTCCCCGAAAATGCCGACCCAGCTGAGATATCGTTTCTCCGGCGGCTCGCCGAGCGCAGCGAGGAACCGCTTGCCGCGACGCAACAACGAACGATGTCCCGCTCCCGACGGTAGCCGCTGCCAAAGTTTCGCCGTGATAAGCCGCTTGAGGGCTGTCGGCAGTCGGTCAAATCGCGAGGCGAGCTTCACGGCCAGATACCGAGTGTAGCCGGCGAACAATTCGTCGCCGCCGTCCCCCGACAACGCGACGGTGACGTGCCGCCGAGTCATCTCCGACAGATACATCGTCGGAATCGCCGAGCTGTCCGCGAACGGCTCGTCGTAATGCCAAATCAGCTTCGGCAAAATCTCGAGGGCGTTCGGTTGGACGACCAGTTCGTGGTGCTCGGTGCCAAGATGCTTCGCGGCTTCGCGTGCATACGTCCGCTCATCAAACTCTTTGATCGGGAAGCCGATCGAGAACGTGTGGACGGGCCGGTCGGATTGCTCCTGCATCAAACCGGTGATGATCGTTGAATCGACGCCACCGGAGAGAAACGCGCCGAGCGGCACATCGCTACGCATCCGCATCCGAACGGCTTCGGTCAACGTGCGACGGAGTTCTTGTTGCCAACGACCGGCAGACCAATTAGCAACGCCGGATTTGAGATTTGAGATTTGAGATTTGTCATTCGAGATATCCGGCTCATACGGAGGCTGCCAATAGCGAACGACATCCAAATAGCCGTCCTCGAAGACAGCGAAGTGAGCCGGCGGCAGCTTGTGATAGCCCTCCAGAATGCAGTCGGGATACGGCACGTACTGATAGCAGAGGAACGAGTCGATAGCTCGACGGTTCAAGCGGCGTGGAGCACCGGGCACCAGCAGCAGCGATTTGAGTTCGCTGGCGAACGTCAGTTGTCCGTGATCCAGCCGATAGAACAGCGGCTTCTTGCCGGCTCGGTCGCGCGCGAGAAGCAATCGTTTGAGGCGGTCGTCCCAAATCGCAAACGCGAACATTCCTCGCAGCCGCTGCACGCATTCAGGACCGAGGTCTTCGTAGAGATGGACGATGCACTCGGTGTCGGTGTTCGTACGGAAGCGATGCCCTCGGGCCTCAAGGTCAGCTCGCAGTTCGCGGTAGTTGTAGATTTCGCCGTTGAAGACGATCCACACGGACTCGTCTTCGTTGGCGAGCGGTTGATGTCCGGTGCTCAGGTCGATGATCGAGAGGCGGCGAAAGCCGAGGGCGGCGGCGGGGCCGGAGGGGGCGAGGGGTAGGGGGGGAGGGGGGAGTAAAGAACTGGCATTTTCCAGCTCGCCCCTCGCCCCTCGCCCCTCGCCGCTGAAATACTTACCCGAATCGTCGGGGCCGCGGTGGGAGATGGCGGAGATCATCCGTTCGAGCGTTGCGGGCAAGAGCGGAGCGACATCGGCGGTCCAAGCTGCTCCCGCAATTCCGCACATGCTGGTGGTTTCCCCAAGAGTACCGGCACACGGAGTGTGCTGGCGACGATTTGCCGTGGCGTCTCCGCAAGGCGGAAGATAGCGGCGAGAAAGAACGTGACAAATCGAATCCACAAGGGTAAGGTCACGGGCACAAATCACTCGGTCCGTTCGCGGCCGGATTCCAGGCGCTCGCCTTATCCCAGAAGAAGGAGTCCAACTATGACAGACACCACTCGCGCGGATTGGTTTCGTCACATCGAACAAATCTTGCGATCGAAGCATTACACCTGGATCGCCGAGGGACTGGGGGGGCTCCCGTGGACGAAGCGTTGGTCGCGATTACGACCGACCTGATGCACATCTGCCATCGAGCCGGTTTGTCTTGGGAAGAACTGGCCGCTCGCAGCCAGCAATTGTGTGAACGGGAAGAAGCGGACCTGCGTCCGACATCCCACGCGGCGTGAACCTACTGACATCGGCTTTATCACGGAATTCTTCGCGCGAGGAAAACTCGCGCGTCGAGAGCGAATCAAAAAGTACGGCTCTCCGCCATTCGTGTTGCGAAACGCGATCGCGTTTCAACATGCTTGGCGGAGAGCCCAAAATCGCTCGGTAAGTCGATCGTCTAATGTTTCTTGTTCATTTCGGCTGCCGTGGGTTTACGCCAATTACGACCGGTCGAGGTCAGGAGCTCATCGGCTTTCGCCGGTCCCCAACTTCCGGCAGCGTACGGTTCGGGGCGAACCTGCTGTGATTCCCAATACTCAAGAACCGGTGTGACGAACTTCCAGGCTTCTTCGAGTTCATCGCTGCGTGTGAACAGCGTCGAGTCGCCTCGCAGCACATCCAGCAGCAGCCGTTCGTAAGCTTCCGGCAGCTCGCCACCGAAGGCGTCCTCGAATTGGAAGTTCATAGTCACGGGATTGATTTGGTACTGCATTCCCGGCCGCTTCGTGGAAACGGACAACAAAATCGCTTCGTTGGGCTGAATGCGGAAGACGAGAGAATTCGACTGTGCCCCGACGAACTGACACATATCACCTTCGCATTCCACCGTGGAGAACAAGTGCATGGGCGGGTGCTTGAATTGGATCGCAATCTCCGACACACGCTCCGGGAAACGCTTGCCAGTTCGGAGATAAAACGGGACTCCCGCCCAGCGCCAGTTATCGATCAACACCTTCATGGCAACATACGACTCGCGATTCGATTCAGGAGCGATGCGTTCCTCCTGTAAGTAGCCGAGCGCCGGCTTGCCGTTGATTTCGGAGGCGGTGTATTGACCCGGGATCGCCCATTCGCTGATCGGCCGGCCGCCGGTCGAAAACGCCTTCAAAACCTTGAGCTTCTCATCGCGGATCGCGTCGGCTTCAAAACGTGCGGGAGGCTCCATCGCAACCAGGCAGAGCAATTGCAGCACGTGGTTTTGCAACACATCGCGCAGAGCGCCTGATTTGTCGTAGTAGCCGCCACGCCCCGCTTCCATTCCCTGGGATTCGGCGACCGTGAT
>SXGU01097483.1_pt1 | contig 12081 bp, 9 predicted proteins | sample 3174531 | NCBI WGS metagenome assembly SXGU01 (sample SAMN11356863, study PRJNA531348) | freshwater metagenome | isolation source: freshwater sample F1-140 | place: China: Fuxian Lake, Yuxi | collected 2017-12-25
CATCGAGGTGTGCACGATGGCTGTGCGATCAAGCGACTCCTCGCGGCTTCCGGTGGTGTTGTTCTGCGGTGACCCATTACCGGAACTGCATAACGAGGCTTGGTATGTGTGAAATCCGCACACTGTGCCGAATGGCACGATGTGAGGAGGAGGTTGCAGAGATGAGTAAGGTCAAACGCGACGGCGATTGAACGACGCGTGAGAGGCCGCCGTCGTGGAAACAACGAATTGATGAAACAAGTCGACAGCGATGATGGTGTTCATGACGGGGGACTTCGTGCTGAGTGGAGTTGAGCGAGCAGTGGTTGTTCGCGCAGTGTTCCGTCAAGTGGTGCGCACAGTTCGATTCGCCACACGCTACTCAAGCCATGACATGCATCTCGATGGAGACCGATATCGACGCAATCGGTCACGCGCACGCCAAGCAATCACAAGCACGCGATGAGCGCGCATGCAATCACGGGTTCGAAGACGAGTCGTTCGCACTCTGCGGAATCGCCAGGGATTCGCGCGCCGCGCTCCTGAGTGCGTAAATCGTGGCTTGACGCATTGGTTTATTGAAGCCGTTGCTCGGCGATCGCAATGACAAGGAGTTCGAGTTCCTCCTTCGAGGCACAAGTCGAAGAAATCTGGCTTTGACGAGCCGGAATTGGCCTGCGCGAATGGCTCGGGGCGAGCGTAACGAAGCGATGGACGAAACTCGCGAAAACTTCCGCGAATACTCGGCTACTCTCCCCCTCCAATGTTTACGGATCCAGCCCGGCGAAAACTCCTCTTCACTCTGTTTGCGCTCTGCATGCTCGGAGGATTTGTCGCAATCCTCATGACCGGCAAGGGTCGCGGTGCACTCAACGCGGAACCGACTTCTGTCACCCAAAACACGCCGTCGAACATTGCGACCGAGCCCGCGAAGGAAGCAGGCGCGGCGACGGCGCCAACCGCTCCCCCCACACAAGCGGCATTGACCGCAACACCAGAAGCGACGCCGGCGATTGCTCCACTGACAGCACTGACTGCGCGGCCAGCGGGCGGCCTTGTCGTCGGCGAACCGCTCGGCCTCGGTGCACTCGCGGGTCAGGGCGGAGATGAAGTCCTTCCGTTTCGCATTGAGTTCGCGCGAAATGCGGCAGGCATTCGCAGCATCATCTTCAACCGGTACTTCGACGAGGTGTCGGTCGAAGGAAATCTCCGAGCGCCTTACGAAGTAACGCGAGAGTCTGCGATTGGTGGCTTCGAAGTGCCGGTCTTTGCTGCGCGGCAATTGCTCGTGAACGGAACAAGCGTCCCGCTGTTTGGCATCGTTTGGCACTCACCGAGCGCCGGACGCTTCGAGTCGGAAATTGTGGACGCATCGGGCGCGGTCATCGCCACCGTCGTTCGTGAGTACCGATCAAGCGGAACGAGTTACGACCTCACGCTCTTGCAATCGGTCACCAATCGATCGGCGGCGCCGCTTGAAGTTCGATTCGAAATGTATGGCCCGAGCGACTTGCCGGTGGACAAAAGCGCGTACACCGAAACGCGACGAGTGCACTTTGGGTACATCCTTCCACAGAAGCGAGATCCGCTGCAAGCAACGGTGCTCTCGAATGGGCAGACCTTTGAACGGCAGGCATTGGTTGATCTTGTTGATGCGGGAAACACGGTGTTTTGGCCGGATGCAACCGCGAAGGAAGGGGAGTACTCGCTGAGTTGGGTCGGGGCGACGAATCGCTACTTCACACTCGCCATGTACGCGCCGTTTGCGCCCCCAACTTCCCCATCGAAGAAGTTGAATGCGATCCAAGAAGTTTCAGGTGGAACCACTCCGGGTTCGGATGGAACGCCGCGCCTCTTTACCACCGTGTGGTCGCCAACGACGACCATCGCGCCGAGCGCGAGTGCATCGTTTGATGTTGGTGTGTATGCGGGTCCACTTGAGCCACGGATCCTCGACAGCCATGATCCGTACGCCGCGCTCAACATGGGCGAACTCATCGTCTACTCGATGGCAGGATGCTGCAGTTTCTGCACCTTCCCGTGGCTTGCTCGTTCCTTGCTTTGGGTGCTGACGACGCTGCATGACTATGTCCTCTTTGATTGGGGACTCTCGATCATCGCGCTGACAATCGTCGTGCGGTTGATTCTGCACCCAGTGACGAAGAAGTCGCAGATTTCCATGCAGCGTTTTTCGAAGGCGATGTCCGCGCTCAAGCCCGAACTCGACGCATTGCAGAAGCGCTACAAGGACGAACCCGCGCGCATGCAACAGGAACAGATTCGAATGTTCCGCGAAAAGGGTGTGAGTCCTGCGGGATGCGTGGGTGGCATGCTGCCGACATTCCTTCAGATGCCGATTTGGATGGCGCTCTACGCCGTCTTGTACTTCGCGATCGCGTTGCGTCAGGAGGCGGCGTTTTTCGGCGTTTTCCAGAACTTTGGTGGTTGGTCGTTCCTGGCGGATCTCAGCAGCGCGGATCGATTCTTCGTCTTTGGCACGCCACTGGACTTGTGGGCGTTCTCGGTTTCCTCGCTGAATGTGCTTCCAATCATGATGGGCTTCGTCTTCTGGGTGCAGGCGAAGTACATGTCGCCGCCACCATCCGCGACGATGACTGACGAGCAAAAGTCGCAACAACGCATGATGCAAATCATGATGACGGCGATGTTCCCGATCATGCTCTACTCCGCGCCAAGTGGATTGACGCTGTACATCTTTACCTCTACATGCTTCGGCATCGTCGAGGGTCGCATCATTCGAAAGCAAGTCGAGCAGATGGACTTGCTTGCACCAAAGGCAAAGAAGAAGCAGGACTTCATGGGTCGTCTCTATGAGAAGGCTCTTGAGCGCGCAAAGCAAAAGCCTGATCAACCCAATCGCTTCAAGGATCGGTAAGCGTGAAACGCGAGACGCAAGCAACGCGCGCGTCAGCGTCGGTCATCGTGATTGCTCGTGGTAGTGCGCCCGGGCGCGGTACCCGTGCGTTGCTTCGGGCCTCGGGTCCGTCGTTAGCGCGGGCGTTTCGACATGCGTTTGCGCGCGCATTGCCCGCGCAGCGTTGTCACACGGCGAATCGCTTGGAGACCAAGGATGGCGCGGTGCCATGCCTTGTGTTGTGGATGCCTGCGCCAGCGAGTTTCACGGGGGAAGATTGTTTCGAAGCGCTCCTGCCGGCCAACCCAGCGCTCATCGATGCGGCGCTCGACGCGCTGCTTGCAAGTGCGACGAAGGAAGACTGCGTTGCGCGATATGCGGTGGCAGGTGAGTTTGCGATGCGCGCATTTCTCAACGGTCGTCTCGCGCTTGCGGCGGCGGAGGCGCTGTCGGCCGCGATCGCGGCGCAGGATGATGCGGAGCTTGCTGCATCGAGGCTACTCGCCTCGGGCGCGCTCGCGCTTGAAGCGACGGCGGTGGTTGATGAAACGACGAACCTGCTCGCGCTCGTGGAGGCCGGCATTGACTTTAGTGATGTGGAGGATGTCACTGCGATTGCGCCGTCCGCGCTTGCCCCGCTGTTGCGCGCCCTGAGCGGTCGATTGAGTGATCTCACGGCGTCAGCCGCTACCGAAGATCGGTCGCGCGCGATGACCCAAGTCACGCTCTTTGGACCGCCCAATGCGGGGAAGAGCTCGCTCTTCAATGCGCTGCTCGGCCGTGAACGAACGGTGACTGCCGACGAAGTCGGGACGACGCGAGACGCCATTACCGAACGAGTCGAGTTTGCAAAGGACGTCGTAGCTGAACTGACGGATGTGGCGGGCTACACATCAAACGACTCGCCGAGCGACCGGATTGCGGGCAGTGCGCGGTCGCGTGCGCTTGACGCGCTCGAGCGGGCTGACTTGGTGCTCATGTGCCAGCCGGTTGACGATTCATCTGTCGGGGAATTGCCCGCGGAAGTCGATCCTTCGCGCCGACTCTTGCTTGCAACGAAGTGTGATCGACCAGTGACGCGCCCTCTGCGCCCTGACGAACTGCCAACAAGTGCGCAGAGCGGGACTGGCGTGGACGCCTTGAAAGCACTCATCGCCAAGAGGCTGCGTCGACTGCCATCGCGCGGCGCCGCGCTTTCGTCAGTGCTTCCGCGGCAGGCGCAAGCGGTTGCGGAGGCGAGGGGGATCTTGATTGAGGCGGCGCTCGCCGCAGAAGCGGAAGCGTCGCCGCTTCGGTGGTCACGCCCAGAAGAAGTCGCATCCCTCCTCCGCTCCGCGATTGAGGCGTTGCAACCCATCGCGGGGGGGCTCGACTCCGACGAAGTCCTCGGTCGGATCTTCTCGCGGTTCTGCATCGGAAAGTAGCCGGCAACCGCGAACGGCAGCGGGCGAGCGGTGAGGCTCGAGAGAGGCGCTCGGCTCTGGGCGCTCGGTGATGCCCATCCTCGGTTCATCTTGTTTTTTCGCGCGTGCGTGCGCCCTCGCGCTACGATCTCGCCCATGCGCGCATCTCGTCTTTTCGTCCTCGGAACTTCCGCACTTCTTGCCGGTGTTGCACTCAGTGGATGCACCTCTTCGCTCACTTATCCAGCGACCGCAGGCAAAGCTCCCGCGCGGCCTGATGTTTCGCCCTGCCCTGAGTTGATGGGCGATGCGGTGATCGCGGTTGCGCGCGCGTCGAAGGACGCGAGTCAGGAAGTGATGGTGTTCAACTTGCCCACTGGTGTGCAGAGCACGGTGTGGAATCGAGTGCAGTCACGACTCAGTGAACGCACGACGCTTCCAGTGCGAGCGATGACGGATGGTGATGCGTGCGTGTTCAGTGTGGAACAGATTCGACTCAACGGCGGCAAGGCGGAAGTCGATGTGCTCTACGCCGATCGCGGCATCTGGCAACTTGCGACCGCGAAGTTCAGCGGTGGCGTCTTCGCGACCTACCAACTCGACTCCGTAACGCGATGGGTCATCCCAACCGACGCGCCGAAGGCGAACGACCCACGCCCAGCGGAAGCTGTTGCTCAAGCGCAGGCGAAAGCCGAGCGAGATGCGCGACGCGCGGCGGGCGAAGCTGCTCGCGCGAAACCTGCAACGACCGAACCAGCGGCGCCGGCGGCGTCGACTGAAGTCGCGAGTGAAGAAACGGCGCCAGTAACGGAAGGTCAGTAACTCTTCGCCCAGATCACGCGGCGAGCGTTTGGCGCGCCGGTGAAGATGCAGTTGGCGGGAGACGCGTCGTAACCGAATGAACCTTCGTTCGGAATGCAACGCACAGTGACGCCTAACTCGTCCTTGATGCGCGCTTCGAGTGCCGCGTCTCCGTTGTACGCAGCAATCGCGAATCCGCCGTGGATCTCGGCCGCTTCGTTCTCCTGCACAGGTCGAGAGGGCGTGAAGAATGCGCGGAAGTCCGCTTCGGTTGTGATGGACTTCGTGTGCGCTGCGCGATGCGCGTGCGCCTTGTCGTACATCGCTTTCTGCATCTCGTCGAGAATCGCGCCGACGGTGGCGATGAACTCGCTTCGCGCAACGCCGAGTTTCTCCTTCGGACCCTTGTCGCGACGAGCCATGAACACTGAGTCCTTCTCAATGTCGCGTGGCCCAATCTCCAATCGAATCGGAACACCCTTCTTGATCCACTGCCAGACTTTGTCGCCGCCACCAAGATCGCGCGCGTCGAGTTCAACTTCGATCTTGCGACCGTAGTAGTCAATCTGGCCGAGTTCCTTCTGAAGCTTGCGACACCACTCAAGCACCATCGGCGCCTTCTCAGGATCTCGAAGCACGGGCAGAATGACAATGTGCGCGGGTGCGAGTCGCGGCGGAAGCACCATGCCGTCGTCATCCGCATGCGTCATGATCATGCCACCGATGAGACGCGTGGAGACACCCCACGAAGTCGTCCACGCATGTTGCAGCGTTGAGTTTTGATCGAGGAACTTGATGTCACTGGCCTTCGCGAAGTTCTGCCCGAGGAAGTGCGATGTGCCTGCTTGGAGCGACTTGCGATCCTGCATGAACGCTTCGATACAGAAAGTTTCCACTGCTCCAGGGAATCGTTCCGCTGCGGTCTTTGAACCGAAGGCGACGGGCATCGCCATCCAGTTTTCCGCAAAGTCTGCGTAGACCGCGAGCATCTTGGCAGTCTCTTCTTCAGCCTCGGCCTGCGTCGCGTGCGCGGTGTGTCCTTCTTGCCAGAGAAACTCCGCGGTGCGCAAGAAGAGCCGCGTGCGCATTTCCCATCGGACGACATTGGCCCATTGATTGATCAGGAGCGGAAGATCGCGGTAGCTCTGCACCCACTTCGCGAAGCTCGCGCCGATGATCGTCTCTGATGTTGGTCGAACGATGAGTGGTTCTTGCAATTCACCCGCGGGCACGAGGCCAATGCGACCATCGGCCTTCTTTCCTGGTTCGAGCCGGTGATGCGTCACAACCGCGCACTCTTTCGCGAAACCCTCGACATGCTCCGCTTCCTTCTCAAGGTAGGACAGCGGAATGAACAACGGGAAGTACGCGTTGCGGTGACCAGTGTCCTTGAACATGCGGTCAAGCGAGCGCTGCATGTTTTCCCAGAGCGCGTATCCCCAAGGTTTGATGACCATGCAGCCTCGCACATCACTTGCTTCCGCGAGCTCTGCTGCGCGAACAACTTGCTGGTACCACTCGGCGTAGTTCTCGGCGCGAGTCGGCGTGATGGCGGTCTGCACTTTTTGTGGCTGGCTCATGATCTTGGTTGGTTGGGTGGATTCGCGGAAGGGTGGGAAGGTAGCACTCGATCGCGCATCGCAAACGATTTGACGCCCGAGAACGCGCATAATTGATGGGAGATCACTGCCGCGACGCCCTCGCGCCATACATTGCAACGAGATGACCGCTGCTGTGACAACCCTCGCTGACGGCACCATGACGGCCGGTGCGATGTCGACGCAGTTCTTACGCTTCGCGCAAGGACTCGCAGAGGAACTCGTCACTGCAGCAGAGGCGTCGCGTGGGTGGCAATCCTCAGAGATGAGTGACGCGATTCAGTCATTTCGAAAGCGCGCCAAGTTGCTTCGGGCGACGCTTGCCGTCCTCGCGCAGGGTGTCGATCGTCCGATTTGCGAGGGGGCACTAGAGATCTTGGGTGAGGCGAATCGATTGCTCTCGCCATTGCGGGATCATGATGTGCTTCGGCGCAGTATTCGATGGACGGGTGAGCTGTTTGAGGAGCCAGAACAGCGGAGCGTTCGCACGGTGCTCTCTGCCGCACTGCTCCTTGAATCCAAGCGGGGCGCCTGCGATGGTCTCATAGACGACCGTGCCTTCGAAGACGCTGTCCTCTCGCGTGTGATGACCGCTTCACATCAGATTCGAACGGCGGTCGCGGCGATTTCTGGGCACGGAGTTCGTCGACGAGCGATCGCGAGTTCTATCGAGGCGAAGTGGAAGCAGGCGCGACGCAACCTCAACGCTGCGATTGTGGCGAGAGATGCCGCAGCGTTGCATGCGGTGAGAAAAGACCTTGTCGAGGTGAGTGGATGCCTCGATGCTTGGGGTGGCGGTGCCGAGGTGAACGAGCGCTGTGCTCGATTCATGCGGCTCCTCGCAAGAGTGGCGCGAAAGCTCGGCGAAGACCGCGATTTTGCGATGCTTTCGGATCGATGCGTGCTGCAGAGGGATCGCTTCGCCTGCCAGAGTCTGTACACAGCAATCGTGTCGGCCATCACGATGCGGCGCAAGGAGCTGTTCCGAAGCATCCGGCGGGATGCGCGTCGGCTTCGCGCGTATCGTCGTACGGACCTCCGCACGATGTTGCGAGAAGGCTTATCTTGATCGCGTGTCGAATCGAGCAGACCCATCTTCGAGCCTGCGCCCCGTGATTGGAATTGTTGGCGGCATTGGCGCTGGAAAGTCGCGCGTCGCGTCGTTGCTTGCAGAGGAAGGATGCTTCGTCGTGCACAGTGATGTGATTGCGCACGAGGCGCTGCTCGATCCAACAGTGCGAGCCGCCGTGCTCGCGCACTTTGGGGAAGGCGTGCTTGATGAACACGGCGAGTTCGATCGCTCAAAGCTCGCGGAGCGCATCTTCGCGGATGCGTCACTGCGCACAACGCTTGAGAGCATTCTGCATCCATGGATCGAAACGGAGCGGAGGCGACGAACAGCTGCAATGCCACCAACCTGCACCGCTGTCGTCATCGATGCGCCGCTGCTACTCGAAGTGGGCCTCGATCGTGAGTGTGATGCGGTGCTCTTTGTAGACGCTCCGGAAGCGGTGCGAAGGGAGCGCGTGCGACGAGATCGAGGGTGGACCGCGGCGCGTTTTTCTGTTCGAGAGGCTGCGCAGATGTCGCTTGATCAGAAGCGGGCCCGCGCGACGAATGTCATTGCCAATGCCGAGGATGGCCCGGCTGCGATGCTGGAACTCCGCGGTGCAGTCCGTGATTTTCTCGCGCGGACCATCGAAATGTTCGAATCCGACCGCACTTGACGAAGTCTGTATCGCCTGCCAAGATGCGTCCGTCGCAGTTGCGTTCGTTTGCGATGAGCCTTGCCCCGCCTCTCTGCGCGGCATCCCCCTGTTTGCTTTGGCGTTGTTGCACTTGTTTGATGTTTTTGGATATCTGCTTGCTCAATCGATCGTCTCGCGCGCGTGCGTCGAGCGTGATCAAGCGCACTGGAGTTTGTGATGAGTAATGGGAAGCGTCGTCGTGGTCGTGGTCGCAAGGGTGGGCATGAGGGTGGCTATGAGGGCCGTCACAGCCGCTCCAACGGTGTGAGCGCGCCCCCGATCGATCTCCAGCCCGGCATGCTGCCAACCGACGAGCAACTCGCCGTTGAGATAGAAGCGCTCGAGGCGGAGTTGAAAGAGAAGTACGACGGTGCGAAGAAGAGCGGTCTTGGTGTCGAGCGTTTGCACGCGTTGTCGCTCGACGAGCTGGTCAAGGAAGCGAAGAAGGCGGGCGTTGAGGATCTCGCGCAACCGAAGCAGCGATTGATCTTTGAGCTCATGCGCATCGAGGCGGAGAAGTTCGGTCTCATGGTCGCCGAAGGAACACTTGAGGTGTTCGCGGAAGGCTTTGGATTCTTGCGCAGCGCTGATTACTCCTACATGGCATCGCCTGATGATGTCTATGTTTCTCCCGCACAGATTCGGCACTTCGGACTTCGCAAGGGTCATGTGGTGCGCGGTCTCGTCCGTCCTCCCAAGGACCAAGAGGTGTACTTCGCGATGCTGAAGGTGGAAAGCGTCAATGGCCGTGATCCGGCAATTCTCGCTGATTTGCCGCCATTCGAGAGCCTCACGCCGCTGCACCCCAACAAGCGCATTCACCTTGAAGTGCTCGGCAATGGGCGCGTCGAGACTCGCATCATCGACATGGTTACGCCGCTGGGCTTTGGTCAACGCGCACTCATCGTTGCGCCTCCGCGCACTGGTAAGACCGTCATCCTGCAACAGATCACGAATGCGATCGCGGTGAATCACCCTGATGTGCATGTGATTGTGTTGCTTGTCGACGAGCGTCCTGAAGAGGTTACGGACTTCCGTCGCAACACGCCGCCGCATGTGGAAGTGGTCGCGAGCACGTTCGACGAAGAAGCGGGTCGACACATTCAGGTCGCGGAAATGGTCGCGGAGAAGTCACGCCGCCTTGTGGAGTTCGGCGAGCATGTGGTGATTCTGCTCGACTCCATCACGCGCCTCGCTCGTGGTTACAACAACGCGCTTCCGAACTCCGGCAAGATCGGTTCGGGCGGTGTTGACAACTCCGCACTCATCAAACCCAAGAAGTTTTTCGGCAGCGCGCGCAATATCGAGAACGGTGGCTCGCTCACCATTCTGGGTACCGCACTCGTGGACACAGGTTCACGCGCCGACGAAGTCATCTTCGAAGAGTTCAAGGGAACCGGTAACGCCGAACTTCACCTCGACCGCAAACTTGTCGAGAAGCGCGTGTATCCGGCGATCAACATCAGCGCGAGCGGGACGCGTCGCGAAGAGTTGTTGCTCGATCCAAAGGAACACGAACTGATCATTCGTCTGCGCAAGGTTGTGAGCGACATGAACACCGTGGACGCGATGGAAATGTTGCGTACTCGCGTGGCGAAGACGAAGTCCAACGGCGAGTTCCTCATGACCATGAGCATGGGCTGATCGCCGAATTTCATTCGATTCGACGAACGAGCACCGCTTCTGCGGTGCTCGTTCTCATTGAGCACATGAACCGCGCGAGGCTCGGCCGCCCATGCTCGCGCGGAGGGGCGGCGCGAGCAGGGACCGCGACGGTTTTCGCTGGCGCGCGGGGAGGTGGCATGCGCTCGGTCGCTCCAACCCCTGAACGGTTTCTCGACAAACAGGGGATTTTCCGTTCCTTCGCGCATCGGATGCCGTATGTACGATGCATCTTCTTCACGCGGATGCGTCTCACTCAGGAGTCCCCAATGCTCGCATGCACTCGATCCATTCCTCGCTCAGCGCCTAGACCTGCTCACGCGCGCGCAATGACCATCGTTGAGATTCTCGTCGTGGTGGGGATCATTGCGTTGCTTCTCGCGGTCTTGCTGCCGGGCGTTCAAGCTGCGCGGCGCAACGCGATTTGGGCGCAGAGTCAGGCGAACATGAAGCAACTCGGGCAGTTCATTCAGCTCTACACCACCGACAATCGCGAAGTGCTTCCCCCAAGCGCGTTTGACTACCGAACAGCGCCAAATCCCGGCAAAGTTCGCACACAATCGCCCGCTGGTGTCAGCCCGCTCATCGGACCAGAAAGCGTTGGAAGTTGGGCGGACATCCTTTGGACGGTCCAGAAGCAGGGCCCAATTCCGAGTCTCAACGAGACGATTCTCTATGACTGGCGATTCGATTCGCCAGATCGCGCGTTCTACGACGCCGATCCTGATTACGCGAAGAACATCTTCCGTTCGACCGAGGTGATGGTGCGCGTTCCGGACGGAACCGAGGCCACTCCGTTTGGCACTGGCGCCCGTGCGGACGAGGCAGCGCATCCGGGGTACTTCGCGGCGAATCCGTTCTTCAATCAACTTGGCGCGGTGGCGGCGAATCAGACCTATCGCTGGTACTCGACGCATGAAATCAAACGCCCAGCGCAGTCGATGTACCTCGTCGATAGCGTTGCCGGCGAACTTGCGACGCTCGACGCGACATCCGGATCGGCTAATAACTGGAATCTCGTGGACTGTGCATATCCGTATCCAGGCGGCGTTGCGCTCATGCTTCTGCTCGATCTCCACACGGAAAGCGTTCCGGAATGGGGAAACCTGCGGGAACTCGAAGAGGATCACCAGATTCGGGTGCTCAATCTTGATTCCGGTAAGCCGTTTTGGGTCCCGTGAGCTGAGTCGCCCTCCAACTTGGGGCTACCGAGTTTCACGCAAGTCAAGGACCAGCAAGCGACACGTGCGCGCATCGGCTTGCAAAAAAACCGCGCTTCGATACACTTTCTCGTCTAAGCCGTCCCGCTCGGGACGGTTTTTCATCGGCGCGTGTTTTCCTCTGCATGAGGATCGCATCGCGTACCGATGAGGCGCATCTTCAACATCACAGCGTCGCGCTGGTGATGGCGTCGCGACGAAAGTCGCGATGAAGGTGATGCGTCATTCGGACTTCCATCCGAACCGAGCGTCAGTCACTGATAGGACTGAACAACCTTGACTGTAGATTCCCGCGAGCACGCGCGTCTTTGTGCCCGCGGCATCCACGCCACCGTAGCTCAGTGGTAGAGCACACCCATGGTAAGGGTGAGGTCGAGGGTTCAATCCCCTTCGGCGGCTTTGACGGTACTCCTGTGGTGCCGTCCGTCTGTCTATCGTTGGTCTGCACTCACAAGTGCAGTCCGAGCATTTTCGAAAACGCCGGCACATCGCCGGTCAGTCCCGCAGAGTCAACGGAGATCATCAATGGCCAAGGAAACATTCAATCGCACCAAGCCTCACGTCAATGTTGGCACGATCGGCCACGTTGACCACGGCAAGACCACTCTCACCGCTGCAATCACTGCCGTGCAAGGCGCGCGTGGTTTCAGCAAGCCCGTCACCTACGATCAAATCGCGAAGGCCTCGGAGTCCGAGGGTCGTCGCGATCCAACCAAGATTGTGACCATCGCGACTTCGCACGTTGAGTACGAAACCGCCACCCGTCACTACGCACACGTCGACTGCCCAGGCCAC
>SXGU01174529.1_pt1 | contig 12080 bp, 11 predicted proteins | sample 3174531 | NCBI WGS metagenome assembly SXGU01 (sample SAMN11356863, study PRJNA531348) | freshwater metagenome | isolation source: freshwater sample F1-140 | place: China: Fuxian Lake, Yuxi | collected 2017-12-25
AACGATGATGGCCGCATTCATCATCGCTATCCGGGGAACGGTTGCACAGGCCGTACTTTTGGGGCTTTCCGCTACGGTCTCCCATACTGCAGTGGTATGGGCATTGGCTTTGGTGGGTCTTTATTTCGGGAAAAAAAGTGACGTCTTGGCAAGCGAGCCCTATTTTCAATTGCTCAGTGGCGCGTTGATTATTGCGACCGCGATTTGGATGGCATGGCGCGTCCACAAAGCGAACCATCAACATCACGATCACGATCACGCCGGTGCTATGGATGCGCATGCGCAAGCCCATGCGGAGCAAATTCGCCATCGTTTTACGGGCCAACACGTGACTCATGGACAAATAGTGATGTTTGGTTTAACCGGTGGTTTAATACCCTGCCCGGCATCGATCACCGTGCTCCTTTTGTGTTTACAACTGAAACAGTTTGCTTTGGGTGCTGCTTTGGTTTTAAGTTTCAGTGTGGGGCTGGCACTCACGATGGTGGCCTCTGGCGCCTTAGCTGCATTAAGCGTGCGGCATGCTTCTAAAGCCTGGGGCGGCTTTGGTGCTTTCGCAGAGAAAGCGCCTTACCTTTCTAGCGCATTGATGCTGGTGGTGGGTTCCTACATCGCTTGGGAAGGTTGGAGTGCTCTTATTTTCGGAGCACACGCTTAAAAATGCCAGATCCATACTTGAAGAAGTCGGGGCTTGTCTCGATTGCCCCTGCAGACTTGGCTGTCATGATGGTCGTAGTGTGGGTTTGGGGAATGAACTTTGCAGTGATCAAGATCGGAGTGGTTAATGTCCCGCCTTTGCTTTTGGGCTGTTTGCGTTTTGTTCTCGCTGCTTTTCCCGCACTCTTATTTTTTAAAGTTCCTAAAGTTCCGTTGCGGTGGTATCTGCTCTACGGAATGACGATTTCGGTCGGTCAATTTGCCCTTTTGTTTTCCGCCATTCATATGGGCATGCCCTCCGGTTTAGCCTCTTTGGTATTGCAATCACAAGCTTTTTTTACGATGCTGTTTGCGACCCTGTGGCTTAAGGAGCGCTGGCAAATCAATCAAATTTTCGGGCTGGCTTTGGCTGCGGTCGGACTCCTGCTGATTGGCAGTGCCCATGGCGTCAGCATGCCCTTGGTCGGGTTTGGTCTCACGGTTGCTGCAGCAGTCATGTGGGCGGGCGGCAATATTGTCACGCGTTCATTAGGGCGGTTTGGACCGATGGATCAACAGGCGTTTGTGGTCTGGGCCAGTTTGGTTCCTCCCATTCCCTTTTTGTTGCTCTCGCTCTGGTTAGAAGGCCCAGAGGCGATTGCGGATTCGTTATCGCATTTTGAGTGGCAGTCGTTGGGGGCCTTGGCTTACTTGGCCTGGGGTGCGACTTTGTTTGGTTACGGCGTGTGGACCCGCATGCTTTCAAAATACCCGGCCAACCGGGTGGCGCCTTTTAGTTTGTTGGTCCCGTTGGTGGGCTTGACTACCGGATGGCTGGTTTTTGGAGAAACGCTAACAACGGTTCATTTTGTGGGTGGCGCACTTCTGATGACCGGCTTGCTGATTAACTTATTTGGCGCATCTTTGTTTGCACGCAAACGAGAGGTTGCCTTGCCTTGAATTTCCTATGAATCCCGATGCACACACTCTTTGGCGTTTGCCGCAATGGGCTTTTGCCGTTTTATTGGCCGTGTTGGGCATGCTCGGGCCGTTTTCGATTGACACCTACTTGCCTGCGTTTTCCGGGATTTCTGCATCGCTGGGAGCTACGCCCTTGCAGATGCAGCAAACCCTGTCTGCGTATCTGTTTGGATTCGCTTTTATGGCTTTATTTCACGGCGCTATCTCTGACAGTTTTGGCCGCAGGCCAGTAGTGCTTTGGGGCTTGGCAGTATTTACCTTGGCTTCTGTGGGTTGTGCTTTGTCGCAAAGCATTGGACAGCTGATTTTCTTCCGCGCCTTGCAAGGCCTGTCCACCGGCGCAGGCATTGTGATTGCGCGGGCAGTGGTGCGCGATATGTACGCGCCATCGCAGGCCCAAAAGGTGATGAGCCAAATTACGCTTTTCTTTGGCGCAGCGCCTGCGATAGCTCCTCTTTTAGGCGGTTGGTTGCTGATTCACAGTTCATGGCACGCCATTTTTTGGTTCTTGGCCGCATTAGGCGTGGTCCTATGGATTGCTAACTATCGGCTTTTGCCGGAGACTTTGCACCCCACCCAACGCCAGCAATTTCATATCAAAAATTTGCTCGCCGGCTACTGGCAATTGGGTGCAGATCCACGGTTTTTACTTTTGGCATTGGCTAGTGGCGTTCCGTTCAACGGAATGTTTTTGTATATTTTGAGCGCCCCCATATTTTTGGGAGAGCATTTGCATTTGCTACCGCAGCAATTTTTTTGGTGTTTTCTGGTCACCATTGGCGGGATTATGTCGGGCGCTTGGGTCAGCGGCCGAGTTGCAGGAAAACTCTCACAGAAGCGGCAAATTCGTAACGGCTTTGTGATCATGTTGTGTATTGGTGTGGTCAATCTCATTGCCAACCTTCTATTTACAGCGGATGTCAGTTGGGCGCTTTGGCCTTTGGGGATTTTTGCATTCGGTTGGGCCATGATGGTCCCTGTGGTGACTCTGCTGATTCTTGATTTGCATCCCGATCGGCGAGGGATGGCCTCGTCTTTGCAAATGTTCATTGGCTCTGGCTCCAACGGCATTGTGGCGGGTCTGATCGCGCCTTGGGTGATGCACTCCACGGTAGGGCTGGCAACGGCATCTTTGTGCATGATGGGCATCGGGCTCGTGGCTTGGCTCATTCTTCGAAAACACTGGCCAGCGATTGGCAGCGATGGTCCGTAAATTTTCTTAAGTGTCTTTCTTAAGCTACTTCGCCTGAACAAAGGCCAAGCGCTGCTTGGTCGTGCGTTCATGCTGTCTGGCAATGTTTCCACAGACCAAATCACACAGTGCATAAATAGATTCGTCAGCAATCCGGTAGTAAACACTGGTGCCTCGACTCTCACGCGCGACCATGCCGTGCTGGCTCAGCATCGACATATGCCGAGAAATATTGGCGGCGGTAAATCCGGTCAGTTGCGCCAAATCCCCTACGTTGCGCTCGCCCTCACGAAGCAGATTGAGCAATTGCAACCGTGTGGGTTCTGAGAGCGCCTGAAAGTAGGCCGCTACATCGAGCATGGCTTCAGGAGGCAGGTTTTCCATAGCGGAGCAGTCCTTGGTTGAAAGTGAGGGAGGCAAATTTTTATTCAGATCGTATTGCATTTCCAAGATTTTAGTGTATTATTTGCTTAATTAAGCATTTAGCTAAATAAGAAATCAGCTAAATATTGGAATTTTTAGGAGTTGGGAATAATGAAAACTGTAATTGCTGTATCGCTCTTGGCTGCTGGCCTCGGCACTTCATTGTGGGCGGCAGAAAGTGGCGCTTTAAAAACCGTTGTCGTGACAAGCACAGGCGCAGTGAGTGCGGAGATGCAAAGTTTTGACGCAGTGGTGGAACCTGTGCGTCAAACCGCCTTAGCAGCGCAAGTTGCGGGCGCGATTATGTCTTTACACGTCAAAGTCGGTGACCAAGTCAAAGCCGGGCAAGAGTTGCTGCGTATCGATGCGCGATCAGCCATCCAAAATGCCGCCGCAAGTCACTCGCAAGTCGAAGCAGCACGGGCATCTCTCCATGTTGCGGCCAAAGACTTTGAACGGCAAAAGCAGCTCTTCCAAAAGCAATACATCAGTCAAGCAGCCCTAGACCGTTCGCAAGCGCAGTTTCAGGCTACGCAAGCGCAGGTTCAAGCACTGCAGTCGCAATCTGACGCTGCTCAAACGCAGTCCCGCTTCTTTGTGGTTCAAGCGCCCTATACGGGCGTTGTGAGCGAAGTGGCGGTGACATTGGGCGATATGGCCATGCCTGGGAAAACGCTGATGGTGATGCATGATCCTGCAGCATTGCGTATCGCGGCCTCCGTTGCGCAAAGTGCGATCCCAGCAAGCATAGACAAAGTGCAGTTTGAGATTCCAGGATTGCACTCCATGCCAGCAAGATTGGATGCAGGGACTGGAACGGTATTGCCAGTGATCGATGCAGCAACCCACTCAGCGCAAATTCGGGTGAATATTCCAGCAGGCGTCAAAGGCGCAGTACCAGGCATGTTTGCACGCGTTTGGTTTGAAGCAGACAAGACGGGACAGAACGCAGAAAAAGTGCAACGGCTATTTCTGCCCAGCAATGTTGTGGTGCGGCGGGCTGAGTTAATGGCTGTGTACGTAGTGGACGAAAAAGGCAAAGTGAATTTGCGCCAAATCCGTCTAGGACACGCCGTTGGCGATCAAGTGGAAGTGTTAAGTGGATTACGCGCAGGCGAAAAGGTAGCAGTTGATCCGCAAGCAGCAGCGAAGGTGCGTTGAAATGAAACACCCTCATTTAGGAATTTCAGGTCGCATTGCGGCAGCATTTCAAAAAGCGCACATTACGCCGCTATTGGCCTTGATGGCCCTATTACTAGGCGCATTTGCGGTTCTGGTGACACCGCGCGAAGAGGAGCCGCAGATTAATGTAACCATGGCAAATGTATTGATCCCGTTCCCCGGGGCCAGTGTGGCGGATGTGGAACAGATGGTTGCAACCCCTGCAGAGCAGGTACTTTCGCAAATGGCGGGAACCGATCACGTCATGTCATTGTCGCGTCCAGGCTTAGCCATTTTGACGGTGCAATTCAAAGTGGGTGTTCCACGTACAGAAGCATTGGTGCGCTTACACGACACATTGCGATCGAACACAGACTGGTTGCCCAAGAATTTGGGTGTGATGGAACCCATCATCAAACCCAAAGGCATTGATGATGTTCCCATCGTGACCTTAACGCTGTTTAGCAACGACCCTGAAACGGGTGCGGTAGATTTAGAACGGGTTGCGCACAGCATGGAGGCTGATCTCAAACGGGTGAGTGGAACACGTGAAGTTCAGACTGTGGGCGGCCCTGGACGGGCGGTCATGGTGGAATTGGATCCGGCACGAATGGCGGGCGCAGGAGTGAGCGCCAGCGGGATGCAAAACGCCTTGCAGTCTGCCAATTTGGGACTTCCAATGGGAGACCTTATCCATGGTAACCGAAGCACTGCAATTGAAGCTGGGCCATTTTTACAAGATGCAAGAGATGTGGCGGATCTTGTTGTGGGAGTTCACAACGGTAAGCCGGTTTTCATGCGTGATGTCGCTGTGGTTCAAGATGGAGCTATGCCAGCTGCCCGTTACGTATGGCACGGAAAGTCCGAAAAATCAGGTGGCGGTGAATACCCAGCAATTACTTTAAGCATCACTAAAAAATCAGGTGAAAACGCGATCGATGTGGCCAACGCAGTCATGCGCCGAGTTGATCAACTGCGTAATACGGTGATTCCTGAGGCGGTAGAAATTGCGGAAACGCGCAACTACGGCGCATCTGCCGATGCTAAAGCACAGAAATTGATCCAAAAATTATTGTTTGCAACGGCTTCGGTCGTTGCGTTGGTATTTTTGGCATTAGGAAAACGAGAGGCTGCCATTGTGGGTGTAGCCGTTATATTGACATTGACTGTGACATTGTTTGCGTCTTGGGCGTGGGGTTTCACTCTCAATAGAGTTTCACTCTTTGCCTTGATTTTTTCAATCGGTATTTTGGTGGACGATGCCATTGTGGTGGTCTAAAACATCCACCGCCATCAGCAACTTTTCCCTGAAAAGACACTGGCCCAATTGATTCCCGGTGCCGTGGATGAGGTGGGCGGGCCTACGATTTTGGCAACCTTCACCGTGATCGCCGCACTGCTTCCGATGGCGTTTGTATCCGGTTTGATGGGGCCCTATATGAGTCCTATTCCTATCAACGCCAGCATGGGGATGCTCTTGTCGTTAGCAATCGCGTTTATGGTGACGCCCTGGTTAGCTCGAATCTGGATGAAGGAAAGCGCTCCAAAAAAGGGAGAGCATTCCACCGGTGAACATCCGACCTCGGGATTGAGTACAAAATTGACGCCTTTGTTTAAGCGTGTATTTGGCCCCTTGCTAGATGAAAAATCAGGAGGAAAAAACCGCGGTATCTTAGGGATTGGTATTGCAGTTTTAATTGCAATCTCAGTCGCCTTGCCAGCCACCGGCGTAGTGCTTTTGAAAATGCTTCCGTTTGACAATAAGTCAGAATTCCAAGTGGTAGTGGATATGCCAGTGGGCACCCCATTAGAAGAGACTGCAGCCGTTTTGCATGAGCTCAGTGCTTACTTGGCAACCGTACCCGAGGTTACCGATTACCAAGCGTATGTAGGAACAGCGGCCCCCATTAACTTTAATGGGCTGGTGCGCCAATACTATTTGCGCTCTGGCGGTGAGGTGGGAGATATTCAAGTCAATCTGCTCGATAAGCACGATCGCAGTGACCAAAGCCACGCGATTGCAACACGCGTTCGCCCAGAATTACAGCGTATCGGCAGTCTACGCGGTGCCAACGTCAAGGTTGTGGAAGTTCCGCCCGGCCCACCCGTGCTGTCACCCATCGTGGCTGAAATTTATGGACCCGAAGCGCAGGGTCGGCGCGAAGTAGCGAAGGCCGTTCGAGTGGTATTTGAGAAAACACCCGGAATTGTGGATGTTGATGACAGCAGTATTGCGGATGCTCCGCGAAAAATACTCTTGGTAGACCGCCGCAAAGCGGCAATGCTAGGCGTCCCGCAGCAAGCAATTGTTACCACTTTACGCACGGGTTTGGCTGGAACATCTGCTACCTACATTCACGATGCCAGTAAATACCCTGCGCCCGTGATTTTGCAGTTGCCACAACAAAGCCACGGAGACCTCAATGCTTTGTTGCAACTCACTGTTCGAGCAGCCTCTGGCCGCTTGGTGGCGATACGTGAGTTGGTCACAGTCAGCGACACGGTTCGTGAGCAGCCGGTATTTCACAAAGATTTGTTGCCACTCAATATGGTGGTGGCAGATATGGCGGGAAAACTCGACAGCCCGCTGTATGGGGTATTCGCGATGCGTAAAGATATTGCAGCTATTGCTACACCGGGTGGAGGAAACTTAGTCGAATACTTTATCCGCCAACCGGAGGATGCTTTGCGCGAATACGCCATCAAGTGGGACGGTGAGTCTCAGGTCACCTATGAAACATTCAGAGACATGGGCGCTGCGTATGCGGTGGGCTTGGTCTTGATCTATCTCTTGGTTGTCGCGCAGTTTGGCTCCTACTTGACTCCTCTCATCATCATGGCACCCATACCACTGACCATTATTGGTGTCATGCCTGGCCACGCCATCATGGGTGCGCAGTACACCGCTACCAGCATGATTGGAATGATTGCGCTCGCAGGAATTATTGTTCGCAACTCCATATTGTTGGTTGACTTCATCAATCTATTGGTCCGCCAAGGGGTGGCGTTTAAAAAGGCCGTTGTTCAATCAGCGATCACCCGGGCGCAACCGATTATGTTGACGGGCTTGGCCGCGATGTTGGGTGCATTTTTCATTTTGGATGATCCGATTTTTAACGGATTGGCGATATCGCTGATCTTTGGTATCTCTGTCTCAACGGTGTTGACGCTGGTCGTTATTCCGACCCTGTACTTTGCTGCGTATCGCAATCGCAACGAAGCATTGGCGAAAGAAGTGTCTTCTGTTTAGTTTTTAACCCTTAGGAGTTTTTCATGACCTCATGGCAAGTTGTTCGTTTAGTCGCAGGTGTTTTTATTTTGGTTTCTTTGGCACTGGGTATTCCCTCTAGCCCGATTTTTGTCAATGAGTGGTGGTTGGCGTTCACGGCATTTGTCGGAGCCAATCTAGCCCAAAGTGCGCTGACGCGCTGGTGCATGATGGAGTCGATTCTTCGAAAATTAGGCATTCAGCCTGGTTGCTAAAGGAGGGTGCTATGCAATTGATCTGCCCCCACTGCGGTGTAAAAAACCGAGTTTCCGACGACAGGCTGGCACACGAATTAGCGTGTGGGAAGTGTGGCGCAGACATCATGGCAGCCGCACCTGTTGCCCTTGGCGACGCAGCCTTTGAAGCTTTTATTGCCGGTACGCAACTGCCGGTCGTGGTTGATTTTTGGGCTGCTTGGTGTGGGCCGTGCAAATCCATGGCGCCCCACTTTCAGGCGGCTGCGAGCGAATTGCCCATGGTTCGCTTTGTCAAAGTAGATACCGATGCGGCACCTGCGGCGAGTAACAAGTACGCGATTCGCAGTATTCCAACGCTCATTTTGTTTGAAGAAGGCAAAGAACGCGCCCGTATATCCGGAGCTTTGCCCGCGCGTGAGCTCAAAGAGTGGATTCGTGCCCACCAGACATTAGGAAAAACGGTATGAAATTACGAATAGCACCCATACACATGGCCGCCATGGCCCTTGGATTGGGTATTGGGTCGTGTGCACAGGCCCTCGATTTAACGCAAGCCTGGCAAGCGACTCTTCAGCATGATCCTCAAAACGCCGTGTCCCAAGCCGCGCGACTCGCTGGTTCTTCAAAAAAGCAGCAAGCGGCTGCCTTATGGCGACCTTCGGTCGTACTCAGCGCCAGCGCTGGCGCAATGAGCGCAAACACCAGTACAACAGGCGCCAACTTTTCGGCAAGCGGCTTCCCAACATCAAACGGGGTGGAGTTCAATACCTCTGTGCAAAATGGAAGCAGCACCCGTTGGACGTTGGGTGCGAAGCAGCCCTTGGTCAGTGCTGAACGCAGTGCCCAAAGCAAGCAATTGGAGATCGCTTCCAGCGTGTCGGAGTTGGAGTGGCAATCAGCCCAAGCGGATTTGATCTTGCGTACGGCTCAGCGTTACTTTGACCTCATGTTGGCAACCCGAAAGCTCGAGGTCTTACGTCAACAACAAAAATCGGTGGATCAAGCGTGGGTTGAAGCCAAAGACCGCTTTGCATTAGGCGATACACCCGTGACTGACAGCCATGAAGCCTTTGCGCGGTCCATGGTGTTGCAAGCCCAGGTATTGGCTGCACACAACGATTTGGAAATGGCTCAAACCGTTCTTGCACACTCCACGGGACTAAGTCCGTCCGAACTAAATCCTATAGAACCACCTGCAGTGGTTCAATTCGCAGAACAAAACGCGCTCGAAAGTGTTATTGCACAGGCCTTGGCTAACAACCAATTGCTGCGGATGCAAGCCGCGCAAGTGCAAGTTGCCCAGCAAGAAGTTGCGAAATTCGGTGCACTGGGTTCTGCCACCTTGGATGTGGTCGTGCAAGCCGGTCAGGACCGTCTCAGTGGCAGTGGTGATTTTGGCAGTGCCAGCAATACGTCCAACCAACGGATGGTTGGTTTGCAGTGGACCTTGCCTCTGTACACCGGTGGTTACCGCAGCGCTCGCCAAGAGGAGGCATTGCGGCTGGAGGAAAAAGCCCGCGCCGAACTCGAGCGAAGCCGCCAACAGATCAGCCAGCAAACACGCGGTACGTGGCTAGCCTTGCAAACTGGACCCGCGCGACTTGCTGCTTTGAATGCAGCCCACCAAGCCAGTATGGCGAGATTGGATGCAACTCGGCTAGGGCGTCAAGTGGGAGACCGCACCACCCTCGACTTACTGCAAGCGCAAAACGATGCGAGTAGCGCGGAGTTGGCTTTGGTCCAAGCACGATCTGAGTTGATGCTTCACCGTTTGCAAATGGATGCATGGCTTGGCCAACTCGATGAAGCACACTTGGAAAGCGTGAGCTCCCTACTAAAAACGGGCCGCTAGACGATGAAACCTTGATCTAGGTCTAATACAAAAAACACCTAAACCCCTACGATAGATTCATATTGCACAAGGAGTTGTTTTGAATCTATCTATAGACACGCATTCTTTCCAAGCCCAGTTACTTGGTTTAAGAACCACCTTGTTGGCGCAAATTTCTGAACAGCGAGGTGGTGTTTTGAGTCGTGCAGAGGTCGCTGCAGATCATTTTTCTAACGTTCAAGATTCCCATGCGCAAACAACCACACAACGCGATCTTGAGTTTGCGCTTAACGAGCGAGAAACGGCAGAGCTTGAAGCTATTGACGCAGCGCTTCAACGCTTAGAGGTGGGTACATATGGAGTGTGTGCCGATTGCAGTGAACCGATTACAAAGGCCAGACTGTTAGCCACACCTGAAGTCACGCGCTGTATCGCTTGCCAAGAAAAATCAGAACATCTCTCCCACTAAGAAAGAACACTATGACTACTTTTCACGCCGTTGTTTGGATCGATCACCAAGAAGCCCACGTCATGTTGTTTGACCATGACCATGTGCAAGCCCAGCGCATTAAGTCGCGCAGCCACCATAAGCACCAAGGCAAACCCCATGACACAACCGGTTTATTTAGCGAGGTGGCAACTGCATTGGCAGGTGTGCATGAAGTTCTCCTTACGGGGCCTGGCTTGGTGCGAGACCAGTTCCGGGATTGGTGCAAGTCAAACCAACCTACAGTGGCCAAGGCAACCGTTGATAGCATTGCCAGCGACCACCCCACCGATCCACAAATCGTGGCGATGGCACGCCAGTACTTTAAGAAATTCGACCAAATGGGTTTAGACCCTGCGCTGGTCTAGTCCGCTGCATTCCAATAAAACAACAGCCCTATCGCTTGCGCGGTTGGGCTGTTTTTGATGGCGCACCCCCAAGGGTGCGATTCCATAACTTACTTGGTAGACGCATCCCACACGGCGTGTGAGTAAGCTGCTTTACCCGGATCTTTTTTGATCACAGGTGAGCTGCCACTGGAGAGCAGAACTTTGACTGTGCGCTCATAGGCGGTGGGTTCCAAGTAACCCATTTTCGAAGTGCTTGCGGTGGTGATCAATTTAGCCACGTTTTCCATTTGGCGTTTTTGAACCTTTTCATTGGCGCTGCCGGATGTATCCGCTTTCACGACAATCTTGGCGGCTTCGGCGGGGTTTTTCACCGCATCATTCCAACCTTTAAAGCTGGCTTTCAAAAACTTCGCCATTCGGGCTACAAAGGCGGGATCTTTGAGGTTGGACTCGAGAACGTACAGGCCATCCTCCAATGAAGCAACGCCTTCTTTTTCGTAGAAGAATGTAATCAAATCACTTTCTTTCACGCCAGCATCAACCACTTGCCAGTACTCGTTGTAGATCATGGTGGAAATACAAGCGGCTTGGTTTTGCAACAAGGGATCTACATTGAAGCCTTGCTTCAGGATTTTGATGTCGGTATCTGGCTTTAGTCCCAGCTTTGCCATCCAGTTCAGGAAGGGGTATTCGTTACCGCCGTACCAAACGCCTAAAGTTTTACCTTTGAGGTCTTTGGAGGTGGCCACACCACTGGCTTTTTTGCAGGTCAGCATGAGACCAGATTGGTTAAAAACTTGCGCAATGTTGACCAGAGGTACACCTGCCTCACGCGCAGCCAAGGCATCAGGCATCCAGTTCACGACGACATCGGCACCTTTACCCGCAATCACTTGCACTGGAGAAATATCTGGGCCGCCTGCCTTAATGGTGACGTCTAAACCTGCATCTTTATAGTAGCCCTTGGCTTGTGCAACGTAGTATCCGGCGAACTGGGCTTGGGGAAGCCACTTGAGTTGCACCGTCACTTTTTCTGCCGATTGCGCAGCAAAGCCACTGACTGCGAGCAGGGTTGACAGCAGTGTTTTGGATAACTTGGTATTCAGAATCATGAAAAACTCCTCGTGTTAAAAAAGCAAGAAAAATGGCAGACCTTTGACAGTACACCGGGTGGGGGATTTAAATATTGGGGCAAACACTGAGTGTGGACTGGGAAAAAAGATCACCTTTGCCCCCGAATCGAGGGGTGCCAAAACGCGATCTGGCGCTCCCACGCCACAAGAACGGCATACACCAAAGAGCCGGTGACCGCCGAAACCACGACGGCCGCCCAAACCAAGGGCATATTCATTCGGGTGGCTTCGGTTGAAATTCGAAAACCCAGACCTGATGTCGGAGAGCCAAAAAATTCAGCCACGATGGCACCAATGAGGGCCAGAGTCGCGTTGACTTTCAGTGCCGAAAAAAGAAAAGGAACTGCTGAGGGAAGACGCAAAGACCACAGCGTACGCCCGTAGTTGGCGGCGTAGCTGTGCATTAATTCGCGTTCCAATC
>SXGU01019364.1_pt1 | contig 12078 bp, 12 predicted proteins | sample 3174531 | NCBI WGS metagenome assembly SXGU01 (sample SAMN11356863, study PRJNA531348) | freshwater metagenome | isolation source: freshwater sample F1-140 | place: China: Fuxian Lake, Yuxi | collected 2017-12-25
TCGATGTCGAGCTTGAGCAGGTCCACGTCCTCGGTGATGGACTCGGAGAGCTTCACGAGGCGGACCTCGATGGGCACGGTCTTCTGTTTCTCGTCGCGGTTGCCGATGGCGCTGCTCATCGGCGAGAAGCCGGGGTTCACGTGGAAGGTCGTCGTGCCGGGTGTGTTGGCGCACGCTGCCTGCACGAGCGCGACGTTCTTCAGGCCGTTCGCCTCGACGTTCTTCTTCAGCATCTCGAAGCAGAACGGGTTCGGCTCGAAGGCGAGGATGCGCGCGTCGGGGTAGTGCAGCTTGAAGTAGAGCGTGGCGCAGCCGATGTTCGCGCCGCAATCAATGATGAACGGGTCGCGGCGCGGGAGCTTCACCAGATACTCGTTGCCGATGAAGACCTCGTTGAAGAGGAATTCCAGTTCCAGCCAGTTCTGCGCGTGGATGGTGAGGTTGCCCAGCTCAATGGCGAGCGGCTTGTCGCGGTTGGCCTTGGGATAGCGACGGAGTTGGAGCCACGCGTGGTAAATGGCTTTGGCGCTCGGCTTGGCGCTGGGCAGGCGCATGATGCGCCGGCGGTCGCGGATGAACTCGAAGGTGGAGAGAAGGCTGGGCATGGCGGAAAGACGGCTAGGCGCGGTGGGAGAATGACCAATGTCCAATTCCCAATGGCCAATGAATGCCCAATGACGAATGCCCAATGACGAAGCGGAGCGACGGCCAATTGGTCATTGGGAATTGGTCATTCATTGCGCATTGAACATTGGGGAATTGGTCATTCCGCCCGGTCAGATTTCAACCAGCGGCAGATGCTTCACGCGCTCCCACTGCTCGTCGAGCGTGGCCTCGCGCATCCGCGGAGCGCAGGGATAAAAAGCCTCCTCGGGCGTGAACTCCGCCACCTTGCCCTGCCCGATGTCGCGCCGGATGAAGATGGCGTTGGCACCGGCGGCATCGCAGCCCGCGAGGAAATATCCCTTCTTCGCCGCGAGCTTGGTGAAGGCCGTGAGCGACGCGCCGTGATACCAGCCGCTCTCGTGGTGCGCATAGCGCTCGAAGGAAGGCTCGTAGGACACCGTCACGCTGCGCGTGGGGCCGAAGCTGGCGTTGAACTCGATGATGAGCAGGCGCGGCGAGACGACCGTGACCGCGTCCCAAATCCAGTAGTCCACGCCATCAATATCAATCGAGAGCATGTCCAACTCGCCCTTGAAACCGTATTGGGCGAAGAGGTCGTTGACGTTCTCCTTCGTGATGAAGTTGGTGCGGATCTGGACGTGCTGCGGCGCGATGCCGTGGCGACGGTGGTAGAAGGTCCGCGCGCGGTCGGCGAGCGAATCGCTGCCGTCCATGAGCAGGCCGCCCCAGCCGAAGTGCAGCGCGAGGTTCGCGGCGTTGCACTCCGTGCCGTCCTCGATGCCGAACTCGATGAACGTCTTGTTCGGCGCGCCGATCTGCGAGAAGAAGTGCAGCAGCAGCCCGTCCTCGCCGAACTGCGAGTGAATCTTGCGCTCGTGGCTGGCGAGCAGCTTGCGCTTGTCCGGCGCGTGGATGAGGGACGCGTATTGCTCGCGCAGGGCGTTGACCTCGTTCTGGTCGCCGACATGGCGTTGCCACCAGGCCTGCATGCCCTTGAGGCGCGGGAGGTTCTTGCCGGTGCTGGCCCAGCGCGCGGCCTTCTTCAAGCCGCGCTTGGCGGCGTCTTTGAGCAAGTCGGACATGGTTTGAAAACGAGGTGAGGAAACCACGAACCAGCGCGGATGGACACGAAGAAAATGCAGCCTCAATCGCCGCAGTGCGGATGCGCCAATGCCATCGGAGGGATGCCGTCAGCGGAGGGCTGGCTTCAGGGCTGCGGGGCCGGGCTGGCGGGTGCGGCGGGCAGCGCGTTGCACAGGGCGGCGCGCTGCGTGGCCAGCGCCACGGGCTTGGGCAGCGCGGCGACGAAGCCGGATTTCAGGAACCGCTCCGACCCATGCACGCTCACCGACGTGGAGAAGATGGGCAGCAGCGACGCGCGTCCACCGGGAAATTCCTGAGCCGCGCGGAAGGCATCGGCAGGCGGTGGCGGCGTCCACAGGGCCACCCGCGGAGCGTCGCCCCACTTTCGAAGGCCAGTTCACCAGCGTGAACAACCACGGTGAGAGCATGCGGTGCGGGCATGGGAACGATTCCTGGCTTCGAACTCGTTCCGTTTGCACGCCATCGCATGGGCTGATCCCGCCCGAGTGCTGGCAGAGGAATGGGGGCAAAGGAATCAATTCCCAAGGGGTTCATTCCCTTGCCCCCCGTTCCCTTGCCATCGCTTCGTGAATGCGCCCTGCTCACTCTCCGACCGGCCTACAACCCGCTTGCCAAATCAACGCCGCTCGCCAACAGTATTCTGACAGAACTGCAATTCGTATGAACCACGATCTTGCCAGCCAGCCCCCGGTGGACGCCAGCCGTGCCCGCCGCGCCGCCTTTACCCTCATCGAACTCCTCGTCGTCATCGCCATCATCGCGATATTGGCCGGCATGCTCCTGCCTGCGCTGGCAAAGGCCAAGAAGAAGGCCACTCAGGCGCAGTGCGTCAATGGCATGAAGCAAATCTCCACGGCGATGGCCCTTTACACCGACGACTATGATGACCAGCTTCCCGGAGGGCTGCCGGGCCCCGGCGAGGCGGTTGGCCGATACGGGCAGTGGTCGGGTCAAACCGCCGTCTACACCTCGGGCGCACGGGGCGAATTGTGCCGAGCCTTGGCTCGCTACCTCGGCTACCCTGCGGCCTCCGGCGTGGAGCGCACCGCCGTCGTCTTCGTCTGCGCCGGATACGCGCGGCTCAACCAGCAAGGCACGCTGAACCAAGTAGGCCAGTTGGGCACGAAGGTCAGCTACCAACTTCCAGGAGCGACAGTCGACGGCCAGCGCCCTTTCGGCTACCCGGAAGGACAGGGAGCCAACTCCGCCAACCCCCTGCGGGTGACGCAAATTAACAGCCCAGCCTCCATTTGGATGATGATTGACACGGACCAAGTCGCGGTGAACAACCCCGCGAACACTTGGTATGCGCAACTGCCAAAGTTCCCAGTGCATGGCAGTGTGCGCAACGCCAGCTTCTTCGACAGCCATGTGGAGGTCCGCAAGGTTGGTGCTCCGGGCAGTCTCTTCTGAGCAATAATCGGCCGCCGCCCCGCCGCTTCCTCAGTTGGTGTGGGGAAAATAGTATTTGCCTGATCGCCGGGGAGCTCACACGGTGGCAGCGATTTCAGCCCAACCGTGCAGACCGTGCGCCCCTCCCTCTACGTTGTCGAAGATGACACGGACACCATGGTGGCTCTGGTGCTGGCCTTGGGCCATCGCTCTTGCCGCTTCTCATTCGTCGGCGCTTCTGCTGATGCCGGGCCCGCCCTCGATGGGGTGGAGTGCGAACGCGTGGACTTGATCGTCACGGATTACTCCCTCTATGGCGACATGGACGGGATTGAGTTGACCGCCCGTATCAGCCAGCAGTGCCCCTCACGCGCGTCGGCGGCGACAATCACTCGCTAGCGCTTGGGCGCTGGTGGAATGCCGGGCGGCGTAACCGGGAAGGCCGGCTGCCCTGGAAATCCCGGTGGCGGGCCGCGATTGATGAACGTCGCTCCCCTCGTGCTGGGGATGACCGCTCCGAGCTTTCGCAAGGTCTCCGTCACCTCCCCCGCGCGGGCTGGGTCACGGTGCATAGCCGGGTGCGCCGCGCATTGAGGATGGACCGAACGGCCCTCCCCTCAACGGCGAGGGTGAAGCCGACCCGGGCGCATCCGCGCCGACCTTCTGGGCGAGGAGCAGCTCGACGACTTCACGGTGCCCTCGCTCGACGGCGTAGAGCAGGGCGGACTTGCCTTGAACGGCAGAGCCGTTGAGAAACTGCGGCCGGGCAAACTCAGGAAACTCTTTCAGCACGCCCGCCAGAGCCGTGGCGTTGCCGTTGGTCATCGCGGCGTTGAACTGCCGCTGGTAGAAATTGCGCGTGGCGGTGTCGCGGACGTAGTCCTCGAAGTTGTCGGGCTTGCGATCCTTGAACTGCTCCAGAGTGCCCTTGCGGAAGGCCTCGATCTCGGCCTTGAGCGCCGGGTTGTCCGCGCCTGACACGCGGACGAGTGACAGGAGGATCACCAGCAGCAGAGCCGCAGGTCCACGCGAGATGAGGGACGATGGTTTCATGGCGTTGTCGGGAACACAGCCACCATGACGCCTCTCGCTGGCGGAGGGAACACCGGCGTTCGCCCGTGAACCGACAGGCTGTGAACAGCCAATTGACACGTTTCTCTGGAAGGCGCACGGTGCGCCAAGTCCAACGCAACAACCCATGAAGACTGCGCTCCTCGTTCTCGCCCTCGCCACCCTTTGCACCGCCTCCACCGCCTTCGGGCAGGGTGCCGCCGTCATCATCAAGCAGCGCGCAAAGGAAGCCGCCGGTCGTCCGCTGAATCTGCCGCCGGGTCCTGGCGCACAACCTGCCGCTGGAGCTTCTGCGACGCAGACCGGAGTCGCGCAGCCCAACGTCTCGAAAATTCTCGCCGACCTCGCCATCATCAAGTCCCGCCCGCAGGCCACGCAGGAACAGAAGGACAAGTTCGCCACCAACCTTGGGGGCGTCGCCATTGGTGCCAACAAGCCTTCCAACGAGGCAGTGCAAGCGCTCGCCAACTCGCTGGCCGACGCCATCGCGGGCAAAAAAATTTCCGCCACCGACCAGACCGCGCTCGCCAATTCACTGGCCCTTGCGCTGAACGCCGCCGGCGGTTCCCCGCAATTCAAGGCGGCCTTGCAGGGCGTGCAGGACGCGCTTTACCTGGCGAGCGCAAACGAGGCTTCCATCCAGTTGGTGGCCAAGGCGCTGACGGGCCTGACCACAAAGGCGAAGTAGCGGCCCGTTCCTCCGCTTGAGCGATTCTTCCCCGCAACCCAGCGGCTCTTCGCGCGACGAGTTCATCCGCCTGCTGCGCGCGATGTCCCTGCCGTTCGCCGTCTGCCTGCTGTTTTTCCTCGTCACGCCCGGGAGTGTCCAGCCGTTGCACCGAAGCTCGGCTGAGGTGCGACGGCAGGTCGTCGGTGTTGTCGAGTCGCAGTTCGCGGCGTTCCGTGACGGCGATTACGCGCTGGCTTATTCCTTCGCCGCCTCGGGGCTTCAACAGCAGCTCACCGTCGCCGCCTTCGAGCGGATGGTGAAGGATGGTTATCCCGTCATCGCTTACTGGCGCGCCGTCTCGTTCGGCGCGGTGGAGGACAACGGGCGCGAGGCGGTGGTGCTGGTCTCGGTGCAAGGCCGGGGCGGGCGCACTCGGTTTTTCCGCTACGTGCTCGTGCGCGAGGAGAACGCGTGGCGCATCAGCGGCGTGGAGGAGGTCAACTTGTCGCCAGGGGTTCAGGGGCAGATGGCCTGAAGGCGGTTGGTCCTGCTACTTCGCGCCCTTGGCGTCCCTTGCGTGAGGCGGTTTCCTTCCCGGCCCTCGCTGTTCCCGCATAGGGGTTCCCCCCAGCCCGCAATCGGATGGCCTGCCCGATACCGCTCCCCGCGCCCGCGCGTAATCTGACGCCATGAAAAACGCACTGAGCTATCCGAGTGGCAGCGAGGAAGCCGTGCGCACCGCGAACAACACACAGCCTGACGTTATGAGCAACAAACCCTCCCTCGGCACGACCCAGACCCTCCGCGTGAGCTTCCCGCAGAAGCCCGTCGTGTTCCTCGACATCGTGGTGAAACGCTTTACGCGCAGCGTGGCGGCCAGCCGACCGGGCTTGCTGGCCAAGCTCGACCGGCCCGCCAATGGCGTCCTCGCACTCGTGCTTGGACTTTTGCTGACCCTCGCGGGACGCCCGGCCGCTCACGCTGCGCTCACGAACTCCTCCACCGACCTCGCCGTCCTCGTTGTGACGGCGACGGCCACCGACGCCGCGCTGCCGGCCATCCGGCAGGCGCTCGACTTCCTGGGCACGCCCTACACCGTCCACATCGCCAGCGCCCAGCCCGGCGCGCTGACCGCCGACAAGCTCTCCGCCGGCCTGCGCGGCTTCTACTCCTCCGTCATGCTCACCGATTCCCAACTGGCCTACAGCCCCGACCGCACCACCTGGGCTTCCGCGCTCTCCACCACCGAGTGGACCACGCTGAACCAGTTCGCCGCTGACTTCGGCGTGCGCCAGATCAACTGGAGCGGTTACCCCACTCCCGACTCCGGCTTCAACTGGCCCACAGCCGCCTTCGACTCCACCGGCAACGCCGCCGTCGGAACCTGGTCCGCCGCCGCCAAGCCGAGCTTCCCCTATCTCGTCACCGCCAACGCCTTCGCCGTCTCCAACGTCTGGACCTACCTCGCCACCCCGCTCGACACCAACACCACCGTCTGGCTCTCCGACTCCCAGGGCCACGCGCTCATCGCCGTGAAGAAACACGCCGACGGCCGCCAGGTGCTCTCAATGACCTTCGACAACGCCCCGTGGCTCCTCCACTCCACCGTCCTCTCCCACGGCCTCGTCACTTGGGCGAACAAGGGCCTCTTCCTCGGCGAGCGCCACACTTACCTGAGCGCGCAGATTGACGACGTGTTCCTGGCCGACGAGATGTGGCCCGCCGGCGAGTTCCGCCAGGGCGCCAAGGACTGGGCCGCCACCATCGCGTGGCAGACCGGGTTCCGCACCCGCACGCTGGGCAAGAACTTCCGCTACGACATGGCCTTCAACGGCCTTGGGACCGTCGCTGGCGAATACGAGAACGACGACCTCACGCCCTACGTCCGCACCAACAAGGCGATGTTCAAGTGGATCAGCCACACCTACACGCATCCTTACCTCGACGACATCAGCTACCCCGCCGCGCTGACCGAGATCACCAAGAACAACCAGACCGCCACCGGGATGGGCCTCCCGAACTACAGCCGGGCCAACATGGTCACGCCCAACATCACGGGCTTGAACAACCCGCAGTTCATCAAGGCCGCCTACGACGCCGGCATCCGCTACCTCGTCACCGACACCTCCATCCCCAGCCACCGGCCCACCTCGCCGAACACGGGCATCCCCAACTGGGTGGACGCGCGCATCCTGATGATCCCCCGGCACGCGAACAACCTCTTCTATAACGTGAGCACGCCGGCGGAGTGGGCGAGCGAATACAACTCCATCTACAATGGCTACTGGGGCCGCGACCTGAGCTATGCGGAGATATTGGACAACCAAGCTGAACTCCTCCTCGGGTTCCTGCTCAAGGGCGATGTCAGCCCGCTGATGTTCCACCAGCCGAATCTCCGGGACTACAACGGCGCGGGCAACACGCTGCTCGGAGACCTGCTGAACAAGGTGGCCGACAAGTATGAGCGCCTCTACAACTTCCCGGCCCTCTCCCCGACGATGAACGTGCTGGCGACGACCTTGCAGCAGCGCATGACCTACAACGCCTCGGGCGTGGTGGCCACGCGCAACGCGAACAACACGGTGACGCTGACGGTGACGAAGGCCGCCCGCGTGCCGGTGACGGGCTTGGTCAATGGCGGAGTGGTGAGCTTCACTGGCACCGTGGCCCCGGCGATCACGGCGGAGAACTACGCCGGCCAGCGCATCACCTACGTGACCTTGGCCGCCGGCCAGAGCGTCACGGTCAAGAAGCTCTGAAGCGGTCAGCAGTCAGCGATCAGCTACAGATAATGAACACTTCCAGATGAACCCTCCAACGAAAGGCCGCCGATGATGAAACTCTCCCGCGCTCCGTTCCCTGCCAGGAACTGAGTGCGACTCGACTCGGACCAACTTGCGTGGCTGTGGGCCGGTCGGAGCCAAACCCAAGACTGGACACCGGCGCGGGAACTGCCTTCCCGTGCCGCAGTGTTTTCGTCCGTGCCGGGGACACTCCTGTCCCCGATGCCCCAGGCCGAAATTGCCGCAGAGAGCAGAGATGCGGGAGAGGAGCGGGACATGAGTGTCCCGCCCACGCTTGCAGTTGAACGCCTCGGCGCTTGTTTCGTCAGTAGGTGCGTTCGTATCCTGACCCGCGCATGAAGTTGAACGTCTGGCTTTGGTTGTTGCTGCTCGCAAGCGGTCTTACGGCTTCTGCCGCCAGCTACAGAGACTTCGACCAGCCGCCGCACGACTACTGGAAGAAGACACCGAAGGACCGCTTCAGCCGCTGGATGACCAACGTCCAGTCGGGCCGCGTCGAGCTGGATTACTCGGGCGAAAAAGCGTTCGTCGCGAGCGTGCTCAAGTCGTTGGACATCCCGGTGACCTCGCAGATGCTGCTCTTTTCCACGACGAGCCTGCAACTGAGCCTCATCTCCCCCCGCACGCCGCGCGCGCTGTTTTTCAATGAGGATGTTTACCTCGGCTACGTGGTGGGTGGAAAAATCGAGATCGTCTCCGTGGACCCGGATCTCGGCGCTATTTTCTACATCTTTGACATCCCGCGAAACGGCCAGCCGCCGCGACCCGAGCGCGCGACGCGCTGCATGAACTGCCACGCGCGAGAGGACACCGGCTACGTGCCGGGCCTCGTGGTGAAGTCCGTGATTCCCGGCGTGCGCGGAGGAAGCCTTGAGTCTTTCCGACAGGAGCAGTCCGGCCACGGCATCCCGCTGAACCAGCGTTTCGGCGGCTGGTATCTGACCGGCACGGGCACGTTCACGAACCACCTGGCGAATTTCTACGGGCTGTCCTCGCCGCAGGGCATCGCGCGGCAGCAGTTGCAGCCCGGTGCGTCGTTCAGCTACGACCGCTACTTCGTTCCCAGCAGCGACCTGCTCCCGCAGCTTCTGCACGAGCACCAGATCGGATTCGTGAACCGCGCCGTCGAGGCCACCTACCGCACGCGCACCGCGCTGGCGGAAGGCGGCGGCAAACTGACTTCAACGAACACGACCATGCTCGACCAGCAGGCGCGCGCACTGACGCGCTATCTGCTCTTCGCCGACGAGGTGCCGCTGCCCAAGGGCGGCGTGGCGGGCGACGTCGAGTTCAAGCGGGACTTCACCAGCGTGCGCCGGCTCGGGCCGGGCGGCTCCTCGCTCAAGGACTTTGACCTGCGCACGCGGCTCTTCCAGCACCGGTGCAGTTACATGATTTACAGCCTCGCCTTCCAAGGGCTGCCGCCAGAGATGAAGCAACGTGTCTTCACCCGTCTGGCCCATGCGCTCGACACGGCAAAGCCGGACAAGGAATACGCCTATCTGCCTGCCGCCGAGAAGCAGAGCCTCCGGGGGATCCTGAAGGCGACGCTGCCGGAGTTGCCGAAGGGGTGGTGAGGCGAGCTTGTAGCGGCGGTCTGCGACCGCCGTTTCCGTCTCCTCATCCTTAAAACTGCGGTTGCCTCACGCAAAGGACGCAACGCCGGTCACCTTTTTTGCCTCAAAGCACCGGGCGGCAGCCTTCACCCCGCAGGTGAAGTGGCCGGTGCAGCAGAAGTCTGTTCCTTTGCGTCCGTTGCGTGAGGTTCAACCGCGGAACCTAGGCTCATATCCCGAACTCCGCAGTCGCAGACCGCCGCTAGAACCAAACAAAAAGCGCCCCGCGCGTGAGCACGGGGCGCTTTGGAATTTCAACTAAGACTTAGTTCGCCTTCTCGGTCTTCTCGTTCGCGGCGACCCAGCCGGAGATGCCGGCGGAGAGGTGCTTGATGTTCTTGTAGCCGAGCTTCTCAGCCGCGTTGGCGGCGGCCTGATAGGCCTTGCAGCTCGGGCCGCCGCAGTAGGCGACGACGAGGGCGTTCTTGTCGGCGGGGAGCGCCTTGGCGAAGTCGGCCTTCACGGCGGCGAAGTCAATCGCGCCGGGGACGTGCTTGGCCTTGTAGGAGTTGGATCCCATCACGTCAATGACGGTGACCTTCTTGTCGGCGATGGCCTTCTTGAGGTCGGAGATGCTGATGTCGGGGAACTCGCCGGCGAAGGCGGAACCGGCGATGAGGGTGGCGGCGAACAGTGCGAACAGTTTCTTCATGATGCTATCAGGTTGTGTTGTTTTGTTTATGCGCCAGATTAGCGGCGCGAGGAATATGACGCAGGCGTAGCAAAAACATTCAAGGCCCAAAATCCCGGCCTCAGCCCGGCTCCCGTGTCCACCGGCGGGCCTTCGATTCGAAGCGCGGCAGGCTGCCTGGCGCGGCGAGTTCGACGGGCACACGCAGGGCGAGGCTGGACTCAAACGCGGCTGCCAGACGGCGTTCCACGTCGGGGCCGCCACCGTCCACTGCCGGCTCGACTGTCACGGTCAACTCCGCCAGCGCGTGCCGCTGGCTCACCCGCACCTGATACTCCGCCACACCACCGGCGCGCCGGATGATTTCCTCGATGGCGCTTGGATAAACGTTGACCCCGCGCACGACGACCATGTCGTCCACGCGCCCGAGGATGCCGCCTTCGAGCGCGAGGTCCGTCGTGCCGCACAGGCAGGCTGACCGCTGCACCAAGTCACCAGTGCGGTAGCGCAGGAGCGGAGAGCCGGTGCGTCCGAGGTTGGTGAGGATCAATTCGCCGCGTTCGCCTTTGCCAACGGATTTGCCAGTGGCGGGGTTCACCACTTCGGCGATGAACGCGCGCTCGATGACGTGCAGCACGCCGGACCGCACAGGACATTCGTAGCTCACGGGGCCGACCTCCGTCATGCCGTGATGGTCATACACGCGCGCACCGGGCCAGAGTTCGCGCAAGCGCGCCCTCACCGCCGGGATGCTTCCTCCGGGTTCGCCCGCCACGCTCAGGGTCTTCACCTGCGAGCGGCGGAGATCAATGCCTTCCTTCGCGGCGACCTCGGCGAGATGGATGGCATAGGTTGGCGTGCAGCAGAGAATCGTCGCGCGGAGGTCGAGGATCGCCTGCAACCTCGCCACACTGGTCATGCCGCCACCGGCGAAGACCAGACAGCCCAGCCGTTGCGCGGACTCGAACGCTGTCCAGAACCCGAGGAACGGCCCGAAGCTGAACGCGAAGAAGATGCGGTCCGCCGCCGTGGTCCCGGCCTGTCGGTGGACCGTCTCCCAGTTGTCGAGCATCCAAGTCCAGCTCTCCGGCGTGTCGAGCCAGCGCAACGGACTGCCCGTGCTGCCGCTGGTCTGGTGACAGCGCGTGTAGCGTTCGAGCGGGAAGGTGAGGTTCGAGCCGTGAGGCGGATGCGCCTGCTGGTCGGCTACCAGTTCCGCCTTCGTCGTGAACGGGCAGCGCACGCTGAACTCGGCGGGACTCGCCGCACCGTCCAGCAAGCCCGTGCCCGCGAGCTTCCTCGTGTAGAACGGATTCGTCCCTAGCGTGGCGAGCAGGACTTTAAGTTGGGCAAGCTGGTCGTTCATGGAGTTTCAGCCAGCATCCCGCCAAAGACAAAAGGCGCGAAGAGGAATTCTCTTTGCGCCTTCTGTGCCTTTTCGTGGCAGGTCATCTGCGGTTCATTTCGCCGGCGGTTGCGGCGTCACCGCTGCCGTCACCGGGGCAGGCTTCTGCGGCGCAGGCGGCGCGGGCTTGTAGAAGGTCACGAGCGTTCCGCCCAGCGCGGCCAGCAGGATGCCCACCCAGAACATTGGCTTGATGCTGCCCCAGCCGCCCGCCGGCGGATGCGTGACTATCGAGTAGAGCGCGTTCACCACCGGCGCGCCGGCGAAGATGATGGACATGACCACGGCGGGCGTGCCCTTCGCGCCAAACGCCAGCAGCACGCCCAGCGCGCCCACCGCGCCGACGATGCCCGCGATGAGCGACCACCACAGGCCCTTGGCCGGGAATACCCACGTCGCGCCGTTGAGCGCGAGGATGGCCAGCGGCGCGAGCACAGCGGTCAGGAAGTAAGCCACACCGACGAAGAGAAACGCCTTGATCCGCCCGTTGGCGGCGTCGGCCATGCCGATCGAGCCGGTGTGGAGGAAGACGCCATAGACGCCCCAGCAAGCCACGGTGAGGAACGCCCACCCCAGCCACGCCATGCCCGGTCCCGCAGAATTTTCAGTTCCCATAATGCCCGGGACTCTAAGGACGGCCCGCAGGGAGTTCAATTGGTTTGTCGGTGGATCAACCCCGGATTCTGTCATCCACCCGCTTCTCCCGCACCGGACTGGTGCCCCCGCCCGGAATTGAACCAGGATCTCACGTTTAGGAA
>SXGU01026781.1_pt1 | contig 12077 bp, 10 predicted proteins | sample 3174531 | NCBI WGS metagenome assembly SXGU01 (sample SAMN11356863, study PRJNA531348) | freshwater metagenome | isolation source: freshwater sample F1-140 | place: China: Fuxian Lake, Yuxi | collected 2017-12-25
CCCGCGCTACCTTCCCAGTCTCCTTTGCACTGGCCCCATGCTGCGCTGTCAAATCCGCGCCCTCCTTGGGCACTCCACTCGGTCACAGCACGTGCGCATCTTCAGTTAGTGCCTGCACCGGGTCAACGACAGCCGGTAACAGTGAATATTCAATTTCAACTGCCTCGGCCCCGCCCTGCGCTGCCGCCTCGCTCTCCGCCACCACGGCAACAACCGGCTGGCCGCGAAACATCACAGTGCCGCGCGCGAGCACCGCGCTGGACCGGGAATTGATCAACGTATTTCTAGTGCGCAAGTCCCCATCAGTCAGAACAGCAACCACACCCGGCACCAGGCGGGGGGCATCTAGATTAAGCGAAACGATCGATGCGTGCGCATGTGGACTAAGCACAGGCCGCAAGTAAAGCATCCCGGCCAGTTTCAGGTCAGCAGTAAATTTCACACGCCCCGAAACTTTATCCTGACATTCAAGTAATCTGTAACCTCGCCCCAAATAGCTTAATAGCGTAACAATCCCTGTCCAGAATTTCTACCACTATTAAACAACAATTAAGAGATATTCGAGGTCAACATAACCCGCGCCTACCGCAGGCGACAATCCCACCTATAGTCACACAGACATTCTTTTTCGATTATTAGTCATTGCTGGAGACAATATCACAGCCGCAGAAACCGTCAAAAGGGAGCACATAACCAAGAGTTGCACCTCAGAAACTCCGCTCCGCAACATTGCAAGGCCAACCAGCGGCGCAACCAAGCCACGCCCCCCCACAACCATCATACACAATGCCGTATATTGAGGCAATAGACTGCGATCAGCCAGTTCAATAATCGTGTACATGATCCACATGTCAAATCCAGCCATCACAACACCAAGTGCAAGAAACGACGGCATTAGCAGCCAACCATTCCAAGCCCACACATACGGCAATATCACAAGAGCATTAACAAAATATACTGCACGCAGACATTGAAGACCACCAAACCGATCTGTAAGCCATCCACCGAATAATAATGCAATAAACCATGCGCCAGATCGCAAAACGCCTAGCATTCCAATTTCGGCATATGTCAAACCCAGCCGGCCAACCAAAATGCTAGGATAGATAGCGGAAGGCATCAAAGAACCAAAACCAACAAGCACCAATGAAGCCAGGAACAACACAAATGATTTATCACCCCACATCGCGCGCCCAAATAGCGGAGACGCATTTTCCACCACCATAGCGCCATCATTAACCCGTGACATGAGCCGAGCAACTAAAACCACAGCACCCAGACCACAACATCCAGCAACTACCATCAAGATCTGGTGCCCAATGCCATCCAATACCCAACCGGCAATTGGGGTAATGCAAACAATTACACCACCCGCAGCAAGGTGCACAAATGCCAAGATGCGGCCCCGATGCTGAACGGGATACAACGACTCAATCAGCCTTGGACTAACTAGCTCTACCCATTGCTCAAGAAAAGTGTGGACCGTGACAACAACTGCAATCCCCAAGGCACTTGAAACAAAGACGCCAAAAAATAAAGCGAAGCGTCCGACCACCCAACTAGCCAGAGATACAACCCGCATGCCCCAAATACGCATGAACCATAAACTAGCTCCACTTGCGAACACCCCCAAATAACTTGCCGAAATAAAATAGGAGATTACATCAGCCGAGGCACCCAATCGAGCCAAAATAACTGGGGTAAACAACAAAATACTATTCATAACACCCACAGCGCACGCTTTAATCACGTCCAAGTGCATACTAGATCGAACCTGCGCAGGCAGGTTACCGACCAGGAGTATTTCAAATCGAATCCACAAACCCATTGATAAAGTACCCGCTACAACTCAAATGATATATTCACACAAAAATACAGCGCATCGATATTACTCATGAAACTAACAAATTTAGCCGCGGCAACCATGTAACACCAGTACCCAACAACGGCTTCCTCAATCTCAGAAATCGCACTGCACATTCCGTCGCTCGCGCAACAACTGTGATAGTTTGAGTGAAAAATGCGCATCTTGCGTAAGTACCCTTGGCCCAACGCCAAAAACACTTTAACCCAACTCCATCGTCACTTTACTAGAAAAACCTATTTGATCAAACATGAAGTACAACATGCAAAGCTCAAAGCCCAAAGCTCTGAGCCTACTTACAACAAAGTAAACTACACTATTCATCCTTAACACCAAATAGTGAGCCAAGCAATTCACGAACTACGAAAACCTCAAGATCGCTGTCATATACTCCCGCTTCCGAATCTCTACACACTTTGACCATGTGGAATTTATTCTGCAATCAGAAGTTGAAGCGGCAACTGCAGAGCGGATCTGGCTGGATGCGCCCCGAGGCTGTGAAAGATATGAGCTCCTCGACGCCGCCGAGCTACCCGTTGATTATCCTCCCCAGCGACCCAATCCCACCATATTCAATGAAACCTAGGAGCTTGCGGCTACCAAAAATATTGAGTGCGCAAAACCATTAGTTACAACATTACCCGCACAGTTGAAAGATACAGAATACGCACAAATTACAATAAATGTGAATTGCGAAGAATAAATCCGCACGTTTCCCACTCCGCCACTAAGCGCCAGACAAAGCCAAAGCTACATTTTGTTGTTCTTACCAAAACTACTCATAAATACGAAATACAAAAGGCAAATTGGCAAATTATCTGCTTTATCAGCGGCACCCCCATGTACACCTTGTGGATAAACATCATTTGTCAGACCATCTAGCGCGCAAAGATTGTGGTATTCTTCGAATCCCGCTAGGTATTTGAGCATTGTCCCAAACATAACGCAAGCCAGAATCCCCCTATGTTAGAGCTTCACTTTTCGGTTCACTAATGGGCGCTTCTATGATTATGGCAGTCACCGGACAGATTCCGGCAAGCCAACTTCAGACAACCCTAGCGCACGAACATCTATATTGCGATGTGTCGCTCCATTCCGGTAAAGCTGATAACAAGGTAATGGATATTCCGTTGGTAACTGCCGAGCTTACCTACTTCAAAGATGCTGGGGGCTGTTCGATTATAGAAACGACACCAGTGGGGATCGGGCGGAACTCCCCAAAACTTCGAAAAATTAGCGAAAACACTGGCGTAAATATAATCAGTGGAATCGCATTCTACGACCAAAGCACTTATCCGAAGTGGGTAGGAACCGCCACTGTCCCAGAAATCGCAGACTTCCTAGTGAGTGAGTTAGAGGAAGGCACAGAGGGCGTTCGCGCAGGGATTATCGGAGAATTAATGAGTCACAATCAGCCCGAAGCTGATCCGTTCGGCTATCGCCTTCACGAGGCGGAACAGCGCGTGTTCGAAGCAGCGGCAAGCGCGCAGCGCCGCACAGGCGTCGCAATCTCAACCCACGCAGCATTAGGACGCGGGGGATTGGCGCAGCTGGACGTGCTTGAGAGATCGGGCGCCGACTTATCCCGGGTTGCGATTGGACACTGCGACGCCCACTGGCACCAGCATCAGGACACAGACCTCAACTACTACCTCGCAATCTTAGAACGGGGGGCATACTGCCAGTTCGACATGATCGGCTGGACACAGCTAGCGCCCGACGAAATTCGCGCTGACCGCATTGCTACACTGGTAAACATGGGTTATGCAAACAAAGTCCTCCTTTCAACCGATACCTGCCGACTGTCTCAATTACATGCGAATAATGGCCGGGGATTTGACTACCTTTGGAAATGTTTTCTCCCCTTGTTGCACCAACGGGGAGTGAGCACTGCGCAAACTCACGCAATGTTAATCGATGCACCGCGCAGTCTACTAGCCGGAAGCTAATGTGTAAACCACAGCAAACTGAGAATTCGATAAACGCAACAATTACTGTGCCCAGCAGACGAGTACAGAACGCCTCAGCAGCGCATTTCATGTAACCTGTAGCCCTATAAACAATCAAATACTCTGCATCTACCGTGTAGGTCAAACAAAACACTCACGTGCTGGTGTCCTACCGTCCAGAAATCAATTGATCGCAAAATTACGTGGCTACCTCCGACAACAGTCTGTAACTTCATGCAGACCTTCAATCCGCACTCAGTACACGCAGCAGCGGCGGGCCAGACAGGCGCAGGCATTGTTAACACAATGTTCAGGGCAGTATCGACACAGGACACTTAGGCGTACATTTTTGAAGAGACTGGTCGAAAACTAGAGCAGTGCTTCTGTTCAGTTCAGAGCGTTGACTTTGCCAACACTTGGACCGAAAAAACACTTGTAACTATTTCGAATACGCCGGCCTTACGGTACATTAACTTCCGCCCGCTCGCGCCCCCCGATGGTGATTTACTTGTACCGATTGAGGTTGCAAAACCTGATAAACGTCAGGTAATTATGATTGGCCGCTTCTCCAGCTCACAGGAGCCCTTTCATTCACCAGTTTGGTGCGCAAACGATAACAGTGGGAAACTCAGCTTTCGCGATCCGTCCCTAGCCCGCCTTCCCAAAGGAAGGCTTCTTATGCTTTCGTGAACATACATCAATTAAACCGAGGAAACAATTCAAGCTCACATCTTAGCTTCCGAAGACGGAGGCCCCAAAAGGAACCAACCTCGGCCATATGTGCCAAAATGCGGACTTGCTTACTCATTCGGCTAATCACATGCACATCGCTGGAAGTGGTCGGATAAAGCCCCGTGGGATCCGACTTTGACACTCAACTGATGAAGGTGCAACATGGAATGTCGACACCCCCTGCAGCTATATGACATAGCTATACGCAAGATCAGTAGTCACCCACCCACCATATCTGCGGATGACAAAGAAGATGTAATAGGAAATCATTTGGAAGCACTTCCATCGTTAACCTTTGGTGCGCCAAACCTAGCAACCACTACCAACAACGACATCCTGCTCACTTACTATTCAGTCGCACATGACACAGAAGAAGTGACAGCATACAATTTTTTACCTATATGGCCAAATCTAGATTCTACACATCATGAGCCTAGTTTCATAGAATGCTGCGCCAAGAGCTAGCTTGCCCTAACTAAACCGCTGACAAACGGTGGATTCTGCTCGCGGGCCAGAATTCAGTGTGAGAAAAAACAGTGCTTTTTCGTGAATGATCTCAACAAATCAAACGAAACATAAAGTACAGACCGCATACTCCCAACCCGGGGTATCCGAAGGGTTAAATGCCTGCAATGCGGCTAGAAACATGCAACAAAATGATGGCTTTTGCAGAGCGCTCAAAAAATCCTTGTAAATATCCGAATGCGCGGTCGTTGCAACCCGAAATTTTTTGCCCGACACAGTAAATCTACTTCTCAACATCCTAGACCCTCCAAGCCTGGTTTTAGCTGCCTGAAACAACCTCTGCGCAACCACATCAAGCTCTATCTTGAAGCGCCCCCTCCATTGAATTCCTCTAACACCTTACACCGGAGATAAGGTGTACCAAGCATTTCATGACCAAGACGGCTTACCGCACGCACACCCAAAGACGGAGCAATTTAAAGCACAATCACGCCTTGCCACAAAGACATCTGCAATCTAAGAAGTCGTGCACAAATTCCCAGACTTGGATGGCAATCTCACTGGAAACCATGCCCCTTTCAACAACACACCATCCATACAAGCTCTTGCCTTCCACAAAAAAATTCCCGAAATAAAGTGCGGCAAACGCCAAATAAACCACTCCAAATCCGCGAAAATACTGATTCAGCAACTGGTGCAAACCAGCACCAGCAGACTGGCATTCAAGAACAATTCATCACAATCGCAAACCCTACAGGTCAAATCGGTTTAGACCGCGCACCTGTATGGTGCTGATCGATACTGACATATGCAACACACACAAAATCCCTGACCACCAAAGTAACTTTTACTCAGGCGGCGCGCTGCGAGAAATTTGTTTACGCGTCTAGGCACGGCAGCGTGGAACCAATGATTGAGCAAATCGGGAGCGGTGCCCTTGCAAAGAGCACGACACCATCGTTCCAAAAGATCCGCGCAGATTATGATCCTGCTGGAGCAAATAATTTGCAGATTGTACAAACCGACAACATTTTTTGGCAGAAGTGGATTTAAGTAAATTCCACTAGCTGTATGCTGGTTCTTTCAAAGATCACTTGCTCGCTAAAAAACAATGACAAGCTGCCAGCCCCCAACTATTCACTTCGAAGTCGACTGCACTGCATAGGTTCCGCTGCCAGACGTAAATAATCTATCGATCACATAGCTTGAGAAATGCACCGTTATCAGAAATTTTTCAACCCGCAACCAATGTCCGTGGTAGCCCAACAAAACAAAATGGGAAACTCAGGGTGAGCACATGCCATCAGCGGCGCAGGCCACCTGCACTTAGTAATCACTAATCAAAAAGAACCTTTGAGCAATTTATCGTGCCGAGAACTAGAATTTCGCGGATAGCCAATTCGTGTACAATATTAGCAAGGAAGCTTTGGAATGCAATTCAACAAGTCAGTCGAGCTACTGGAACGTTCCCGTAAGGTATTAGCGGGTGGCGTGAGCAGTGATGTGCGCAAAGCTGAACTCCCACATCCCCTGTTCTATGCTTATGGTAGGGGATGTCGCCTCTGGGATGTTGATGGCAACGAGTTCATCGATTACACCCTGGGGCAAGGTCCCCTCTTATTAGGCCACCAACCTGAAACAGTGTTAGACGCGGTGGGTAAACAGCTTCAGCGCGGCTTGATTTATGCCGCGCAGCACCAACCTGAATTAGAGCTTGCTGAATTGCTCACTAAAGTTATTCCCTGTGCTGAGCGCGTACGCTTCAATAGCACCGGCTCAGAAGCTGTGATCACTGCGCTGCGCGTGGCACGTGCATACCGAAACCGAACCAAAGTCGTAAAGTTTGAAGGGCAATGGCACGGGTGGTATGACAGTGTATTTGTTTCCACCAGCCCGCCCCTCGATAAAAGCGGCCTTGGACATGCACCCGCCCCCGTCCTCACAAGCCGTGGACAAGTTCCAAATGCAGCTGACAACCTGATTGTTCTTCCATGGAACGATATGGAGCTCTTGCGAAGCGTTTTTGCCAGTCGCGGCGCAGAAATTGCGGCCGTCATTACCGAACCTATAATGTGCAACTCAGGGTCCATCATGCCCGCAAATGGATTTCTGCAAGGATTGCGTGACCTGTGCACTCAAAACGAAACCGCACTGATTTTCGACGAGGTGATAACCGGCTTCCGGCTAGCACTGGGCGGTGCTCAGGAATTGTTTGGCGTCACACCTGATCTGGCTACATTCGCGAAGGGAATTGCATCCGGCTTTACACTCAGCGCGGTGGCAGGCAAGGCAGAATTTATGGACCTAATATCAAGCGGGGAAGTCACACACGCCGGAACCTACAACAGCAACCCAGTGGCAATCGCTGCCGGATTGGCTACTGTAGAGTATTTGCGCAATAATCAACCAGTGGTTTACCCGCACCTCAATCAGATGGGGGAGCGACTGCGGCTCGGTATCTCCAGTCGGCTCAAGGCTGCTGGTATTCCTTCAATAGTAGGCGGAATCGGCCCGGTTGTTCAGGTTAGCTTTACAAAGAGAACTGAACATCGAAACTATCGTGATTGGGCAGAAAGAGACTCCCTTGCATACCAAAAGTTAGTTGCAAAGCTTGTCAACCACGGTGTCAGAACAATTTCCCGCGGAACGTGGTACGTGTCTAATGCCCACTCAGAATCTGACATCGACCAAACATTGGCGCACTTTTCAGCTGCGCTGAATTCCTGACATCCCACTCACGCCAGATTAACACCTGCACTGCGAGGGCCCCCTTCCCCCACTAGCAACCAATCCATTCAAATCAATTGCTTTCGTCTCCTGCGATCAACACTATTCCCAAAAAAACAATGCTAACCTCATCGGGCTGCAGAACTAGACAGATCCGCCTTCAGGCAGCAATGGCAATTGAACACTGGGACTTGTTTGTCACATCCGATTACCGCACTGTTTACTACTTCACCGGACTTCTGGCCAGCCCCGATTTCCCAAGCATTTTTGTGCAACGCTCGGATGGGAGGACTTGCCTTATCTCTGCCCTAAGCCAGCCAGCACTATGTGACACGATGCTAACCTTAGAATCATATTCAATTCAACGCTGCATCGACACACCCGGACATGACGCCGCCCGCCTGCTAGACCAATTGTTTTCCAGCGCAAAACCAGTCCCAGTCCGGAGATGTGGCGTTGAGCGTGAAAGTACCGCAGGTGTGTATGAAAATGTTATTACATCCCATTACTCAGGAGTAGAGCTACTGGACGCATCCAAATCGCTGCGCCAGATGCGCAAATCAAAGGATGCCGATGAAATTCTGTGTATCCGAGCCAACCTGAATTTGTGTGCAGTAGCGTACGACGCAGCTCGCAAAATTCTTAGGCCTGGCATCTCGGAGATAGACGTTTATTCAGCGATGCACAAAGCAGTCAACAACACAGCCGGCAGAACTGTACAATTCGAAGGCGATTTTGCTTGCGGCGAACGGGGAATAAGGGAAGGCGGCGCACCAACTCTACGCAAACTTGAAAACGGCGATCTCTACATTCTTGACATCTTTCCAGGATTAGACCCATATCGCGCCGACACAACTCGGACCTTTTGTGTAGGCACACCAACGGATCTGCAAATGCACGCGTGGCAACTAGTTATGGAGGCAGTCCGCATGGGCGAGGCCTTGGCGCGACCCGGAATATTAGCAAGCGCTGTGTACAATAGCGTAAAGCTCTTTCTGGACTCACACGCTGCAACAGAAAAGAGCTTTTGGCACCACGTAGGCCATGGGATGGGGAACCGCGGCCACGAAGCCCCCCGCATCATACCGGGATCCGCTGATATCTTTGAGGTTGGAGATGTGTTCACGCTCGAACCAGGCGTTTATACCCGAGCACTTCAAGGCGGTATCCGCTTGGAGGACAACTACCACATGCGCAGCGACGGGCCCGAAGATTTGTTCAACTACTCCTGGGCCTTGTGAAGCCCGCAACCAAGCGTGTTGGCGTTGTAGGATTCTTACATGAATCCAATACCTTTCTAGCAGTGCCGACGACGCGCGGGAACTTTGAGCGCGCGAGCCTCACAAAAGGCCCTGACGTTCTCGAGCGATGGGCTGGAACCAAGCATGAGCTTGGCGGCTTTATCGAGGGCGCCAGCCACTTTGGCTTTGCAGCAATATTTATTATGGCGACTTTTGCAATCCCAAGCGGCACGGTTGCTACAAGCAGTTTCGAAGGTCTACTCGCTGAGCTAGGTTTCGAAATCACAAAGAATCTCCCCATCGGTGGCTTACTGATTGCACTGCACGGGGCGACAGTATCCGAGCGCTTCCCTGACGCTGACGGTGAAATTGCCCAGCGCGTGCGCCGAATTGTCGGCGGCAACACACCAATTATTATGACGCTAGATTTGCATGCCAATGTCTCACCAAACATGGTGGCCAACACTAATGCAATAGTGATTTACCGCAGCAATCCGCATCTTGACCAGCAAGAACGCGGGTTCGAAGCGGCAAGCCTAATGTCCCGCACGCTGAACCAAGAAATTAAAACCGTACAAGCAATAGAACGCCCACCGATGCTGATCAATATATCCTGTCAAAGCACAAACAAAATGCCAGCATCCAACCTGTACGCCGACGCACAGGAAGTTATGACTTGGCCTGGAATATTGTCAGCAAGTGTGGCAATGGGTTTCTACTACGCTGACGTCGAAGAAATGGGGGCATCGTTTTTAGCAGTGGCTAATAATGACATATCGCTTGCAACAAAAGCCGCCAAGTGGATGGCGACTCGTGCTTGGGAACGCAGGCGAACTTTTACCGGGAGTCTTATGCAACCCGCTGCAGCGGTACAAAGGGCCTCTTACCCATCACGCGCGCCTTTTGTCTTGATGGATATCGGCGACAACGTGGGAGGGGGAAGTGCAGGAGACGGCACCATACTTCTGCGCGAAATATTGAGGCAGGGAATACCAAATGCCCTGGCAGTCCTCTACGACCCCGAGACGGTTGACAAATGTGTTTCAGCGGGAGTTCGCAGTCAAGTGACAATGCAGGTTGGGGCCAAAACAGACCAACTTCACGGAACACCTGTTTTAGTGACTGGAACAGTGCGCACACTCTCTGATGGATTTTTTACGGAAACGAAAGTCCGCCACGGTGGCTGGGGGCATAATGATCAAGGAATAACTGCAGTCATTGAAACCGAAAACCGACACACAGTTGTAGTTACGAGCCAGCGCATGGCACCCCTCAGCCTCGAGCAACTTTTGAGCCTCGGAATAAAGCCCGAGACGAAACAGGTTCTGATTGTAAAAGGGGTCATTGCCCCCCAAGCTGCATACCAACCAATAGCATCAGAGATAATATTGGTGGATACCCCCGGCTCCACAAGTGCCAACCCATCAAATTTCATTTATAGGAAACGTCGCAAACCACTATACCCATTAGAAGAAGACGCTGTGTATAGCACTCTTTAGCACGATACAGAGCGCAGCAGCTCGATAACCTTTTGAAAATACTACTCGGACCACTGATCCCTGTGCGCGGAACCAAAATTCGCCCTCCCGATCATAAAAACGATGCTCTTCACCAAACCTGCAAAAACACTCGATAACCAAAATACCCGATACACATCTCGCAGCTTTCATCACTCCTAGTAAGCAGTAAACAAAATTACTCCCGCTCACTCAAGACACGCCCACAGCAACGGATACAGATATACCTTGCTACCCGCCTACGAAACAGCCATTCGCGCCAAACTCTGATTTAACACTGACACCCAAACCCGATCAAATTTTCAGGTATTCCCCTGCGATTGCCCTATTTCGCACTTGAAATGCTCAAAGTTTACCTTTAACTTCTAGTGTTCCGACTATTATGCACCCCGAGACTATAGAGAAGATTCACTCACAAATATACCCGTAGCCACAAGCAACAACTAGCCATAACGCTACCGATTGAAGTACATACGAATCAAGCCCAGCTCCGTGCATTGCGTGCATTGCGTGCATTGCTGTCCCAGCACCAATCCAAACAAAGCCAACTCTCGCGCCTCTCAACCAAACCTCGTGCAGGTGCCTTCGCCCAACCAATGCCAACTCACGGAAAATAAAATTCGTTCTGGCTAGAACATTGCCAGATCATAAGAGGGAAATTACCTCGCTTGACCGCATTCGCAATTTTCCCCATACCGCCAACTCAGTCTGGTCTCAGAAACGGATCGAATAAATGTCTACTGACCAGCACAATGCTTTTGAGCAACTTATAGAATTTTCGGAAGCATCGCTATTGACAAGATTTTGCACGGATACCTCCACAGGCCCCGCGTCCGCTTATCGAATGCAAATTGCAACACCAATCTTCAGAACCTCTATATAAATTCGGGAAAGATACTAAATTCTCCCATTTCCCTTCAGGTTGCCTCGACTACTGCCATGTGGCACAGTTTCACCACTACAACAGAACTACAATTCCATGATAACATTCAAACGATTACATAATGGGTCAATCAACGTCAACATTGCTTACTGCTAGAGCTTGGGGATGCCCAAGTAGGCTTCCTCTACCACGCGCAAGTTACGCAGCCGGACTGGTAAACGCCAACCTGGTTCTAGCAGGCGGTAGTTACTGGAAAAATGGCACGGAAAAAGTACGTACCCAAGCTGTTCACGTGTACGATTTAGCCACCCAAAATTGGTCGGAGGGCATCCCCCTCCCGGCGGCACTCGCCGAATCTGCCTCATGTTCTGACGGTGAAGGACTTTATGTTGTGGGTGGCCGACATGAAAATGGAATTACAGGAACGTGTCTTGAATACCGCGATAATTGCTGGAGTTCGCTGCCAGATTTACCACAAGCCCAAACATTGGGGGCCTTGGCAACAGTGAATAAAAAACTTTATCTTCTTGGAGGACTCACAATTAATGACGACTGGGCCTCAGCCACAACAAAATTTCAGGTATTGCACGCTAACCACTGGACAAGCCTTCCGCCACTACCTTCCGTGGGAATCGTCACACATTCGTTAGCCAGTTGGAATGAAACCATCTTCTGCTTTGGAGGTGCCTTCATGAAAAA
>SXGU01362934.1_pt1 | contig 12077 bp, 8 predicted proteins | sample 3174531 | NCBI WGS metagenome assembly SXGU01 (sample SAMN11356863, study PRJNA531348) | freshwater metagenome | isolation source: freshwater sample F1-140 | place: China: Fuxian Lake, Yuxi | collected 2017-12-25
GACGCTCCGGCGGTAATCGCCTTGATGCCGACTGGCATCGGCCCGGGTATCGAGCTTGAGTTCACGTCCGGCCCTGGCCAGCATGGCAGCATCTTCGATCAGGGCCTGAATGTTTTGCACGGCCTGATTCAGATTGTTCCTGATGGTGTTGAAATCTCCGTTATAGCTGTCGGTAATCGGGGGCGGGATATCACCCCGGGCAATGCGGGCGACGTAGCTGGCGGCTACATCCAGCGGGGTAATGATGGCATCCAGCGTGGCATTCATGCCTTCGACGATGGTGCGGTAGTCTCCCTGATGGCGGTCGGCATCAGCCCGAAATGTCAACTGTCCCGCCAAAGTGGCACTGACCAGTGCCCGGGTCTCGGTGGATAATTCCCGTACCGCCGCCACAACCTGATTCACGGCCTCGGCAATGGTATGGAAAATCTGCCGGGTGGCCAGGGTGTCAGGGTCGGCTTCAGCCACATCGAGATGGATGTCGAGATCGCCTTGCGCCAGTTGGGTCAGGGCCTGCCTGACTTTCTGCACTTCACTGTCCTGATAACGGCTGATTTTACTGGCCAGACTGCGGGCCTTCATGATCTCGGTCTGATCCATGACCACCTCAAACGCGCCGATGACCTGTCCCTGACGGTCACGTACCGGCATGCCGATGTAGTGGATGTCGAGTTCGAGTCGCCCGGGACGGGCTGTCGTTTGCGAGGCGGTCTGGGCTTTGTTGTGCATGGCCTTGAGGCAGGCACATCCGCCCGAATGACAGTCACCGGTCTGGAAATGATCGTAGCATTTTTGTCCCGCTAACTGCCGGGGTTGCTTGTCACCGAGGCGGGCACCCTGCTGGTTGATGTAACGCACGTTCCGCTCCTTGTCGATGATCATGACAGGCAAGGGCATGTTGTCCAGGTAACCGGTGAGATAATCAAGAGTCAGGTTGATCCCTTCCATGATATTGCGGTATTCGCCCTGATGCCGGGTGGTCTCGATACGGGTAGCCAGACGTCCCTGTATGGCGGTTTCGACCTGGGCTTCTATGTCGGCCACCATGGCCTTGAGTGAGGTCTGTACCTGGGCGAAAGCCCTGAGCAATTGTCCGATTTCATCCCGGCGGTTCAGGGGGGCGGTGAAGGTCAGATCGCCTCTGGCCATGTGTTCGGCGATGTTCCTGGCCTGGTTCAGGGGGCCGGTTAAACTGCGCGTCAGCCATATACCCAGCCCCGTGGCCATGACCAGGGTCAGTCCCGAGACGGCAATGATCAATTGCAGCGATTGCTGGGCCGTGTGCAGGGCCTGGTCACCGGTGTCCCGCATATTCCGGGCCTGGTGCTGCGACAGGGTTTCTACCGACTTGAGATAATCGCTTTGTCTTTGTCTGAGTTCCGTCAGGAGATAACGGCTGGCTTCTTCCCGTTGCTGACTGGCCACCTTGTCCAGAAAATCATCCTGGCCGCGCACATACTTCTCGCGAGCCGTCCGGACATTCTGCAGCAGGGCCAATCCCTCCGGGTCAGTGGTATCCTGCTGAAGCCGGGACAGGTTTTCCAGTATCCTTTTGCGGGCTTCCGGGATGCGGGCCAGTTCGGCTTTCAGGGTAGTTTCGTCACTGGCCAGCAAGGTATTACGCATGGCGCGTGCGATGACATTGACCTGATCGACGATATCGTGGGACGTTACGACCAGGGGGAACTGGTCATTCAGAATGTGAACCTGATTTTGCTGCATTTGTATGAAGCTGTAAGCGGCCTGAGTGGCCAGACCGGCCAGCAGCAGGATCACGACGGAAAAACTGATGAAAAGCCGTCGGCCTACGGGAAGATCGTTCATAATGTCTCCGGGAAATGAGATTTTGCGTAAGAAACCGGTGAGGGCTACATGATCGTCTTGCTTCCCGTTGACGGATACGGCCCATGATGCCCCCACTTGAAACCATCAGACCAGTGCGATTTATACCATGTCACGACTCCTGTTGTTTAATAAACCCTATGATGTACTGTCGCAATTCACTGACCGGGAAGGGGGGCGGGCTACGCTGGCGGATTACATTGCTGTCAAAGCCGTAGTACCGGCAGGCAGGCTCGATCGGGACAGCGAGGGCTTGCTGGTGCTGACCGATGATGGGCGTTGGCAGGCCCGTATCGCCGATCCCCGCTTCAAATGGCCCAAAATCTACTGGGCTCAGGTGGAGGGTATTCCCGCCGCGACGGCATTGGATCGCCTGCGCCGGGGGGTGATCCTCAACGATGGACCGACCCGCCCGGCCCAGGCCCGGCTCATGGAGGAACCGGAAGGCCTGTGGCCGCGTGATCCTCCCATCCGTTTCCGCGCAGCCATCCCTACGACCTGGATCGAACTCGTCATCCGGGAAGGACGTAATCGTCAGGTCAGACGGATGACGGCGGCGGTGGGTTTGCCGACCCTTCGCCTGATTCGTTGGGCCATAGGCCCCTGGACACTGGCAGGGCTGGCTCCGGGTCAGTATCGGGAAATAGCGGCGGCGTATCCGGTGGCAGGGGGACAGGGCTAAATTTAGCCACAACGAGAATGGCCGGGAGAGGGCCGACAGGCTTGCATTCTGATGATGAATCGGTCACATTTCCTGCCTTGTGTGGCGGCAGGTCGCCCCTATATCCAGTGGTTTGCGGTCATCGACCCTGTCTTCTGAACACCATCTTCTCCGGGAGAACAACCTTCTGATGCAACTGATCAACGTCGAACAACTCTGTCGCTATTACGGCGATCAATGCGCCGTCGACAATGTTTCATTCACTCTGGAAAAGGGTGAGATTCTGGGTTTTCTGGGCCCAAACGGTGCCGGAAAATCATCGACCATGCAGATGATCACCGGCAATCTGGCACCGACTTCGGGCCAGATCCTCATCAACGGTATCGATATCCTCGACCAGCCCCGCGAAGCCAAGCGGGAACTGGGCTATTTGCCGGAAATCCCCCCGGTCTACCGTGAATTGACGGTGGATGAATACCTGGATTATTCCGGCCGATTGCACGAGGTTCCGCGTGCCCAAATCAAAAAATCGCGTGATCAGGCCAAGGAGCGTTGTGGCCTGACCGAGGTGGGTGAGCGTCTGATCGGTAACCTGTCCAAGGGTTATCAGCAGCGGGTCGGCATTGCCCAGGCCATATTGCACAGCCCGGCAGTCATCATACTGGATGAGCCTACGGTAGGACTCGATCCCATCCAGATACGGGAAATCAGGGATCTGATCCGTGATCTGGGACGCGAACACGCCATCATCCTGTCCACCCACATTCTGCCCGAGGTGCAGGAATCCTGTACCCGGGTGCAAATCATCCACAAGGGCCGACTGGTGCTGAATGACAGCATAGAAGGTCTGACCCAGCAAATGCGGGCTTCCAGCCTCGTTCTTCAAACCCGTTCCCCCATCGAGTCCGATAGCCTGGCGGATATCCCGGGTGTGCATGCCGTGGAGTTACTGGAAGCCACCCGTTGCCGGATCTACCATGATAAAACGGCCAGCCCGGCGGAGCATCTGGCAGAACGGGTGGTCTCTCGCGGCTGGGGATTGCTGGAGCTGATACCGGAACGCCGCAGCATGGAAGAAATTTTCATCGACATTACCCAACACACCACAACGAGCGAGGAGGTGCTGCCATGATGTCATTGGTCATTGCAGGGCGCGAACTCCGCACCCTGTTCCTGTCCCCCCTGGCCTGGTCCATTCTGGGAGTGATACAGGTCATACTGGCTTACATGTTTTTAGCCCAACTGGAATACTATTCCATGATGCAGGCCCGGATTGCCGGTATGGAGGACGCGCCGGGTATCACCGACATGCTGGTCGCCCCCTTGTTCGGTAATGCCGGAGTCATCCTGATGTTGGTGACACCTTTGTTGACCATGCGTCTGATCAGTGAGGAGCGGCGTAACAAGACCCTGAGTTTTCTGTTTACGGCACCGGTCTCCATGACCGAAATCGTGCTGGGCAAATACCTGGGAGTGTTTGGCTTCATGTTGATCATGGTCGTCATGATCGTGTTGATGCCGCTGTCCCTGCTGGCCGGCGGGGGATTGGACCTGGGTAAACTGGCAGCCTGCACCCTCGCCCTCGTTTTGTTGCTGGGTAGTTTTTCCGCGCTGGGACTTTACCTGTCCGCTCTCGCCGGTCAGCCGACCGTGGCGGCCGTTACCACATTCGGTGCCCTGTTGTTGTTGTGGATCGTGGACTGGCTGGGTTCAGCCGCTGGTCAGGCGGGTAGCGTGATGGAGTATCTGTCGTTGCTGCGCCATTACGAAAGCCTGCTCAAGGGGCTGGTTTCGACCACCGATCTGGCCTATTTCCTGTTATTCATTACCACTTTTCTGGTATTGAGTGCCCATCGTCTGGATAACGACCGTTTGCAAAAATGAAGATCAACCGTAGAACCCACCTTGAAATTCGTCTGCAAAATACCCTGTTTTCCCTGCTGTTTCTGGTCATTGTCGGGCTGCTCGCCTGGTTGACGACCCGCTATACGGCACAGTTCGACTGGACTTATGGCGGTCGCCAGAGTTTGTCCGAGGCCAGCAAAACCGTGCTGGAGCAACTCAAGGGACCGGTCACGGTTACGGCCTATGCCCGTGAAAATCCGATGCAGCGGCAAAAAATCAGGGAACAGATCGAACGATACAGTCGCCACAAACAAGACCTGACCCTGGATTTCATCAACCCGGATACCCAGCCGGACAAGGTCAGGGAAATCGGCATTACCATCGACGGTGAACTGTTGGTGCGTTACCAGGGCCGTGACGAGAAAGTCTCCGATCCTTCCGAAAACGCGATGACCAATGCCCTGCAACGGCTGGCATCGGGTCAGGAGCGGCATATCGTATTCATCCAGGGTCATGGTGAACGCTCACCGGAAGGCCAGGCCAATCACGATCTCAGTCAGTTCGTGGCCGAACTGGAACGGAAAGGAATGCTGACCTCCACGGTCAATCTGGCCGTGACCTCCAAACTGCCGGAAAAAATCAGTGCGCTGGTGCTGGCCGGTCCCACGACCAAACTGCTACCGGGCGAACTGAGCCTGATTCAGGACTATGTTCGTAACGGTGGCAATTTCTGGTGGTTGACCGATCCGGGTCATCAGGCCCTTACCGCCCCGCTGGCGGAACAACTGGGCATTCAGTTCCTGCCGGGTACGGTAGTGGATGCCTCGACCCAGTTGTTTGGTCTCAATGACCCCAGCTTTGCCCTGGTAGCGGAATACCCGCCGCATGCGGTGACTTCGGGGTTTGCAACCGTCACCATTTTTCCCACGGCGGTCGCCATGGAAAAACAGCCGGGTGGCGATTTTGAAGGAGAACCGGTACTGAGTACCCTCAACCGTTCCTGGACCGAAACCGGCCCGATTGAAGGTAAAATCCAGTTCGATGCCGGCAAGGGTGAACGGGCCGGACCTTTGGATATCGGTTACGCCCTGAGTCGGCCTCGTCCCAGGTCGGCAGAAGCCAGGCCTGCCACAGCAACTAAAGACAAACCTGGCGAGCAGCGTATATTGGTGATTGGTGATGGTGATTTTCTATCCAATGCCTACCTGGGCAGTGGCGGCAACATCGACCTGGGCATGAACATGGTGCAATGGCTGGGGCAGAATGATGCTTTCATCAACGTGCCCATCAAGGCAGCACCTGACCGGAAGCTGGAATTGAGCCCATTCGCACAGGGCTTGATCGCACTCGGCTTTCTGATTCTTTTACCCCTCATACTGATAGGCTCGGGAACCAGCATCTGGTTCCAGCGCAGGAGACGCTGATGAATTCACGCACCACCCTCAATCTGGTTTTACTGGCCATCGTGGCGACACTGGGCACGGTGGTTTTTCTGGAACCCGGTAAAACGCCGCCGGAAACGCATCCTTTGGCCGTCATCGATGAAAAAGGGCTGACCGGCATCACCCTGAAAAACCGGGAAACCACCCGGTTCGAAAAACTCAATGGCCATTGGTCGCTGGTTGAACCTTTCAAGGCACCGGCCAATGAAATTCGCATTCACCAGTTGATCGACATTGCCAAGGCCAATAGCGAGGCGCGTTATCCGGTTGATCCCGGCAACCTCACCCCTTTCGAACTGGATAAACCCAAGGCGGTACTGTCGTTGGGTGAGACCGTTTTCACCTTTGGGGGCAGTGATCCCATCAACATGCGTCGCTACGTACAGGTAGGTGATAGCCTGCATCTGGTGAGCGACGACTTCTCTCACCACCTGACGGCGGTTGCCACGGATTATGTCGACAAGAAACTGCTGCCCGAAGGGGCCAAGATCAGGGAGATCCAGATACCCGGACTCAAAGCCACGCTGGGTCATGACGGCAAATGGATCAGGGATCCCCCGCTCGAAGGCAATCCGGGCATGAGTGAATTATTGACGATCTGGGGCAGTGCCCGTGCCATTGAGGTCCGGCGTGAAGACAAACCCTTGCCGGGTGACCTCATCCGTATCGGATTGAATGACGGTCAGGCCGTGGAATTCGTGATGACGCAGCGGGAGCCGGATCTGGTGCTGTCACGCCGTGATCTGGGCTTGCGTTATGAAATCACGGCGGAAACCGCCAGTCAGTTGCTGAATCAGCCCAAACCGGCAGCCAAACCCCGGGAGATGCCCGGGGAGGCCACTTTGGATGAGGACGAACTCGAAGGAAGCGAGGAGTAATTGCGGGGTGAGACAGGCCGTATATTCCCTGCGGTTGCCGGATTTCACCTACTCCATATAAGTGCCCCGGGTCTGGTTCGATCATCCGGCCCACACCGGGGACAATAAGAAAACATCATCATGTTCAAGCATTTAACCCTCCTTGGCCTCATCCTGGCCGTTTGCATCATCATCCTGGGTGCCTGGCTCCGCGTGACCCAGGCCGGCCTCGCCTGTCCTGACTGGCCATTGTGTTATGGTCAGGCCATTGTTCATATCCCCGAATCCGGCGAGACCTTGCCTCAGTTTGCCGGTGTACCCCCTTTCGAGGCGGGCAAGGCCTGGAAAGCCATGACTCACCGTTATCTGGTCGCTGCCCTGGGGTTGATTGCCCTGATACTGGCGGGTCTGGTGTTTACCGTCAAAACCCGTCGCAGTCAGGCGATCGCCTGGGCGTACGGATTCCTGGGTTTGCTGGCCGGGCAGGTGACCCTGGGCTATTTCACCGTGGAACTCCGGTTGATGCCGGCGGTGGTATCCGCCCATTTGCTGGTGGGGCTGTTGAGTCTGGCCGCCCTGTACGGGCTTTATTTCACGGTGACCGATCGTCCCCTGCCGCTGCAGAAAACACCGGGACTGCGTATTCTCAGCGGGCTGGGGCTGGGGCTGTTGCTGGTACAACTGGCTGCCGGCGGCTGGGTGTCGAGTCACCATGCCGGATTGTCCTGCCCGGATTTCCCCACCTGTCTGGGGCAGGTCTGGCCGGAGGCGGATTACGCCGAAGGTTTTGACCTGAATCGCGCACTGGACACAACCACGCCGACGGCCTCCCTGTCCATGGCAGCCAAAGTGGCCATACACTGGGTACATCGGGTTGGAGCCGTACCGCTGTTCCTGCTGTTGAGCCTGCTGGCCATGACCAGTTCGTCCAACCGCCGGATACCTGGCCTCAGCAAGGCGGGGCTGTTGCTCAGTCTGCTGCTGCTGGCCGAGATCAGTCTGGGGGTGGCCAGTATCCTGTTCCGGCTGCATCCTCATGTGACCCTGGCGCACAGCGCGGTGGCCGCGTTACTCTGGCTGAACGTCCTCCATATCTTTTTTTATGTCCGCTTGCCGTTGGCCGTTGCCGTGCCGGAATCGGCTGGTGTCACCCTCGAAACCCCCATCGGTGCAGTGGCTCCGCGTGTCATGGCGGAAGTCATTCCCTTACCGCCTACCGCCGAAGGCCTGTTTTTGCGCCTCAAGGGGCAACTGGGTAAAACCCGCAGTGGTATCACCGGGTTTCTGGCCGGTCTGACGGGAAGACAGGCACTGGATGCCGAGGCACTGGAAGACATAGAAACCCAGCTCATCATGGCCGATGTCGGTGTCAGCGTGACCCGGGATATCCTGGGTTTCCTCAAGGAAAACAGCCAGGCAAGGGCAGAGGATGCCCCTCCCCTGGAACAGCGGGTTCGGGATTACCTGAGGGGTGTTCTTGAGCCGGTCAACAGCCCGCTGGAAATTCCGCCGGAAACCCGCCCCTATATCATTCTGGTGGTGGGGGTTAACGGGGTGGGTAAAACCACGACCATCGGCAAACTGGCCAAGCGTCTGCAGATGCAGGGACACAGCGTCATGCTGGCCGCCGGTGATACTTTCCGGGCTGCTGCCGTCGAACAGTTGCAAACCTGGGGTGAGCGTAATCAGGTGCCTGTCATCGCCCAGCAGACCGGTGCCGATTCAGCCTCGGTGATTTACGATGCCGTGCAGGCGGCACAGGCTCGGGGGGTCGATGTCTTGATTGCCGATACCGCCGGACGATTGCACACCAAATCCAACCTGATGGACGAACTGGCCAAGATACGGCGGGTGATCGGTCGACTGGATGAAACCGCACCGCATGAGGTGTTGCTGGTACTCGATGCCAGCACTGGCCAGAATGCCCTCTCCCAGGCCCGCTTGTTCAATGAGGCGGTGAGTCTCACCGGCATTGCCCTGACCAAACTGGATGGTACGGCCAAAGGGGGTGTCATTTTTGCCCTGGCCCAGCAGTTCGCTATTCCCATCCGGTTCATCGGTGTAGGGGAAACCATTGATGACCTGCAAGACTTCGAGGCCGAGCGGTTTATCGATGCCCTGTTTGCCGATACGGGGAATCCGGTATGAGCCAGTACCCGGTGTTGCGCCTTAAAAAGAACGAAGACCAGCGGCTCAAGGCGGGTCACTTATGGATCTTCAGCAATGAAGTGGATATCGCCACCACCCCGCTCAAGGGGTTTGAGCCCGGCCAGTCGGTCGTGGTTGAAAACGCCCGGGGCGAACCGCTGGGGCTGGCTTACGTCAACCCGGCCTCCCTGATTTCTGCCCGTATCCTGACCCGCCATCCCCGGGCGGTCATCGATCAGGGCTTTGTGGTCGAGCGGTTGCGACAGGCACTGGCCCTGCGTGAACGGTTGTTCCCTGAACCTTTTTACCGGTTGGTGTACGGTGAAAGCGATGGTTTGCCGGGGGTGGTGGTAGATCGATTCGGGCCGGTGTTTACCGTGCAGACCACCACGGCGGGCGCCGAACACCGGCTCGATCTGCTGATCGCTGCACTGGATCAGGTGTTCAGCCCGCAGGCCGTGGTGCTGCGCAATACTTCGCTGCTGAGAAATCTGGAAGGGCTGGAGACATATACCCGGCTGGCATCGGGAAGCTTGCCGGAGGAACTGATCCTCGCAGAAAACGGTTGCCGTTTTCGGGTTGATTTACTGGAGGGGCAAAAAACCGGCTGGTTTTATGATCACCGGGATAGCCGGGCCCGTCTGGCCGGGTGGGCCAGGGGTAAACGGGTGCTGGATTTATTCGCCTATACGGGGGCCTGGGGGATACAGGCGGCGGTAGCCGGAGCAGCTCAGGTTGAGTTGGTGGATGCTTCGGCACCCGCCTTGTCGCTGGCTCTGGAAAACGCCGCCCTCAACGGGGTGGCTGACCGGGTTAAAACCACCGTTCAGGATGTGTTTGATTTTCTTAAACAGGCCCGGGAAGAACGGCAACGCTATGATATCGTCATCGCCGATCCGCCGGCCTTCATCAAGCGCAGAAAAGACGTTCAAGCCGGCATCGAAGCCTACCGCCGCTTGAATCAGGCCGCCTTGCAGGTGCTGCAACCCGGCGGATTACTGGTATCGGCCTCCTGTTCCTTCCACCTCGAACGGGCCACCCTGCAGGACTTGCTGCGGGGGGCAGCCCGCCACCTCGATCGTCATCTGGTGTTTGTGGCCCAGGGCGGCCAGGCTGCCGATCATCCCGTACACCCGGCCATTCCCGAAACCGAATACCTCAAAACCTTTTTTGCGGCGGTGGAACGGAGTCTTTAGGCCATGGCTTCCGGTCACTTTCCGATTGCTCGATGACAGCAATTCCCATGATGGCGAAATTTAGCCCTATTTGACCCACCGGGATGCAATGCGTCTGGCGCGACTTACAGCGGGCAATGCCTGCTCCAAGGCGTTTGCCGGGCGTAAAAGCTGTTCCACTCAATGCTCCCCGGCCAGTTCATCCCTCACCACGTCAGCCAGGCGTTCCGCCAGGTGCTGTACCTGCAACACATCCGGGCCTGCCACCATGACCCGGATCTGGGGTTCGGTGCCGGAAGCACGCAGCAACACCCGCCCGCGCCCTGCCAGTTCGGTTTCGATATCCGCCCTGACCCTGACGATAGGCTCATAATCATCCAGACGCACCCGTTCCCTGATTTTTACATTCACCAGGGTTTGCGGGTATTTGGGCATGTCCTGTTTGAGTTGATGCAGGGTTTTACCACTCTGCTGCAGGGCTTCGAGTACCTGCAAGGCTGCCACGATACCGTCACCGGTACAGAGTTTGTCCCGACAGATGATATGTCCTGAACTTTCGCCACCCAGAGTGCTGTCATGTTGCAGCATCATCTCGACCACATAGCGGTCGCCGACCGCAGCCCGCTGGAAGGCGATGCCCAGATCGGCCAGCGCGTGTTCCAGTCCCAGATTGCTCATCAGTGTACCGATGACGGGGCCGTTCAGTTGCCCGGTGCGGGTACGTGCACGGGCCAGTATGAATAAAATCTGATCACCATCGACGATCTCTCCCTGATGATCCACCATGATGAGGCGGTCACCGTCACCGTCGAGGGCAATCCCCAGATCGGCACCGTGCTCCAGCACGGTACGGCTCAGGGTGTCCGGGCTGGTGGCTCCCACTGCCCGGTTGATGTTCAAGCCATCCGGTTCTACGCCGATGGCAGTAACCCGGGCACCCATTTCCTCAAACACGCAGGGAGCAATGTGGTAAGTCGAACCATGGGCACAATCGACCACTACCTTGAGTCCGTTAAAGTCCAGGCGGGCTGGAATCGTACTCTTGCAGAACTCGATATAACGCCCCTCGGCATCCCGAATGCGGGCGGCTTTACCGATGCGGTCAGAGGTAACCGTGGTCATGGGTTCGCGCAATTGGGCCTCGATTTGCAGTTCGACCTCATCGGGCAACTTCAGCCCGTCAGGGCCGAAGAATTTAATGCCGTTGTCGTAGTAGGGGTTGTGGCTGGCACTGATGACGATGCCGGCCTGCGCCCGGAAAGTACGGGTCAGGTATGAAACTGCCGGAGTGGGCATGGGGCCCAGTAGCCTGGTGTTGACCCCGGCGGCTGAAAGTCCAGCCTCCAGGGCTGATTCGAACATGTAGCCGGAGATGCGGGTATCCTTGCCGATCAACACCGTGTGGTGACCTTGCTCACGGGCAAAGACCTGACCGGCTGCCCAGCCCAGTTTGAGTACGAAATCCGGGGTAATGGGATAAACCCCCACGGTGCCACGGATGCCATCGGTTCCAAAGTATTGTTTTTTCATGCTCAATGTTGTTGTTATCGTCATGTCGCCTCGATGTAGCACAGCGCAATCGAGGATTTGGCTGGCACTATTCGGTGACCAGGGCTTTCAGGCGAAACAGGGTATCCAAAGCCTGTCTGGGGGAAACATCATCGGGTTGCAGATCCCGCAAGGCCTGAATGGCCGGATGAATGCTGTTTTCCGCGAACAGTTCCATCTGTAGGCGGGGTGATTCCTTGCGCGTGGGTTCACGGTGAGGTTGTTCCAGACTCAACAGTTTCTCCCGGGCTTTGTGCACCACAATGGGGGGGACGCCGGCCAGGGCGGCGACCTGCAAACCATAGCTTTGATTGGCGGGGCCGGGTTTGACTGCGTGCAGGAAGACAATGCCGTCACGGTGCTCCAGGGCATCGAGATGAACATTGGCGACCTGTGGGCATTCCTCAGGCAGGCTGGTCAATTCAAAGTAGTGGGTCGCAAACAGGGTGAAGGCTTTCAGGCTTCTGGCCAGATGATCCGCAGCGGCCCAGGCCAGTGACAGGCCATCGAAAGTGCTGGTACCGCGTCCGATTTCATCCATCAACACCAGGCTGGAATC
>SXGU01045631.1_pt1 | contig 12070 bp, 9 predicted proteins | sample 3174531 | NCBI WGS metagenome assembly SXGU01 (sample SAMN11356863, study PRJNA531348) | freshwater metagenome | isolation source: freshwater sample F1-140 | place: China: Fuxian Lake, Yuxi | collected 2017-12-25
CGGAATTCAACAGCAACAGCCTTTCTATATTCACTTGGTCGGGTTTGGCAGGCCAAGTTCGAATGCTCTTGTCGCTGCATCTTCTTGCGTGCGCTTGAACCTGAATTGTGAGCTAAAGACCGTACAATCACGACTCACGTAGGCTCACTGCATGTCAAGCCGCCAGCAGCTTCGGATTTTCGATCAACGCCGGAATCGCCGCCGCCGGCACCGGACGCGACACATAGAATCCCTGTATCTCATCGCACAGCAGCCGCTTCAGGATATCCACCTGCTGGCGCGTCTCCACGCCCTCGGCAACGACCCGCATGCCCAGCGCATGCGCCATCGTGACGATGGCGGTGAAGAACACTTCGCCTTCGTCGGAGCGTCCGAGTTCGGACGTAAAGGCGCGGTCGATCTTCAGGCCGTCCATGTCGAGACGCTGCAATTGCGACAACGACGAATAACCGGTACCGAAGTCGTCCACCAGCAGCTTCACCCCCAATGTCTGCAGCGCTTCCATTTCCATCGATATTTCGGCGTCCTCGCCCATCATCGAGCTTTCGGTCACTTCGATTTCCACCAGTCCCGGCGCGACGTTATACCGCGCGAGACAGGCAGCCAGGATATTTTTGAGATTGCCTTCCTGGAACTGGCGCGGCGATACATTGATCGATACCGGCACGCAGCGATGGTCGGCGCATGACCATTGAGCGATCTGCGCGCAGACTTTTTCCATCGCCTGCCTGCCCAGGTTTAGGATCAGGCCGCTTTCTTCCGCGATCGTGATGAAGCGCATCGGCTCCATCAAGCCGTCCTCCGGGTGGTTCCACCGGATCAGGGCTTCCAGTCCGCATACCCGGCCGGTACGCATGTCGAGGCGCGGCTGGTAGAACATGACGAACTGGTCGAGATCCAGCGCGTCGCGCAGCTTGCGCTCGGTTTCCAGGCGCAGGCGCAGTTTGTCGTAGAACACCGGGTCATAGAAGCGCGACTGGCCCTTGCCGCTTTCCTTGGCGGAGTACATCGCGATATCGGCGTTCTGCAGCAGGGTCTTCGCGTCCCGGCCGTCTCTTGGAAACAAGCTGATGCCGACCGATACGCCCACCGTATGCATGCCCATCTTCAGCTTGAATTTTTCACCGAATACTTCCAGCACCCGGTGCGCGATGTGGGACGCATCGGCCTGCTGTTCGACATCCTCCAGCACGATCAGGAATTCGTCGCCGCCGAGGCGCACCACCTTGTCCTGCGGCCTGAGCACGGACTGCAGCCGTGACGCCGCGATGCGCAGCAGTTCATCGCCCGCGGCATGCCCCATCGAATCGTTGACCGCCTTGAAGCCGTCAATGTCAATGAACAGGAGGGCCAGCATCTTGTTGTGCTTCGACGCCCTTTCAAGCGCCTGCGGAAGAAACGCATGCAACCAGTGGCGATTGTGCAGCGATGTCAGCGCATCTTCGTTGCCACGCCGTTCGAGTTCCTCGAGGTGCAGTTTTTGGTCGCTGATATCCCGGAGCGTGATTGCCAGGCTGTTGCCGGAGCGGACCAGCTTCTTGTACGCCCATTTGACATTCAGAAGGCTGCCTTCCGGCGCCAGATATTCGCCTTCGCAGACACCACGGCTCATGGCATTGCGGAATATGGTCAACACCTCCGAAAAGAAGGGCTCCGCGTACAGCTTCGACAGGCGCTGGCCGATCAGGCTGTTTCTGTCGCGCCGGATCAGCTCCGCGCCGCGGCGGTTGCAGTCCATGACCTTGAAATCGACGATCGTCCCGTCATCGTCCTGCAGTGCCTCGCAGATGAAGAATCCGTCGTTTCCCGATTCGGTCGCCATCCGGTAAGCGTCGCGCAGCCGCTTCGCATGCAATCGTGCCAGTACAAGGCGCGCCGAAGCGACGGTCGCCAGCACGGCAATGATCAACCCAGCAATCGTGGCGACGATGCCCAGGGCAATCGATGTATCCCGCTCCTGGCGAAAGGGACTCAGCATTTCCTGCTCGTCGATGCCGGTAATTGCGATGAACGGATAGGTCTTCAACCCCTGCCAGCTCAGGAAGCGGCTGCGGCCGTCTTCGAACCAGTGGGCGGCCGCCAGCAAACTTCCCTGTGGCGATTGCATGTCCGGGAGTGTGTTCAGCGGCGGATACAGATGCGATGACACCGCATTGCCGACCCGCGATACCCGCACTGTGCCATCCTCATTGCCGACAGCGGCCAGCAGGCCGTTTTGTCCGAGGCTGTTGAAATCGAACGACAAGGTCAGGAACGCTGGTTCGACCGACACCACAACCACGCCGCCGAAGGCGCCTCCAGGGCCGTTCAGCTTGCGGGAAAACTGGATCACCGGACGGCCGGAGAGGCGGCCGATCAATACCTTGCTGATGTACAGTTCATCGGTGGGGGAGTCCTTGTGAACAATGAAATGCTCGCGGTCGGAAACGTTCACCGGCTTGCTCACCGGCGCCGTGCTGGTAAGCGCATTGCCCTCGCTGTCCGTGATAGTGACCAGCACCAGTTCCGTGGAAGGGAACAATCCCCGGGCGCGCGCATCGTCCAGCCTGAGCGTGCCGTTCGATAGCTCCCATTCAAACTTTACGTGCAACGCGATCTGGTCGATCGCTTCGAAATTTCGCGTGAGATGATCCGCATAGGCTTGCGCCAGCGTGGCGCTTTGCTGCAATGCAAACTGCTGGATTTCCTTCTTGTCGGTCTCCAGCTTTGCCAGCAGCATGGTCCAGCCAAGAATCGTCAACGCAAGGATCAGCAAAGGCCAGACCAGCACCTTGCCGAGGTGGTTCCTGAGTTCATCGAGGTTCCTGCTTATCTTCCCTGGCCCCTGCGGGGCCTTGTGTCGTGTGACTGTGTGTATTTGTCGTGCCAATAGTTACTCCGATACTGATATAACAAGACATTCTGGGGGCATCCTGTCCTGCCGTACCGTCGACGTCCGGCGCTTTGCCTGCGACAAGGCGTTGCACGGAGGGCTGCCGGGACCGCCTGGTCTTCGGGCCACCATGCCGCACTGCTGTCCGTGCAGGACATGTATCCGCTTGCAAGCGGATGCCGTTTCGCCAGACATGGTGAATAAATGGAATGCTGCTGCCGACGAAGGAGAAAATTGCCTATCCGCCATGTCAGGCAGTCTGATATGACACGTGATGCGTGGATTGGTTTAGCGTTTGTACGGGCGTATCGCCGCGCGATGAAGAAACACTCTATTTTCCGGCTTTCGGCGACGCTGCCGGGGATGCGATGGTTGCACGAACGGCAAGTGCAACCATGCAGGTGAGAATTATGCTTTCAGCCATTGAATGTACCGGCTTACGCCGGTGGCAACATCGGCAAACGGCTTGTCGTAACCGGCCTGGCGCAACTGTGCGATGTCGGCCTGCGTAAAGCTCTGGTATTTGCCCTTGAGCTTGTCCGGAAAGGGAATGTATTCGAGAAGGCCCTGGGTGACGATCTGCTCCAGTGCCAGCGGCGTGCCGGAAGGTTTCAGTGCATTCACCACCGCAACCGCGATATCGTTGAATTGTTGCGCACGTCCGGTGCCGAGGTTGAAGATGCCACTCTTTTCCGGATGGTCGAGGAAGAACAGATTGACATCGACCACGTCATCCACATAGATGAAATCCCGCATTTGCGCGCCGGCTTCATAACCATCATGTCCGCCGAAGAGTTTCACTTTTCCGTTCGCAAGGAATTCGTTGTATTGATGGAATGCAACCGAGGCCATCGTCCCCTTGTGATTCTCGCGCGGCCCGTACACGTTGAAATAACGTAGTCCCACGACCGGAGCGGCGGATTGCCTGCCATGCGTGGACCAGAACTTTTTCACGTATTGGTCAAACAGGAATTTTGAATAGCCATACACATTCAGCGGCCGTTCATACTGCCGTTCCTCCCTGAAGGTTGCGCTGCTGCCGTACACCGCGGCAGAGGACGCATAGATGAACGGGATCTTCTCCCGCTGGCAGAACTCGAACAGCGCAATGCTGTATTGATAATTGTTGCGCATCATGTAGCGGCCGTCCGTCTCCATCGTATTGGAACAGGCGCCCTGATGCAGCACGGCGGAGAACTTGCCGGCGAAATCGCCGCGTTCGAGCCGCACCAGAAAATCTTCCTTGTCGAGGTAATCGGCGACTTCGGTGTCGACGATGTTGATGAATTTGTCAGGCCTCGACAGGTTGTCCACCGCGAAGACGTTGTAGGGTGCGCGTCGTGTCAGCGCGTGAACGAGATTGCTGCCGATGAAACCCGCGGCGCCGGTGATTAGAATCATGGATATCCTTTTTTGTGTCGCTATGCGGTGGTGATGGTACCGCGCTCGCCTTTCAGCATGGGCTTGAGCGGCGTCCAGACCATGTCCGTCGAGATGTCCTTCATGCAGCGGTGATGTCCCAGCGGGCATTCGCGCTGCTGGCACGGTGCGCATTCGATGTGCAGCCAGAGTATCTTCGCCAGTTCCGACAGCGGCGGCGTATGGCGGGGATCGGTCGGGCCATATACGGCAACGAGAGGTCGGCCCAATGCAGCGGCGATATGCATTAATCCGGAATCGTTGCAGACCATCGCGCTCGCCCTGGCGATCAGTGCGATTGCTTCGCTCAGGGAGGTGGCGCCGGCAAGGTTGCGCACGCCCGGGGCAGCCGCGACAATCTCGTCGCACACCGGCTTGTCCTTGCCCGACCCGAGCAACAGGATTTCCGCGCCGGGATGGGACTCGCGAACGATATTCGCCAGCCCGGCGTACCGGTCGGACGGCCAGCGCTTCGCCGATCCGAACTCCGCTCCCGGCGCGAACACCACCATCGGTACGCCGGCGGAAAGGCCGATGCGCTGCATGATCGCAGCCGACGCGTCATCGGCAACCGACAGCGATGGCTGCGGCAACGGCGCATCCTGCGGCAGGCGGCGCACAGGCGCATCTGCCAGTGCTGCGTAAAATGCCGCCATCCGGCGCGGCGCGGCAGGCTCGTCGTGATGGACCACATTCAACAAACCGTAGCGCATCTCGCCCTTGTAACCAACCCGTTTCGGGATGCCGGCCAGCCAGGGGATCAGCGCGAACTTGATGGTATTCGGCAATACATAGGCTTCCGCGTAACCGCGCGGCCGCAGCATCGCCGCGAACCTGCGGCGCTCGCCGAGTTGCAGCTTGCCATGCTTGAACGGCGTCTCCATGACGGTATCGACTTCCTGCATCGCCCGCCATACCGGCGCGACCCAGGCGGGCGCGAGCACATCGATCGGCCACTGCGGATGCAGCTCGCGCAGGCGCCGCAGCAGCGGCTGTGCCATCACGGCATCGCCGATCCAGTTCGGCGAAATGACGAGAATGCGTGGAGAGGAGGTGTCTGTTTTGTTCATGGTATGGATTGCATGCGCCGGCAATACATTCGTCCGCGGCCCGCATCGTGCAAATCGGAAGCGTGCGGTAGTTTACCCGCTTGCCTGTCAGGAAGCCACTGCGAGGCTATTCCGGAGGCAGTTGCAAGCAGTCAAGCATTGCGCGCCCGAGAATTTCCGGCGTTGGCATGTCCGCTTGCTTGCATCGGAACGCCGTGAAACTACACCGAAGCAGAATGGGACATTCGGCAATGTGGCAACTTTGACAGCCCTGCGGACTCCAATTCCTTCCCGAGAACCTGGAGCAATACTGTCATGAATCCAAACCGGGCAAACAGCGCCTCGCTGACCGGAGGCGGGGCGGGCGGAGGCCACGGTGCCGGTATTGCCGGCAGTGGCGGATAGCATCTTGCGTCACGCAAAGATGGCGGATCATGTCGGCATCGGCGTGCATGGCCGTGTTTGATTCCGTTTCGATGCTGTCGGAATCAACATTTTTTGGCCAAAAGCGCTGGATTTCTCAGTCGGCGACCCCATATCTCATCCATGACCGGCGGTCATCCGGACGGCATTTCATCCACCGTCCGCAGTCGATGCCGGGACTTCCCGTTCACCAGCCTGGATGACATTTCCCTGATGCCCGACTGCTTAGGCAGCATGGCCGCCATGCGCATCGGGGATTCTTTCCCTAAACGGCCTTGTTGCCGGTAAAGCGAATAGCAATGACACGTTCCAATTCCACCGACGGGCCAACGACCGTCGACCTGTACAGGCTGGCCACGCAGGTTCACAGGCATATCGGCTTCCAGAAAATCAGGATGGGCGCCATGCTGTGCGTGCTCGAGGATGCCGGCGAATGGCGCGGCCGTACAGCGGCGCGCAGCTTTCGCGGCTTCCTGGTCGAAGAAGGCATTCATCCCCAGGCCGCCCGCCAGTACATGAAGGTTGCGCGGAAGTTCGTCCTGGAACTCGAGATTCCGAACCAGGATCTGCTGGCGATGTCGCGCGCGAGCATGCGCGTGCTGTGCGCCGCCGCGGATGTTGCCACGGCGGACAATCTTGCCGAACTGGTGAGCATCGTCGCGACACTGCCGCGGCCAGAAGCGCTGGAGGAAATCCGGGTGCGCTTTGCATGCGCGCCGGCGCAGGATGCGGAGGAAAAGCCGCTCAGCAGGCCGGTCGGCAGGATCCTGTCCGAGGTGGGCGAGCTCACTCAGATACAACGTGCCGAGCTCTTCTCCAGGTTGGGTATTCGATCGACTTCTTCATCGGGCTCCAATGTCTCCTCCTGAAATAACGCGTTCGTCCGACAGGCGACGGCAGCAACCCGATTCGCTTCGCGATAAAAAGGAAAAGCCGGCCCGGTCGAGCAAGTCCTACGCCATCTGGCATTTGAGCCGAAGGGAATTGAGCGCGGCGGAACTGCGCAAGAAAATCATCCAGCGCGGCTATTCCGAAGAGGAAGCCGACGAAGCGATGGCGTTCGTACAGGCGAACAACTACCAGTCCGACGAGCGGTACGCGGGAATGAAGGCCCGCTCCACCGCGCACCGGGCCGGAAACCGCAAAATCCAGATGGACCTGCGAACGAAAGGCGTCGATGACACCGTGGTGCAGGCGCAGCTGGATACGCTCGCCCCGGAAGCGGAGCGCGCCATCGAAGCCGTGGAAAAATTCCGCAAGCTGGCTGCCGAAGGCGTCTCGCGCGAACTCAGCGCCAAGGTCTGGCGATATCTCGGCTATCGCGGATTTTCCGGCGACGCGATCAAGCGGGCATTGCAGGCATTGGCGCAACCGCGCTAGGGGCGCTATGCGCTCCGCTGCAATTGCGCCGTCATCGCGACCTTGCCCATGGCCGCGATGCCGATGCCGACCGCCAGCCACAGCGTCAGCCCCCGGCTGACCAGCGATGCCGTAATCGCGTCGCCCTGACTCAAGCCGACGGCATTCAGCAGCAGGGCGATCGCCGCTTCGGTGGCGCCCAGTCCGCCGGGGATCATCGATGCCACGCCGGCCAGGATGCTCAGGCAGTAGATCGAAACCACATCGGTCGCCGGAATGCCGTACCCCAGTGCCTGCACCACCAGATGGAGCGAAATGCCTTGCGTCGTCCAGGCCAGCAGGCTCAATGGCAATGCGCCGGCAAGCCGTCGGCCCGACAGCATGAAGCGCACCGTATCGATGCCCCTGGCGGTGTGCTTGCCGAGGGAGTGCCGGCCCAGGCGTGACGCAAGAAACGCCATGATCCGCGAACGCAGGACCGCCGCCATCAAGAAAAGAATTGCGACCGCGCCGAGCGCCCATGCCCGGTGTTCCGGAAATATGAACACCGCGAGGCCGGCAAGCAGGCCGACGATGATGAGGTCCAGCAACCGTTCCGCAATAAACACGCCGAGGCTTTCCGTGTAGCGCACGCCATAGGGCTGAAGATATACAGAGCGCACCGTCTCGCCTGCCTTGCCGGGCGTCAGCGTCAGGGCAAATCCGGAAAGGTAGATCTCCAGGTTGCGCATGACCGGAACCGAGTGCCCAAGCGCCAGGAGAAAGCGGTGCCAGCGCAGAAACCTGGCCAGATAACTGACCAGCGACAGCGCAATGACCTGGAGCCACATGATTGGGGGCGTGGCCGACACGGCATTACCGAAGGCGGACCAGTCCGCCATGGTCGCCATGCCCATATACACCAGGACGGCCAGGGCAACTGCCAGGGACAACGCTCTTATTGGGATTTGAGGAGGCATAAGCACTAAAAAACATCGGCAAGGCAAAAACATGACCTTGGCCGCATGACGGGAACCCTTTGAAATGAAAAATTGCTTTGCCGCCCTGGCCGGCAAGGGAAGGCGCATTCTCTGCTGCGCCCCGAAAAACGATGGCGGCCGGCAAGCGATTTCCCGATCTGCATGCATCGCACCGTACCATGATTGTGATGCGTGCCCGTGAAGATACCTCAACGGCAGGCATCGAAGCCACCGTCGATGGACGGATTGCAGGCCCGCATGCGGTTTTGACAATTTTGACTCAAGTCAATTTTTTTGAAAATGCCGTTTGCTACATTCGGTGCTTTCCCGCAGGAGACCACCGTGCAGCAAAACGACCTTCCATCCCGTTTTCCCTTCGAATTTCCCTTGCTGAGGCTTAGGAGCAAATCCGTTCTGCCGATCGTCCAGGGTGGCATGGGTGTCGGGATTTCGGCGCACCGGTTGGCGGGCAGCGTGGCGAAGGCCGGCGCGGTGGGCACCATATCGAGCGTCGATCTGCGCCGCCATCATCCCGACCTAATGGCGCAAACCGAAAAAACGCGTGACAAGGCGCTGATCGATGCCGCAAACCTTGTCGCGCTTGCGCGTGAAATCCGCGCCGCCGAAGAGATCGCGGAAGGAAACGGCGTCATTGCCGTCAACGTCATGCGGGCGGTGGCGGAATATGCGGCCTACGTGCGCCAGGCATGCGAAAGCGGTGCGGACGCCGTCGTCGTCGGCGCCGGCCTGCCGCTCGATCTCCCCGACCTCGCCACCGACTTTCCGGATGTGGCGTTGATCCCCATCCTGTCCGACGTGCGCGGCGTCGCCTTGCTGCTGAAAAAGTGGATGCGCAAGCATCGCCTGCCGGATGCCATCGTGATCGAGAATCCGCGCTACGCGGCGGGGCATCTCGGCGCTGCGCGGGCGGAAGACGTCGACGATCCGCATTTCGCCTTTTCCACCGTGCTGGAAGGATGCGCCGAACTGTTCCGGCAGCTCGGCATCGAACGCGAAAACATACCGCTGATCGCCGCCGGCGGCGTCCACAGCCACCAGCAGATGCGGTCGCTGTTCGACATGGGCGCAAGCGCCGTCCAGCTCGGCACCGCGTTCGCCGTCACCGAGGAAGGCGATGCGCACGCCGCGTTCAAGAAAGTCCTCGCCGAAGCCACGCCCGACGACATCGTGACGTTCATGAGCGTGGCCGGCCTGCCCGCACGCGCGGTGCGCACACCCTGGCTGGCGAACTACCTGGAGAAGGAAGGGCGATTGCAGAAGGCGGCGAAGCCGAGGAAATGCACCGCCGGATTCGACTGCCTGCATCAATGCGGCTTGCGTGACGGCATTGCGAAGTCGGGCCAGTTCTGCATCGATACCCGGCTCGGCTTCGCATTGAAGGGCGATGTGCAGCGCGGCTTGTTCTTTCGCGGATCGGAACCACTTCCGTTCGGCAGTGCGAGCCACACGGTACGTGACCTGATCGATTATCTTCTGACCGAAATCCAGCCTGTGAATCAGGCCCTCCAAGGGGGCTGACACCTGCCTGCGCCATTGCCTGAGAAAGCAGCAGATGAATGAACGTGTGATGCACTTTCTTTAATCGACGCCTGAAACGCAGGGATCTTCACGACCTGCAAATTGGCAGGCCTTAACGCCTAACGAACGATCAACACCGGCAAGTTAGTCGCCGCCAGCGTCCTGGTGGCGACCGAGCCGAGCAGGACATTGGCCAGTGCGCCATGGCCGTGCGAGCCCATCACGATGAGATCGATGCCGTTTTCCCCTGCGTAGGACCGTATGGTTTGTGCGATGTCGCCCACCTTGTAGTGCGACTGGAACGGAACGCCTTTTTTGCGCAGTATGTTTTCCGCCGGCAGCAGCGCCTCCTCCGACGCTTCCCTGTAGTAGTCATTCACGGAGTCGTCACCCAGGATGCGTCTCGCCTGTTCGACAGCCAGGCCGGGCGGAATCGGCAGCTTCACATGCAAAAGATGCAGTCGCGGCCCACCGCGGAACCATTGCAGGTGAGATGCAATGTAGCTCACCGCCTTGCAGGAAAAGGAAGAGCCGTCGACCGGCAGCAAAATGTTCATGTCCATTCCATCCTGGAGACCAGGAAGCGGCAGCAGTCGCCGGTCAGTGCGACATCAGCACCGGAACCGTCATCGTTTCCAGCACCGTCCTTGTCACGCCGCCGAGCATTACTTCACGGAAGCGGGTATGCCCATATCCACCCATGACGATTAGATCGGAATCCGTGTCGGCTGCCAATGACATCAAGGCATTGCCGACGTCGTTCGAAGTGATTTGATGCTTGACCCCCACCTTTACGTCATGCCGCGCGAGAAAGAGCGCGATATCCGCGCCCGGCTCCTCCCCGTGCTGCTCTGGGTCGACCGGGCCGGCCGGGGGATCGAAGATGGCAAGCACGACATTGCCGGCACGTTGCAGCAGCGGAATCGCGGCATTGACGGCCCGCGTCGCTTCCATGCTGCCGTCCCATGCGACGAGCACTCGCTCGCCGACGCTCTTGAACTCGCCGGCGTGCGGAATGATAAGCACCGGATGGCCGCTATTGAGAACCACGTATTCCGGCAGGTCGGAAAGGATGTGTCCCTGTGCTTCGTCCGGATCGGACTGTCCCAACACCACGAGGTCGCAATAGCGGGCCTGCAGGCACAGGCCGCCGTGATAGTCATCGTTGAGCAACCGCCGCTCGTACGAGCGCACGTCGCATTCCCTTGCGATGCGCTCGAACTGCGCCAGCGCATCTTCGGCGCGCTGGTACAGGAAGTCGACCTGGTCCGCCACGATGGTAGCCGTGATCTCGCCATGGGTTTGCCAATACAGGTAGCGCGATATGCCGGTCATCGCAGCGCCGATCAGGTGGGCCTTTTCCGCTGCGGCGAGCTGCGCGGCGATGCGTATGCGGGCAGGGGCGTGCCAGGATTGGTCGACGTGGACCAGGATGGTCTTGTAGGACATGGCGGATTTCCCTCCTCGGATGTCGGTCGCTTCGTTCATCGCCTATCGCTTCCACAGCAATAGGTTCGATGCCGTTTCAGCGTAAGACGGTCATCCGGCGCAGTCCAGAAACATGTATGGCGCCTGCACGATTGTTCGGACAATTTTGACTTGCATCAATTTTCCGCCGGGCTTGCTCATTACCATCGCTTTCAACCACAGGGGGAACCATGTGCGCGGCTTCTTGCCTGATTCAGCAAACGTGCCGCGGCGGCTCCATCGCAGGCGGCGATGGCGATTGCAATCAACTTGAGTCGGGAAGGCATCATGAGCACAAGAAATCTCCAGTCCCTGTTTCAACCTAAGTCGGTCGCCGTCATCGGTGCATCGGAAAAGCCGCATAGCGTCGGCGCCACCGTCCTGCGCAATCTGATCGAAGCACGGTTTCACGGAGAAATATTTCCCGTCAATCCAAAATACGATCGCCTCGAAGGATACGAGGTATATCGTGATGCATCGCATTTGCCGGTCGCGCCCGATCTTGCGGTGATATGCACGCCGCCCGACACGATTCCGGCAATCATCCGGCAACTCGGCGAGCGCGGCACCAAGGCGGCGGTGGTGCTTACCGCCGGCCTCGGCAACACCAGGGACCATCATGGCGTAACGATCAGGCAGGCGATGCTGGACGCGGCCAGGCCGTACCTGCTGCGCATACTCGGACCCAACTGCGTCGGACTGCTGGTGCCGGACATCGGTCTGAATGCAAGCTTTGCCCACACCGACGCGCTGCCGGGAAAAATCGCCTTCGTCTCGCAATCGGGTGCACTGGTGACCGGCGTGCTCGACTGGGCCAAGACCCGCGGCATCGGCTTCTCCAAGTTCATTTCCCTCGGTGACAGCGCCGACATCGACTTCGGCGACCTGCTCGATTACCTCGCCAGCGACGTCGATACGCATTCCATCCTGCTCTACATCGAGGACGTGCGCGAAGCGCGCAAATTCATGTCGGCGGCCCGCGC
>SXGU01425217.1_pt1 | contig 12070 bp, 10 predicted proteins | sample 3174531 | NCBI WGS metagenome assembly SXGU01 (sample SAMN11356863, study PRJNA531348) | freshwater metagenome | isolation source: freshwater sample F1-140 | place: China: Fuxian Lake, Yuxi | collected 2017-12-25
CCCGTGGGCCTGGTCATCGGGCGGGTGCGCGGGACAAGATGTATAACACCTGGGTTAGCCGGCAACTGTTCATTCGGTAATCGGCATCTCAATCTCTGTCCGATGAGGAATAGAGTCGGCCGCACCCTGACGGGTGACACACAGCGCTGCCGCACGGCTTGCAAAAGCGAGGGCCGAATTAGGATCAGCGCTTCTGATGAGTTCCGCCAGGAAAAAACCGATAAAGGTATCACCGGCTCCGGTTGTATCAACCGCATTAACCTGTTCTGCGGGCTGGTGAATCTGCATTTGCGGGTTGCAATAAATAGCGCCACGGCTACCCAGGGTAAGCACCATCGCAGCGTGAGGATAACGCCGGCGAAAGATTTCGCAAATTCGTTCAGGCTCGCTTTCACCGGTCAGGCTGTGGGCTTCGACGGTGTTCACTATAAGTATATCAACCCTATCAAGCGGATAGTCCGGCACTTCGAGAGTCATAGGCGCCGGGTTAAACACCACCGTCATGCCTTGCGCCTTTGCCGATAACAGTATCTGCGGCACGGCGCTGACCTCGTTTTGCACGAGCAGGTAATCGTGCGGTCCGAACCCGGCAAGGATGCGCTGCACATCGTTTTCATCGATGAGCCGGTTTGCGCCGCCGACGATGACAATGGCGTTTTCACCGGCGGAATTCACCTGAATCACGGCATGTCCACTAGGACCGTCGACCGTCTCGACAAAGCGGGTGTCGACGCCCTTGCCTGCCATCAAAGTCTTCAGCCAGCCATCCCCTGCGCCGAGTTTGCCCGCATGAACTACAGAAGCATCGGCCTGGGCCAGCGCGATAGATTGGTTCAGGCCTTTACCCCCGGCAAATCGATGATAATCGCGGCAGTTGAGGGTTTCGCCGGGGCGCACGAAATGATCGACTCGATAAACATGATCGATGTTAATCGACCCGAAATTCAACACGCTGTTCATAGTTGCATCATCCGACAAGTTGTTATTCATTTTAAGTATAATGCTATTTCAAAATGAATTGATCCTTCATTTTTTGATTATCTAATTTAAACCGATTCCCTCTCACCCAACTCCTTGGGAGGGCCTATACCCGGTGCTTCAGGCATCCATAAACCGGCCTGATGATAATTACCCATGCCCAGCGAAATAAATATGAAAAACCAGCCATTTATTTTTGACCAGATTCATATTGAAGTGGCCCGCAACGCCACGGACGATTTTAATTTGTTTCATGACAAGCATAAATGGTTACAGATAACCCATAACCCGTTCAAAGGCCCGATCGTCCTGGGCTTCCAACTCAATACCCTGATTGAATACCAGATGCGCCTGTACCGGGAAGCCCATCATGAAAACCGGACCATTGCCGAAAACAACCTGCGTTTCAGTAATTACCAAATTACCTTTGTCAACGCCGTTCGCCCGCGAACACCGGTTTACCTGGAAATCAAGAAGACCTTGATCAAGACCATTCCCAACCTGACCCTGGGCAATCGCATTGCCATGAAAGCTGACGGCAAAACCGTGTTGCTGGGCTTTAAAAAGGAAACCCAAACACCGCAATTTTTGGCCGACACAAAGCTTAACAACCTGCCCGATCTGAACGAAATCCCCGACCGCACGATCGTTCCCGATACCGATTATTTCCTCAAACGGAAATACATGAACAACGGCTCGGTTAAAAACTTCCTGTCCGGGTCGTTGGCCGAACAGTCCGATTATTTTGATGAATTAACGCAGCTTGCCCATTACCCAGAAATATTTCCTTGCAGCCTTGCCTCCGGCGCCTTGCTGGAAAAAGCGCAACTGGAAAATCATGACTTTAAGCTCAACCCGATGGTATACACCTCGCATGAAATTTCAGTAGACCGGCTGTATGTAAGCCGTCTTAGAAATAATGACAACCTGCATATCCTGGTCAAACAACTGCCGGAATCCCCGAAAAACACCCTGAACCAGACCAACATCCAGCTGAGAACCTATCATTGTTACGGCTTGCTGGAAAATAATGAAGTGTTATTCAGAATGACGATGAACCTGGTGCCGTTAGAAGAAATATTGAAAAATCTCAGGCAGAAATAAGCGGTGCGAGCATAGAAACATGAGCAAAAAAACATCCAATCTCCCTTCATCTACGTTGAATCAATCACAAAGTCTTTTTTCTCAAGCAATGGTTTTGCACCAAGCCGGACAGTTAAACGACGCAGAAGCGCTATACAGAGAAGTGCTCAACAGTGAACCGAATCATGCGAACGCGTTGCATTTATTAGGTGTGTTGAAGGCACAAAGCGATAACCCCGAGTTAGCTGTTGAGTTAATCAGTCGCGCCATTGCAATTGACGCAACAAACGCCATTTTTTTTACCAATTGCGGTAATGCCTTACGTACGCTTAATCGTCTTGATGAAGCGCTTAGCCATCATGACCGGGCTTTAGCATTATCACCTGGTGCGGCGGGAATTCATTACAATCGCGGTAACGTATTGCGCGATTGCAATCGCTACGACGAGGCGCTGGACAGCTACGATCGTGCTTTGGCTTTACAACCTGATCATGCAGAGGCTTACTTTAATCGGGGTAATGTGCAGCTTGAAAGTTTACGCCACGAACAGGCGGTGGTCAGTTATGAGCATGCTATAGCACTAAAAAGCAATCATGCGGAAGCATATTGTCATCGAGGTAACGCCTTGCTTGCACTTAAACGTCCGGAACAGGCGCTGAGCAGTTTCGATGCAGCCTTGCAAATCAAGCCGGATTATGTAAAAGCACATTCCAATCGCGGATTTGCTTTACGTGATTTGGGACGCCATGAAGAAGCATTGATCAGCTATGATAGAGCCTTAGCTCTCGCACCGAATTTTGCTCAGGTACATTTCAACCGTGCCAATACGCTCGCAGATTTAAATCGATACGAAGAGGCACTCATTAGCTATGACCGGGCATTAACCCTCAAACCAGACTATAGCAAAGTGCATTACAACCGTGGCAATACACTACGCAAAATGCACCGTTATGATGACGCCCTAACCAGCTATGAGTGCGCTTTAAGATACAATTATGTGGATGTAGACACATATTGTAATCGTGGAGTTGTATTACAGGAACTTAACCGCCATGAAGACGCTTTGCTGAGCTTTCAACGCGCCTTGACTACAAAGCCTGATGACATTAATACACATTGGAATGAGAGTTTATGCCAATTATTAATGGGCGATTTTGCAGCAGGATGGCGTAACTATGAATGGCGATGGCAAACTGATCTACTGCGAGAGCATTACCGCCAGTTCATTCAGCCACTGTGGCTGGGTGAACACTCGTTAGCTGACAAAACTATTTTGCTTCATGCCGAACAAGGGTTTGGCGATACTTTGCAATTTTGTCGTTATGTCCAACAAGTTAAAGCACTGGGTGCAACTGTTGTATTGGAAGTGCAACCCGCATTGAACGCCTTGCTGTATTCCTTGCAGAATGTCGACTTACTCATTACTAAAGGTGAGTCATTACCCGATTTTAATTATCACTGTCCTTTACTGAGTTTGCCATTGGCATTCAACACAAGCCTGGAAACTATTCCAGCCGATATCCCGTATCTTTTTTGCCCGACAGAGCGTGTGAAAAAATGGCAAGCTCAACTGGACCAGCAAAACACCAAACCACGCATTGGTCTGGTATGGTCGGGTAACATCGATCATAAGAACGACCACAATCGTTCCATCCCTTTAGCACAGTTCAGCCAATTACTAAATAATAATTGCGCAAGGTTTTTCAGTTTGCAAAGAGACTTGCGCGACGCAGATGCGGCCATATTGGCGAATTTCCCGGAAGTTCAACATTTCGGTGAACAATTACAGGATTTTGCTGATACAGCCGCCTTGATCGAATTAATGGATCTGGTCATCAGTGTCGATACTTCGGTTGCCCATCTGGCAGGCGCGATGGCTAAGCCGGTATGGGTATTGTTACCACATAATCCTGATTGGCGATGGCTGCTCAATCGTACCGACACGCCCTGGTATCCGACCATGCGATTGTTTCGACAACCGGCGCAGGGTAATTGGCAGTCCGTGCTTGACCAGGTAAATCAGAGTTTACAATCCCTACCCTCCGTTACTTAAAAAATTACCTACACGGCTAACAGCAATAAATACATTGTCTTCCAAGTTGATTTAATCCCAGGCGACAAGACTGTCAGCGAAAAGCCGGAGCTGAAAATAGGCTTGTAATTGTCAGCGACCTTCATGGAAAAAATCGCTTATTGCCGCTTCCGGGGGTTATTGATTGGCTTGCTGGGTAAAGGAAGCTCACCGATACCGGCCAAGCTTGCCTCGATAAGCACAAGCGCGGCTTGCTTGGCATGCTCGGCGGCGTTTGAATGGCGCTTCATCTGTTCCGAAACAATGGCGCCTTCGATCAGCAGGCTTAACTGCAAGGCAAGGCTTTCCGCGGATCCGGAGCCGCACTGTCCGGCCAGATCGGCAATATAACTTCGGAAATGCTCGTAAAACTCAGCAGACACCCGATGCACCGGATTGCCTTCCAGAGGAAACTCGGCAGCGGCATTGATAAATGCGCAACCGCGAAATTCAGGAATAGCCATCCATTCGCCGATGACATCAAAAATCGCCAATAACCTGCCCTTTGGCGTTTCCGCCCTGCCGTTAACCTGATCGACAAACCAGATGCGAAAATCCTCGTCCCGCTTGCGCAAGAAAGCGATCACCAGTACGTCCTTGGATGGAAAATATTTATAAAGACTCATTTTGGTAGTGTTGGCAGCTTTGGCGATAGCATCGACACCAGTCGCCCTGATGCCTTGACTGTAAAACAGCTCTGATGCGGCTTGCAGGATTTTTTCTTGCAGATTTAAGGACATGAAAGGGTAATAAAAACAGGTTGATTGTCACTATACCGGTCGGTATACTGCGATGTCAATATACTGATCGGTATAGTGAATTCTTATAACTAATAACAAACGAGATAATACGATGGAAATATTATTAATTGGTGCTGTATTGATGTTTTTTGCCGTTTTGATTTCGGCCTGGCTGATGACCTTTGCCAGATGGTTTCCTATCCAAGGCATTGATGGCGAATTCCTGACCGACTATAAAACCCTGATCAGGGCGCATATCGATTTTGCTTTAATGGCTTTGTTCTGCCTGGCGTTTTATGCCGTCAAAGTGCCGTTATCGGTTACCGCCTGCTGGCTGGTCGTCATCGGCGGCATCAGCAATCCTTGCGTCTTTGTCATTGCCGCATTTGATCCGAGCTTTTGGGAAAAAACCGTCTGGAAAGTCTACACGGCAATCAGTTTTGTCGTCACAACACTCGGTTTCGGCTGGGTTGGCATTAATTTATTAAGTTATGCGTTATAAAGCGCATGCTGGTTTTGCGAAAGTTCTGTAGAAAGCTTCCCGATTACCAGCCATAACGATGAGCGCCAAAGTGTAAGCACTATGCAAGTTATACCGAAAACTACCCTATTATTTTCAAGTAGTTACTAGGAGTCTGTCGGTCTTAAGGTTCATGTTCGATTATATTCAAAGTACACACATAAAAAATCATACAAATCGGCCAAGGTTACACTTTTTGGGGCATTATTTTCCCTTACACTAAACGTAAGACGCATAGACGCTTCAGATTGAAAGCCATACATACCAGTGTCCATTCACCTTGCACAGTGTCCAAACCACGCAGCATAAAACGACGAAAGCCCATGACTTCTTTGATAATACCAAACACCGGTTCTACGGTAGATTTACGTTGGGCATAGAATGTTTTACCGGCTTCGGTCTTTAGCGATGTCCACTGAGGCCTGTGCGTTGTAGGCCTGCTCAAAGCCGCTCGCGGTGGGCATGAGAGCTAAGTCGCCATCGGTAAAATTTGCTTGATCCTTGGCCTGTGGACCAGGTTCGGGGGCTTTTGGCGCTTTGCCGCCCAGTTTGCGTCCGCGCTGTTGTTCTTTCTTTTCGCGCTCTTTCAACTTGGCTACGTAGTCGGCTTGTTCTTGAGCGTAGCGCTCGGCAGCACGCCGTTCCAACTCGGCTTTGACTTCAGCAATTTTGGCTAAGCGAACTTCCCGTCGTTGTAATTCGGCTGGAATAGTGATCTCTGGCTGACCCTGCCCGCTTTCCGAATCGGCGCGTTTGATCAGTTCTTCAACTTCGCCGCGCAGTCGCGCTTTTGCTACGCGCTTCTTTCAGGCTGACCTCACGGTTTCCCCCTTGCGTTTCGCTACGGTTGTCGTTACTCTCTCCGGTTATCTCCTTTCAGATAACAAGTTTTAGCCCATGCTGGGCACACTAGGTCGGATAACAGCTGTATCGTTGCCCGACATTCGGCATTCAACAATGCAACAACGATGACCAAATCAGCCAGCCATTGCCATAGTGAAATGTCGAGCACGAAAAGCATGTGCCCGACCTTGTATGATTAAATTTAATGAAATCTTACGAACAATATCGAGTAAGCTTTAAACGTTCAATGGGAGGCCGTCCCTACCTGAGGACTGTTTTTAGCCAGAGCCTGACGATTAGGTTGGCCCCCGCCCGGCTGCCATACGAATAGTCTCTAAACGATTATAGTAGGGTAATACAAAGTGGTCGACAAGCTCATGAATCTCACTCGTTGCAGCACCACGTTTATTTACTGTGTCATTGCTGAAAGGCTTGTGCGGCTGTTTAGAGTTCCTGAGGCATACTTGCTGCATCCGCTCCATATCTCCGGCAGAAAGTGCAACGCCGAAAAAGTTCATTAGATCAGTCCATACTATCTCTGGTAGTTGGCTATAGTTAACAAGAAATGGTTGCGAACAGCTGCACATTTCGACTGCAGCAGCGCACTGATTAGCCACGACCCGCGCCCAGTATTCTGCTGGCCGCATCCTGCTTATTGTTTGAAAATCATCATTTAACAAGCCTGCTTTTTCAAGGCCCGGTGGCAATCGATCTGTCTGGTTTCCAATTAGAGAAACAAGAACTTCAACTGGCTCTCTATAAACAAATATGCAGCGCACAGATGGAAATACCTGTGTGATTAATCGATAGTCAAGGATTGCGCGTGCGGAGAATTTGACAAAAGTTTCTTGTTCGACAGCTTTATAACCCAAGAAAGCTTGAATGATATTTTCTAACAACCCATGTTTTTGCTCGTTTGACACACTGACAGGTGAATAGGTACTTCGCAGCACCTTTTCAAGAATAGCAGGTTCTGAGAAAACAACGAATTGCTGAAGTGAAGCTAAAATTTGGGCAATCAGAGTGGAACCGCAACGCGAAATGTGAAAGATAAACCCGGTCGGCTTACGAGCAGTTCTCTTTGAGTTGATATTGACTAAGGTCTCAAAGAAAGTCGACTGTGATGCATAGGGGACGAGTCGAAGAAATCGATGAATAGTTTGATCGAAAAAAGGATCTTCGAGTTGACTGTCTGCGATGTTACAACAGTCAACAACCAACTGTGCGTCATCGTAACGGATATTGTAAGGAAGCCAGCCTTTATCACTTGGCGGGAGAGGTTCGAGCAATTTGGGTTGCAGGTTAGTAAGTGATTTTGACATCGAATAGTTGGCTTCATGTAAGATGTGCGATAAGCAAGGGCGGGCAACAGCTTTATCGTTGCCCGACATTTCGGTATCAGACAATGCAACAACCTCAGTCGAATGTCATAGTGAAGCATTGAAATGTCGGGCACGAAAAGCATGTGCCCGACCCGGTTATTCTCCATAATTATCATCGGAAAAACCGGCACAGATTTCCGGCGTTCCGGCCCAATCCGACGAATATATGCCAAGGCGCACGATTCGGTGAAAACTCGAGTAAGGCCAGTCGCAGACACGGGAAACCAGGCCGTGTTTCACCGGATTCCAATGAATGTAATCGCAATGTTTTTCGAAGTCCCGATCATCGCGGATTTGATGTTCCCAGAAGCGGGGTTGCCAAACGGTTTGTGAGCGTTTATGTTTTTGAGCGGCGGATCGGGTGGGTTTGTATTTGGTAGGGCAGTGGCGGGAAAAATGTCCTTTTATTACATTCCAGCGCATTGAATAATCGCAGTCGCCAGTCGGCAAGGTCCAGATACAATGCAGATGTTCCGGTAACAGCACAAAGGCGTCGATGGTAAACGGATGGTCGGTTTTAACCAGATGGAATGCCGTTCGCAGCAAGTCCCGGTTTTCCGGTTCACAGAGGATTTCGCGCCGCCGGAACGTCACGACCGTAAAAAATAAGTAGCGCCCGGCGTTTTGGCGCGGCGATATTGCATATTAACAATTCCAAATATGACAGTAGTTTAATTGTAACACCGGAGGGATTACCGAACATCATTAGCATAGTTGGGCATGGAAATGTTGAGTATAAATTAAGGGTGTTCATGCGTAGGTCGGGCAACGGCTTTATCGTTGCCCGACATTCGGCATCCAACAATGCAACAACGATGACCAAATCAGTAAGCCATTGCCATAGTGAAATGTCCGGCACGAACAGCATGTGCCCGACCTGGCTTTTAAAACACGCTCTAAGGCAGGGGCATTCGCATTGCTAGTTTTCTGTAACTTTCATAAGAAAGCCCAAAAACAGAACCCTTGCCGCTCAGTTCTAACTGATCTCCGGTCTTAATTTTTTTCCAGTCACCCTCTTCAATGCCGCATATTTTGTCAATTTTGAAACTCTGATATTTTATTAGATAGAGGGAGCCAGAACACCTTTTGTTATAATAGGTAGTAGGTTTTTTAAAAACTGTTGCTACTATTTTTTCAGGTTTGCCAACTATAAAATTAAGCGCTACGGGTAGACCTTTGTAAAAACCAAAAATGACCATACAGGGTACAAAGATAATAGTGGCAATTATACCCGCTAAAGGTGACTTTCCTTGAGCTTTCATATTCTCTCTGAACTTAGATTTGTTTGATAGTATAAGCTTACCTATAAGAAATAGGATTACGATGGATAAAGCAATACCTGTCCATACAAAATATGCGGCTACCCGTTCTGATATTAGAAAATCAGAGAAAACTCCAATAACTATCAAAGCAACAATAAAAACCGCCATTACGTTTCCTAGCATTTTCATTTTTTTCAATCCTCATTTCTCACGTGGCACTTACGTGTTTTAAAAATCAGCTGCGTCGGGCAACTGCTTTTTGTTGTTCGACATTACAACGCGGACAATATCAGTAAGTTTAGACAAAGGTTATTATAGGCGGCCTTGGCGCATTGGGATGTCGGGCAACAAAAAGCGGTTGCCCGACCTACCTGGCTGTGCCGACAAAATAGCGGACGAAGTAAAATTCCCACCATCTGTTATCTGGCTTTTTCTTGTTTTCTTCTTGTGACATGGATTACGCCCAACGTTACGGTAAGGGGCGCGCCGCCTCTGAGAACCTAAGCGAAGCCCCAAACCCTGATTAAAAAACCGACTTTCAACGCGGCCAACGGGCGGCGCGTCCCATTTGACCGAGTTGTTGGGCTGCAGGACAACACGCAACCCCGCCAAAACGGGCGGTAACGGCACGGCCACGATAGGCCGCAACCCGAACCAGAGAAGCCGCAGGCAAAACACCGCCACGCACCCGACAAACCACCGCAATCCACCTTACCAATTGCAGTGATTGCTAATCCCGATGCAGTGTATGACGCTTCGCTTATACACTCTGCACGAGCTCATTTATGAACCAAAGTCTGCTTCTTCCTGCGAGATGTATGCACACAAAGTACCTTTCCCTTTATTTTCAGCACGATTAATAGGAAAATCATATAAATCCAGAAGAAGCTGTTCGATGTATTTTGCTTTTCTATTGGGTACATCTAGGAAAGTAAAATAGACTAAATTTTCTTCGGTAAATCCTTTATTTTTTGCGTGATAGTAAATTCTCGATTTCACGCGTCCCTTGCCCACATATAGCGCCTTCGAATGAAAATTGCCGTGTACCGGACAATAATCGTCTTTTTTCCAAAGTAAATAAACCCCATCATCTTTGGAAATAGGCCAGTGATTCTCACGTAAGTCGTCAAATCCACAAAACCATCCCATGTTGCTATGAGCCAATTGCGTTGCAGTTACATCGAAATTCGTTTCTGAGAGAATTATTTTGTCAAACTCTTCTCCCTCTTTACCACATTCACAATTACACTCGCTGAAACAACTCATGCTGATGCCCAACGTTAAGTAGACACCTTTTAAGGTGTATATTAAATTTAAATTGTCGGCATATAGCGGTGTATAACACCACCCCTAAAATCCGTTAGGCTGGATTCTATAATAATTCCATTTAATAGCAACCTTTTTATGCCAAACCAAAATACACCGCCTAAATTGCTTGATCAGGTGCGTGACCGCATTCGGGTCAAGCATTACAGCATCCGTACGGAAACGCAATATGTGCAATGGATCAAACGATTTATCTTGTTTCATAACAAACGTCATCCGCAAGAGATGGGGGCTGTGGAGGTGGAAGCGTTTTTAACGCATTTGGCGGTGGAGGGGCATGTTTCGGCTTCGACTCAGAACCAAGCCTTATCGGCGCTACTGTTTTTGTACAAGGAAGTGCTGCTGATGGATTTACCGTGGCTGGATAATGTGGTTCGCGCCAAGCAGCCGAAACGCTTGCCGGTGGTGCTAACTCGTTCGGAGGTGCGGGAAGTGCTGACGCGGATGAAGGGTGTGTATGCGTTGATGGCGAATTTGTTGTACGGTACCGGTATGCGTTTGATGGAATGCGTGCGTTTGCGGGTCAAGGATGTGGACTTTGAGCGCGGCGAGATTCTGATCCGGGACGGCAAGGGCGGTAAAGATCGGGTGACGGTGTTGCCGTCTTCGGTGGCGGCAGGCTTGCAGGCGCATTTAACGCAGCGGCAGGCGTTGTTTGAAGACGACAAGCGTCTCGGCAAGGCGGGTGTCTTTCTACCGGATGCGCTGGATCGCAAATACCCGAATGCGGCAACGGAATGGACCTGGCAATATATCTTCCCTGCCGGCAGTTATTCGCTTGATCCGCGTAGCGGCCTGGAGCGTCGTCATCATATTGACGAGAAATTGTTGCAGCGGGCGATGAAGAAAGCGGTGCAGGCGGTGGGAATCACCAAATCGGCCACGCCGCATACCTTGCGGCATTCGTTTGCCACGCATTTGCTGGAATCGGGTTATGATATTCGCACGGTGCAGGAGTTGCTGGGTCATTCGGATGTCAGTACGACGATGATTTATACCCATGTGTTGAATAAGGGCGGTAAGGGTGTGATCAGTCCGCTGGATTTACTGGTTTGAATGATGCGATTGTATTTTTTGATTCCCCTCTCCCCGGCCCTCTCGGCAACTGCTCCTGCGTTGCTCTACTTACCTACTTCCATGTAGGCATCCCGCAGGGAGAGGGAGTTTTCTTTACTTCATCGAAGCGTATAAAGAATGTACAAAACCCAAATCAACAACGTAAGCTACGATTTTAAAAGCCTGCGCAATCTGATGGCGAAGGCGTCTCCTGCTCGTTCCGGTGATTATCTGGCCGGTGTCGGTGCGGCTAGTCATCTGGAACGGGTGGCTGCGCAGTGGGTGCTGGCCGATGTGCCGCTGAAACAATTCTTGACGGAAGCGCTGATTCCTTATGAACAGGATGAAGTGACCCGGTTGATTATCGATAGCCACGAAACCCAGGCCTTTGCCGCAGTCAGTCATCTGACGGTGGGTGATTTTCGTAACTGGTTGCTGTCCGATCATGCGTCTACGGAGGTGTTAACCGCAATCGCCAAAGGCTTGACGCCGGAGATGGTCGCCGCTGTTTCCAAAATCATGCGTATCCAGGATTTAATCCTGGTGGCGAAAAAATGCCGGGTTGTCACACGCTTTCGCAATACCATCGGCCTTAAAAACCGGCTTTCCACACGTTTGCAGCCGAATCATCCAACAGATGACCCGGCGGGCGTCGCCGCCAGTATCGTTGACGGTTTGTTGTACGGCTGCGGCGATGCGGTGATCACGCAAGGCATCTCCCTGCAGGGTTCGCTCGACGCAGCGGCCCAGGATCGCGAGGAGTTCCCGCAGCTCACTGAGCGCACACAAAACCTAAGGAGAAACGACGA
>SXGU01419401.1_pt1 | contig 12067 bp, 9 predicted proteins | sample 3174531 | NCBI WGS metagenome assembly SXGU01 (sample SAMN11356863, study PRJNA531348) | freshwater metagenome | isolation source: freshwater sample F1-140 | place: China: Fuxian Lake, Yuxi | collected 2017-12-25
CCAAATAATTTCTACCAGGATCATCGGCTAGTTTTTTAATTTACTTTAAGAATTTTTAACAATTTAATATAGGCTTTGAAGAAGAATGTCATTTTCATGGTCTTGAAAATACTGATTTTAAAGGAAAACTCCTGTTAGTCGTGTAATAATATTTTTTTGCATCAAAGTGAGACTTGTCTCACTTTGATAAATCGTCGCCAACTTTCATAAAGGACCGTAACTATCTCAGTGTGATTCGTATTGAGTCGTTGGCACTTTTTTAGTTTCGCGCAACAACAAAGAGGGAGCTTGAAAACTCATATAAAATTATGGATTGCAGAGAGTAAACTAGCACCCATATCGATAGAAAAAAGAATTACTCCATATTTTTTATATTTCTTTAATAATTTGATGTAAATAAGATAAACTAAAATCATTATAAGTGAAGATAAAAATCCAATAATAATTGAAATAAAATTTAACTTTAGATGTGTAAATCCCAAAATGGTGAGAGCAAGACTTGGTGGACCGATTATTTCAAATAGAGTATTATTTGAGGTGTTAGAATTTAAGCTTATTTTAGTTTGTATAAATAAGCTAATTGATAACATCAAACTACTTATAAGTAAAATGCTTTCAAATTTGTTCAATATTAATATTAAAAATCCTAAAATTATAATAATGATCAAACTTTTTATTTTTTTAAATTCACTATTTGATATAGCGCCAATTATTAATAAAAATAAAGGAACCATTCGTGTTAATAAAACATAATTCGGCAAAGAAACTTTATTTGCAAATTTTATTTGAATATAGAGGCCACCACCACCCAAAATAAGTCTAATAAAAAAAAGTTTTAATGATCTATAATTAATAAATGGCAATCTATGGCTATTGCTCGAGATCATAAAATTATTTTTTTGTTCATTAAATAAAGTTATAATAAGTGCAATAATTAAACTTAGACTTCCACGATAAAATATAAACCCCGTTTTATAAAAATTTTCAGTTCCCCAACGAATACAAATTGCGTTTATAAAAAGCAAAACTAAATAAATGATCTCTAAGTAAAAAAAATTATTTATATCAAATTTCGTGAATAGGAAATTCTTCTTTAAGTTTTGTCGTGAGAGGTTGTAATATTTCATTTATCTTGTCCCAATTTTTTTCTAAATCTAAAACACAAATTAAGGTTTCAGATTCTGATTTGTATCCATATCTTCGCCACCCCTCTTTATTTTCTATAAATTGATATCCAAGTTGTTTCATAAGACTGTGTCTTGGAGCTCCAGGAATAATTGTTCCAATTGCCTTTTTGATTCCTTTATTTCGTAAATAGTTAAATGCAATTAAACGAAGGTAAGAGTTGAGTCCCATACCTTGGTAGTCTTCAAGGGTTACGGCTTTCCCTAAGAGGCCTACTGGAAGCTCATCTTCTATTTGCAAGTTATCAAAATCTATTTTGGTTGAAAGCTCTTTAGATGAATTAATTATATCTACTCTCAATGTTGCAATTAATGTATTTGTTGAATCAATGGCACCAAGGATTACATTTTTATCATCAGTGTGGTTCCATACCAATACATCATCAGCGGCGATAAATCCTTGCGCCTTTTTTAAATAATCCAAACGCAATTTGGAAACATTTTGATGATGTGTTGAATCGAGTTTATAAATACCTTTAGATAAATTACTCATCATAAGCACCTCTTAAAAATTTTGCATAAAGAGCATCAGGAACACTCAATGCTGTTCGTCCACCAAGGTGGATTCCCTCAAGAATAGCATGAAAGGCTTGTGCAGACGTTGCTACTTCAATTGCGCCTTCAAACATCCATTGGGCATGTTCATCAGAATCAACACTGATATGCTCTTCCAAATATAATACATTTGTTTTTGGATTTTTTTTGTAAGCGGCAAGTGTCATTTGAAAAAGAAAAGGCACTATGGCTTCAGCAACTAATGTCCATCCAACAATTTGCCCCTCTGACATACCACTTACTGCATTCATCATTTCAGTGGGGTGAATTGCCAGGGGGCTATAATATTCGGTTGAACCAAAAAACGGATCAACACCTAATGATTTAATAAAGTTCATACAAAGAGTGATATGTGAAGTGCCACAGACTCCTGCTTCACACATAATATTATCTTTTAAGGCCTTGCTAATACGAGGTGCGGAAACACGATCTTTCATTATAGCAAGCATCGGAACCCAAAGCGTGCTATCTATATATTGGAGTGATGCATACTCTTTTAAAAGTTTTAAAGGTACCCTTTGTGATTTAAAAACATTTTGTAATGGATGAGTCTCCATTTGTTTTTGATAAAATTCTACCAGTTCACTGATTTGATTCGCATATTCAGAATTTACATTTAATGGAATTCCGTGATAGGTTTCTACATTTTGATTATTCATATATTCTCCTTTTTAAGTTGAGTGTTTTATCGCTGATTTTCAACTTGAATAAAAGAGCATAATAGTATATCTTTGTTTCCAATATGGAAACAAACAAACTTCGTATTTTTATTACAGTAGCAAAAACTGAAAGTGTGCGAAAATCTGCAGAGATTTTAAATATCACGCCCTCAGCAATTTCAAAAACTCTTAAATATTTACAAGAAGAATTACAACTTCAATTACTAGTGCCTTCAGGAAGAGGTTTAATCTTAACTCCAGAGGGACGACGTTTAGCTTTTGAATCTGAGCGATTACTCAAAGATTTAGATGAGTTAAAATTTAATTTAAAATCTAATCTACAATCACAAATTGAAAAACCTATTCGAATTTCCACATTTGAGGTTTTTTCGACTTATTTTTTAGATGTCTTATGTGATGTGAAATTAAGTGAGCGTAAAATAATTTTGCATGAGTCATCACCTGGAGAACTTGAAATGTCGGTGGCTCAAAATCAAGTGGATTTTGGGATAACATATATGCCAGTTCCTTTTCCTGATGTTGAACACATCAAAGTGACATCCATAGAAATGGGTACTTTTAAAAGAAAAGATTCATTTCTTGGAATTCCAATAAGAGACTTACCCTATGTTGTTCCGGTGATGCCGTTTCATGGAACTCCAACTCGTAATCAAGGATTGGACGGATGGCCTGCAGAGGCTTTTATTCGAAAAGTTAAATATGAAGTCACTCTAATGGAGAGTGCTTTGGAGTTATGTCGTCAAGGAAGATGTGCAGGTTACTTTCCAATATTTGTTATTCAAAGGCATAATAAAAAATATCGCGAAGATTATTCACTTGTTCGACACCGAATTCCCAAATTAGGTGAGGCGTGTGAAACTGACGTTTACCTGGTTAAGAGAAAAGACCAAGCAGAAACTGATCTCATTAAACTTGGTTATCGTTTAATTAGAATGGGGACAAAAGCCCCTTTGGGTTTTGGTGGATGAAATCTCATGTTTTAACTTCCACATTAGTCTAGTTCATTTGTTTTTCAATATATCTAATTGAATCATATTTAATTAAATTTTCATTTTCTTCGTATTGTTTTAAAACGAAATTAAGTTAATATTTTAAAACAGATTAAAACTATGAGATGATAATTACATCGCGTTAAAGGGGTGTATTATGAATAAAGTACGTTTGAAAATTTCTATTTATAAATCTGCGTTCATGATATTATTTATTGCAACTCTTATTAGTTTTCAAAATTGTTCAATGCAAAATGGACTTGCTTTAAAAGTTGTACCTGGTTCAGGTATTAAGTCACAAGTTTCTAGTATATATACCACATATGATCTCGATGAAGATATTGAAAATTTTAATATTGAAATTAATTTTGAAAGTGATATGGAGGGTTTAACTAACGAGGCGTTTTATCTTGAAAATGCATCCATTAGTAATATCACAGGTTCTGGTAAATCTTATTCTGCCCTAATAACTCCAAAACAAAATGGAATTGTTAAGATTATTTTATTGAAAGACACAGTAAAAAAAATTAACTCAAATATTTACAATGCTGAAAGCAATATTTTCACCAGACGAGTTGGTAAAAATTCTGCAGTTGTTAGATTGTTCAATGACCAAATTAAAAATTCAATTTCAGATGAATTTAAATTAAGCATAACGTTTTCTAGGCCATATATGTTTATTGACCTTGGTTTGATGAAGGTTAAGAATGCTGTTTTAAAGAATTTAACATTAAAAAGTGATTCCTCATGTTTGTGTGAATATGAAGTGACTGTTGTCCCATCTGGAATTCTAGGTTCAACTATTAGTGTACAGTTTCCTGAAAATGTTTTTTTCAATAAATGGAACTCTGGAAATGAACCTTCTAATTTATATGAAATCTTATTTCAATCAACAGCACCTGAAATTTTAATCACTTCAAATGCCCCAAATGAAGTTTATGGTGATTTTGAAATTCAATTACTCTCAACAATTCCTTTGTATTTTATTTCTAATGATGGTCTCAATACTTTAACAAATTCGGTTAACGATTCTTGGTTTAACATTGAAAGTGGAAAATACCACTCTTATAAAACTGTCAACGATCCATCTGGAAACTTAGATCCTTTTAAATTAATTGTTAAAATAAGCCCTGATGCTAGTCTCTTAAAAGCAAATGTTAAAGTAAATGTAATAGCTAACTCCCTTTTTAATAAATGGAATCTTGGTAATGCAAAATCTAACATAATAGAACGAACTTACTCAAATTCTGTACTCTCAATTAGTTCTCCATTACCTTTACCTGTTATTACAAATTCAAATATTTCTAAATATGATGTAACTGGAAAATGTCCTTTTTTAAATCAAACTGTTTTTGTTTATTTCAATAATAAATCAAGTAAAGTGGGGCAATCAAATTGTATTTATGATGCAGCAACGACGTCGGGAACCTTTGGGATGAGTTTAAATTTCAGTTCTATAGAAGAAGTTAATCATGTCGGTACTTATAAATTAATTCTTGCTAGTAATGATAATATTACTGGCGGTGAAATATCTCGTGAGTATAATATCTCAGTGGCTTTGAATTTAGATATTGATGTTAATACTCAAACCATTTTGTTTAATGATACAATCTCTTCTCAAACGAACTTTAGAGAATCGTCCAATTTTGTAATTATATCAAGTGGCTCACTAAGCGGTTTAAATAATTACCCTATAAGTGTTTCTTCTACTGATGGAAATCCAAAGTTTAAAATATTACGTGCAAATGGAGATACTTCTGATAATAATCAAGAATTATCATCCGCTATTTTAAAAAATGGCGATGCCGTTCAGTTGATTGCAAACTCTCCTGAAGTCCATGCAGGGATAAGAATTGTCAAAGTTATTATTAATGGTATAGAGTATTCATGGACAATTAAAACAATTAAAAAAGATATTTACTCCCTAGTTTTTGTCACCAGCACTTCTTATGCTGGAAATTCATTCAATGGAAGTTTAACTGTTGCAGATAAATATTGTACTGATATGGTAAGAAAAATTGGTATTGGTGGATCATGGAAAGCTATAATGGGATCAACTACCGAATCTGCTAAATCCAGAATACCATGGGCATGGTCAAGTTTAATTCGATTTGATGGTGCAGAAGTTGCAAAATCTATAAATGACTTGTTTGATAATTCAATCGGTAATCCGATCAATAAAGACGAAAATAATAATGATTATAATGGAGGAGTTTGGACAGGGGTTTTAAATTCTGCTGGTGAAATGACAACCCTTGATTCTGATACCTGTTATAATTGGACTAGTCACTATACTATTGGTGGTCGATATGGATTATCCTCTTCTGTTGATGGTTCTTGGATTAGTTCACTTAACTCTTATTGTTATTCTCCAAACCATTTATATTGTATGTTAGATACTTCTAGTACTTTAAATGAAGACCCTAAAGATTTTGTTTTTAAAGATTATGTCACGACTGTGGCCAATGAAGAAATAACAAATGGAACTTATATCATTCAAGGGGTTGCAAAACCTATTGAGGTATCAATCTCATCAGTATCAGGATTTCCAAAACTATCTGTTAATGGTGGGAATCGAGTGGTTTCAGCCATTGTAAAAAATGGCGATGCAATAAGATTTCATATCAATTCACCGCTCAATTCTGGAGAAGAATTTATTTCAGATATTAAAATAGGAATGGATAATTATAAATGGAAAGTTCGGACGACATCTGTAGATAAAACGTCTAGAATATTTGTTACATCAAAGAATGATTTTAGTAGAGTTTTAGGTCCACTCGGACTTTATAGTGCTGATGTTACTTGTAATTCATTAGCCACTGCAGCTGGTCTTGGAAGTACATGGAAAGCCATGGTATCAGATGTAAATACGAATTTAAGAGACAGAATACCATGGGATTGGACTAAACTAGTACTGGTTGATGGTACAACTGTAGTTGCAAATAGTTGGACTCAATTATGGAGTGGAGAACTAAATCATGGAATCAATTTAAATGAAAAAGGAGAAGATTTGTCAAGTGACCCATATTTAAGTGTAATGACTGGAACCAATATCGACGGATTAAAAGCAAATACATGTTATTTATGGGATAATCCTGACAACTCTATGAAATCAGTTAATTTAGGTGTTTTGGGTCAAAAGAATGGATCTTGGATCAATTCAGGCTCACCAACTCAATGCTGGGATATTACAGCTCAGATTCATCCACGAATTTATTGCATTGAGGATAATTAGATTTGTTAGATTGTGAAATCCTCAAAATTGGATATGATGTTGCTAACTTAAAATCCTAAGCTTGTTCAAGTTGTAACGTCGTTTGCATTCACGCAAGGGGAGTTTCCTTTAAAACATCATTAATTTTTTTATCTGTGAAAAATTGAATAACTTTATTTTTACACTCTTGTCCTGATTTGTAAAAAGCTTCGTGAGTAGTTGCGCCAACGTGTGGAGTTACCACCACATTTTTAAATTTTAAAAGTTTGGAATCTTTTAAAAGGGGTTCATACTCAAAAACATCTAAACCCACAGCTCCAATTTTTTGATTTTGAAGCACATTCAATAATGCCTTTTCGTGAATGATGGGACCTCGAGCTGTATTAATTAAAATAGCATGGGGTTGAACAGATTCTAAAAACATTTCACCAATCATATGTCGAGTTTCTGTTGTTAATGGAGTGTGTATGCTAATCACATCTGCTTGTGAAAGTAACTCTTCTAAACTTGAACGGTTAATTTTAAAATCAGAAAAAATATTATCTTCTTGATAAGGGTCATATGCCATTACAGACATTGAAAAAGCTTGAGCTATTTTAGCAACCTTTTGTCCAATTCGGCCAAGGCCAATAATACCATAGGTTTTACCATTTAATTCTGTACCTATTAATTTTTGGCGATCCCAATCTCCATCGACAATAGCTTTATTACATTCCTTAAGGCGACGAGCACAAGACAATACCAAACTCCAAGTTAATTCAGCAGCACTTGCTGAATGGGAATCTGGACAATGTGAAACAATGACATTATTTTTTTTACAAGCCATTAAATCAATATGATCAAAGCCTGTAGTACCAGTGACAATAAGTTCTAGTTTTGGAAAACGAGATAGTAATTTATCATCCACTACAGTTTGACTTCGTATTATGAGAGCTTTGATATATTTAAGTTCATCATTATTTTTTAAAAACCATTTTTTATCTTCGAGAATTTCAAACAAGCCGCAGGTTTGAAGTTGAATTTTAGATTGTAGTTCAAAGCGCTCAGTGATTAAAACTGAAATTTTCATTTGTTGATCCACTCACTCATAGCCTGAGTATTAATTAATTCTTGGTTTGGGCAAATAGTAGATTGAAGTGCCAACATTAATTGTATCATTTCATTGTTTTGAATATACCCCATGTGACCTATACGCAATACCTTACCCTTCCATTGATCCTGCCCACCCATTATTGTTATTGAAAAATCTTTTTCAAGTTGGCTTCGTATTTTTTGACCATCAATACCAGATGGCATTTTAAATCCCGTTACAGAAAATGAAGGATATTGAGTCGCAAGTTCCAAATTTAACGAATCCCCAAAATGTCTTGTAAATTTAGCGCGCTTTATTATCTGAGCAAAATGAGAATTTAACCCTTCACTTAGAATAAGATTAAGTACCACATCTAAGGCACGTATGAGTGTAACATTTGAGCTGAACCAAGTTTCTCCATTTCGATTAGCTTTGTCTTCTTCAACAATATTAAAATAATATTTAGGAAGTTTTGATTTTCTAATTTTGTGCCATGCTTTCTCTGAAAAAGAAACAAAACTCATTCCAGTTGGGAGCATAAATGCTTTTTGGGAACCGCCGACCAAACCATCGATATGCCACTCATCCATTGGAAGATGATAGGCCCCAAGGGCTGTAATTCCGTCAACTAAAAATAAGGTATCAGTAAATTGGTGAATTAATTTTCCAAGTTGTTCAATGGGATGAGCAACAGTTGTAGAAGTTTCAGTTGCCTGACAAAATACAGCTGAAATAGGTTTGCTAGTCTGTGAATGAATTTTTAAAAGTTTTTCAATATCATCAATAACAACAGCATTGCCCCATGGAATTTGATGTTCAATGACATCGAGTTGAAAATCTTTTGCCATTTGTACCCAGCGTTCACCAAACTTTCCAGAGTTGATGACTAAAACTTTATCACCAATGTTCATGGGATTAACGAGAAGGCACTCCATTCCACCTGATCCAGTAGATGATAACATGTAGCAATTTTGTTGAGTTTGAAAAATTGCTTTTAAGTTTAACAAAACTCGTTTGAAGATTTCATCAAACAATGGTGTTCTGTGATGTATCATTGGAAGAGATAAACTCTCAATGACTAAAGGATGAAGTTGAACCGGGCCCGGTGCAAGTAATAAATAATTTGAATTTTTCATAGTATTATGATGGTAAACAATACATTTGGTGATGTAAATAAGATAAACCCCACAGCATTCGACTCAATGAGATAAAAAAAATCATAGACATCAGTATTAGTTTTAAGCATTGTCCAGTTAAAAATGGGATAATAATAAAATTATATTAATCTTAGCTTTACTAAATTAAATTAATTTTAAAATTATTCTAAAAGAAACTAATAAATAAACCCGTTCTAAATGGAGATGTCATGAATAGATTGTCAATTTTGTTAAGTGCATTTTTGCTCACTTTAATTTCCGCTTGTTCGCAGGATTCAAATAAAAATAAAAAAATGAATTATGAAAAAAAACCTGAGCAAGTTAAATATTATAATGAAAGTGCTCCGCAATTACTAACTGCAAGCGTATCTTCAGAATTAGGTGTTCTTGTTCAAATTGATAGTCCTAAGGATTTTAGTTCTGAATTCAAATACAATCGTATGCTACAAATTTTAAAAAGAAATGCCCCTGTAATTAAAGCTAATTTGGGCGGAGTAAGTAAAATTCTTATCACAAACTCGACATCAGTTCGTGGTGAAATTGGTAATATTTTAATTTCATTAAGTTATGATTTAGATGAAACTAATGTGATTAAACTTTTTCAAACAGGTGTTCAAGAATTAAAAGATGCACTAATTATTAGTAAAGAGCTTTCAAATAAAATTGGAGTTTCAATCAATGACGATGTTGGTGTTACACCATCAAATGTTTCGCAAGTGTCTGAAAAATTAGTAAATGTATCAAGACAAGTGGAATTTTTCCAAGATCCAACTTTTAGAACATTAACTTTAGGAAATTATTTTGCAGTTACTAGTGACGGAGCGATTATCAATATTGGCGCTGATTCAACTGATATTGTAACTCAATTAAAAGAAATGATTTCTGCGCGAAATCAGTGGAGAATTGAAATTTTACCTTTACTTGCTAACTTTGGTCTTCAAGTCACATTTCAACCTGGTGTTTTAAATGCTGTAGAATTATTGAAATCAATAGCAAATTTAAAACAAAACCTTGTTATATTTAAAAGTACTTTAACACAATTTAATCAAGTCGTTATTGGTAAAAGATGGGACTATGATTATGCAAATAAAGTTATATTAGCAGATTATAGTGTGACAGGAGAAGAACTAAGAAAAATCTTATTAGATGTAAACCCGGTTCCTGATGCAATTCAATTTACACAAGCTAGAAAATCATTAATTGATACTTTATCTCAAAAAGGATTAATTTTAAAAGATATTATTATTGATTTACCACGTACTCAATCTAGCTTAATGAAACTTCAAAAATTTGAAGCAGATTTTCTTGCTTATCCTAAGATTGCAAATATCGAAAAGTTAAATATTTCAATATTAAATATTCAAGAAACAAGTGATACAGCAATAACTTTAGTTCATGGAACTCATACTTTGTTTCTAAATTTACCAATTTCAATTTCAACAATTGAATCTTATTTAGCGCAATCAGTTTTAACTGATGCTTATAATTTTGAAAAGTTTCAGTTAGAAGATACTGTTGCAAAATTAAATTTAAAATTAGATTTACAACTTAAAGGGCATACTGCATTGACTATTGATAGACTTCATGCTGTAAACAATTGGTTGGCAACTGGGGAATTAAGCCCTGAAATGATATCAATTTTAAATATTAAATATTTACAAATTATAGCTACAAATGATATTCAAAATTATCCAACTCAATTAAAAGATACATATTTAATTTTAAATATGTTTAATTTTCAACCTGAGCAAATGAAAAATATTATCAAAAAACCAGTTCCCCCAGCTCCAACTCCAACAACAACGCCAGTTCCGACGTTGACTCCTGCTCCAAGAGTAAGTGATTCAATTTCTCAAGTATTTGAAAATTAAAATATTTTATATTTTATATTTTAAATTTTATTGTTAAAAAAAAAGGGGGTATTACCCTCTTTTTTTTTCTCGTATTTTGAATCACTTAATCTCGATGCGATCAGATTTAGTAAAGAAAATGTTTTGCCTCAATACAAATCGTTTTTTGAAAAAAAATCTATGTTCAATTAAAATATATTAAAGTAGGAAATTGATACATTACTGGTTAATTATCCTAAGGATTTATTTTTCCTAAATATTTTCATCTCTTTTTGAATCATTTCAAAAGTATCATATAGAGTCGCTGACATAGCTGAAAAATATTAAAGTAAATTATATTTTTACCCGATGAATTTGATAGAAATTATTTGGGAGAATATTATTTTATGTTTAATATCATTAAATTTTTTTCCATAAAGAGAATTAACATTAAAGAATATTTAAATTCTTCTATGTTAATCTTACTTCTTTTAACACTTAACATATCTTCTTGTGGATATTATCGAGGTTCTGTAGAAACTATTGATGATCCATCGAGTGCGACAACTCAACCTTCGCCAGTCACCCCTACAACTCCAGTTGACCCTTCTGACCCTCAACCCAATTTAAACTCAGCCAGTAAAGTTTCAACTTCAGATTTTGTTTCGGGTAGTTTTTCATTACAAACCACGGCTTCAAAAAATTATAAAGTGATGTCTTCATCAGGAATGTATAAAACAGATTTAATTACTAAAACACAAAAAGGTTACACTATTTACTCTACTTCATTAGGAACTTTAATTTCAACACAAGGTGGAGTTGGTGTTAAATAATTATAAAAATAATAATTTTGTGATTTTAATAATACTACAAAACTTATTTTTATTATTATATTTTAATGTTGCCTTTGCTACAAGCGGAGCAGGACTTAATTATCAAGGTCGCTTAATAGACCCCAGTGGTAAGGCAGTGGTAGGCAGCAGTGTTAAATTTAAACTTCAAATAAGATCACCTGGTAATGAAAATTGTCTCTTGTATGAAGAAGAGCAAACAAAAGATTTATCTCAAGCTGATGGTGTTTATTCTCTTTCTATTAATGATGGTACAGGAACAAGAACAGATTCTTCAAGTTATTCGATTGATCAAATTTTTGCAAATCGTGGAACCCTCACTCTTCCTGCTGGATCTTGTGCTCTTGGTAATTCCTATTCTCCAAGTCAATATGATGGCCGAAAAATTCAAATGTTATTTAATGATGGGACCTTTGCTGCAGGAACCTGGGAGTCAGGTCCAATTATGGCTATCAGTTTTGTGCCAACAGCCATCGAAGCACTTCAACTCTCAGGCTATAAAAAAGAACAAGTTCTAAAACTAGCTGATGGTGTAC
>SXGU01025426.1_pt1 | contig 12066 bp, 14 predicted proteins | sample 3174531 | NCBI WGS metagenome assembly SXGU01 (sample SAMN11356863, study PRJNA531348) | freshwater metagenome | isolation source: freshwater sample F1-140 | place: China: Fuxian Lake, Yuxi | collected 2017-12-25
CAGACAATAGCCTTGACGAATATAGTCAGCCGTGCCCGTTTTCGCGGCAATTGTGACTACAGCGGGATTTCGCAAGAAGGTTAGCGCAATCCTCTAGATCACAGATGGCATGGTGGCGGAGAACAACGCGGTCTGGCGTATTTCCGGCATCTGTTGCAGAATGGTTTCGACGTCGGCGATAAGGCCCATGCGCAGCATTTCATCGGCCTCATCGAGCACGAGCGTCTTGATACGCGAGAGATCCAGCGAGTTTTTTTCCAGGTGATCAATGACACGGCCTGGCGTGCCGACAACCACATGTACCCCGCGGCGCAATGCACTCAGCTGCGGGCCATAACTCTGGCCGCCATAGATCGGCAGCACATGAAAGCCGGGAATATATGTCGCATAGCGTTGAAATGCTTCCGCCACCTGGATGGCCAGCTCGCGCGTTGGCGCCAGCACCCAGGCTTGTGGCGGACTTTGCCGGATATCGATGCGGGAAAGAATCGGCAGCGCAAAGGCGGCTGTCTTACCAGTGCCGGTTTGCGCCTGGCCAAGCACATCGCGATTAGCTAGCAAGATTGGGATGGTGGCAGCCTGAATCGGCGAAGGAGACTCATAGCCCAGCTCCTTGAGCACGCGTAACAGTGGTTCGCCCAGATTTAGATCGGCAAATAGTGGAAAAGATTTTTCAGACATGGCGTCACTCAAAAGTTCGCTCGACTCGCAGTATGCGAAAGGATGTGGTGCGTAGTTTACTCTCTTGTGGCGCCAGTCTCGTCTTATGCCAATGATGCGGCGAGCAATTTCAAGAAAATGCAGGCGTCCGAGCGAGCGCCGGGCTTCCCGATTGGGCATGGGCCAATTGCCCTATTACCTGTCCTGTTACGCAATTAATCCGAAATCGACCTAGAGTCTGGCCGGCGGAAATCATTTTCCACCCACTTGATCGCACTTTCCTTGTTCAGCTTGAATGTTGGCGCCACCTGCACCCGAGCAAGCTGAACGCCCTCGGCATCGTGCGCCGCTAGCAGGGCGTAGGGGCTATCGTCGTCGGGAACGATATCGAGTGTGATGCTCAAGCTTGCCGATCGCACGTCCACCGTCACGCTCTTGTGCAGTTGCGCATGTAATTGCTGCTCATGCCTGCGCAGCACCTCTGAAGCCGTCTTGACCAAGGTATGGAATGCCGGTGCGTCGAGCGGTTTTGGGTTCTTTTTATCGCGACCCATGGTCCATGGACCGACCAAGGCAGGCTCGGATTCGCCCTCTTTTATCATTTCGACGGCCCAGCCCTCGTCATCCTCATTTTTGATAATCCGTGCCGTCCAGCCGTCATCACGCCAAAAGCGCGGCTCCTGGGTTTTGACATCTGCGTCCGATAACGCTTCGATCGGTGGATTGGATAAAGAAACTGTCTGGTCACTCATGAGGCATCCCACTCCGGTAAATTAAGTTGATGTTGTTTTGGCGCATTGCCTCGTCAACCAGATACGCTGAAAAATTAAAAAGATCTGGTATGTCTTGAAAAAACTTGGTTCAAGCGAAGATAAATTTTACTGTATATAAATACAGCATTGGTTGCACGCAAACACCATGCTGGAATGACACGCACTTAGGTAGACGAGCTAGATTAGCTGCATAGAGACAAGTAACGTCGCTCAGCAAGCCATTGCGCGAAGAACGCCTCATCGCCCAAGCTTGCGTCTCTCGATTTCAATTGCACGCAATGTCGCTTGCGCGGCGTCACGCCAGGGTCCGCCCAAAGCGGCGGCCTTTTCTGCCGCTTGGCGCGCCAGGTCGAACTGTCGGAGTTCAGTCAACACTGTAGCGAGGTTATTGAACGCAGGCGCACTATCCGGATGCTCTTGCGCCGCGCGCCGGAACGCGGTGGCAGCAGCGACACGATCCCCTGCGGCGTACGCTGTATTGCCGTAACCCATTTGCAGCGTGAGGTTGTGTGGCCAGCGTTGCAGCGCCGCATAATAGGCTTTACGTGCCTGAACCGCATCCGCTGCCTTTTCGAATGCGACGGTCGCGCTGACTGCCGTTTGCTCGTCTGCGGTAGCCGGCAGTCGCTCCGGCGGCAGCGCCACCATGCCCCAGTAATCGCTGCGCGCCCACGTATGTTCGAAGGTCGACAGAGGCAATATCTGGCGTTCCGTCGTCCCCGAACGCAAGATGACGTCGCCGCTATCCAAGTCATATCCGATCGCCACAGCGTAGTGCCACAGCGGAAACCAGGGCAGACTCAAGTTTTGCAACACGATAACGGGATTGCCGGCCGCAAGCTCTGTGAGCAGAGCATCGACTTTGGGCGAAATGGTCATGCTGAGCGCGCCATTGCGCCGGCCTGCCGCCAGCATTTCCGGCTGCAGGCTACCCTCGCGTTGCGGTACATACACTTGCAAGACCAAGGCCTCCGGGGAAACAGTAATGCCGGCAGCATTGAGCGACATCGCCAGGGCAGCCGGCCCGCATTGATAGCGTTCCTGCGGGAAGAACGGCGTGGAAGCCAGTTCAATCCGTCTCGGCAAGTCGGTTGGAACGGAATGCAGCAGCGACTGCGTTTGCATCGCGCAGCCGCTTAACAGCAGGGCAAACAGGATCAGCATGCCCGGCATGAAGCCGCGCCGGATATGCTCCGTGCAAAACCGCATTTATCTTCTGGAACGAGTGAACGGGAATACTTTGGTCAGCCCAAGAATGTCCGTCACGAGCAGGACGACAAAAATAAGCACCAATGCGCCGACCACATCTCCGCCGGCCGGCAAACTATCGATCCGGCTTGCCAGCGATGCCGCCTCGTCATCGGTAAGGGCCGCAACACGCGCCTGCGCATCGGCTTTGTCGACTCCCATTTTTTCCAGCTGCGCCACGACTTCCGGGCGGTCGAGTGCCGCAGCAATTTTTTGCTGGTTCAAATGCGCGGCATTGGCCGCATGCACTTGTTCTGTGCCTATCATCGCGGCTTGCACGGTCTGGGTAAAGCCGACAAAGGTGAACGACATCAACAGCATGCAAACAAAAGCGCGTTTTAGTTTCTGGATCATGATTTCCTCCTCCTGATAAAGCGATGAATGCCAACGGACAGTCAATCCGGAAAATGGGATTGACATCGGGCTATCCAAGATGCGCGCCTCAGTCTTTTATGGCAAGAACCGTAACATCTTGAAAGAACTTAAGTTGAGCAACCGCAATAATTTGCAAAACACACTGCCTTGCATGCCACACGAGCTTTTTCACACGACATTTTCAAGGCCAAGGCATCGGATTCATGTCGATATATGGCTTCGGAGCCGCCGCATCCGATAGCAGCGCGTCATCATTGCTGCCTTCGCCCAACTTCGGCCCCAATATCCTGCCTATTTCCCTGCGCGATTCATTAAAGTCGGAGGGAAGCAGTGGAACTTCCGGATTCGGCCAGTTTGCGATAGCCCATTTCGTCAAATCCTCGAATCGCTGCGCTAACTCAGCCGCGTAATTGTCGCACGCTTCCTTGCTCGCCATTTGATACTCTCCTTCGACCATGCCGATACGCCGACGCCGTTCGCCATTTCTAAAGCCCGTCGAAATCGGGATTGATTTCTTCCAGCATGGATACGTCGATCAGCGCCTCTGTTCATTACTCATCAAATGTCCAAAAATTAGACGAAAGGTCAGGCGCTTGGTTCGGCAACGGCCGTACGAGGGTCGGAACGAGAACCGCTTGGCCAATTCGCAAACTTTGCTTCGCTTTTACGCATGCCGAATTGCCCGGCGCATTTTTGGTTCATCGACGTTAGAACTATCTACGTGCGCAATCATCATATGGTTATGCCAATAGTAGTGATGAGGAGAATCGCATGGCGCCGCAAATCAAGCATTTCATGGATGAACCGGATATCGGCAGTGGCGAAAAAACGCCAGCGCAGGAAGACGTGGAGCGGGAGCAGAAATCCATCAATCCAAAGGCAGACACCCAGTCTTCTCATGGCGCGCAGGAGATCCAAAACACAAATGGAAAACAGAGCAGCCAACCGACTGACAACAGTGAACGTCCTGCCAGTGAGTCTGGAACAGTGGGACGCATATTACAAAGCGGGACGCATCTTGCACGCATCCTCGCGCTAGCGCAGCCCGACGGCACCTATGAAGCGCAAGTTTACGTGCGCCTGACGCGCGAACCGGAGGTTGCGGAAACCTATATTCCGGCGGGAACATTCACTACCGAAGAAGAAGCATGGGCTGCCGCAGAAGAAAGAGCAAAACGCGCATTCAAGGAACGTGAATTTTAGATATTCACGTATTCCTATTAGCGTGTTCCCGATTTCAAAATATTAACTACCTTCATCTACGACGGATCAAGCAAGGTTAATCGCGCATTTAATTCGGAATTGGTGAAAACCACTGAAGCATAAATACTTATGCAGCATATCCGTGCCGGCTGAATAGTTTCGTACCCCGCCGCCATCCGGCGATCCTCTACAATAGGCATTCCATATAACAGTATCGCGCAGGCAATGCCCGTTTTGATCAGCATGCATTTTCCTCATCGTTTCTTTTGCGTGCTAGCTTGTGCCATCGCGCTGGCCGGCGTACTTTCCGGGTGTCAATCCGATAAAGGGACGCGGGACGACGCGGCGAGCACTGCTCTGCTGTCCGACAAGGGAATCGCCGTATATACGGCAGGCGATATCGCCGACTGCAGAAACCGCATTCCGCAAAAGAGCGGCGCAGCCAAGACCGCCGCTCTGATTGCATCCAGACTGGCGAACGACGATCATGCCGTGGTGCTGACCCTGGGTGACAATACCTATCCGGTCGGACTGCTCACCGAATTCAGCGATTGCTATCACCCTACCTGGGGACAGTTCAAGCAGCGCACTTATCCCACCCCTGGAAACCACGAGTACTACACACCGAATGCTGTCGGCTACTACAGCTATTTCGGTAATGCGGCAGGTCCGGCCCAGCATGGCTACTACAGCTTCGAAATCGGCAACTGGCACGTCGTTTCCCTCAACAGCTATCTGAAGCCGGAACAGCATCAGGCTCAACTCGAATGGCTGAAAGCCGACCTGGAAAAGCACAATACGCATTGCACACTGGCCTATTGGCACCATCCGCTGTATTCCTCCGGAGGGCATGGCAACAATGCGCAGATGGCGCAAGCGTGGAAGCTGCTTCATGCCGCCAACGCCGAACTGGTATTGGCATCACACGATCATGATTACGAGCGCTTCGCGCCACAGGACGCCGAAGGACGGCTCGATGAAAAGCGCGGCATTCGCCAGTTTGTCGTCGGTACCGGCGGCGCCAAGTTGACACCGCTCCGTTTTCGAAAAGCCAACAGCCAAACCAGCGATAACTCGACGCATGGCGTTCTGAAACTGGTGTTGAAAGAGTCCGGTTATGAATGGGAATTCCTGCCTGTTGATAAAAAGGGCTTCACCGATCGCGGTGCAGCACTTTGTCATTGAGCAATACTGACTAGCCCTTGGGTCGAACGCGCTAGCGTAATTCCTGTCATACATGGCAATCATCCGTCGTCGCATCTTGCCCTGATTGATCCGCACAAGACGGATGAGGGCTGCAAAGGAGACAGAATTCGATGAAGATCCCCTCAACAGAATCGTTGCGCCTGTTTTTTGCCTTATGGCCCGATGATGCAACCCGCACCGGACTTATGCAGTTGCAGTCTTCCATACGCGGACGACTCGTAACCTATCGCAATCTCCACCTGACACTTGCGTTTCTAGGGCAACAGCCGACCGCCGTACTTCCGACGGCAAAAACGATTCTCACGCATCTGACTTCATCGCCCGTCACGTTGCGGCTGGACCGGGTCGGCTACTTTGCCCGTAACCGCATTGCGTGGACCGGCATGCATAGCGTACCGGAAGCGTTGCTGCGCTTGCAGGAAGAGCTGGCATCGGCGCTACAGCGGCACGGCATTGCCAGCGACAGCCAGCAGTCGTTCAAGCCGCATATCACATTGGCGCGAGATGCCTCACTGCCGCCCGACCTTGTGTTTACACCGATTGAATGGCGTGCCAGTCAAGTCGCGTTGGTGCAGTCAATAACGCAAGCGGAAGGTGTGATCTACCAGGTGCTTGCGTCGCGATCACTGGATGAAAAGTGCTGGGTCACGGATGAACGCAGGCTTGGCATGAGTGACCACACGTCGGAGTAAGAATGGCTGGGTTAGAAATACCCGCAATTTTCTTTGCGCTTATTTTTCAAGCCAGAGATCCAAGGCATGCCAAAAATCGGGCAAATGCGCGTGCCGGTTGGCGGCCAGTCCGTGATCTGCGCCCGGGTAAGTGAGCAAGGTGAGATTGGATTTTCCACGCAACGCAAATTGGTCGCGAATATACCAAGCCGATTCAATCGGCACCGACTGGTCGTTTTCTCCCATCGCGATCAACAGCGGAATGGATAGCGCCAGCAGGTTGTCGCTATGCGTTATCTGCTGCAGTTCAAGCCAGTAGCGCGGACGGCGCCCGCCAATATATTGCTGCATGCCTTCGCGGGCGGTCGCTAAATCCATGCCATCAAAATCACCGGTTGCTGCAAATCCATGTCGTTGTGCCTGCATCCGATAGACATCCATCGGATTCATGCCGCCGTTGGACAGAAGGGCGACATGGGTGACTGCTGGCAGGCTTCGCGCCAGCAGCGGCACGATTTCGCCGCCCTCGGAAATCCCGACCAGTACAACCCGTTTCGGTTGTGCACGAGTGCTCTGTGCACCTTGTAGTTGTGCCGCGATGAATTCGGTCTGGTCGGCAATCCATCTGCTTGGATAATCCATATCGATAAATGCCCTGCTACATCCCCACCAGCCGTTCCAGCTCGATTCCTGAATGAAGCGTTTGTGCAAAATGAAGATCCGCACAGCCCCCGACTCGCCCTCCAATCCTCGAAAATACTGTGGCAAATATTGCGCCATGCTCGCGCAGTCCGAGCCTGGCACGATAAACAGATAAGTGTCGGGCGTGGTGAGCGCCGCCGCTGGAGGCCATTGCGGCAAGCTTTTATCGAATGAAAAATAAATGGCTTGGCCGCCATCCTGAAAGTGAAACGCCCGGGCCGGCACGGCATGCCCGGAATCGGTGGAATGTATTAACCCCAGGTAGGTGCAACCCTGGCAAACACTGATCGATATCGCAACCAGGAGCCATCCCATGCGACGCGTCAGGATTGCAGTCAGCAAAAGCATGGATTGCCAGATCGTTATCATCGCGCGCGAATTGCCATTGTCTAGGCCCCGCCTCGCTCGGCTTAGCTGCCGGCGACGTTCGAAGTAGCGGTATCTTGCGCCAGTTTGTTCAGCACGTGTGCCGCGGCCACCAGGCCGAATGTGGCGGTCACCACCATCGCGGATCCGAACCCCGCGCAGTTCAAGCCGGTGATGCCCGCCTTGTCATCTTCGCCAATCGCGCATGCCTCACCCGTCTCGGGAAAGCGCAATGGTTCGGTCGAAAACACGGCGTCGATACCAAACTTGTTTTTCGTCCCGCGCGGGAATCCGTGCTGCGCCCGCAGGCGCTTGCGCACCTTGGCCAGCAAGGGCTCTTGCTCGGTCCTCGATAGATCGCGGATTTCGATTTTGGTCGGATCAACCTGCCCGCCGGCGCCGCCAACGGTGATCAGCTTGATCTTCTTGGCGCGACAGTAGGCGATCAAGGCGGTTTTCGCATTGACGTTGTCGATAGCATCTATGACATAGTCATAAGCCCGTGCGCCGATCATTTGATCCAGATTGTCAGCCGAGACAAAGTCTTCGATTTCCGTCACTTCGCAAGTGGGATTAATTTGTGCGACTCGCTCCGCGAGCGCCGTCACTTTCGCCTTGCCGAGCGTGTCGGTCAATGCGTGAATCTGGCGGTTGACGTTGGACTCGGCCACATTATCCAGGTCGATCATCGTGATGCGGCCAATCGCACTGCGCGCCAAGGCTTCCACGATCCAGGAACCGACTCCACCCACACCGATGACACAGACATGGGCGTGGCGAAAACAGGCCAGCGCGGCGTCGCCATACAGGCGCGCGATGCCGCCGAAACGACGCTCGAAATCAATGTCGTGTTTTGTCGAATTAACAGGTGGAGTAAGGGAAATAATTGCGTTCATTTCGCCATTTTAACGGAGAGCAATGAACACTGTTTTCCTTTAGAATGTTTTTGATAGATTTGTGGCCGCAAGGCCTGTATTGTTTACCTGTGTTTCCTTCCGCGCCGCTGCTGCAATTAATCCTGGTGTCACTGACGGCGCATATCGCGCTGGCCGGCTCCCGCATCACGACCTCCCTCTATGCGTTGTCCCTGCATGCATCGGCATTCACCGTCGGCATCTTGATCGCGCTGTTTTCATTATTCCCGATGGTGTTTGCGGTACCGATGGGCCGCATGATTGATCGTGTCGGCATTCTCAAGCCAATGCTGCTCGCATGCGTTGCGATAGCCATAGGCTGCGCACTTCCAGGTTTTGTAAGCGGGCTGTCAATTCTCTACCTTGCAACCATCCTCATCGGCACCGGATTCATGGTGGTGCAAGTCGCGTCGCAACACACCGTTGGGGCAATCAGCGCCGCCGAAAAGCGCGCATCCAACTTCAGCTGGCTTGCATTGGGCTTTTCGGTATCGGGGTTTTGCGGTCCTGTGCTGGCAGGCTTGATTATCGATCATGCGCACTACAGCAGTGCGTACATGGTGTTCACCGGTTTCGCAGTGAGCGCGTTAACGCTGACCGCATTCGGCAGCCTGCGGCAAATCCAGTCAAGTTCGCAGGAAGACACTATCCAATCTGGCAATGCTTTGGATTTGCTGCGCGATACGGAACTGCGTCATATCTATATCGTTGGCACCCTGCTTTCTTCCGCATGGGATCTGTTCACTTTCGTCCTTCCGATCCATGGGGCACGTTCCGGGTTTACTGCATCGACCATCGGACTGATCCTCGGTTGCTTTTCTGCCGCGACGTTCATGGTCCGACTGGCAATGCCGTGGATTTCACGCCGCCTGTCGGAATGGCAGGTGCTGGCTTCAGCATTGATTTTGGCAACCCTCTGTTATGCCTTGTTCCCGCTGATGCGGCAGCCGTTCTCGCTGATGGCAATCGCGGCGATACTAGGCTTGGCGGTCGGTTCCAGCCAGCCTAACATGCTGGCGCTATTGCATCACGCCGCACCGACAGGCCGCGCGGCCGAGGCCGTCGGCGTGCGCATCACCATCGGTAATGCCTGCCAGGTTGTTTTACCTCTGGCATTCGGCGGAGCAGGCGTGGCATTGGGATTGCCGGCGGTATTTTGGGGAATGGGAGCCATGATAGGTGCCGGCATTCCGCTTGCGTGGCGTAAAAGCGCAACGAAGTAAGCGAATTTCTATTCATTTGTAACGGCACCAAAAGCGGCTTGCTCTTCGCAATTCGGTAAAATGATAGAAAGCAAGTCAGATATTCAACAATAACCAGGAAACAACATGTCGATAGCGGATCTACGTAAAGACTATAGTCGCGCCAGTTTGTCGGAATTGGATGCGCATTCAAATCCGATCGAGCAATTTTCGAAATGGTTCGGCGAGGCGATTTCGGCTCAGGTGCCGGAAGCAAACGCAATGAGCGTTTCTACCGTTGATGCAAACGGCAGGCCGTCATCGCGCATTCTGCTGATCAAGGAATTTGATCAGCGCGGCTTCACGTTTTTCACGAATTACGACAGCCGCAAAGGACATGAGCTAACGCAAAACCAATATGCCGCATTGCTGTTTTACTGGATTGAACTGGAACGGCAAGTGCGCATCGAGGGTCGTGTTGAGCGCATTTCCGCCGCCGAAAACGATGCTTACTTTCAAAGCCGTCCATTGAAGAGCCGTCTGGGTGCGATCGCCTCCGCGCAGAGCCACCCAGTCGATAGCCGCGAGGCATTAGAAGAAAAGTTTGTTCAGGTAGAGCAGCAGTACGGCGATCATCCTGCCCGCCCCGAACATTGGGGCGGATACAGGCTGGTACCGGATTACATCGAATTCTGGCAGGGCCGCCCGTCACGCCTGCATGACCGTATCGCATACAGATTGCAGGCAGATGGCAGTTGGCAACGACAAAGGCTGCAACCGTAATCCTTAGGTTTTCGTCGCAGCTACCCAGAGTCGCATCACTCGATCAGGCCGTTATCCGTACGGGGGTCATATCGTGTTTTGGGAAAAGAAACTGGGAAGCTGGGTTGACACCATTCGTGGCCAGTCTGCATTGCCGCTGCGTCTCGTGTTGTGGAATGGACAGCAGCTTGACTTCGGTGCGCAGACTCCCCCCAAGGTCACCATCAAGGTGCCGCATGTATCGGCACTGGGCTATCTGTTGACGCCCTCATTGTTCAACCTCGGCAAAGCCTATGTCGAAGGGAAGATCGAGGTTGAAGGCCGCGCCAAGGAAATCATTTCCATCGGCAGCGCGCTCGCCAGGCATACCTTGAAACCGGAAGGCAAATTCGCGCGCACGGCGCGCTCCTTGCGCCACACCAAGAAAAATGACGGAGACGCGGTGCGCTATCACTACGACGTTTCCAATGATTTCTATAGCAAATGGCTGGACGAAAACTTGGTCTATTCCTGCGCCTATTTTGAAAACGGCGATGAAGACCTGGCGACGGCGCAGCTTAAAAAAATCGACCATATCCTGACCAAAATCCAGGTGCGTCCTGGCCATACCCTGCTCGATATTGGTTGCGGCTGGGGAGCACTGGTGAGCCGTGCGGCGCAGAAATTCGGCGCCAAATGTGTCGGCATCACCTTGTCGGAAAACCAGTACGATCTAGCTCGGGAACGCATCGCGCGTGCGGGAATATCCGACCGTGTGGAAATCCGTCTGGAGGACTATCGCGATACGGTTGGCACATATGATCGCATTACCAGCGTAGGCATGTTCGAACACGTCGGCGCCAAGCATTTGTCGGATTACTTTAGAAAGATCCGCGATCTATTGACCGACGACGGGATGGTCATGAATCACGGAATCACCACGACCGATCCGAAAAATGGCGAGGCTGCCTATGGTGGCGGAGCATTCATTGAGCAATATGTTTTTCCGTACGGTGAGCTAGAGCATATCGGCACAGTGCTGACAGCGATGCAAGAAGGCGGGCTCGAGATATTCGACGTCGAAAACCTGCGCCGTCATTACGCGAGAACCTGTGGAATCTGGGCGGATAATTTTGAGACGCGCGCCGCCGAGATCAGGCCGCTGGTGGATGACAGGCACTTTCGCATCTGGCGGGTCTACCTGGCTGGTTGCTCTTATGCCTTCACCCAGGATTGGATCTCGCTCTACCAAGTGGTGTGCGCCAAGGCGAACCGCGACCCCTCCTCGCTGCCATGGTCACGTCGTCATATGTACGTCCACTGATTACAGAACGGGCAGCCGGCAAATTCGGGTTTGCGTCATTCCTTTTGGAGCTTAATCGAGTTCGATCCTGGCCGCATACTCGCGCAATTTGTCCAGACCAGGTTCTTTGCGTGGCCAAGTCAAGTCGACGCCGTCGTCCTGATATCTTGGCAATATGTGTAAATGCAAATGCGGTACCGTCTGCCAGCCAGCGGGTTTATTCGCCTGCAAAACGGTGATGCCGTCCGGCTGAAATGCGTTCTGTACCGCTTTCGCGATTCTGCATGCGGCACGCATCATTGCGGCAGCCGATTCGTCATCCGCATCCATCAGGGTCTGGTACGGTTTCTTTGTCGCCACCAGCACATGGCCGGGATTCACCTGTCCCGCATCCATGAATGCGTAAACGAGTTCATCCTCGTACACCTTTACGCTTGGGAGTTCGCCGCGAATGATCTTTGCAAATACGGTGGTCACTGTCCTGTCCTTCATGTCCGGCGGTTAGTCGGGCGCTTTCACGTTAACCTTGTCAGCGAAAATTTTCCTGAATTTCGCTACCTTGGGCGCCACGACAAATGCACAATAGCCCTGTAGCGGATGCTGGCGAAAATAATCCTGGTGGTAGTCTTCTGCCTTGTAATACGCCTGTGCCGGACTGAGTTCAGTCACGATAGGCGCGTCCCAGACACTCGCCATGGCGGCGATGACCTGCTTCGCGGTTTC
>SXGU01328425.1_pt1 | contig 12066 bp, 11 predicted proteins | sample 3174531 | NCBI WGS metagenome assembly SXGU01 (sample SAMN11356863, study PRJNA531348) | freshwater metagenome | isolation source: freshwater sample F1-140 | place: China: Fuxian Lake, Yuxi | collected 2017-12-25
ATCGGCCTGACGATTTCCGAGTTCCTGCAGAAGGCCGGCCACGAAGTCACGGTGGTCGAGAAGGACAAGCGCATCGGCGGCGACATCATGCCCACCTTCAAGTGGCGCCACACCGCCTGGGTCGACGAACTCGGCATCAAGACCATCTGCTCGGCCCAACTACTCAAGATCACGGCGGAAGGTGCTACGGTAAAGACGGCCAAGGGCGAGGAGATTCTGATTCCCTGCGACAACGTCATCGTCTCCAGCCCGCGCAAGGCCAACCACGATTTGTTCTACGAGTTCCAGTGGATGATCGACGAGTTGCACGGCGGCGGCGACGCCACGGTGCCGCGCGGCCTCGACGCCGCGATCCAGGAGGGCTACAAGCTCGGCGTTCGTATTTGATCGGAGGCGGCCATGGCCTATAGCGCCCATGTCGATACCTTTACCCGCGACAACCTGCCGCCGCCCGAGGCGCAGCCGGAGTTTCTCTTCGACCTGCCGGAACTGAAGTTTCCCGAGCGCATGAACTGCGCGACGGAACTGCTCGACCGGCACGTGGCCGAAGGCCGGGGAGGGCGGGTCTGCATCCAGGCGCCGAACCTGCGCTGGACCTACGCCGACTTGCAGGAGAAGGCCAACCGCATCGCCAACGTGCTGGTGAAGGACCTCGGCGTGGTTCCCGGCAATCGCGTGCTCTTGCGCGCGCCGAACAACCCGATGATGGCCGCCTGCTGGTTCGCCGTGATGAAAGTCGGCGCTGTCGCCACGGCAACCATGCCGTTGCTGCGCGCCAAGGAACTCAAGCACGTGATCGCCAAGGCGAAAGTCAGCCACGCATTGTGCGACCTGCGCCTGGCCGAAGAACTCAAGCTCGCCGCCGCTGAATCGCCCGACCTCAAGCACATTCGCTGGTTCAACGATGCCTCGGCCGAGGGCCTCGAAGCGGCGATGGCAAAGCAGTCCGCCAATTTTCAAAACGTCGACACTGCCCGCGACGACACCTGCATCCTCGCCTTCACCTCCGGTACCACCGGTCAGCCCAAGGCGACCATGCACTTCCATCGCGACGTGATCGCGCCGTGCGTCTGCTGGCCGCCCCATGTGTTGCGCCCCACGGCGGACGACATCTTCATGGGCACGCCGCCCCTGGCTTTCACCTTCGGCCTTGGCGGCTTGTTGCTTTTCCCGCTGCATATCGGCGCCTCGACGGTGCTGCTGGAGCAGGGCGCGCCCCAGGACCTGGTGGACGCGGTACTCAAATACAAGGCCACCATCCTGTTCACCGCTCCCACGTCCTACCGCGCCATCGCCGCGATCGCCGGCCCGCTGCGCGGCAGCACGCTGCGCAAATGCGTGTCGGCCGGCGAAGCCCTGCCGGCGGCGACGCGTGCGTTGTGGAAGGAGGCGACCGGCATCGAGATGATCGACGGCATCGGCGCCACCGAACTCATGCACATCTTTATCTCGGCCGATGAAAAGGACGCCTTGCCCGGCGCCACCGGCAAGGTGGTGCCCGGCTACGTCGCCTGCATCATGGATGACGATGGCAAACCGGCGAAGACGGGCGAGATCGGCAAGCTGGCGATCAAGGGGCCCACGGGCTGCCGCTATCTCGCCGACGAACGCCAGGCCAGCTATGTGAAGAACGGCTGGAACTACACGGGCGACGCCTACGCGCTGGATGCCGAGGGTTACTTCCACTACCACTCGCGCACCGACGACATGATCATTTCGGCCGGCTACAACAGTGCCGGCCCAGAGGTCGAGGACGCCCTGCTGCGCCATCCCAAGGTAGCCGAATGTGGCGTGATCGGCGTGCCCGACGACGAGCGCGGTCAGGTGGTCAAGGCCATCGTCGTGCTGCGTCCGGGCAACGACGCCTCGCCCGAGACCGCCAAGGAACTGCAGGACTACGTCAAGCAGAGCATCGCGCCTTACAAATATCCGCGCCAGGTCGAGTTCGTTGCCAGCCTGCCGCGCACCGAAACCGGCAAGCTGCAGCGCTTCCGCCTGCGTCAGCCCTAACGCGTTTGGCTTCGATCACACGCCCCTGCATCATGAAATACTCTAACTTCGCGGCGCCGCACGCTGGCAAATGGGCCCGCCCCTCCCTTCCTCCCCTCGCGGGGAGGCTTTTGGTTTGCTCGCTGCGCTCGACTATCACCAAGCGCGTTGAGCACTGGCTTTCACGCAAATTCGGAGAATACAGATGAAGACACTACTACCGCCCGGCTGGCCGCTGGCCAAGGGTTACAGCCACGGCGTCATGGCGCGCGGGCAGATGGTGTTCGTTGCCGGCCAGGTCGGCTGGGACGAGAAGTGCGAGTTCACAGGCGACGACATCGTGGCCCAGGCCGAGCAGGCGCTGAAGAACATCGTCGCGATTCTGGCCGAAGCCGGCGCCAAGCCCGAGCACATCGTGCGCATGACTTGGTACCTCGGCAGCAAGGAGGAGTATTGGGCGAAGCAGAAGGAACTCGGCGCGGTATTCCGCCGCCTGATCGGCCATTACAACGCGGCGATGACAGCGGTGCAGGTCGCCGGCTTCGTCGAGCATGGCGCCAAGGTCGAGATCGAAGCGACTGCCGTCATCCCCGACTGATACGGATGGACGATGAGCGCTGGCTGCGAGTGCTGGATCGCCTGCCCGAGGTCGAGGAAGCCGCCGGGCCGCCGCTCGCCGTGGCCTTCATCGGTGCCGAGGACTATGCGACAAAGCGCGGGCAGGCCTGGCTGTGGTGGCCGGGCAGCCGCACCCGCGCCACGGGGCCGGTCGCCTTCGATGGGCACTTTCCCGACGACTGGGGCCTGCTGCTGGTGATGAACGACACGGCCATCGAAAGAGTCGGCGCTGACGGCATGGCATGCATGGCCCATCTCGCGCGCCTGCTCGACATCAAGCCCTTCGTCCTGCGGCAACGCGACGAGCTTGACGAATCGGGCGTGCTCGAATTCATTGAAACCCTGGAACTGGCAACGCCCAAGCATTGATGACAACAGTACTGGAAGAGACCGAGCAAATGTTCGGCGACATGAGCCTGTGGCAGTCCATGCTCGACCGTCAGCGTGAGCTGTTCGTCGAGATGGATTCCGGCTCGCGGCTCGGCTTCGTTTCGCGTGAGGCGTCGGGCATCCTGCCCGGCAAACATCGTGAAGGCGTGCAGGTGGTGACCGAGGTGCCGATGATGGCCTGGGAAATCGAGAATGGCGGCATGTCGGCGCGCATCGAACGCTTTGCCGGGCTTGCCGCTACCCGCGTCGACATCCTGCTGGTGGCCGATCGCGAGGCCATGGAGACCATGCTCGCCGGGTTGGGAGGCGACATGCTGAAGACCATCAAGCAACTGATCCGTCGCGGCAACATCATGTTCTTCCTGTTCAAGAACAAGACCCAATTGCAGGACGCCGGTTACGAGGATTTCCTCGAATCCCTCGGTCTGGCTTTCATCGGAGCCTGCCGGTGATTTTCATCAATCCACACGGCGCGCCGGAACTGGCCTGCGACCACTGCGGTTGCCGCTGGGTCGACCGCCTCAAGGGCAAAGCCTATTGCTACGAATGCGGCGAAGAGATCAGCGACGAAGCGATCGCCGAATTCCAGGCCGCGGCGGCCGAGTTCGCGGCGACGCATACGCCACCGGCGGCCGGCTGAGGCGAATCGCGGTGACGCCAGCGCCGACTTTGATTCGCTGCTGAACCCATGTGGCAACCGCCGCAACGCATTCCCTTCATACCCGCGCCGGGCCGCATTCCGACGCGCGTAGAGGCCGCCGCTTCGCGCCTATTCAGCCCGCTGAATTTCGGCCCCGTGCAACTCTCTGCGCGCACCTGGGTGCCGGCCATGGTGCCGTGGCGCGCCGATCCGGATGGCAACGTTACGCCAGCGGTAGTCGACTGGTATGCGCGCCTGGCCGAAGGGCAGCCGGGCTGCATTGTGATCGAGGCCACGGGGATACGCGATGTGCCGAGCGGCCCGCTGCTGCGGGTCAGCCATGACCGGTACATTGACGGCCTGCGGCGGGTGGTCGATGCCATCCATCGACATAGCGAGGGCAAGACCCGCGCCTACATCCAGCTCATCGACTTCCTCGGCGTTAGGCGCCGCCCGGAGCGTGGCACATATCTCGAACGCTTTCTGACCGTCAGCGAGGCGCATCGTGCCGCGCTGGGCATGGAGGGCGCAAGCGACGATGTTGTGCGCCGGCACCTGCTGACCCTTGATGACGCGGCCCTCGAGCAATTGCTGAATCCGCGCCAGTGGGAGGCCTTGCAGAAGGGCGCGCGCGAACGCGTGACGGATATCGAGTTGCCGCACATTCGCAATCTGCCGGTGGTTTTGCCGGAGCTTTTTGCGCGGGCGGCGCAACGTTCGCGTGATGCGGGGTTCGACGGTGTGGAACTGCACTATGCGCATGCCTACACCATGGCCTCCTTCCTCTCCGCGACCAACACGCGCGACGACGGCTATGGAGGTGGCCGGTTCGAACGCCTGCGACTGCCGCTGGAAGTGTTCCGGGCCGTCAGGGAAGCCGTCGGTGCGGACTACCCGGTCGGCTGCCGCATGCTGGCCGAGGAATGCATCGACGGCGGCAGCGGGCTCGACGATGCCGTCTTTTTCGCCTCAGGATTCGCCCGCGCCGGCATGGATTTCCTGTCGTTCTCGCGGGGCGGCAAGTTCGACGATGCGAAGCAGCCCAAGGTCGGCGAAGCGGTCTATCCCTACACCGGCGTCTCCGGCTATGAATGCATGCCGAGTTACCTCTCGGATGCGAACGGTCCCTTCGGTCGCAACCTCGCCGCTACAGCCCTGCTGCGCAAAGCCCTGCGTGATGCGGGCCTGATGACCCCCGTGGTGGTTGCTGGCGGCATCCACAACTTCGAGCAAGCTGAAGCCGCCCTGGCCGCCGGCGTGGCCGACATCATCGGCAGCGCGCGCCAGAGCCTGGCCGATCCGGGCTGGTGGAAGAAGTTGCGCGAAGGTCGCGGCGAGACGGTGCGCCAATGCGAATACAAAAACTACTGTGAAGGTCTCGACCAGAAGCACAAGGACGTCACCTGTCAGCTATGGGATCGCGTCGCACTCGACGAACCGGGCCTGGCGCGCAGCCGCGATGGCAAGCGGCGGCTGGTGGCGCCGGCAGATTGGTAGGAAGAAAACGTCGGGAGGAGGGCTGGCGCTCCGGGAGTGGCGGTACTCGGCCAAATCCGGCTGGTCGAGACGCTGCTTCCAATGCGGACATTCAGCTTAGGCTTTGCTCCACCCCGGACCTTCGCTTGAGCATGCCAAAGTTTTCAGCTTGGCGATAGGCTTTACCGCGAAGGCTGCCAAGCCCAGATGGCATTTTCGCCCCTCAATGCCAGGAAGCAATAACCGACAAGGCCATGCTCTCCATCAGATTCTATTAGGGTCGATGCTGGCATGTACCAAGCATTGCATAGAGGCAGGAATACGTGCATTCGGCGCTTCATGTTCGCTATCGCACGTCCAATCGTTCATGAATACTCCATACTGCATTGCCAAATCCACCTAGAGTACCGAACGTAAAATGGACTGCCAGACGCTGCTAGGAACGCGCCACAATAAGTGCTTGAGGTCCAGCGTTACCGCGTGGGCTGTGCTGTCCAGTCTCATCTTGATCGCATTTCCTATGCCCAGCCAAGCTACAGAAGAGCCGGACTACAAGGTAGTCCAGACACTCGACGAGATCGAGCTACGCGAATATGCGACATATACAGTCGCTGAGGTAGTCGTGCCTGGGCCGGCTGCAGAAGCGGGGAATCTGGCCTTCCCGATCTTGGCAAGCTACATCTTTGGCAAGAACAAGGGCACGCAAAAATTTGCAATGACTGCACCGGTGACGCAGGCCGCTGAGCCGGTCAAGCTGGAGATGACCGCACCCGTCACCCAAACAGCCGCACCTGGCGGCTTTCGAGTCCAATTCGTGCTGCCCAAAGGCATAACCCGAGCCAGCGCACCAGAGCCTCTGGATATGAGGGTCACGCTGCGGGATATTGCACCCAGCCGCGTGGCAGTCATCCGTTATTCGGGCTTTTGGTCGGATGCCAACTATAAACAGCACTTGGCCAAACTGCAGGCAGCCTTACGCACGGCCAATCTGATCTGGGTGGGCGAACCCGTGTATTCCCGCTACAACGCTCCCTTCACACCATGGTTCTTGCGGCGAAACGAAATTTGGCTGCATTTGGCAGACTCCCCATAGAGCTTCGTGGCCAGTTCTCAGCCTGCCTGACGTAATGCAATCTTTTTAATCTAAAACCAAGGAAATCGCTCATGACCCAATCTGCCGCTTTGATTGATCGCCTGAACTGGCGCTATGCCACCAAGAAGATGAACCCTGCCCAAAGGGTGCCGCAAGAAAAGCTCGAGCGCATCCTTGAAGCAGCCCGCTTGGCACCGACTTCGAGCGGGCTGCAACCCTTCGAGATTGTGGTGGTCACCAGTGCCGAGGTGCGCGCACGCATTAAGCCCATCGCGTGGAACCAGGGCCAGATAACGGATTGCTCGCACTTGCTGGTCTTTGCCGCATGGGACAACTACACACCTGAGCGCATCAATCACATGTTTGATCTGACCAACGAGGTACGCCGCTTCAAGAACGAAGGATGGGAGAACTACCGAAACATGTTGCTGGGAAGCTACCCACAGCGCAGCGCCGAGGTCAACTTCCAGCACGCCGCACGGCAAGCCTATATTGGACTGTCGGCGGCATTGATCGCAGCGGCCTTTGACGAGGTAGATAGCACTCCCATGGAAGGGTTCGACCCCAAAGCGCTCGACGAGATTCTGAGTCTGCCTGCGCGGGGGCTGCGCAGTGTGGCGATCCTGCCCTTGGGCTATCGCCAAGTAGAAGGCGACTGGCTGGTTAAACTCAAGAAGGTACGCCGCCCGCGCGAGCAGTTCGTCACAGAAATCTAATCAGCAGCCACATTGAGGGCAGTCGTCACAGCGAACTCTCGGCCAAGAGCGGCCGGTGGAGGTTGCAACTGCAACGACAACAACAGAATGATCGCCGACTGATGATGTAGTCATCGGCTATGACCGGTCTACTCAGCTTTTTGCCGCTCAGCCTCGCCTTGATCCGATGGCTCTTGCGCGCCCTCGGCCAACCTACGACCTAGACTTCATCCGGCGGCTGCCTTGGACATGAGCCGCTGCTCATGCACCCTAATATCACTTTTTGCTAAGGCGGAATAGCGTAGCCTTCTTTCCGAAACAACGTTAAGCAGGCGTCGGCGATAACTGCGTCGTAGGCGGTCCCGCGCCCGCGTTCGATCTCGTCAAGAGCCTTATCGATGCCCAGACCGGCACGATAAGGACGGTGTGAGGCCATCGCTTCGACGACATCGGCCACCGACATGATGCGCGCCTCGAGGAGAATCTCATCCCCTTTAAGGCCTCGCGGGTAGCCACTTCCGTCCATGCGTTCGTGATGTTGCAGCGCCACCTCGGCGACAGGCCAGGGAAACTTGACATCCTTCAACACTTCATAGCTTGCTCGCGCATGATCTTTGACTAACATGAACTCTGCGGAAGTGAGTTTGGAAGGTTTGGAAAGGATTTCTGCCGGAACGGTAATCTTCCCCACGTCATGCAACAAGCCCGCGACCCGCAGCCCCTCCAGTCGACCTGTGTCGAATCCGATGGCCGCACCAATTGCAACGGCTATATCCGCAACCCGTCTTTCGTGTCCCGTAGTGTAAGGGTCGCGCATTTCACTCAATGTTGTCGCAACCTCGACTGTACTCATGAACGCCGTTTCGAGTTGTGCTAATTGCAACTTGGCCAGAGCCTGTGCTCGATTGAGTTGTACGATGCGGAAGAGATCATAAGCGAACAACTTGATGGTCTCGACGTCACGCTCAGTGTAGTCACTTCCCGCATTTCCCATACCGACTATCATCCGTACCAGATTGTTGTCCAATATGGGAACGCTGATGAAGCGTTTCAACGCTGCGTGTCCGTGGGGCAACCCGTTCTTGTGAGGTGCCGTGTCGTAGTCGTTGATGATGATTGGCAATCTCTGCCGGAGGCTGTCTGCCCATATACCAGCAGCTGAAACAGGATAGTGACGGTCAAAAGCTGCATTGCAGTATTTGGCTTTGGTATCGGTGGTCCAGGTAACCAGTTCTAGCGAATTCTGATCTTCACTTACAAAGTGAAGAAAACCAATCGAGCTAGTGGTCAAGCTCTGTATCGTATCTAGCCCGTTTTGCAGTAGTGCGCCCTCGTCAATATCACGGGCATACATGGATAGTTCAAGTAGCGCAGCCTTTGCCCGTTTCTCCCGCAAATGCTCAGTCATATTGGTCAATATATGCACGGAAAAGCCATACGCGCCCGATGGATCCCTGATTGGAAAGGATCGCGAAACAAATAGTTCTCCGCTCCCAAGCGTAACCTCTTGCTCCGCCATAGCGTCGCGCTCATCTGCGTTGCTGCATGTAGACATTGGTGCCGGAAGCTTCGGAAACACTTCCCAGTAGAACTTGCCGACAACGGCATCAGCTGGCATTCCTGAGAGCGAAGCGTAAGCCTGGTTACCGCGAACAACGCGAAAGTCCGTGTCGTGAATGAATATCGCGTCTTCCACCGCGTCGAACGCAGTTTTCCACTCTAACCGCGCCTGTCTTAGGCCCCGCCGTGCTTTCGCGTCGATAAGTTCGCGTTTTATAACCGGCCCGAGGCGACTCAGCCGATCCTTCATAACGAAATCCGTGGCACCGGCCTTCATGGCCTCGACCAGGATCTCTTCGCTGGCTTTGTTTGACAGAAGAATCATAGGTATGTCGAGTCCACTACTCGTTGCGATTGCTAGTGCCTCAAGTCCACCGAAACCTGGAATGACGTAGTCGCAAAGAATGACATCCCATGCGTGGCTAGAAAGGGCTGACCTCATTGCGCCTGCTGTCTCGACCCGCTCTGATACGGGGTCATATCCGCTTCGGCGCAGTTCTCGCAGGATCAGCATCGCATCATTCTCCGAGTCCTCTATCAGCAGGACACGCAGAGCGTCTGTTGTTGTTCGCGAATTGCTAGCTTGTTCCGGTGTCATTTTCGCGAGACTCCTATTCTGTCAATGGGGGCGGAGTGTTAAGCACGAGCCAGTACAGACCGAGGTCTCGCACAGCCTTGGCGAAGTCATCGAAATTGACCGGTTTGCGGACATAGCTGTTGCATCCTAAGTCGTATCCTGCTGCCCGGTCGTGCTCATCGTCTGATGAGGTCAGGATCACTAGCGGGATGCGATGCGTGCGTTCAGTTGCCCGAATCCACTTTAGCACCTCGAGTCCGTCAACCTTAGGCAGTTTGAGGTCGAGCAGAATCAGCATCGGCAGCTCGATTTCCGTGTTACTAAGGCGATCGAGCGCCTGCTGCCCATCGGATGCTACCTCGACGGGATTAGTGATATTGCTTTTCTTCAGCGCACGCAGCGTCAGGGTTGCGTGATCCGGATTGTCTTCTATCAACAAGATACATTTGGCTTCATTCATGGCTGCTCCTTTTTTGCAGTATCAAGCGCTTCAGCAGGCAAATCGGGGATGGTGAAATAGAATGTCGCGCCATGTTCAGGCGAACCCTCGCCCCAGACACGGCCGCCGTGGCGTTGTACGATCCGCCGCACGAGGGCCAAACCGATACCGCTGCCTTGAAATTCGGACACCGTATGCAACCGGTTGAATGGGGTAAACAGCTTTTTGACGTAGGTCATGTCGAATCCTGCGCCGTCATCGCGCACGAAGAATGCGCGCTCTGCATCATGTTCGATGATTCCGAACGTGATTCTTGCAGCGGCGTGACGGGATGTAAATTTCCACGCGTTCGCCAATAGATTTTCCATCACTATCGTCAGCAGTCGCGGATCTCCATGCACCATTACACTGGGGGCAATGTCGACATTGACATTGCGCGCCGGGTCTCGCGCGCTAAGCGTGGCAGTGACCTCCCGCGCAATTGCGCTCAGGTCAACCGTATTGATCGCCATGTCGGCACGCGATAGGCGCGACAGCTTAAGCAGATCATCCACCAACTGTCCCATAAACTGGACCGCGCCGCGGATGCGTTGCAGGTAATCGTGCGCTTCGGTGTCCAATTTGTCGCCATAGTCCTCGAGCAGGGCGCGCGAGAAGCCATCGATCGTCTGCAGCGGTCCGCGCAGGTCGTGCGACGCTGAATAGGAAAACGCGTCGAGCTCTTTGTTCAACGCATCGAGCTGGGAATTGCGAATTCTTAGCGACGCGTCCGCTTCGGCCAAGACCGCGAGCATTCGGTTGAACTCCTGTGCCACCTCAGCCAATTCCGTTGGCGAAACGACATTCGCGCGTGCCTTGAGGTCTCCCTGCGATGCGCGGCGGGCGGCCTCGACAAGCGAACGCATGGGTGCTCTGATACGTTGAGCAAGGAGAAGCGCGAACAGCAGTGAACTCAGAAATGCTGCAACAGCGATGTACAAGCTTTGCATTAGCTTATCGCGATAATGCGATTCCACGGCAGTAAGGGGAATGCCGACCGAAACCAGCCACTCGACTTCTGGAATCGTGGTAAATCCATAGAGCCTAACGATGCCATCGGCACCAACCGCGATGTCAATCCCTTCACGCTGCTCAATATGGCGAGCGAGTGCCAATATTTGGCGCCCATCTTTCCCCAGCAATTGGCCTATATCGGGGGAACGTGCGACGATCGTCCCGTTGCTGGCGACGACGGTAATCAATGTTCCTGTGGGTAGGTGCACACCCTTTTCCACCAAGCGAGTTATTTCGCGCAAACTCGCCGGGAACATGAGCACTCCGGCTGCTATTCCCTCGGGACTCAAGACCGGCGTAGTTAGCGGCGCCACCGGTGTTCCCGTCAAGCGGCCGACAACAGGTGCACCGACGCGGAAGCCCTTGCTGCGCATTGCAGCTTGAAACCACTCCCTGTCAGCATAGGATGGCGGTGGACCGGGTTGTTTGCTTGACGAGCACAAGGTCCGGCCCTGCGCGTCAGTGAGGATTATCACGGTGTATATCGAGTTCATGCGTTGCATTTCAGTCAGCATGGGGTCGCAGTGCTCTGGGTTCAGGGCGCGCACTTCCGCGCGTGCCGCAAGGTACCTGATCTGTTCCTTGGCTCTTTCCAGAAAAGCGCCGCTATCGTTGGCGATATCTCTCGCCATTGCACGGACCCGTTCGATCGAAGCTGCCTTTGACTGCGTGGCGTCGTAGTAGATGAAATACGCCAGACCGCTCAAGAGCGGCATCGCCACCCCGAAGGTGAGAAGCAGGAGTTGCGAAGCGATATGGCGCGGGAGTCGCAACTGGGTCATGTCACAAAACGCAGGCAATGGGCCTCAACACAAAGCAGCCTCGTCCTCATGGCGCATTCGTCAGCGATTGCTTTAGTAACCATACGTCGCGACCTCGATTGGGTGGACGACCTTATCGATCATGGGGCAATGCCTCGCATACAGTCAGCCCGGGACCATGTAGACAACGTCGTCGTTTATTGTCCTGAGAGGCAAAGGTTGATGTTTGATCAATGTCATGGAATGTGTAGAAAGGGCCTGTGGCTGAGGCAAGTGAATAAGGGCTTCAATGCGTTAGGTGTTTGCGTCGACTGCTAACGGGAACGAAACGGATACTCGCTGGCAGAGCCTTTGATTCGTGCCATTGGCCGTTCGTGGCCGAGTGCGGCTCCACTCGCGTCGGGGCAGCCTCGTTTGCGTGTCCGGTCCACTCCATAACCTGCCGCTCAATACTCGTGCTTTGGGCATCGCTAAGGTCCAGTCCCGCTGCATTGCTGCCGGTCGCCTAAAGAACCTGAGCGGCAGAAATGGGCACGGAGCCGCCGATCAATGGAACGGCCAAAAAATTGAAGCGGCTAAGAATCAGAAAGGGGGCTTGCGCCCCCTTTCTGATTGCCGGTGCTCTTGTCAGGCGGCCTTCGGCGGCCAGTCGAAGTTCGGCAACGACTTCAGCGAAGCCTGGAGATCGGCATCGGAGTAGGCGAAGTCCTGCATCTTGCCGGAGAAGTAGTTCTCATAGGCGGCCATGTCGAAGTGGCCGTGGCCGGAGAGGTTG
>SXGU01282826.1_pt1 | contig 12061 bp, 14 predicted proteins | sample 3174531 | NCBI WGS metagenome assembly SXGU01 (sample SAMN11356863, study PRJNA531348) | freshwater metagenome | isolation source: freshwater sample F1-140 | place: China: Fuxian Lake, Yuxi | collected 2017-12-25
GTGGAAACGATCCGCTTCTATCAGCGCAAAGGTTTGCTGCCCGAGCCGAACAAGCCCTACGGCAGCATTCGCCGTTATAGCAAAGTTGATGTGCAGCGCGTAAGGTTTGTAAAGTCCGCCCAATGGCTGGGTTTCAGTTTGAATGAAATCAGTGAATTGCTACGGCTGGAAGACGGCATTCACTGCAATGAAGTCAGCCATTTGACTGAAATAAAACTAAAAGATGTGCGTAAAAAACTGGAAGATCTGACGCGCATGGAGGCTGCGCTATCTGCGCTTTTACGCGCCTGCCATACACGAAAAGGAAATGTTTCCTGTCCGATTATTGCATCACTGCAAGCAGACTGAGCCAAGGTAACAGAAGATTAACCAGGGTTAACGCTGATTTTCTCATCTTTTTTCAAATCCACTTCAATCTGAAATAATCAAGATCGTGAACAAGCAAAGTAAAAGAATTTCTGGAAAATAAATCCGTTACTTATTTCTGATCACGGTTACGCCGGTTGATGGCATAACTAAGAATATCTCCGCTCCACGGCAGTGCCAGCATGCCGGGCAAACGCTCGACTTGCCCCGGATCCCGGTAGCCGCTGATGCCGATTACCATGCTCTGATGATCGCCTCTGGGCTGATCCCGGTAAGTGCCAAATAATCTATCCCACCAGGGGAGATTGAAACCGAAGTTACTGTTCGCTTCGTCTTCTTTGATCGAGTGATGAACGCGATGCATGTCCGGCGTAACCAGAACCCGGCGCAGCACCCGGTCCAGACCGCCCGGTAATTGTATATTGCTATGATTGAACATGGCGGCGGCATTGAGCAACACCTCGAATACCACTACCGCCAGTACCGGAGGCCCCAGCAGTAAAATAACAGCGGCCTTGATCAGCATGGACAAGATGATTTCAATGGGGTGAAAACGTATGCCCGTAGTCAGGTCATAGTCGAGATCGGCGTGATGGACGCGATGCACGCGCCAAAGAGCAGGAACGGCATGCATCATGATATGCTGCAGGTAAATGATGAAATCCATTATCACGACTGAAATGACAATCGAGGCAAACAGGGATATTTGGTAATAATTCAATAATCCCCAGCCTTGTTGTTGCGCAAAAACAGCGATTCCAACGCCACCCGCCGGAAACAGCAGGCGCAGAACAACACCGTTGAGCAATACCAGTCCGAGATTGTTAATCCAGCGAAGACTCTTCGAAATAGTCAAGGCACGGCAAGGCGCCAGTTGTTCCCAAGCCGCCATGAGGAAAAATATACCCAAAAATACAGCCAATTTAACAATGAGTTCGTTATAGATAATCCAGTCGTTCCAGTTCATACCGCGCTTCCCGAGCCAAGCTCAATTGCAGTAACAGGACAGAGAAGATACCCAAGCTGTCAATTGCCTAAACTTAAAGAGCATCGTTGTTATTCCTTTAAAATACAAGTACCTTATCGGCTTCAATAGTCCAGTCAGCTAGCTGGTTCAGTGTGGAACGCTTCACGCCCTCCAGTATCTCCGCCTCGGTCATGCCACGCGCATCCATGCAAGCGCCACACATGGCCAATTCACCCTTGTGCAGCAGCTTGCGCAACATCAACTGAACGTTGTAATACCCCTCCGGCACCTTCTGCCCGGCCTTGGCGCAAGTCACCGCATCGGCCAGCAGAAACATCCGCACATGCTGATCTTCCTTGGCGACAAGCGCACCTGCCAGGCGCAGTGCGTTATAGATTCGCTCGTTGCCGTAGGGCGCGTCATTGAGAATAAAAAGTGTACGCGTCATGCTTGTTTCCTCCGTTTTGCCATCGCTATTCAGCAAGTTATGGTTCTTGATACTGACTAATCCATCTCCTGCCATTCACATACCTTGCCCTGAATATGGCTATTGTGTAAAGCTATGCCGCATTTAGCTATTGATGATTTTTTGCAACCATCTAATTCTAATGAAGTTAAGTGAAATCTAAAAAATGCACAAGACCACGATGTATAGTAGTTTTGTCGATTTTTAAATTTTCTTCAACGATTATTAATGCAACATAACCATCTATTACTTGGCCCGGTAAATATCGGTTTGCGGGTGAAATGCATACCATGCAAACCAGAATAATGTGACACCGGGCAATGCGTTACCTTCTGCATCAAAAACTTCGGCAGATTTATGGTTGTGGCTATAGCGTACACGGATATTTTTTCCGGCCAATACGTCACTTACCTCGCCCGAACCTTTAGCCAGTTCCACAAATGGGTAAGCCTTGGCTTTCCCATCTAAAACCAGGCCCAGTACCTGCTCCTTGGGGTGATAGCCTTCTGAACGGAAACGTACCGGAAACATGATGCTGCTGTCTCTTTCATATCCGTCATAGGGGTTTGCCTGGTAATTGCGGTTAAAACCGGTATTCGTATCCAGCACCAGCGTATCCGGATGGCGATTACGCCAATCGACCCACGTGGTATGCGTAACAGCCACAGCGGGCAACAGCGTACCCTTCATTGGACCTGTTACTGCCTGTGAGAGAATTTGTGACCACAATGACTGCGTCTGCCGGTCGTACATCAACACATCACTGTTATACAGCAGTCCCGACACTCCAAATTCAAGCCGTTTTCCGGCCACCTTTGCTTCGGATGCCGTACCAGAACCGCACAGTGGACAATAAGTGATAATGATCCCTTCATCGCCAAAACGATCATTGACGATTTCATGCCAATTCAGAATACGCAAAGGATAGGCTTTGCTAATGCCGTTGCGTGTTAATGCCAGCACCCGATCGGTGTCTCGCAGAAAACTGGCTTGAGCAGCCTTAACAAAGGCGGAGCTGTCAAGCGATGGTATCCCGTCTTTTGGAGGACCACCGGAATGAATCTCATCCACTGGTATTAATGCGCCATCCAGATTAAAGCCATTCATCGATGCTGCAGAAACCTGCGAACTGACGGCCAGCAAAATAAAAATAACTAATAAAATATGGGACTTATTTTTCATGCTAATTATCCTCTGACGCCATTCACATAAGCAGCCGTCAATTCATGGCTGGGTGATTCAAAGATATGCTGGCAGCGGCCAAATTCGATCAGTTGCCCGGCGCGTCCACTGACCCAGAAAAAAGCCGCATAGTTGGCGATGCGTCTTGCCTGCGCAAGATTGTGCGTAACAATGACAATGGTGTAACGGCCGCGCAGACGGCAGATCAGGTCTTCCACGATACCGGATGCAATCGGATCCAGCGCACTGCAGGGTTCGTCCATCAGCAAAATCTGTGGCTCCAATGCCAGAGCGCGTGCAATGCACAGGCGTTGCTGTTGCCCGCCGGACAAACTGAGCGCGGATGCATCCAGGCGATCATGCACTTCATCCCATAAACCGACATCTCGCAGCACTTGCCCGGTGATTGCGGCGACTTCTGTTTTGTTGGTGATACCATGTTCATTAAGTGGTAGCGAAAGGTTACGGCGGATGGAAAGCGGAAAAGGCGTGGGTTTCTGGAACACCATACCGACTTGGCGGCGCAACCTCTGCACATGCGTGTCAGAGTGATGAATATCCTGATTGTTCACCCGAATCTCCCCAGTGACATGGCAACCCGGAATCAGATCAGTCAAGCGGTTGATGGCAGACAGAAAACTTGTTTTTCCGCAGCCGGATGGTCCGATCAACGCAGTAATACAGCCTTTATAGATATCCAGTGTTACCTTATCCAGCGCGGTTTTGCCGTCATACAGCAAGGACAGATTCCTGACCTGAATCACCGGTTGCGGATCACAACAGGCTGGACCCTCCTCAAGCGGCCCCAGGGTAAATGCATCCGGCTTATCCGTGTGTTGATTGGCGTTCATGTCATGATCTTCCTGCATTGCAGACTATAGGCAAACTTCATGGCCAGAATATTAATGCATAGTAACAGACCGATCAGCACCAGAGCCGACGCATAAGCCGGCATATCACCACCGGGCACATTCATGGATAAATCGAAAATATGCAGCGCCAGCGCGCGTCCCGAATCCAGCAAGGAATCTGGCATGCGTTCGACATAACCGCTGGTGAACAGTAATGCCGCGGTCTCGGCCAATGCGCGCCCTATCCCCAGCAGAAGCCCGGCAGCCAGAACCGGCGCGGCGGCCGGGAGTATCAAATGTACCAGCGCGGCGGTGCGCGTCATGCCCAAAGCGGATGCTGTCATGCGGTAAGCATGCGGCACGGCGCGCAGCCCGGCTTCCGCGGTGCTTGTCAGAATCGGCAATAACATGCACGCCAGCGTCAAACCGCCGGACAGGATTGAAAAACCCAGCCCCAGATAAATACAGAAGAAAGCATTACCAAACAATCCGAAAACAATCGAAGGCACCCCCGCCAGCACATGCAGGCTGAATCGCACCGTTTTGCCAAACGGGCTGTCAGCCGGTACAAACTCCACCAGCAGTATCGCAGTCGTCCATGCAATGGGGACTGCCGTCAACAATGCCACCAGCAAGATTAAAAGCGTGGAAACCAGTATGGATGCAATACCCCCTGCCCGTCCGGCATCACGCGGAGATTCCGTCAGAAATTCCCAGGAAAGATGTGCAATGCCGCCTCGCACCAGATCAGCCAGTATCCATATAAAAACCATACTGATCAGTAATACCGCAGCATAAACCAGAAGCTGCACGGCACGATCGCGTAAAATTTGCCGTGTATGAATATTTGTTATTTCACGCATGACGCTGCTTCTCCAGCAATCCGGCCATACCCGATAATGCCATGACCAGCAGCATCAGGAGCAGTCCCGACACAAACAGAACGGCACGGTGATCCCCCATGGCGTACGCCGTTTCCAGCGCAATGTTGGCCGCTAAGGTGCGCACCGGATCAAACAGTGTTTCCGGATATTGCACGACATTGCCCGCCACCATTAATACCGCCATGGTTTCACCGAGTGCGCGCGCCGCCGCCAGAATGATTCCGGCGGCAATTCCGGTTTTTGCAGCTGGCAATGCGACACCTTTGATCATCCCCCAGCGTGATAATCCCAGCACAGCTGCATTGCGCAGCAATTCGTCCGGCACAGCCGCCAACGCTGTATAAGCAGTCAAGGCTATCGTTGGCAGAATCATCAGTGTCAGCACCCCTATTCCAGCCAGCAAACTTGCGCCGGGCGGATGCCATTGATTGATCAGCGGTACCAGCGTCGTCAATCCCCAGAAACCGAAGACCACGGAAGGAATGCCGGATAACAGCTCGATCAGGCGCTTATAGATTGCAGCCGGATACGGCGGCGCATAAAAAACGATGAATATTGCCGATGCCAGACCCAGCGGTACAGCCAGCAGCAACGCCCCCATGCTTGCCAGCAGTGTGCCGGACAACATGGGCATTAAATTATAGGCGCCTTCCAGCGGATGCCACGATGTATCGGTTAAGAAACGAGTGATCGGTATCGTTGATAAAGCGGGCCAGGATTCGTGTATCAGAAAAATCAGGATCAGCAGCATGACCAGCGCTGCCATCAATGCACCCGCGCGCAGAATAACAATCAGCAGCTTGTCAGTCGGCATTGACCGGAACAAAATATTGCGCCCTGACCAGATCGTGTACCTGCGGTGAGCGGGCAAATTCGATAAACCGGCGCGCCAGGCCTTGCGGCTCGCCGACTGTAACCAGATTCAACGGGCGCGACAACGGAAAAATACCTTGCCGCACGTTCTCCGCGGAAGCGGCTATGCCGTCCAGTGACAATAACCGCACAGGCGCGCCCCGCCGCGCCTCGTATTCCGCCGCACCGATGGATACATAGCCGATAGCATGCGGATTGCCGGTCACCGTTTTGATCGCTTGCGCGTTATCGCCGATGATGATGTGCGGCTTGATTTCACTGTTTTTGAGTTGCAGATAGCCGAGAAACAGCTCCAATGTTGATCGTCCTTCCGCCTTATTGACGACGGCGATACGTGCATCCGCGCCCCCCACGGCATTCCAGTGCGTAATCCGTCCGGTATAAATATCCGCAATCTGTTTGCGATTGAGCGCGGTCACAGGATTACCGGAATGCACGATCAGGCTGATGCCATCTTGCGCAATGGTAAACGCCTGCAGATCGGCTTCGTCCGCTTTCAACGCCCGCGACACCAGACCGATTACGGCGATCCCTTTGCGCACATCGTGTATACCGCGTGAAGAACCGCCGGTCTGCACATTGATGCGCACGCCCGGATGAAACGATTCAAAGCGCCGCGCGATTTCACCGGCTAATGGCGCCAGGGTGCTCGATCCGGTCAAAACCAAACGCTGGGAAGCGGTTTTTGCTGGCATCTGTGCTTGTACTTGCGCGGCGCAAGCAACCACGATGGCAAGAAAAAACAAATGGCTCAGCACATATCGAAATTTTCTGGACATGCCGGTTTTTACCACCAATCTATTATTAGTCAATGACATCAATAGCTGATCATTCCGCAGCAAACCAGATATCGCCGTACCAGGCTGTTGCCGATGCACCCGTGTTATCCGTATCGGTCATAATCGCCACGGCATCAACCGCCCCCGGTTCCTCGCCGAATATTCTCCGGTAATCGGCCAGCACATCGCGGTTTACCTGAACCCATTGACCGGTCCGGCTAATCCCGGATTCCACGGCGATCATTCCCGCATTGCCCGTGAAAGCATTGAACCAGCTACTGCCAACCGGCTGCTTATTCGACCACACATAGTTGATAGCGCGAGTACGCCAGAACAGGGCTCCTCCGGAAAAAACCACATAGATTCTGGCGGGATAATCGTCGCCTGCGCGAGTGCGCTCATCATTTCCGCTCAATATGCTGTCAACTTTCCAGGTCCAGTTCAAGATAGGCGTTCTGCGAAGATCAATGCTGGTTTCGCGGTACAGGCCGGAGGCGGAGGCACGGCTGTCAGCGTGCAAAACCGTGCGGCCGTCTTCTTTTCTCAGCGCATAGGATGTTTTTCCGGAAAAAACCTTCGTTTGCCAACCGCTCAAATCCCCTTGCGAAAAGCGGGCGACATCAATATGCCGCCCTTCGGCCCATGATGCCAAGGGCAAACAAACCAACAGACAGCACAATAATCTCAGCATATATTAAAAACCCTTTTGTGTCAGTATGTTCCGGAACAGGCCTTAACGGCCTGTTAAAAATCGATTTCAACGTCCATTACATCCGCAAAGCGATTAAATGCAATAAAAAGTTCCATCGTCCCCATTGCTTCCAGCATTTCGGCTTCTTCAACCCCAAGATCGACCAGTTCCTTGTGATCGGCGCCATTGATGCCGTGCCAATTCCGGTTCGCTTTGCGGGCGAATTTTATCAATGCCGCTTCTTTCCCGGTAAAATCATCAGGCAATATGTTTTCAAACAGCGCGGCAATTTCCGGTTCACTCATTTTCAGACTACGCAGCGCCGCACTGTGGGCCGCGATACAGTAATTACACTGGTTATCGTACGAAATTACCGACGCAATCGCTTCCTTCACTTTACGCCGTAATTTGCCTTGCAGCATCACCGCCTTGAATTTCTGCCAATTGGCTGTCAGTAATGCAGGATGTGCGGCATAGGCTTGAAAAACATTGGGGGCATGACCTCCAAACGCTTTTTCAATTTCAAACAAAATAGCTGACGATTCAGATCGTTCTTTCGTGATTGCCTGTAACATTTATTTATTCTCCTCATTCAGTATGGTTTACTCAATTAAACTGCATCCAATTAATTACCGATGGCTTCTTGCTGTTAGGGTTGTTTATTAATTTCATGATTATTCAATACATTCAAGATCCGTTTTCTTGCATCTTCGGTCAGCCGTAAGTCACGGCTATTTCCATAACGGCGCGAGGCTTCACGCAGAAATGCCATCTGCCGTGTAAAATTGGCGCAACTGCGGCATAACAGCAGATGCAATTTCAGCAAGCTGTTTTTCCAATAAGGCAACTTCTCATCCATGGCGCGCGAGGCCAGCAAACTGGCTTGCTTACAATTCAACATATTCTTTTCCGGTGATCAACTTAACCAATGAGTCTTCAAGCATTTGTGCAGAAATAAGCGCGCACGGTGCATCAAAATCCAGACGTTAGTCGGGTTCAATGAGAAATGCTTACAGATTTCTTCATTACTCATGCCATGAATTTCCTTGGCAAGAAAGACTTCGGCTTGCCTGGGTTTTAACCCTGACAAACAATCCTGAAAAACCCTCCAGAATTGTTGTTGCTGAAATGCCGATTCGGGATCGGGAAATGCTTCCGGTTTATCAATCCAGCGGCCATTGGCGTCAAAAAAACGATCTAAATGATCATCTTCGTTCTGATCGACCAAATCGGTGATCGCTATTTCACGTCCCTGGAGGCGGAAATGGTCAATCAGCTTATGCTTCAGTATGCCGGTGAGCCAAGTTCTGAGCGTGGAGCGATTGGAAAATGTACTTTTTGCCGCTACCGCGGCCAGCAATGTTTCCTGAACCAGGTCTTCCGCAACATGCGTATCTTTCACTTTCAGAAGCGCGAAGCCGAATAAATAATCGCCATGTTCAGCCAGCCATGTTTGCGCATTCAAGCCGTCATTCCTCGTTGTCATAAGTCACGCACAGGAATATTCAAAATTTTCATATATCTTTTGATTGCAGCGGACAAATCAAATCCGGTTCAAGTGATGGCACTTTCATAAAATATGGATCATCCGGTATCGTCAGCCTGCAATGCCATGCAAAACCCTCAATTCCTCGATCATCCGGCGCTCATCCCCTTTCCAGATACCCTGATTGCCCACATAGACATCAGCCAGCGCTTGGCGTCCCATGACGCGGCGGATAAAGTTAATGAGCGTATCCGCGACACAATCCGGATTGTCCGTCGCCGGAAAATGCCCCGCTCTTGGAATGTACGTAATCTGCACATCATCCGTTCCCAGGACATTGGCAAAACGTTGTGTCTGCGCTGCGGGCATCATGTTGTCAAATTCTCCCCACATGATCAGTGCGGGAACGGTAATGTTTGCGTATTGCACTCCCTGGGGATTGTGGTCCGGGTGATAAGGCAGCAGCAGGGATGGGCTGAGTATCGCCGCGCGATCCGACAGCACACGCAGGTTGTGTAGTTTCAGACGCATCGTGGTTGATCTGGCAACATCGTCAATACCGTCATGCTTTCCATTGCGTTCATAATCCACATCCACATAGGGAAAGGTCAGGTAGCGCAAGTTATATTGGTTGTATCTGGACGGGTCATACACCATCGACTTGAGAATCTGCACCAGTGTCTGATCAAAAGCCGCGAACAGCATTGCAAATTGCGCGTCGCCTTGCGGCGTGCCGGGAATTTCGGATGCCCGCCCGATAGCCTGTATTTCATTGACCGGATAACCGTCGAAGGCAATCGGGTCCAGGTGCACCAATGCGTGCAACCGGCCGTTATGCCGGGCGGCATAGTGCGAAGCGATACCGCTGCCCCAATCATCGGCAACAAAAATAAACTGCCGCCCCGGATATTCCTGCTGCATCAGTTTCTCAATGTAATCGACATCGTTGATCCAATGCCACATCGTATTGGGCGCCGGATTATCCTTGCGGCCATAAAGACGCGGTTTGGAACTTTCGCCCATCCCCAGCATATCGATGGAAATCGTCTCGCAAAAGCGCGACACTTGTCCCTGCACTTCCTCCCATTGCGAGCGGTTGGTCGGAACGCCATGCAGAAAGAGAACCAGCGGGCCTTTATTGCCCATCTTCGTCCAGGCAATTTCAAAATCATCCGACCAGTCAATTGCAGCGTCATGCGCATCGCCTGTCGGCAGCAAACCTTCGGCCGCTGCCTTGAAACGGAAAATACCGTATTCGGGCGCGCCTGGCGGGCGGTAAATGGAGAGATCGGGCTTATTACCTGCGTTCCGTAATGGCGGATGACTCAGGGCGGAATAAAAACTGTAATGAGCGGAGCTACTGGAAATTGGGTTCATCTTGTCATCCTGTGTTTATCGTATGGGTTTGTGTTGTCAGTTATCGGTATTTTTTATTCTTATATATGATCAATGATCATCTTTAATGATCTATGATTATCATTTTGTGTAATATGATTCATGTTAAAATGTAAGTCAAGTATTTTGTGAAATAGCGGCAGGATTGGAACCGTATCGTGCCGATTGCCGCTGAAGCTGGCAGGCAGGGTTTTCAAAATCCGATAACCGGATAATACAAACAGGAATGATTGCGAGGGACCATAGGCATGAGCACTACTGATAACGCTGTTGAAGCCCTGCTGAACATTAAACAGGCGGCGAGGATTCTCAATGCCAGTGAAATATCGTTAAGGCGGTGGAGTGACGCAGGCAAGCTGCCGTGCATGCGGATAGGCGCCAGACGCGAAAGGAGATTCCGCCTGACCGATCTTCTGGCTTATCTTGAACAGGGCCGGACTCAAGACAGCACGGTTATTGCCACGTATGCGGCAGGGCGGATTGCGCATATCGATCTTGAGGGTATTTCAATTAACTATGGCAGCCACTTATGCGCATTTTATGACACCGATTCAGGGCGATTAAAGCTGGCCTTGCCCTTCCTGCTCGGCGGCCTTCAAACGGGTAACCGGTGTTTTCTGGTCGCCTCTGCCGCAGTTCAAACCATCATCGTGAACCAGCTGCGCGATGTCAGACCGGACATTGACCGGGATGTCCAGGAAGGTCGTCTCATCGTGATGGATGGCATGATGGACGGCACGAAACTGTATACTTTCTTTGAGCATGCTTTCCTGGATGCGAATAAACATGGCATTCAGGGCCTGCGTGTGCTGGGTGACATGGCCTGGACGCTGCATCAAGGCATGGACATTAAGGAATTAAGCGATTTTGAGGCCCGCTACAATCAGAATCTAGCGCATCGATTTCCGGTTGTCAGCCTGTGCCAGTATGATGCCCGGTTATTCCCGGGCACGGCCATACTCAGCGCGCTCAAGTGCCATGACGATACTTTTCAGTATCCCTTGACTCATTTCCTGGGCACTTGAGGTTTTATACAAAATGTTGTTTTAACAAGCCGGTACCGACTGGTACCGTTTCATCGTTATCGCTTCATTTCGCTGCACGAAGCGCCGTAGCGGAAACAACTGTAGCAGCGGTGGTGCTTCATGCTGACCGGTTGCTGCAAGCTTTCGGTCAATGTGCTCCCAAGCGCGTAATCGGCATCGTCGTCGACCAAGGTGCACGCGTAAACCTTGCATTCGTCATTGCTTTTCACCACCATGCGGCTGAATGCGCACATAAATTCCCGGCGCGTGGTTTCGGTTTGATAATCCATCATGCAACTTTGCGTAATTTGCGGTGCGGTAGCGACGATACCGGGCGGATAAAACTCCGGAAACTCAATGCGCGGGATTGTTTGCGGCAATCCGGCTTCGCGAAAAGCCGCTGCAAAACCGCTGGCTACCTGATGCGCAGGTATATCGGCAATCGTCCGATTGGCCACGGAAACGCGAAAACCCATATCATGCAGCGCGCGCAATCCTTGCAACGCCAATGCAAACATGCCTTCACCCCTCCCCCGGTCATGCACATCCGCCATAAAATGATCCAGACTGACGCGAAAATGCACGGCATGAGGCCGTTTGCGCAGCGACTCCAATTGCGGCAACCGTTTTAGCAACGGCTCGGTGCCATTGGTCAGCACCATGCAGGGACGGTACTGCAGCGCATCGTCCAAAATTCGAATCAAGTCCTTATTAACAAAAGGCTCGCCACCGGTAAACGAAAACTGCTTGACGCCGAGCGTCAATGCCTCGCCGATAAAAGGCATGGCATCGTCAAGGCGCAGCAAATCCAAACGGCCGTCGCCGGGCTTGGAACCCTCCAGGCAGAACGGACATGCCAGGTTACAGGCGGTGCCGGTATGAAACCACAGCTCCTCCAAGGCATGCGACCGAATAAAGCCGCGCGGCTTGCCGTCCGGCGTGGCATACCAGAGTTTGGAGCGCATGCGCTGTTCAGCGATGTCCGGTGCTGCGGCAATCGAATTCATCGTTAACAACACCCGCCTTTCTGCTCACCGCTGCCGGTGCTGTTGCCGGTGAATGGAATCCCCATGCCGCAACCGGGAAAAATGCCGAA
>SXGU01003631.1_pt1 | contig 12058 bp, 10 predicted proteins | sample 3174531 | NCBI WGS metagenome assembly SXGU01 (sample SAMN11356863, study PRJNA531348) | freshwater metagenome | isolation source: freshwater sample F1-140 | place: China: Fuxian Lake, Yuxi | collected 2017-12-25
CGCGCTGCTGCTGCCCGCCGGAGATTTCGTGTGGATACTTCTGCAGCGACGCTTGGAGCCCGACGAGTTCCGCGAGCTCGCGTACGCGAGCTTCGCGTCCGTCGACTCGCAGCCCGAAAGCGATGTTCCCCGCGACCGTGAGGTGCGGGAACAGCGCATAGTCCTGGAACACCATGCCGACGCGGCGCTTCTCCGGGGCCACCGAGACCCCGGGCGCCGACACCAGCACGCCATCGATCAGGATGCGGCCGCCCTGCACCGGCTCGAAGCCGGCGATGCAGCGCAGGACGGTCGTCTTGCCGCAACCGCTCTGGCCGAGCAGGCAGCCGATCGCGCCGCGCGGGAGTTCGAAAGACAATTCCCTGACGACGGCGTGGTTACCGTACGATTGGTCGAGGTGCTCGACCTGGAGCAGAGGAACAGGCGCGGCCATGGCAGGGCAACTATATCATCGGGGCTTCATCATCGTAACAAGAATCATTCTTGATATTATGCGGAATGTTTGGATTTCAAGGGCTTGGTAAGGTCGGGGCGCTCGGCTGGGCGTCCCTGGCCACCGCGTGCCTCGTCCTCCTGCCGATCCTCGCCGTGGTCGGCACTGCGGCGGGCTCCGGGGTCGCCACCTGGATCCATCTGGCCGGCACCGTGCTGCCCGGCTACGTGGCGAACACAGGCCTGCTGCTGCTCGGCGTCGCGTGGGGCGTGGTTTCCATGGGCGTTCTGTCGGCCTGGCTGGTCACCACCTACCGGTTCCCGCTGCAGCGCCAGCTGGAATGGGCGCTCGTGCTGCCGCTCGCGATGCCCGCGTACGTGATGGCCTACGCGTACACCGACTGGCTGCAGTTCACCGGGCCGGTGCAGACCGCGCTGCGTTCACTGACCGGCTTGCAGGCCCGCGAGTACTGGTTCCCGGAAATCCGCTCGCTCTGGGGCGCCGCCGCGATGCTGTCGTTCGCGCTGTACCCGTATGTCTACCTGATCGCGCGGACCGCGTTCCGCGACGTGTCGCGCAGCGCGCTGGAGGCCGGCCGGCTCGCCGGGCATTCCGCGTGGCAGTGCTTCTGGAAGGTCGCGGTGCCGCTGGCACGCCCCGCGATCGCGGCGGGCGCCGCGCTTGCGCTGATGGAGACGCTCGCGGACTTCGGCACCGTGTCGTACTTCGGCGTCGAGGTGCTGACCACGGCGATCTACAAGGCCTGGCTTTCGATGAACGACGCCGCCGCCGCCGGGCAGCTCTCGGTGTGCCTCCTCGCCTTCGTCGTCGTGGTGCTGGCGATCGAGCGCGCGAATCGCGGCCGCGCCGCGTACCACAGCGCGTCGCGCAAGCCGGTCGCGCCCGTCGTGCTTCGCGGAGGCAAGGCCTGGCTGGCCCTGGCCGCGTGCGCGGCGCCAGTGGCGTTCGGCTTCATCGTGCCGGCGGCGATCCTGCTGCAGTATGCGTTGGTCGATCCCGATGCGCGCTGGACCTCGAGGCTCAACGCGCTCGTCGGCAACAGCGTCGTCGTCGCGCTGGCGGCGGCCGTCGCCGGCACGCTGCTCGCGACCTCGATGGCCTATGCGGCGCGCGCCTCCCGCGCACCGGCGGTGCGGATCGCGAACCGGGTCGCCGCGCTGGGCTACGCGGTTCCCGGCGCAGTGATCGCGGTCGGCATCCTGGTGCCGCTCGGCCGTTTCGACAACTGGCTCGGCGCCTGGATCGAGGCGTGGACCGGCGAGCGCACCGGCCTGCTCATCACGGGGACGGTGGCGGCGCTCGTCTACGCCTATGTCGCAAGGTTCCTCGCGGTCGCGCTGCAGACCATGGAGGCGGGCCTCGCGCGGATCACTCCCGCGATGGATGACGCCGCGCGCAGCCTCGGCGCCTCTCCGGCGGCGGCGCTGGCGCGCGTTCACGCGCCGCTGCTGGCCTCGAGCGTGGCGACTGCCGCGCTGCTGCTGTTCGTCGACGTGATGAAGGAGCTGCCCGCCACGTTCGCGCTGCGGCCGTTCAACTTCGACACGCTCGCCGTGGAGACCTACAATCTGGCGAAGGACGAGCGGCTCGCTGAGGCGGCGCTGCCGTCGCTGATGATCGTCGCGGTGGCGCTGCTGCCGCTGGTGTTCGTCTCGAAGCGCTACTTCCAGGCCACCCGGTCGTAGATCTTCTGCGATGCGGGCTGGTTGCGCCCCAGCACCGCGACGTTCAAGGCGTCCTGCCGGAAGGGTCCGAACGAGGCGAGCACGGGATTCCCGGGCTTCACCGAGGCCACCGCCGGCCACTCGTTGTTGCCCTCGGCGAAGTAGCGCTGTGCGTCGTCGCTCGCGAGGTATTCGAGGAACTTCACCGCCGAGTCCCGGTTCGGGGAGTTCTTCATCACGCCTGCGCCGGAGATGTTGACATGCGTGCCCCACGACGACTGGTTGGGGAAAACGACGCCGATCTTCTCGGCGACGGCGCGGTCCTCGGCCTTTGGCGCGCGCGCCAGCCGGGCGTAGTAGTACTGGTTGCTGATGGTGACGTCGCACTCGCCGGCGGCCACCGCCTTCAGCTGGTCCGTGTCGCCGCCCTTCGGATCGCGGGCGAGGTTCGCCTTCACCGATTGCGCCCAGGCTTCGGCCTTCGCCTCGCCCAGGTGCTCGACCAGCGCGCCCATCAGCGAGAGGTTGTACATGTTGGTCGACGAGCGCATGCAGACGCGGCCCTTCCATTTCGGATCGGCGAGGTCCTCGTAGTTCTGCACCTCGCCGGCCTTCACCTTCGCCTTGTTGTAGGCGATCAGGCGCGCGCGCAGCGAGAAGCCGAACCAGAGACCCGACGGTTCGCGCAGGCTCGCCGGGATCCGCGCGTCCAGTGCTGCGGACTTCACCGGCTGGAACAGGCCCAGCTGCTCGGCGCGCCACAGCCGCCCGGCGTCGACAGTGACGAGCACGTCGGCGGGGCTGCGCTGGCCCTCGTTGCGGATGCGCTCGATGAGGGCGTCCTCGCCCGCCTCGATTCGGTTGATGCGGATGCCGGTGAGCTTCGTGAAGCCGGCGTACAGCGCCTCGTCGGTCTGGTAGTGGCGGGACGAGTACAGGTTGAGGACGCGCTCCTGCGCGGCCGCGCCGAGGGCGGCGGCGGACAGGACGGCGGCAATGACGATGCGTTTCATGAGTGGCCGGTCGGATGGATGAGCGTCAAATGATAATGACTCTCAAACAACAGGTCAACTCAAATGAGAATAACTTTTATTATGTGTCAACTAAATCGGTACCCGCCGGGCACCGTCAAAGCGCTTGATCCAGTAAGCGCCATCGAAGCGCTCGACCCGGACGCGGGCGCCGGTCCTCGGTGCGTGCACGAAGCGCCCGTCGCCAAGGTAGATGCCGACGTGGGAAAAGGGGCGGTTGAGCGTATTGAAGAACACCAGGTCGCCGGCTTCGAGTTCGGTGGGGGAGATGGTGGGTCCGGCCTGGCTCTGCGCATAGCTGGTCCGCGGCAGGCGCAGGCCGTAGGCTTCGCGAAACACGTGTGTGACCAAACCGCTGCAATCGAATCCGGTTGTGGGAGACTGCCCGCCGTAGCGGTAGTCGATGCCGAGGGCAAGGAGTACCTGCAGGAGTGCTTCGGCGCGGCGCGTCGCCTGCTCGGATGGCGGCGATCGCGGCAGGTCGCGAGGCCGTTCGACTGTCGGCTCGGGCACGGATACCGGCGCAGGCACCGGCGGGAGCCAGGAGCAGCCCGTGAATGCGCCACAAAATACACTTAAATACAGTAGCTTGAAACGCATAATTGAAGTAATTTAGACCAAATGACCGGCGATGTAAAGCAACCACTTACGTTTCGAGCGCTGCTGGCCGCGGTGGCGTCCCTTTTTGCCGCTTTGGCGTTCGCGCAAGGCGCACTCGAGATCATTCCGCTGAGGCACCGCACCGTGGACCAGGTCATCCCGGTATTGCGGCCCCTCCTGGAACCGGGTGGTTCGCTGTCCGGCCAGGGAACGCAGCTGTTCGTGCGGACGAGTCCCCGCAACCTCGCGGACCTTCGCGCCGCCTTGGATGCGCTGGACCGCCCGGCGCGGCGGCTGGTGATCTCGGTGCGCTACGAAGACGCCAGCGCGTCCGCTCGCTCGGGTGTCGGTGTGACGAATTCGGGCGTCCGCATCGTCGAGTCGCGCGGCGTGGGCGACGACCGCGTGGACCAGCGCGTGCAGGTGGTCGAGGGCGGGCGCGCGTTCATCGCCAGCGGCCAGTCGCGCCCGATCCAGCAGCGCCAGGTCATCCGCACGCCGGGCGGGGTGGTGGTCCAGGACAGCACCGCGATCCAGGACATCGCCACCGGGTTCGAGGTCGTGCCGCGGATCGCCGGCCAGAATGTCCTGCTCGAGATCGCCACGCAGCGCGAAACCCCCGGGCGCCTGCCCGTTTCAGTCCAGGGCCAGCGCGCCGCCACGACGGTCACCGCTGCATTCGGCCAGTGGGTCGAACTCGGCGGCACCGACACCGGATCGGCGCGCGACGGCAGCGGCATACTTTCGTCGTCGCAGTCGCAGTCGCAGTCGCAGTCGTCCTCGTCGCGGCGCATCCTCGTCCGCGTAGACGAGGTCCCGAACTGAACGGCGCGCGGCAGGCCAACCTGCAGCGCCTCGAGGCCGTCTTCGCGGACGATGGTCCGCTCGCGCGCGAGGTGAACGGGTTCCGCATGCGCCCGCAGCAGGTGGATTTCGCCGCGACCGTACTCGCCGCCATCGAGCGGACGGGGACGCTGATCGCCGAGGCCGGCACCGGCACGGGAAAGACCTTCGCCTACCTCGTGCCGGCGCTGCTCGCCGGCGGCAAGGTGATCGTCTCCACCGGCACCAAGACCCTGCAGGACCAGCTGCACGACCGCGACCTGCCGGCGGTGCGCCGTGCGCTGGCGTCGGGGGCGGGCCTCGCGCTGCTCAAGGGACGCGCGAACTACGTCTGCCTGCAGCGGCTCGAGCGCGCGCTCGCCGAAGCCACCGTCGGCACCCGCCACGAGGCCGCCTGGCTGCGCGCGATCGACCGCTTCTCGCGCACCTCCCAGTCCGGCGACAAGGCGGAGCTTGCCGAGGTCCCGGAGGATGCGCCGGTGTGGGCGAACGCCACGTCGACCCGTGACAACTGCCTCGGCCAGGAGTGTCCTCGCTTCAAGGACTGCTTCGTGATGCGCGCGCGCAAGAACGCGCTCGAGGCCGACGTCGTCGTCGTCAACCACCATCTCTTCTTCGCCGACGTGATGCTGCGCGACGAGGGCGTGGCGGAGCTGCTCCCCTCCTGCAACACGGTGATCCTCGACGAGGCCCACCAGCTGCCCGATACCGCGAGGATGTTCTTCGGCGACACGCTGTCGACGGGCCGCCTTCTGGAACTCGCCCGCGATGCGCGCCTCGAGCTGCGCGCGGCCGGCGGCGCCTCGCGCGAGTTCGACGACGCGGCGCTGAAGCTCGACAAGGCGGCGCGCGACCTGCGCATCGTGTTCCGCGAGGACACCGCGCGCCTCGCATTCGCGCAGGCCGCGCGCTACGCCGGATTCGAGGACGCGCTGTCGGCGCTCGGCGCGGCGCTGGAGGCGTTCGAGTGCGAGGCCGGGTCGCAGGCCGAGCGCTCCGAGGCGCTCGCCGTGTGCGCGCGACGCGCAGGCGAAGCGCGTACCGTGCTCGCGCGCTTCCGCGACGACGCCGACGCGCGCGACATCCGCTGGGTGGAGGTCTTCGGCCACGCGCTGCAGATGCACGTCACCCCGCTCGACACGGGGGAGCACTTCCGCCGGCAGATGCAGGATCATCCTCGCGCGTGGATCCTGACCTCGGCCACGCTCGCGGTGGGCGAGGATTTTTCGCACTTCAAGCGCGAGATCGGCATCGAGGACGCCGAGACGCGCACCTGGCCGAGCCCGTTCGACTTCCCGAACCAGGCGCTGCTGTACATGCCGCAGGGCCTGCCCGGCGACCCGAACGATCCGGCGTTCACCGAGGCGGTGATCGACGCGGCACTGCCGGTGCTCAAGGCCAGTGGCGGGCGCGCGTTCCTCCTCTTCGCCACGCTGCGCGCGCTGCGGCGGGCGGGCGAGCTGCTCAAGGACCGCATCGACTATCCGCTCCTCGCGCAGGGCACCGGTTCGCGCAGCGCGCTGTTGACGCGCTTTCGCGAACTCGGCAACGCGGTGCTGCTGGGCGCGGCATCGTTCTGGGAGGGTGTCGACGTGCGCGGCGATGCGCTTTCGGTGGTGATCATCGACAAGCTGCCGTTCGCGCCGCCGGACGACCCGGTGCTCGCGGCGCGCATCGACGCGCTGCGCGCCGCGGGTGGCAATCCGTTCATGGATTTCCAGCTGCCGCAGGCGATCCTGCAGCTGAAGCAGGGCGCGGGCCGCCTGATCCGCGACGAGACCGACCGTGGCGTGCTGGTGCTCTGCGATCCCAGGCTGCATACCAAGGCCTACGGGCGACGCGTCCGAGAGAGCCTGCCGCCCATGAAGCAGACCCGGGTGCTCGCAGACGTGGAATCGTTCTTCGCTAGAATGCCGCCATGAAGATCCTCATCACGGGCGGCGGCGGTTTCCTCGGCACCAGGCTGGCAAGGGCGCTGCTAGCGCGCGGGCGACTCACCGGACCGGACGGCAAGGAACAGGCGATCACGGGCATCACGCTGCTGGACGGCGCGTTCCCGCCGCAGGCCGCGCCGGACCCACGCGTGCGGATCGTCACGGGCGACGTCTCGGACGCGGCCACGCTCGACGCGGTCGTCACGCCCGACACCGGCACCGCCTTCCATCTCGCGGCCGTCGTGAGCGCTGGCGCGGAGGCCGACTTCGACCTCGGCATGCGCGTGAACCTCGGCGGCACGCAGATGCTGCTCGAGCGCCTGCGCAAGTGCGCGCAGCCGCCCCGCGTCGTCTACACGAGTTCCGTGGCCGCCTTCGGCGGGGACCTGCCGCCGGTGCTCGACGACGGCACCACGCCGACGCCGCAGACGTCCTATGGCACGCAGAAGGTGATCGGCGAGTACCTGCTGAACGATTTCTCGCGCAAGGGTTTCCTCGACGGCCGCTCGCTCAGGCTGCCGACGATCGTCGTGCGGCCGGGCAAGGCCAACCTCGCCGCGTCGTCGTTCGCCAGCGCGGTGATCCGCGAGCCGCTGAACGGCATCGACTACACCTGCCCGGTGCGGCCCGGGACCGGCGTCTGGCTGCTGTCGCCGCGGCGCTGCGTCGAGGCGTTCATCCATGCGCACGAACTGCCGGCGTCGAGCTGGCCCTCGGGGCGCGTGGTGAACCTGCCGGGCATCACGGTTCCCCTGCCCGGCATGATCGATGCGCTGCGCCGAGTCGCGGGCGACAAGGTCGCCGACCGCGTGAAGTGGAAGCTGGACGAGCGCATCGACGCCATCGTGCAGGGCTGGCCGAGCGCCATCCGCACGCCGAAGGCGCTGGCGATGGGCTTCAAGGCGGACGCGGACTTCGAGACGGTGGTCCGCGACTACATCGCGGACGAGAACATCAAGCTCTAGCGCTGGCTACCAATCCGGGTCCCAGAGCTTCCACCACGGCGCGCTGCGCGACAACTTGCCGGTGAGGTAGCGGCTCTCGGGGAAGTTCTTGCGCATCACGCGATCGGCGTCGTCGCGCAGGTCGTTCATGCCGAGCGCATCGTAGGCCTTCACCATGATGAAGATCGCCTCCTCGGTCGCCGGCGCCTGCGGGTAGGACTTCAGCGCGGTCTGCGCGCGGTTCGCCGCGGCCACGTAGGCGCCGCGGCGCATGTAGTAGCGCGCGACGTGGACCTCGTACTGCGCGAGCGCGTTGAGGAGGTAGCGCATGCGCGCCGCGCCGTCGTCGGCGTACTTCGACTTGGGGAAGCGCCGCACCAGTTCGCGGAAGGCCTCGAACGCCTCGCGGGAGGCCTTCTGGTCGCGGTCGGAAAGGTCGGAGTCGGCGAAGCGCGTGAACAGGCCCTGGTTCTCGTTGAAGTTGATCAGGCCCTTCAGGTAGAACGCGTAGTCGACGTTCGGGTGGTCCGGATAGAGCTTGATGAAGCGGTCGGTCGCCGCGATGGCCGACGCGCGCTCGTTGTCCTTCCAGTACGCGTAGGCGACCTCGAGCTGGGCCTGCTGCGCGAAGCGCCCGTACGGATAGCGCGCCTCGAGCTTCTCGAGGTACTTGATGGCCTTGCCCCATTCGCGGCTCGACATCGCGTCCTTGGCCTCGCCGTACAGCTTCTGGGCCGACCAGCCGACCGTCTCGTCCGCCTGTGAGCCGCTCAGCATCGAGCAGCCGGCGCCGAAGACCGACAGGGCGAGCAACAGGATCACCAGTAAACTTCTGCGCATGGGACGAAATTATACCGCCCGCCCCGTGGCAGGAGGCGACGACGAGGTCGACTGGGAGGACGGATTCGCCGCGCCGATGGCGGACGTGCTGCCCGGGAATCTGGCGGGCATGCGATTGGACCAGGCGCTCGCGAAGATGTTTCCTCAGTACTCGCGCAACCGTCTGCAGGCCTGGCTGCGGGAAGGCCACATCCGTGTCGACGGCGGCCTGCGCGAGGGCAGCCGCATGGCGGCGGGCGGCGAGCGCGTCGAGATCCAGCCCCCGGCCGTGCCGGATGGCGCCACGCCGCGCGCTCAGCGGATCCCCCTGAAGGTGGTGTTCGAGGACGCGGACCTCGTGGTGATCGACAAGCCGGCCGGGATGGTGGTCCACCCCGGCGCTGGCGTGCCGGACGGCACGATGATGAACGCGCTGCTCGCCCATGCGCCTGCATTTGCCGCCGTGCCGCGCGCGGGCATCGTGCACCGGCTGGACAAGGACACCAGCGGCCTGCTGGTGGTGGCGAAGAACGTGTCCGCGCAGGCGAAGCTCGCCGCGCAGCTCGCGTCCCGGTCGGTGCGCCGCGTCTACCTGGCGGTGGTGCAGGGCGATCCGCCGGCGAGCGGCAGGATCGACGCGCCGGTGGGACGCGACGCCAGGGCTCGCACGCGGATGACCGTGACGCGCCGCGGCAAGGAGGCGCGCACCAACTACCGCGTGCTCGAACGCTACGGCCGCGCGGCGCTGGTGGAGTGCCGCCTCGAGACCGGGCGCACGCACCAGATCCGCGTTCACTTCCAGCACATCCGCCATCCGCTGGTCGGGGATCCGGTCTACCGTCGCGGCACCCGCCACGGCACGGCCTTCCCGCGCCAGGCGCTGCATGCCGCGGAACTTTCGCTGCTGCACCCGCGCACCGGCAAGCCGATGACCTGGCAGGCGCCGCTGCCGAGGGACATGGTGCAGTTGATCGATGGCCTGAGGCGCGGCTGATGGAGGTCGTGCGGCCCGGCTGGACGCTGCCGCGCGTGCGCGCGTTCGTGACGACGCGCAGCACCGGCGACCCGAGGCCGCACTTGCCGGCGGAGCCGGCGTGGCTGAAGCAGGTGCACGGCACCGTCGTGCTCGAAGCGGACGGCGTCAGCGGGCGCCCGGAGGCGGACGCGGCGTACACGCGTTCGCCGGGCGTGGTCTGCGTCGTTGGCGCGGCGGACTGCATGCCGGTGCTGCTCGCGCAGGACGACGGCAGCGTCGTCGGCGCGGCGCATGCCGGCTGGCGAGGCCTCTGCGCCGGCGTCATCGAGTCCACGCTGGACGCGATGCAGTCGGCGCCGGAGCGCACCGTGGCCTGGCTCGGCCCGGCGATCGGGCCGCGCGTCTACGAAGTCGGCGACGAAGTGCGCGACGCCTACCTCGATCGCCATGCCGCGGCGGCGAGCGCGTTCTCGGCGACGCGGCCGGGACACTGGTTGCTGGACCTCTACGCCGTGGCGCGCCAGCGCCTCGCCGCGCGCGGCGTGCAGCGCGTCTCCGGCGGCGGCTTCTGCACGTTCTCGGACGCGGCGCGTTTCCACTCGTTCCGCCGCGACCGCACCACCGAGCGCATGGCGGCGCTGATCTGGATCGCGGACTGAACAGCGGGATCGGCCGGAGGCCGGGAATCGCGTAGAATATGCAACTTTGTTGCGCCTACTTCTCGGTTGCGCCCAGAGCCCCCCTTGCGGCAGTTGCACCCTACGGCATGACCCTCCTGTGGATCGTGGCGGCGAGCCTCGCCGGCGGCCTTGCGTCCGTCTGCGCGGCGGCGTTCGCGCTCGTCGTGCGCACGTCGTGGGTGCCCACGCTGGTGTCGTTCGCCATCGGCACGCTGCTCGGCGCGGCATTCCTCGAGGTCATTCCCCACGCGTTCGAGCACGGCGACCCGCATCGCGCGGCGGGCGCGATCCTGTTCGGCATCCTCGGCTTCTTCCTGCTCGAGAAGCTGCTGCTCTGGCGCCACTCGCACGAGGACCATGCCGTGGATCCCGCGACGCTCGCGCAGCACCACGGGCACGACCACGGGCGCAGCGGCCTGCTGATCATCGTCGGCGACTCGGTGCACAACTTCCTCGACGGCATCCTCATCGCCGCGGCGTTCCTTGAGAACACGCAGCTCGGCATCGTCACCGCGATCGCGATCGTGGCCCACGAGATCCCGCAGGAAGTCGGCGACTTCGTGATCCTGCTGCATTCGGGTTACTCGCGCGCGAAAGCGTTCCTGTTCAACGTCCTGTCGTCGCTGGCGACCCTCGTGGGCGGCGTCCTCGGCTACTACGCGCTCGAAAGCCTCGGCGACTGGAAGCAGGTCCTGCTCGGCATCGTCGCCGCAAGCATGGTCTACGTCGCGGTCGCCGACCTGATCCCCGGCCTGCACAAGCGGCCCGAGTTGCGCGCCACTGCGCAGCAGGTCCTCCTGATCGGCCTTGGCGTCGGCCTGATCGCGCTGGTGCGGGTGCTCCTCGGGGACTCGCACTGACCCTCCGCGCCCGGTTGACGGGTGCGGATTGTGCGGCGCAGAATCCGGCGATGCCGGCGGCATTCCCGCGATGCCGGCTCCCCCAGTGAATCCCAGCCAGCCCCACACACCTGAAGCGTTGCTGTCCGCCATCACGCAGGCCGGCTGGGAGATGCATCGCGTGTGGATGAACATGGCGGCGGCGATGCCCTCCGGCCTGCCGACCCCCGCTGAGTCGCCCAAGGCGGCGTTCCTGCAGGCCGAGTTCGCCGGCAAGCAGGCCCAGCTCTGGGGTGCGATGCTGCAGCGCCAGCAGGGCGCCAACCCGGAACCCGTGGCGCGGCCGGAGAGCGGCGACAAGCGGTTTTCCTCGCGCGAATGGAGCGACAACCCGTACTACGACTACCTGAAGCAGTCCTACCTGCTTGCGGCGCGCTACATGGCGGCGCTCGCAGATGCCGCGCCGCTCGAAGGCCAGGCGCGCGAGCGGCTGCGCTTCACGACGCGCCAGTGGGTGGACGCGATGTGCCCGGCGAACTTCGCGGCATCCAATCCCGACGCGCTGCGCGCGGCGCTCGACACCCGGGGCGAGAGCATCGCAAGGGGGCTGGCGAACCTGCTCGCGGACGCGAAGAAGGGACAGGTCAGCCAGACCGACGACACGGCCTTCGAGGTCGGGCGCAACCTCGCCGTCACGCCCGGCAGCGTGGTGTTCGAGAACGACCTGATGCAGCTGATCCAGTACGCGCCGTCGACCGCGCAGGTCGGCGCGCGGCCGCTGGTGATGGTGCCGCCGAGCATCAACAAGTTCTACAGCCTCGACCTCCAGCCCGGGAACTCCTTCGTGCGCTACGCGGTGGGCGAGGGGCACACGGTGTTCATGGTGTCGTGGAAGAACGTGCAGGCGGACCAGGCGCATCGCACCTGGGACGACTACCTGCAACTCGGCCTCTTCGACGCCTTCCGCGTCGCGCGCGAGGTCACCGGCGCCGACAAGGTGAACGCGCTCGGCTTCTGCGTCGGCGGCACGCTGCTCGGCGCCGCGCTCGCCGTGATGGCGGCGAAGGGCGACGATGCCGTGGCGAGCGCGACCTACCTCACCACGATGCTCGATTTCCACGATCCCGGGCAGATCTCCCTGTTCGTCGACGACGCGAGCGTGACCCAGCGCGAGACGGCGCTCGGCGCGGGCGGCATCCTGCCCGGCGCGGACCTCGCGTCGGTGTTCTCCAGCCTGCGCGCGAACGACCTGATCTGGCCGTACGTCGTCAACA
>SXGU01404385.1_pt1 | contig 12056 bp, 9 predicted proteins | sample 3174531 | NCBI WGS metagenome assembly SXGU01 (sample SAMN11356863, study PRJNA531348) | freshwater metagenome | isolation source: freshwater sample F1-140 | place: China: Fuxian Lake, Yuxi | collected 2017-12-25
CGCAAGCTGGGCATGATCACCTATCGCTCGGCACGCGAATGGGACCAGCGCTTCGGCCGCGAGCGCGCCAACAACCCCAACGAACAGGGCGATCCCTTCTGCATCGACTTCGAGGTGGAAGCCTACCTCGAGGCCCATGCCGACAAGTTCATCGGCGCCTTCGACGCCAACTGCTACCTGTATCTCTCGCGGGCGATGGACCTGTTCGACGTTGCAGACCACGGCGGCTCCGTCGCTGCCGGCCTTGCGCGCGTGCAGGTGGAACGCGCGCTGGTGATCGGCGTCGACACAGATTTCCTGTTTCCCCTGCACCAGCAGCAGGAACTCGCTCTGGGGCTGCAGCAGCCCGGGCGGCAGGTCACGTTCCACGCCCTCCCGTCGATCCAGGGGCACGATGCCTTCCTCGTCGACATGGACCGGTTCCGCCCGGTGGTCGCGGGCTTCTTCGCCTGAACACGGCCTGACGCGAGCGTCAGCCCACGTCTCAGCGCGGCGGAATCGAGCCCGTGCCGCGAGCACGCGTCGGCAGCAGGACTTCACCCAGCGAGCCGTCAGGGCGTGCGGGCAGCACCGCGCCGATCACGCTCGCGACGCCGCCGTCGGCTCGCAGGGAACGCAACAGTGCCGGCGCATGCGCCCGTTGCACGCCGACGAGCAGCCCGCCACAGGTCTGCGGGTCCACGAGCAGGCGCAGTCGCGGATCGTCGAGTGCCACACCTGCACCCAGCGCGAACTGCGCCAGCACGCGCTCGTTGGCAGGCGCAAGCGAGCTCTCCACGCCAGATGCCACGAGCGCCAGCGCACCATCGAGGGCTGGCACCGCGCAGAGGTTGACCTGCGCTGACAACGATGCGCCGCGGAGCATCTCTGCAAGATGTCCCAGCAGGCCGAAGCCAGTGACGTCGGTTGCACCGGTCGCGCCAGCCGCGCGTGCCGCACATGCGGCGGGCGCAAGCGACACCTTCATTGACAGCACGGCGTCCTCGATCCAGCGCGCGCGGCCGCGACCACGCATCGGTGCGGCGAACAGGATCGCGACGCCCAGCGGCTTGCTGAGTACCAGCAGGTCGCCGGCGCGCAGCCCACCCTTGGCGAGCCATGCGCCATCACCCGGAAGAACACCAAGTACCGTGATGCCGAGGCTCGACTCCAGCGCGGCGCTCGAATGACCCCCGAGCAGCGGCACCTGCTGCTGCTCGACCACCCTGGCCACGCCGCCCATCGTTGCGGCGAGATCCGCCCGCTGCAGTGCCGGCGACGCGTGCTCGACGGTTGCCCAGGCGAGCACACCGGTGGGCCGGCCGCCCATCGCATGGCAGTCACCAAGCGCGTGGTTGGCCGCGAGTTCGGCAGCACGCCCCAGGTTGCCGTCGATCGAGCGCAGGCCGTCGATCGTCACAAGCAACGGCTGACCCTGCGCCGCGATGACCGCCGCATCATCCGGCGCAGCCAGACCGACGAGCACGCCATTCCCTGCTGGCGGCGGCACGCCGCGGACGGCCGCGAGACCACCGAGCAGCACGTCGTCGCCGAGTTTCGCCGCGCATCCCGCGCAGTAGGGCTCCTCGTCCCCGGCGGATGGCACCGCGACGGCAGGCGACCGCTGCATCGACATCGGTGCCAGGTCGAAGCGGCTCATGAAGCGGCGATCGATCACGTCCTTCAACCGCCACACCCATGCGCCGGTTGCCGAGAGGCTGCCGCGCGAGGCGATGGCGTGTCGGCCCGGCAGCGCGATGATCGACAGGAACCGCGACTGCGCGCGGTAGGCCACGAGCGGTTGCCCGAGAATCGCGCGCACGAGGTTCTCGGCCAGTACCGGACCCTGGCGAACGGCGAACACACCCGCGCGCGGCCTGGGCTGAGCCGGAAGGAACGCGACATCGCCGGCTGCGAACAGGTCGTCGTGGCCGACGCAACGCAGCGTCTCATCCACCACCAGCAGGCCGTGCTCGGACTGCACGAGGCCACTGCCAGCGAGCCAGGGCGGCCCGCTGACCGAGGTCGCCCAGATCACCTCGTCCGCGAGAATGCGCTCCCCGGAGGCACAGTCCAGCTGGCCCGGTGCGATCGCAACGACGCGTCGCCCAGGCAGCATGGCGACAGCCTGCGACTGCAGCGCGGCAGCGAGCGACCGACGCGCCCCCCTCGCGAGGCTGCGACCCGGTGCATCTCCTGCGTCGACGATGCTGATCTCGACCCGCAGTGTCCGCACCTGGCTCGCGAGTGCGAGTGCGAGCTCACACCCCGCAGCACCGGCACCAACGACCACCACCCGGCTGACTTCCCCGCGGTCGCTCCGCGCGCGAATGCGCCGCAGCGCGGCGCGCCAGAAGGGCAACAGTACCGAGATGGGCTTGACCGCGACGATGCGCGCGGCCGGATCCACGACGGGCGGAAGTCGGGGCGTCGCACCGCAGTTGATGGACAGGACGTCGTAGTCGACGACGGCACCATCATCGAGCGCCAGTGTGCGCGCCGCCGGATTCAGCCCGACCCCTGCGGCAATCTGCAGGCGCGCCCCCGCAGCCGCCGCAAGCCGGCGCAGATCGAAATGACAGTCGTCGAAACCGTACCAGCCGTGCAGGAGTCCGGGCAGCATCCCGGAGTACGGCGCGTGAACCTCGCGCGCGACGAGGGTCAGTCGCAGTCCGTCCACCGGCCGCATCGCCAGACGCCGCATGACGGCGAGGTGACTGTGCCCGCCACCGAGCAGGACGAGATGTCGCCGGTCCGGATGACGCATTCGCGCCAAGGCCCTCAGTCCCTGTCCGAATCCAGCTCCAGGTAGTCGAGATCCGCCTCCATCCGCTTCTTTTCCATGCGCGTCTCGATTGCTCGGCGGATCGCGAGGGAGCGCGCTGCCTTGGCGACAGGGTCGACCACCTTGCGGGACTCCGGTACCGGCGGCGCTGACTCGAAGTCGTCGTCTGCTGGCTCTTCGAAGTCATCATCGACATCGGACATCGTGCGTACCCTGACCCGCGCCTGAAACGAAGGAATCCCAGTGGGGCCGTCTAACCACACCCACCACCCCGGCAGGCGTCTGGCACCTGCGATCTGTTCGAGCCCCGTGCCGCACCTGACCGTGGTGCGCGCACGTCGCGCGTGCTGCCCGCCGGGCCGCTCCATACCGCAGGAATGCACGCCCACGCGCTGCTGCGTGGTGACTCGAGGCCGAGCCGTTTTATGGACGACGCACAGGACTGTCAAGCCGCGGGCGTCGCTCTCTGGTTCACATTGCCTCTTTTCCTTCAAACCCTTGCGACGCGAATGGAATCAGGGTTCTATAATTCGGTCGTGCCACCTCAGGTCCCGCCAATGTCGGAAAACAAAGAGAACCTGCGCGCCGTTCCGGCCGACCAGCGGACGGTTGGCCCGAGCGAGACGATGATCATCAGCCCGAGCGACGTCCAGCAGCGGGTCTCATCCGGAGACGCGAGCAAGCAGGCCCCTATCATCAAGGGCACGCCGCGGCTCGTCGGCCGCGGCGAACCGATCGCAGGGCAGATCTTCCAGCTCAAGCCCGACAAGACCACCGTGGGGCGTTCCCAGGCCAACGATGTCGTCATCAACGACGGCACCATCTCGGCGCGTCATGCGCAGATCGTGCAGGAAGGTGGCAAGTGGCGGGTGATCAACCTCATCTCGACCAACGGCACGTCGGTCAACGGCCGCACCAACATCGTCTCCTACCTCGCGCCAGGTGATGTGATCGCGTTCGGTCGCGTGGAAGCCGTGTTCGAGGCACAGGCTGATGGCCCAGGGCGGGCCAGCACCAGCACCAGCACGGCAGCAAAGTCGGGCACCGCCATCAGCAAGACGTCCATGATCGTCGGCGGCATCGCGCTCCTGCTGATCGTCGTGGTCGCCGCTGCGGTCGTACTGGCGTAGGCGGTCGTGCTGGCGTAGGCCGCCGCACGGCCTCGTCCTGTCCCTGCCCAGTACCCGCGTGACATTCGCGGCCGGAGGCAACAACTCCGGTGCGCTCATGACTGACCACGATCGGCAAGCGCTTCAGCGCAGCAGCATCACCTCAGCCGCTATAGAGCCGCGGCCTCAACTGCCCCCTCGAGACGCCCAGACAAGAGAGGGCCAGAAAAGAGAGGGCCAGAAAAAAACCCGCGCATTGCGGATTTCCTGTGGTGGCGGCGTTGCCTTGCTGCGGCACCGACTCGTGGCTGACGACGCGCATGCAGGCTGCTGGGAACGTAAGATGGTGGAGCTAGCCTCAACCGAAGTTCATCCTATCTTATTGTTCTATATGGGCCTTCTCATTTTCGATCGCAACTTGCCCCCATTGTTGCCCCGGAATCTTCTGCCTTGAGGCAGCTCGGTACCTACCGAAGGCACCTGCCAAGGTCGATGTAGAACTCGACTGCCCACTTCCAGTTTCGTATGAATAGATGAACTGTCTCCAGATAATCCAAGTATTCGTCCGCCCGTCCCTACTATTCGATGCGCGTTGGCCTGACTGCGGCGGTGCGGCTCGCTGAAAGTTGATCCGGGTGCTCCCAACCAGTCTGCGTCGCCGTGGCCTGGCAAGTTGATCCCGTGAACGCCGAGGCGATGTCCGCAATGGTGCCAAGGATGCGGCGGCGGCGCGGGCCGCCGATCACCGAGAACGCCCATTGTGCGAGCCAGTGGAGGAACACCTCCGGAGCCGCGCTTAGGGAGCCGACGCGCGTGGACCGCATCTCGCTGGCACCCGCCGCTTCGCGGACCAAGGGCACGCGTGCCGGCGCGAATGCCGGAGAGCTATCGTCCTGTGACGTGAGCCTTGCGTGTATCTGCGCAGCCGTGAACTCCAGAATCCTGCTGCGTTGGTCCGTCGATGCGCCGTCGTGACGCGCCACCGGGAACCTTGTGTTGGCGACAATGGGAGGCCAGCTGACCTCGCAGGGAATTTCGGCCCGCCGGTCACTGCGGACTTCTGTTCCGCAGGCCTGGCGCCACGCCGAGGCTGAAGGCGCGGTCGGCGCGCTGCTCGTATTCGAGCGCCTGAGCGAGACGGACCCGGCCCAATTCTCGAGTTTTTCCACCCAGTACGTGATGACGTGGACACTGCTGGACACGCTCGCCATCCGGGGCGACTATCTCGTGTCGCGCCTACCGATGCAACAACTCGGAGGGGTTGCGTTGTCTCTGGGGCACGAGTGCGCCGCTGTCATCGCCAGCGGCACGACGATGCAGAAGACCGTGCCATGGGAGATTGCCGACGGCATTGTCGCGGCGGACCCGACCGATGAGGTCTGGACCACATCGCCCTGCGACTGCAGTCCGGCCCGCCGGTGGCCCACCTCCTCGACGAACTTGCCGACGCTTGCCAACGCTGGCTGCACCAACGCACCAATGACGATTTGCTCGAACGTGGGCTGCAGAACGACTTCTCGTTCGCCCCGGTCGACAGCGTGGCTGACGCGCTGGAGTTCTAGCACCTGCGCGAACGCGGGCTCAAGGCCGATGCCACGCTTCCGAGTGGCCAAACCGCGCGCTCATCGGGCAAGTGGGTGCGGACGGCGTGAACTCCGTTGCAGCCGATCCGCCCAGCGCCGCAGCAAGACCAGCACGGCACCCGGATCAGCGACGCGATGCCGGGCCAGCCGCCTCGCCGACCGGTTGCTGCATCCAGCGGAACGTGCCGTTCAGCTGCATGTAGGTTACGGACTTCTCGTCGGGCGGGGTCGGTCCGAGCACTGCACGCTGCCCGGCCGACCACGCTGCGACGGTGTGCCCAGCGAGTCCAATGGACATCCGGGCTTGTTGCGCTGCAATTCAAAGTTCCGGGCCGCGCGCCGGGACTCAACCGCCGCCAGTTCACCCAGAAATTCAGCGCCTCGGAGTGCCAGCGCTGCGCTTCGAAGTTGGACCTTCGGCAACCTGCCGCACAGGGTGTTTGGCAGCGCCTTCTGCAGTGGGCCTTTGTCACAATCGAGAGCTGCACTCCCGGGACCATAAACCAGCTCGACATCGCCTACGCACGCGCGCGAATTGAAACCGTCGATCATCCTGCTCAGCACCCGCGAAATCAGCCAGTCCGACCGGTCGCGCCGTCTGCCTGTTACGACGACCACGCCATCGCCGTGGCCAGGTGCTACGAAGCCGCCGGCCCATCGCACCGGCGGTCCGACGGTCGCTTGGTGGCGCACACGGACACCATAGGCCCGAGCTTCGCCATCGCCACGCTGATCACTGCACTCGGCGACCGCCATCGAACTGACGAAGGCCACTGCGTCGACCGCTCGCAGATCGAGACGGCGCCGCATTTCCCCACCCGGAGCCATTGGAGCCGCAGGCGACCGGAGCGATGGTCAGCCGGATCGGCAACCGCTCGGGCCGCTTCGCGCTGCAAGGCATGTAACCCCTACAGGAGTGATGAGCACTGGGGTGCAATCGCGGTCGACACCGGCGCGTAGTGGCAGGCGCCGTGCTGCCCGCAGCGGGCGGCCGATGCGAACTCGCCCGTGCAGCGCGCCAAGTGCGCCGGCCATACGAACTCTACGCGTACCTTGCCGAATACAACTCGACCCGCACGAGATTGGCGGCCGCCATCGAGGTGCAGGCGGCCGGCATCGTCCAGCGCTCTGAAGATCTCGTCGCCAGCCCAGAGTACCGGCGTCGGGGGTTCCATCGCTGGTACCACCAGGGCGAGATAGGGCAGGTTCCGTACGCGTGCCACCAGTTCAAGATCGCCGGGTATCCGACTGAGCCCAGCGCGCTTGCATGGTGAACAGACCTACGAGGTGCTGGCCGGGCTGCTCGGCATGAGCGAAGAGGTAGTAGCCGATGCCTTGGCCGGTGGCACTAATGGCAGACGGCTGACCACTCTGGCACCCGTGCGTCGCCGCGTGGGCGCGCCCGGACCCGCTGGGGCAGCACGTGCCGCATTCGACCCGTAGAGTCCTCGTGGCCCGTCTCGTCCGCCGAACGACGTCGATCCCCGCGAGCGACCCGCGAGACGTGTCTGGGCCAAAGCCAGGAACCGGCTCAATCCGCATCCGTGCGTGTGTCAAAGACCTCCCGGGCGATCCGCATGCCTTCGACTGCCACGGGGAATCCCCCGTAGATCGCCATGTGCATGATGAGTTCACCGAGTTCAGCCCGCGTGACGCCGTTATCGAGCGCACGGCCGAGGTGGATGCGCAGCTCGTTCGGGCGATACAGGGCGGTCAGCGCTGCCACCGTGATCATGCTGCGATCGCGTGGCGAAAGCCCCTGGCGTGACCACACGCCGTCAGGCAGGACCGTGTCGACGATCAATCGACCCCAAGCGTCGCGGATCGGCTCCGGCGCGGGCAGCGCGTCGGTGATGGCGCGGCTGATCCGGCGCTTGCGGGCCTCGACGGTTTCTTGCGGTCTTCCCTTCGCCTTTCCCTTCGCAGGTTCCGTGGCTATGCGCTTCGCGACTTCCTGCGCCGCTTCCTTTCCAGTTGACTTTCGGGGCATGGGCGTTCTCCTGCGGGTTGTCGGCAAGTCGTCGACACGCAGAGTGCGCGCCGCGCGTTCCTTAACGCGGATCGCGGATCGTCACCGTGCCCTGCGCGATCGCGGCGAGACGACCTTCATTCAACACATCGATCCGCACCACCGCCTGAGTACGTGTCATCACGATGATGCTGGCGGAGGCATCGACCACGCCCTGCGTCACTGGCGCGGTCAAGTTGATCTTGAACTCGGTGGTCGCGGCCCACTGGCCCTTCTTCATCACCGGGTAACAGACGCAGCCGAGCATGTGGTCGCAGAACGCTGATAGCACGCCACCATGCATGTTGCCGATCGGCGTCAACAGCTCCGGGCGCACCACGAGGCGCCCCTGCATGCGCCCAGGTCCAACATCAACGATTTCGATGCCGAGGAACTCGTGAAGGCCACCAGCCGTGCTCCGGTTGGCAAGGAATCCTGCAGCAATCTTCTCGTCGTATTCGAACGTCGGGCGCGGCAGTTCAGTCATCTTCGTGGCCTCCATGGTTCGGATCGGAGTCGGGTCGGTGCGCGCTTGGTTGTGCGCCTCAGCGGGGCGGAATCAGGCATGAATGGATCGATCCTTCCCCCGGGACTTCGCGCCCGAGCGTGCGGATGGCGAGGTCCGCATCCTGCAAGTCGAAGTCATGGGTGTGCATCCGCTCGATCGGCGACTGCCGGCGCTCGATCATCCGGATCGCGGCGCGATAGCCACTGGAGGTGACGCCGATTGCGCCGAGGATGCGCAGTTCCTTCAGCACCACCAGGTCCGAGACGAAGTCCTCGACCGGACGGAAACCCTTGACCCCGGCGAGCACGATGGTCCCGCCCGGCCGCGCAATCTTCAGTGCGTCGCGGACAGGCGCGGTCGCATAGGCACTGACATCGACCACGACGTCCGCACCGCGCCCGTTGGTGATGGCGCGCACGCGCTCGACGGCATTTTCGTTGTCCACATCGATGGTGTGGTCGGCACCGAACAGGCGCGCCAGTTCCAGCTTGTGGGCATCCGCGGCCAAGCCGGTGACGATGATGGTCCCGGCCCCGACCTCGCGACACGCCAGCACACTGGCCAGTCCGCGCTGACCCGGGCCGAGGATCACCACGGTGTCGCCTGGACGTGTGCGCGGCAGCTCGACTGCCCACCGGAATCCGGCGCCCAACGGGTTGAACATCACGGCGGTGCTGGCGGGTAGCGTCGGATCGACCTTGTGCAGCACCGAATTGGCGTGCAAGAACATGTACTGCGAGTACGCACCCCACAGGCCGGGAGCGTCTGTCAACGGGATGTATGAATAAATCCGCCGAGTCCCGCAGAGGTGGTAGTCGCCGCCCAGGCAATTCTGGCAGTGCCGGCAGGACAGCATAGTCTCCACCGCGACCCGGTCCCCGACGTCGACGCCCCAGCGTGCAGCCGCGCGGTCACCGATCTGCGCGATCCGGCCCAGCGGCTCATGCCCGGGCACGACCGGCACCGGAGTGCGCAGAACACCCTCGTACTGCTCGTGTTCGCTGCCGCAGATGCCGCACGCCTCGACCTCCAGCAGCGCCGAGTCGGCATCGATGTCCGGAATCGGCAGGTCCATCGGCGCCAGCGTGCGCCGACCGGTCATTACCATTGCAAACGACGTCCGCGGCACCATTGGCGTTCTCCCCCGCAATTCGCCCCTCCCCGAAATTCTTCCCTCAGCCGCCACCCGGGCACTCCCTGGACCGTACTACAGCGTGAACGACCCGTCACGGAACCTACATGCCTTGGTTGGCTCGCACGCCTCGCCGTACTCGTGTCCCGACCGCTCCCAACCCATCCGATGCCCCTTACTGGCGTGGGGGTGTTCACACCCTAATGCCGGCCGCGCGCACGCAGCGCGCCGCCACCGCGAGGCAGTGCCGCGCGCAAGCGCCATCCGTGCAAACGGCGCGTGCCGTCATCGCCACAGAACCCGCCCGCACTGAAAGACGACGGACCGCCAACCGCGCCAATGACCTGGGCCGCAGGAATGCGCCGTGTCTTCCAGATCGACATCACCACGTGCCCCCACTGCGGCGGCCAATCACACTGTTCGCCGGAGGGCCGCCTTCGGATGTCACCAAGCCCACTGCGACGCGCAGGATCCTGCATCACATGCACTCGCGCGCGTCCCCTTCGTGGAGGCGTCGGCCCGCCAGAGGATCCCGAACACGCCCACGCTGACACCTACATCACGGTCGCCGACTGACCTGCTCAGACGCCCGGCGCGCATGCCCGCAACGCATCTACCAGATGCATGAGCACATCGCCCGCGCGAACATTCGCCGTTCGCCTCGCACCGAGGCGGCAATCGCGGCATCCACGACAGCCATCGCGTCGCCCACCATCCTCACCCGCGAAACAGTACTCGCCAGCGGCGATTGATGTGCCGGTGATTCAACCTGTCCGCGGCGTGCCGTGCAGTTCATTCCTTGCAGCCACGACGGGTTCCTACCCGAAGATTCTGCACGCCCCGGCACCCGGCGTGCGGAAGACCGCACCGAGCAACACGCATGCGATCGCGGCGATGCAGCAGGCTGAGTTCGGCGCTCACTGCGCATGCGTGTCGCTGACGCTTCCCGACCCTGCAACGCTGACCGCGGCTTCACTCTTCCCATCGCGGCGACCACGAATGCGGGCCATCAGGCGCTTCGCATCCTCCGGCAACGCATACGCTGCCGGGATCACCAGCAGCGTGAGGATCGTAGATGTGGTGAGGCCACCTACGATGATAAAGCCCATGGGGTTGCGCCACTCGGCACCATCAGAGGTAGCGAATGCCACTGGCAGCATGCCGAACACTGCGGCCAGGGCGGTCATGAGGACGGGCCGCAATCGTTCGGGCGCAGCGCGCGTAATGGCGTCGATGCGCCCGAACCCCTCGGCACGCAGCTGGTTTGCACGGTCTACAAGCAGCACGCCGTTCTTCATCACTATGCCCATGAGCGCAACCAACCCGATCTGCCCGAAAAGGCTGAGCTCCTGACCGCCGAGCAGAAGTGCAGCGAAGGCCCCGGAGAATGACAGCGGCGCAGTGAGCATGATCACTACCGGCTGACCGAAACTGTCAAATTGGGTGGCCAGAACGATATACAGAGCGACGAGGCCAAGCATGAAAGCAAACAGGATGTCAGCCACGCTCTCCGACATGCGACGGGCCTGGCCCTCCATCACTGTGGTGATGCCCTCAGGTAGCGGATGCGCCTGTTGCAAGGCGTCCAGTCGCGCCACAAGCTCGCTCAGCGAATGCCCGGTTGCCGTGTTCGCGGACACCGAGATCTTCCGCGCTCGGTCCTTGCGATCAATCTGCACCGGACCATCAGCCGTAGTGGCGTCCGTCACCGAACCCACGTCCACCAAGGCACCGTTCGCTGAGCGCACCTGCAGTTGCAGCACATGCGCAGGTGTCTGCCGCTGCGCTTCCTCCAGCCGCACGCGCACATCGTAGCGGCGGCCTCCCGACTCGAAGGTGCCGGCATCCACGCCGCCAAGCGCCACCTGTGTGGTGGCTGCCAGCGCCCGGGCGCTCACGCCCAAGTCTGCCGCCCGATCACGGTCGATCCGAAGCTGCAGTTCGGGCCTGCCACCCTCGTAGCTGGAGCGCACGTCGGCGAATGCCGCGTCCGCACGCATGGCCTCCCCAAGCGTGTCTGCATGGCGTTCGATTGCCCGCAGGTCGGTGCCCATGATCACCAGTTCCACTGCGGTCTGTCCAATGCCGCCGCCGGAGACCCACGGCACTTCCTCCACTGCCACCTCTCTCGCTTCCGGCAAGGCACTGGTGAGCGCGCGGCGCGCGGCGTCCATCAGCTCAGCCTGGTGCTGGGGCCGTAGCGCCTTCGGTGAAAGCCCCACGTAGACGTCCAATTGGTGGGTGCGCTGCTGCGCACCGGCACCAACCGTGACGAACACGAGTTCCACCTCGTCGACGCTTCGCAATGCCGCATCCACCCGCGCTGCCGCCGACCGCGCGCCGGCGATGCCGGTACCCAGCGGCAGCTTGACGGTGGCGAGGAACTCGCTGCGATCGGTGCTCGACATGAATGTGCTTGGGACGTTCGCCGCGAGCGCGCCGCCCAGCAACACGCTCGCGAACGCGCCGATGAGCACCACTCCACGTCGACGCACGGCCCACTCCACGAGCCGACCGTAGCGCGCCTCCAGTCGCAGGTGGAACGCAGCAATCCGAGCGAGCAAGCCACTGCCGAGCCCGTCCGAATGCGCAGCGCGCGACAGGAAGCGCGACGCCAGCATCGGCGTAAGCGTGAGTGCCACCAGCAGCGACACCGCCACGGCGAACACGATCGTGAGCCCGTACTGCTGGAAGAATCGGCCGACTATGCCCTCCATGAAGCCGATCGGCACGAACACGGCGAGCGTTGCGAAGGTGCCTGCGAGCACTGCAACCGCCACGCGACGGGTGGCGCTGGCTGCGGCAACGCGCGGGTCATTCCCCGCGTCGATGTCGCGCTGGATTGCCTCGATGACCACAATCGCATCGTCCTCCAGCAGTCCGATGGTCACCGTGAGTGCAAGCAGCGTGATCATGTTGATGGTGAAGTCGATCGCGCCAAATGCAACGAAC